>Ga0187894_10002749_pt1 | contig 20683 bp, 20 predicted proteins | sample GBC1701081metaG_FD_136650 | JGI IMG/M metagenome (GOLD analysis project Ga0187894, IMG submission 136650) | White microbial mat communities from a lava cave in the Kipuka Kanohina Cave System on the Island of Hawaii, USA - GBC170108-1 metaG ...
CACTGCGGACCAGCAGGCCGCGATCACGCTCCTCGAGACCTGCGGGCTGGACACGATCGACCGGCTCCTCGAGGCGCTCGGCATCTCGGTCGCGATCGTCGATCCGAACGCGACGACGCTGCCGCCCATCCAGGTGATGAACGCCGACCAGATGAACGGCATCCTCCAGTGGCAGCTCAATCTCGGCGGCGATCCGGCGCCCGAGTTCATCGGGCTCGTCCAGTTCTCGAACGACCTGGGCCAGCCGGCCGAGCCGCCGTTCGACCTGACCCAGTTCGTCGCCGCGGGTCTCGGCACGCTCGACCAGTTCCTCGACCAGCTCCCGGACGGCTGGACGGTCTCGATCAACGCCAACGCGCCGCTCGACCCGCTGATCAACTCGCGCTTCTCGTACGAGTACACGTCGGGGGTCGTGAGCGACGTGGGCGGCAACGCCAACATCCAGAGCGGCGCGTGCGGGACCATCTTCATCCTCGCGAGCGCGACCCTTGCCGACCTCGCCGGGCTCTTCCCGACGGCCGACTTCACGACCACCTACAGCGGGAGCGGGACCTCGCTCAACGGCACCACCACCTTCGACGGCACCGCCGTCGCCCTCGCGGACGGCGAGGTCAACGGCGGGACGACCACCTACACGTTCGCCGTGGACCTCGTGGCCGGGACGGTCACCGCGGTTCCCTGAGCCGGCAAGCTACAGGAAGAGTGCCGCCTCGGCGGCGAGACCCGGACCGAAGCCGAGCGCCACGCACGGCCGAGGCGCGTCCCGCCGCCGGAGCCGGTCGAGGATGAAGAGCACCGTCGGCGACGACATGTTGCCGAACTCCTCGAGCACCGCGCGGCTGTCGCGCGTCGCCTCGGCCGGGAGCCCGAGCGCCTTCTCGACCACGTCGACGATCCGCGGCCCGCCCGGGTGGATCGCCCACGACCTTACCGACGCGATCGAGAGCCCCTGCCCCTCGAGCCACCGCGAGAGCCACGGCCCGAGGTGCGCGGCGATCGCCCCCGGCACGCGCGGGGAGAGCCCCATCTCGAAACCGTGGTCGCCGATCGACCACGTCATCAGGTCCTCGCTGTCGGGCAGGACGGCCGAGCCCGAGGCGACGTGGCGCCATGCGCCCTCCCCGGGCCCCGCGACCACGGCCGCCGCGCCGTCCGCGAAGAGCGCGTTCGCGAGGATGCGCGCGGTCTCCGTCCCGTAGTCGTAGTGGAGGCTGCACATCTCGACGGCGCAGAGGAGGACACGGGCGTTGGGATCGCTCCCGACGAAGGCGCGCGCCACGCGCAACCCGTTGAGCGCGCCGTGGCAGCCCATGAACCCGACGTGCGTGCGCGCGACCGTCGGGTCGAGGGCGAGGCCCTTGATCAGCGCGACGTCGAAGCCGGGCGCGCGGAACCCGCTGCACGACACGGTGACCAGATGGGTAAGGGAGGGGGCCTCGGGGGCCTCGGCCAGTGCTGCGCGCGCGGCGCGGAGCGCGAGCCCCCCCGCCTCGCTCGCGTACCGCTCCATCCGTTCGCGCGTCGTCGGCCCCTTGTCCTTCGCGTCGCGCGCAGGCTGGAAGAACCCCTGCCTCACCGGCTCGCCCTCGAGGACGACGCTGTACCGGTGGCGGATCCCGGTCTTCAGGAAGACGGCCGGGATCAGCCGCCGCCGGCCGTTGCCCCACGCCGCCTCCTGCGACCACGCGGCCGAGACCTCCTGCGGCAGCGAGAGCATCGGCAGCGCCGTTCCCACCCCCTCGATCCTCACGACACGCTCCCGGAGGCGGCGGCCCGAGTGAAGGGGCGCGCGAGCGCGGGGGCGAGCGCGAGGACCCCGACCGCCAGCCGGACGAGGCCCGGCGAACGAAGGAGGAGCGTCAGCGCCCGGCACCGCCGCTGGCGGCGGCCGACGATGCCCCTGTGCGCGCGCTCCCAGCGGGGCCCGGTCGTGGAGGTCCACCCCGCGAGCGCCAGGTCCGCCGCGGCGAGGCCCGAGCGCATCGCCCACGCCATCCCCTCGCCGGTGAACGGCTCGACATACCCCGCGGCGTCGCCGAGAACGAGGACCCGCTCGTGCCACACCTGGGCGGGCCGGCGGGTGAGCGCCGGCGTCCCGCGCCAGGGGGCTTCCTCCGGGAGCGGCGGCAGGCGACACGCGGCGAGGATCGACGCGGCCGCCGCGCCGAGTCCTCCCTCGCGCGCGACGAGCCTCGGGGCAAGTGCCGCGGCGACGATCGTGCGCCCGCCTTCCGCGCGCACCATTCCTATATACCCGCCGCGAGCGCACGCCATTCGCACCGTGCCCAAGGGGACGGGCGCCTCTTCGAGGACCGCGCCCGCGCCGAGAAGCGATCCGCGGCACGGGTGCGCCGGGCCCGAGAGGCCGCCGCCGAGCCCGGTCGCGTCGAGGACGATGGCTGCGCGGACGGTACCGAGGCCGTCGAGGATCACCTCGCCCGCCTCGGACCCGAGGCGCGCGCGCACGCCCTCGCGGAGTTCGACGCCGCGGTCCACGGCGGCCTCCACGAGCGCGAGGTCGAGCGCGCGCCGCGAGATCGCGACGCCCCCCTCGAGAGGAAGGCGCGCGGCGCCGCCCCCTGCCGCGTGGAGGACCATCTCGCGCAGCGGGACCGCGCCATTCCGCCGGACCAGGCCCCCGAGCCCCCCCACTTCGAGCGCGCGGAGCGCGGACGGCTGGAGGCACCCGCCGCACACCTTGTCGCGAGGGAAGCGCGCGCGGTCCACGAGCATCACCTTCCGCCCCGCGCCCGCGAGCCGCGCCGCCGCGAGCGCGCCCGCGGGCCCGGCGCCCACGACGACCGCGTCGAGGTCGCTCATGCGCGGGACCACTCGAGCAGCATCCGGAACGGCCAGTGCGGCCGGACGCGGGCGCCCTTGAGCCCCGCGGCGTCGGCAAGCGCAAGGAGCTCCGGTCGCGTGAACGCGCCCTCGACCGACGCCCTCGCGTCGGCGTGGACGACGGGCGAGCGCGTGAGGAAGCGCGTCCCGACCCGTGCCGCCCAGTAGCCGGGCCGGCTGCGGACGAGGTCGCTCACCAGCAGCGCGCGACCCGAGGCCATCCGGCGCAGCAGCTCCACCGCCTCGCTCTCGCGCAGGTGGTGGAGGAAGAGCGTGCAGAGGTAGACGTCGTAGCCCTTCGGGAAGGCGTCGCGGAGGACGTCGCAGGCGAAGAACTCGACGTCCGCGTCGCACTCCTCCGCCCGCGCGCGCGCGTGCGCGACCGCGCGCGGGCTCACGTCGCACGCCGCGACCTGGACCGGGACGCCCGCGAGGCGCGCCCGCTGCCGGACGCCGATCGCGACGTCCCCGGCACCGCACGCGAGGTCGAGCACGCGCAGCGGCCCGTTTTTCGCGAGGCGCGCGAGCGGGCCCCAGAGGACGCGCGCGGTCGCGCTGACCGCATTGATCCGCTCGAGGCCCCGGAGCGCACCGGTGTGGAGCGCGGGATCCAGCGAGGGATCGTCCATCCGCTCCGCCGCGTACCGGCGGGATTCAAGCGTCCCCACGCCATAGAGCGTAGCCGCGGGCGGGAAAGAGGGGGCCTCGGGGGCCGCGGGTCTGCCCCGGGGGCGGCACCGGGGAGGGGCAGAACCTCTATAATCCCGGCCCATGCGCCGTCTCGCCTTGTGTTCCGCGCTCCTCGTCGCCGGCTGCGGGGGCGGCGGCGGAGGGACTCCCCCCGCCCAGCTGACCACGCAGGAGATGCTCGAGCAGTGCCTCGCGGCCGACCTCGCGGATCTCTCGACGCTCCTCGGGACGGTCCAAGGGCTCCTCGACTCCGGGGGCACGGGCCCGCAGCCCGAGTTCAACCTGATCGCGGCGCTTCTCACGGGAAGGTTGCCGTGGACGCTCGACCTCGACGGCGACCAGGTGAACGATCTCTCGGGCGAGGTGTTCCTGACCGACATCAACGGCGACATCACGCTCCCCGCAAACATCGTGGCGCTCCTCGGCGGGGGCGGCGCCTTCGACCTCGACACGATCCTCGCGCTCCTCCCGGACGGCACGCACCTGAACCTCCTGTTCGCGTTCGACGATCTGGATCTCGTGCACGGCGCGTCGGGCGACGGCGACATCGCCGTCGAGGTCACGGGCGGCGCGGCGACGGACGTGGGGGGAGGGGGCACGTTCGCGTCCGCGGAGTGCTCCTTCGACTTCGATTTCGACGGCCTCGGCCCGGAGATCCTCGAGGGCGGCGGCTTCGGATCCGGCTCGATGGGATTCGACCTGGGCGTCGACGGAAACTCGGCCGACGGCTCGATCGTCCTCGACGGGACGAACATCGCGCGCGTGACCGCGCGGAGCAACGGCGGCGCGCCGGAGACCTTCCTCGTGGACCTGACGACCGGGGCGGTTCAGCCGGAATAGCGTGCGTCACTTCGGCGGGGGGCAGGGGCCGGCGCGGGATCCGCGCGGTCGCGTCCGCGTCTCGCCGCGCGGCGCGGCGGCGGCCCCCACGCTTCGGGGAACGGGGGGGCATCGTCTTACACTTGCGGACTCCGGGGGTGCATGTTGACACGTATGGCTCTAGCCGCCGTCGCGATCCTCCTCGCGGCGGCACGGGTCTCGGCCGCGGACGGGGAGACCTTGAGGGACTTCCAGCAGACGATCGACGAGATCCTGCGCGGCCACTACGAGATGGGCAAGGGCCGGACGCTGTCCGAGACGAGCCGGATCGCCTACGGCGCGTACACGACCTTCGCCTACCTGTCCGCCGACGACATCGTCGGCCAGCCCCAGGGCCTCGCGGAGATCGACGCGAAGTTCTGGATGCACGCAGAGACCAAGGGCCACAAGTTCTACGGCCGGCTGCGCCTCCAGTACGAGAACTTCGACTCGGGCGACGCGTTCACCGCGTCGGGCGACGGGCTCGTCGAGCCGCTGTTCGACCGCTACTGGTACCGGTTCGACTGGCGGCTCGAGGAGCAGGCCGAGACCGGCGTCGATCCCGGCTGGGACTGGTGGGTGCAGGTCGGCCGGCAGTACGTGAACTGGATCTCGGGCATGACGCTCTCCGACCCGCTCTACGCCGCGCGCGCGGGCATCGAGACGAGGACCCTCGCATTCGAGGGGCTCTTCGGCATCACGCCCGCCCATTTCATCGACTTCGACGGCTCGCGGCCGCAGTACAACAGCGACACCGACCGCAACTTCTTCGGGATCTCGGCCGAGTGGCGCTCGCTCCGCAACCACCGGCCGTTCGTCTACCTCCTCTGGCAGGAGGACGAGAACTCGCAGCCCTTCGGCCCCGCGGGGCCGCAGTTCCAGTACGACTCGCGCTACGTGGGCGTGGGCTCGACCGGCGAGATCAGGACGGGCGTGTGGCTCTACCGGCTCGAGCTCATCTACGAGTTCGGCGAGTCGATCAGCGACCTCCTCGGCGCGCTGCCGCAGACCGTGGACGACATCGAGGCCTACGCGGTCCGGTTCTTCGTCGCCTACATGCCGGTGCGCGCGCGCGCGCGGATGGGCCTGCGCATCGAGTCCGAGGTGCTCGTCGGCTCCGGCGACGACGATCGCGGCGCGTCCTCGCAGACCGCAGCCGGCAACCTCGCGGGCACGAAGGACACGAGCTTCATCGCCTTCGGCTACGTGAACACGGGCTTGGCGCTCGCGCCGGAGCTCTCGAACCTCGTCTCCTTCCGGCTCACCGGCAGCGCCTTCCCGCTGCGGGGCCGCGGCATCTTCGACAAGATGCAGGTGTCGCTCTCGGGTTTCGTCTTCGCGAAATACGACGAGAACGCGCCGATCAGCGTCCCGACGGTCGCCGGCGAGAGCCTCATCGGCGGCGAGATCGACCTCACGCTCGACTGGAAACTCACGAGCGACCTCGACCTGCTGATCCAGTACGGCATCTTCCTGCCGGGCGACGCGATGGCGGACTCCGATCCCCTCCACTTCCTCTATGCGGGGTTCAGTTATGGCTTCTAGAGCTTCCCGCGCGACGCGGCGGCGGATGGCCGTCGCCGGAGCGCTCCTCGGTCTCCTCCTCGCGGCCGCATGTTCCCGCACGACGCTCCAGTCCACGGTCGCGGACCAGTACGGCGGCGCGGACGCCACGGCGGAGATGGACTTCTGGGACGGTCTCGCCGTCCTGCCCGCGGTGTCGAACCGCGACGTCGTCCACGCCCTGTTGCTGAGCTTCGGGCGCCAGGCGAAGGGCGCGAGCTCCGACTGGAAGACCGAGCTGAAGGCCGCGCGGCAACGCGGCTGGATCGCCTCGGACGCGGACCCGGTCCCCGAGGAGACCGCCCGGGTCGGGATGATCGCGCGCGTCATCTGCATGGAGGCGAAGATCAAGGGCGGCGCGACGATGCGCGTCCTCGGGCCGACCGAGCGATACGCCGTGAAGGAGCTGAACCACATGAGCTGGCTTCCGGACCTGTCGCCCGGCCATTCGATCTCCGGCGGGCAGCTCCTCGCCGTGCTCTCCAAGGCCGAGGACCGGCTCTCCGGGCGGCAGGACACGGGGCCCAAGGAGGGCATGTGAGCCTCCCCGGGGGTTTTGTTGGAGCCCGCGCCTTTCTGGACCGAGAATAGGAGCGTCATGCGCAGCCTCCCCCTCCTCCCCGTGCCCCTCCTCCTCCTCGCGCTCGCGGCGCCGGCCCAGGAGAAGAAGCCCGTGATCTCCCCGCTGCCCGCCGGGCAGACGAAGATCTTCGAGGCCGTCGTGATCGGCGTCGAAGGGACGGCCCAGGCGCGGACGAAGCCCGACCAGCCGTGGAAGCAGCTCGTCATCAACGACAAGCTCGCGCCCGGCGTCGTCGTCCGGACCGGACGCGCGTCGAACGTCACGATGCGCGTCGGGCCGAACGCGACCATGCTCATCGACCACCAGACGCGCATCGCGATTCCCGAGGTCGTGCAGGACGGCGACAAGCTCAAGACCCGCGTGACGATGGCGTTCGGCGCGGCGGACGTGCGCGTGGACCGGATCGGTCTCACGAACGACTTCGAGGTGGCGACGCCGACGGCGACGCTCGCCGTGCGCGGCACGACCTGGCGGGTCTCGTGGGACGCGGTGAACGGCGCGAAGATGGTCGGCGTGCCCGGCAACAAGCTGCGCGCGATCGAGATCGCCTACCTCGACGGGACCCAGGCGTTCCTCTCCCACGCCGACGGGAGCAGCACCCTCTACAAGATGCCGGCGATCGAGAGCTACTACCAGACGTACGTGCTGCCGCTCCAGGGCGCCGTGAGCGAGGAAGAGCTCTCGGACCCGGAGCAGCAGGCGACCGACGCCCTCACGGACCCGAAGACGCAGACGCAGCTCGAGGCGCAGCGGAAGCAGCAGGCGGGCCGGGAGGGGAAGCCGCCGGCGAACCAGACCACGCCGACCGACAACCCCAACAACCCGCCGGGCGGCACCGGCGGCGGCGGCAACTAGGGGGAGTAGACGCCCGAGCCCGCCCGAACCCGCCGGCCGGCGCGCCGCACGTGGCCGGTCGGCCTCTGTCTGGCGCTCCTCGTCGCGGCTGCATACGGGCTCGGGCTGCCGGTCCTTCGCGAGCTCGAGGGTTGGGGCTCGGACTGGCTCTTCCTCCACGGGCGGCCCGCGCCGCCCGCCGCCAGCGACCGGATCGTCCACTGCGACATCGACGACAACTCGATCGAGACCGCTGGCCGGTGGCCGTGGCCGCGGAGCCTCCTCGCGGAGGCGATCGAGGAGCTGGACGCGCGCGGCGCCAAGGTGATCGTCCTCGACCTGATCCTCTCGGACCCGCAGGATCCCGAGTACCTCGCCGACGGGTCGCAGGTGGACCACGACGCGATCCTCGCGGCGACGCTCGGGCGGATCTCCGCGCGCACGGTGCTCGCGGCGCAGGTGGACACCGAGTCCGTGCGGCTGGGCGACCTGTGGAGCGGGCCCCAGGGCCGGCGCAAGTGGGACGAGATCCGGCGCCTGCTGCGCGCCGACATCACGCTCGACAGCGACGACGTCGTGCGCCGGGCGCGCCTCGACGGCGAGCGCGCGGAGCGCGTGCACGGGAGGCTCCTCGGGATCAAGGCGCTCGTGGCGCGCGAGGCCGCGGCAGACCTGCGCCGCGAGGGGCGGCTTTGCACCGAGGAGGAGATGCGGGAGAGCCTCCTCCCGCCCGAGAAGAACGCGCGCCTGCGCGAGTTCCCGGCGCTCGCGCTGATCCGGGGCGTGGTCCGCCTCGAGCAGGCGCTCGCGGCGGCGGAATCGAAGTTGCCGCTCGCGCGCGAGGACCACGCCTACCTGCCCGCCGGCGGCGTCCTCCCGCCAATCCCCCTCTTCGCCGGCGCCGCCACGACGATCGGCGTGGTCAACAGCCAGCAGGACTCGGACGGGCAGCTCCGCCGCGTCCTCGTGCGCTGGGAGTCGGACGACTGGGTCTTCCCGCAGCTCGGGCTCGCGGCGGCGGCGACGTTCCTCGACACGCCGCTCGAGAACCTCGCCGCGGCGGCGCTCGAGGCGGGCGAGATCCGCCTCGACTCCGAGGAGATGCTTCTCTCCTGGCCGCGGATCGATCCCGACCGGCCGGTCCACGTCCACCCCCACGTGTCCCTCGGCCGGGTGATCGACCTCAGGCGCGCGCAGAACCGGCTCGCCGCGCAGGAGAAGGAGCGCGACGACGTCGCGCGCGATCTGGTCGCCTCGTTCCTCCCGGACCAGTTCCAGCCGGAGGACTTCGACGATCCCGCGCGCCGCCTCGAGATCGAGGCGGAACTGCTCTCCGAGGCCAAGTTCCGCCTCGAGGAGGAGGGCGCGGAGGAGGGGGTCGAGATCAACTGGCGCCGCTGGCTGCGACTCCGGGAGGAGGCCTTCACGGCGAGCGCCGAGCTCGTCCGGGCGCGCGAACAGCTCGAGAGCGTGATCCGCGGGCGCCTCGTGTTCATCGGCTGGAACGCGACCGGGAGCCTCTCCGACTTCTACCCCACGGTGGTGGAGGAGCGCACGCCCGGTGTCGTCGCCCACGCGATCGTCGCCAACTCCGTCCTCACGGGCTACCTCGTCCGGCCGCTGGGAGCCGCCGCCGCCACCGCATGGGCGCTCGCGCTGGGCGTCGCGGCCGCGTTCCTCGCCTCCGCGACGGGCCCGCGCCTCTCCTTCCTCCTCGCGCTCCTCCTTTCTCTCCTCGCGTTCGCCGCCGCGGTCGGCACGTTCGCGGCGCGCATCGTCCCGCCGCTCACGACCCCGCTCCTCGGCATCTTCGTCTCCTGGGCCGGCGTCGTGACCATGCGCGCGGTGCACGTGCTCCGCGAGAAGGCGCAGCTCCGGAAGCAGTTCGGCTCGCGCATCTCCCCCCAGCTCTTCAAGTTCCTGATCGACAACCCCGACCAGGTCTCGCTCGAGGGCGAGGAGAAGGAGGTCACCTGCTTCTTCAGCGACCTCGCCGGGTTCACGTCGCTCTCGGAGAGCCTCGACTCGCGGCAGACGGTCGCGCTCCTGAACCGCTACATGCGGGCGATGAACGACGAGCTGATGCGCCGCGAGGCCTACGTGAACAAGTTCCTGGGCGACGGGATCATGGCGGTCTGGGGGGCGTTCGCGAGCGATCCGCGGCAGGTGGAGCTCGCGTGCCGCGCGGCGCTCGCGTGCGTGGGCCGGCTCGAGCAGCTGACGGGGGAGCTCGAGGCCCAAGGGCTGCCGCGGCTCGGGATGCGGGTCGGGATCGCGACCGGCGTCGGGACCGTGGGCGACTGCGGCGCGCCGCCGGACCTCCGCGACTACACGGTCATCGGCGACACCGCGAACCTCGCCGCCCGCCTCGAGTCCGCGAACAAGCAGTTCGGGACGAAGATCCTGATCGACGGGCGGACGAAGGAGCTCCTGCCAGACGACCTCCTGACCCGGCCGCTCGGCCACGTGGCCGTCGTCGGCCAGCAGCAGGCGACGGACCTCCACGAGCTGGTGGCGGTCAAGGGCGAGGAGACGCCCCCGCAGCGCGACCTGATCCAGCGCACGACGCACGCGATCGAGCGCTTCCGTGCGGGCGATTTCGAGGGGGCCAAGGGGGCCTGGCGCGGGATCGTCGCCGCGCACGGCCCGTCCCCCGCGGCCGATCTCTACCTCGAGGAGATCGAGGCGCGGGTCGGCGAGCCGGCGCCCGCAGAGCCCGTCCTGCGCCTCGCGAAGAAGTAGGCGGCCCCCGCGCCCCCTCGTCATCGGCCGAATCTAGAAGCCGCGGCCGCGGTAGTGATAGCCTCTTCGCTATGGGCACGATCCGCGACTTCCTCAAGAAGCACTACCACCACTTCAACGCGCGCGAGACGAAGGACGCGGCGCAGGGCTGGGTGGACCACCTCGCGAAGGGCGGGAAGATGATGGTCACGATCGGCGGCGCGATGAGCACGGCCGAGCTCGGCATCTCGCTCGCCCCGCTGATCCGCGCCGGGAAGGTCCACGCGATCTCCTGCACGGGCGCGAACCTCGAGGAGGACATCTTCAACCTGATCGCGCACGACGACTACGAGGTGCTCCCGAAGTGGCGCGAGCTTTCGATCGAGGACGAGAAGGCGCTCTACGAGAAGGGCATGAACCGGGTCACGGACACGTGCATCCCGGAGACCGCGCTCCGCGACCTCGACAAGCGGATGCTCGCGCTCTGGCAGAAGGCGGACAAGGCGGGCGAGAGCAAGACGCCGTGGCAGTACTTCCGCGAGATGGTCGGCGACGGCCAGCTGAAGTCGCTCTACCAGATCCCGCCGGAGCACTCGTGGGTCCTCGCCGCGCACGAGAAGAACATCCCGGTCTTCGTGCCCGGCTGGGAGGACTCGACGCTCGGCAACATCTTCACGTCGCACGTGATCGCGGGGCGCCTCAAGAACCACAAGGTGCTCCTGCCCGGCACGTCGCAGATGGAGGAGCTCGCGCGCTGGTACAAGCAGCAGGCGGCCGAGGGGGTGCCCGTGGGCTTCTTCCAGCTCGGCGGCGGGATCGCGGGCGACTTCCCGATCTGCGTCGTGCCGATGCTCATCCAGGACCTCGAGGAGGAGAAGACGCCCTTCTGGGGATACTTCGCGCAGATCGGCGACTCGACGACCTCCTACGGCTCCTACAGCGGCGCGTTCCCGAGCGAGAAGATCACGTGGGGGAAGCTCGACGTGAAGACCCCCGCGTTCATGATCAACTCGGACGCGTCGATCGTGGCGCCGCTCATCTTCGCCTATGTGCTGGACTGGTAGGGGCCTCGGGGAGCGGATGCCGTGAGCGAGCTCTCGAGACGCGAGTGCGTGCCGTGCAAGGGCGGCGTTCCGCCGCTCAAGGGCAACGCGATCGGCGCGCTGCTCGAGGAGCTCGGCGGCAGCTGGCGTGTCGTGGACGAGCACCACCTCGAGAACGAGTTCCGGTTCAAGAACTTCCGCGAGGCGCTGGCCTTCGCGAACCGGGTCGGCGAACTGGCGGAGAAGGTGAACCACCACCCGGACCTCCACATCGGGTGGGGGCGCGTGAAGGTCACGGTCTTCACGCACAAGATCGCCGGGCTCACGGAGACGGATTTCGTCTTCGCGGCGAAGACGGACGAGCTCTCCCTCCGCCCCTGAACCGTTTCCGGCCGGGTATAGTCTCCGGCCATGTCCCTCCTCCCTTCTCCCGGGGCCCTCATCTGCCTTCTCCTCCTGGGGGCGTCCGCGCGCGCCCAAGAGGCCGACGCAAGCGTGCTCGCGCTCCTCGACGAGGACTTCGAGGAGATGATGCGGACACACCCGACGTGGGCGTCGGAGCGCGGCGACCGGCGGTTCGACGACCGGCTCGAGGACCTGAGCCCCGAGGCGATCCGCGACCGGGTCGAGCATGCCGCGCTGCGGCTCAAGACGATCCAGGAGATCGACCGCACGGCCCTCACGCCGGCGGTCGCGACGCACGCGGCGCTCCTCGCGCACGAGCTCGAGGAACGGATCGCGTGGGCCGCGTTCCATCCCGAACAGACCCCCGTGACCCAGCTCGGCGGCCCCCAGCGCGATCTCGTCGAGCTGCCGTCGCAGCTCTCGTTCACGACCGCGAAGAACTTCGAGGACTACATCGCGCGGCTCGAGAAGGTGCCCGCGTATCTCGACCAGGTGACGGCGAACCTGCGCGCGGGGCTGGCCGCGGGTCGCACGCCGCCGCGGGTCACGCTCGCCGCGGCCGCCGAGCAGGCGCTCATCAACGGGACCGACCACCAGACGGACTACCCCGAGCAGCACGCGATGTACCCGCCGTTCCTCGAGAAGGACCACCCGCTCGCGCCGCGGGCGAAGGAGGCGATCGCGACGCGCGTCGTGCCCGCGTTCCGCGAGTTCGGGGCGTTCCTGCGCGACGAGTACATCCCCAAGTGCCGCGAGTCGATCGCGGCCAAGGACAGCGTGGACGGGATCGCGCGGTACCGCGCGCAGCTCCGCCATCACACGACGCTCGACCTCTCGCCGGACGAGATCCACGAGCTCGGGCTCAAGGAGGTCAAGCGCATCCGGGCCGAGATGGCCGAGGTGATCGCGCGCATCGGATTCGAGGGGGACTTCAAGGCGTTCACGGAGCACCTGCGCACGGACCCGCGCTTCTACTACGCGGAGGCGGAGGACCTGCTCGCGGGCTACCGCGCGCTCGCGAAACGGATCGACGCGGAGATGCCGAAGCTCTTCGGGAAGCTGCCGCGGCTGCCGTACGGCGTGAAGGAGATGCCCTCGTTCATCGCGCCCGCGTCGCCGACGGCGTACTACTACCGCGGCTCGATCGAGAACGGCATCCCAGGGTACTTCATCGCGAACACGTTCCGGCTCGACCAGCGGCCGAAGTACGAGATGGTCCCGCTGACGCTTCACGAGGCGGTGCCGGGCCACCACCACCAGATCGCGCTCGCGCAGGAGATGGAGGCGATGCCCGAGTGGCGGACGACGTGCGACTACACGGCGTTCGTCGAGGGGTGGGGGCTCTACGCCGAGCGGCTCGGGATCGACATGGGCCTCTACGAGGACCCGTACGACGACTTCGGCCGGCTCTCGTACGAGATGTGGCGCGCGATGCGGCTCGTGGTGGACAGCGGCATCCACGCGAAGGGCTGGACGCGCGACCAGGCGATCGAGTACATGCTGTCCAACAGCGCGCTCACGAAGCAGAACGTCGAGCGCGAGGTGGACCGCTACATCGCGTGGCCGGGCCAGGCGTGCGCCTACAAGATCGGCGAGCTGAAGATCCGCGAGCTGCGCGCGCTGGCCGGGAAGGAGCTGGGCGCGAAGTTCGACCTCCGCGCCTTCCACGACATGCTCCTCGAGGAGGGCGCGATCCCGCTCCCGCTGCTCGACGAGCGCGCGAAGGCGTGGATCGCCACCCGCAAGGGGAAGTGAGGGGGCCTCGGGGGCCGTCGGCCCCCGAAGCCCCCTCTCAACTGACGCCCGCGGCCCTCGACAGCTCCTTGCGGATCTTCTCCACGCGCTCGACCTCGCCCTTCGCGGGGAAACGCTCGTAGAACCCTTCGACCTTGAACACCGGCCGCAGCTCGGCCCACGGCTTCAGCCGCTGGGTCCAGCGCTGCACGCGCCCATCGGCCGGGATGCCGTCCTCGCGCGCGAGGTCGAACGCCACGCGGATCATCGCCTTGAGCGACACCGCGCGCGTCACCATCGAGCTCTGGCTCCCCCACGACGGCCCCCACACCTTCTCCGCGGCCTTGAGCAGGTCGCGGACAACCTCGTACTTCCGCCGCGACTCGGCGACGCCCGCGGAGCCCTCCGGCACGGCCGAGCGCCCCTTCGGGCGGACCTCCCGGTGGACCTCGTTGAAGAGCTCCGCCTGGAGGATCCACTTCGCCTGCTGGCTGCGGCCGCCCAGGCGGTTGATCCGGTAGCGCAGCGGGCTATCGCCCTCGTCGTAGAGCATCGACACCACGCGCGCGGCGAGCTTCCGGTCGGGCGACGCCCACGAGACGCGCTCGTAGAGGTCCACGAGGTGGCTCTTGTTGATGCGCGTCGGCGTCGAGTTGATGATCACGAACATCTCGGTCGCGAAGTCGTCGCTGCGGCTGTCGAAGATCATGCAGGGGACGTGCATGGTCCTCGCCTCGTCCGGGTGCTTCCCCTGGTAGAAGTGCAGCGCCGCGAGGCGGTGCTGCCCGTCGATGACGAGGAACTTGTGGTCCGGTTCGGTGAGGATGCCCGCGGTCTTGTTCTCGCCGAGCGGCGTGAACCGGAGCCGCTCGGCCGTGAACAGGAGCACGCTTCCCGGGATCGGCGGCTGCTTCTCCGCGGTCTCGTAGAAGTTCTCGATTTGCGCGACCTTGCGACGCGAGAGCTGGCGCTGGAAGGCCTTGTCCGTCCGCTCGATCCCCGAAATGAACTGCGCGATCTCGTCGTCGGCCCTCGCCTCCTCGGCCTCGATCGTCTCGCCCTCCATGTAGTACCGGCTGATGAACCGGACCTTCTGGAGGAGGTCCGCGGCCGGGTAGGCGACGAAGTAGAAAACGCTGTCCTTCTGGCGGATCTGGGTCGCGAGCATGGCCCTAGAGTTTAGGGGAAGGTCGCCGATCGGGGGGGCCTCGGGGGCCCGCCTTCGCTCGCCTCCGGCGAGCTACGGGGGAGGGAAGCCGAGCCGCCCGGTATAGTCTTGGGCCATGCGCGGCCCCCTGCTCCTCTGCCTCGCCCTCCTCGTCGGCTGCAAGGGGAAGGACGACCGGTCCACGCTGGACGTCGTCCTCGAGCGGGGCGAGCTGATCATCGGGACGGAGGCGGAGTTCCCGCCCTTCGAGTCGAAGGACGAGAAGGGCGAATTCGTCGGCTTCGACATGGACATGGCCCGCGAGCTCGCGAAGGACCTCGGCGTGAAGCTCCGGATCGAGGACATGCCGTTCGACAGCCTGCCGACCGCGCTCGGGTCGGGGAGCATCGACCTGATCATCTCGGGCATGTCGGCCACGGAGGAGCGGGCGAGGAGCTTCTCGTTCACCGACCCCTACTACAAGACCGAGCTCGTCCTCCTCGTCAACAAGGACTCCGGGATCACGAAGGCTAGTGACGCCGACGGAAAGCGCATCGCGGTGAAGACGGGCACGACCGGCGAGATCCAGGCGAGGACCCTCTTCCCGAAGGCGGAGCTGGTGCCGTTCCCCTACGAGGTGTCCTGTGCGCTCGAGGTCGCGACGGGCCGCGCCGACGCGTTCCTCTACGACCGCCACTCGATCCTCCGCCACAACCGGAACAGCGCCGAGACGACGCGCGTGATCGACGAGCCGCTGTCGTCCGAGCCCTACGCGATGGCAGCGCGCCTCGAAGACACGAAGTTCCTCGAGAGGCTCAACCGCTTCCTCAAGGACTTCCGGTCCGACGGGCGATACGAGCGGATCTACGAGCTGCACTTCGCGGAGCCGCCGCGGCCCCAATGAGGGCGCGGGAGCTCCTCGTCCGCGCAGGGATCACCGTCGCGGTCGCGGCCCTGCTCGCGATCGCCCTCTCCCTCTCCGACTACCCGTTCGAGTTCAGCCCCTCCTGGCGCTACCGGGAGCTCTACGCGAAGGGGCTCCTGATGACCCTCGGCGCGACCGCGCTCGCCTTCGCGACCGGGCTCGTGCTCGGCGTCGGCGTCGCGCTCCTGCGGATCTCCCGGCGGTTGCCCGTCCGCCATCTCGGCGACCTCTACGTCGAGGTGATCCGGGGCACGCCCTTCCTCGTCCAGATCACGATCGCCTACTTCGGCATCGCCCCGCTCCTGAAGCTCAATGACAAGTTCCTCGTAGGGACGTTCGCGCTCGGCGTCTTCGCCGCCGCCTACATGGGCGAGATCTTCCGCGCGGGGATCGAGTCCATCGACCGCGGGCAGGTCGAGGCCGCGCGCTCGCTCGGGCTCAGCCGCGCGCAGGCACTCCGCCACATCGTCTTCCCGCAGGCGTTCAAGCGCATGATCCCCCCGCTCACGGGCGAGCTGATCGCGCTCACGAAGGAGTCCTCGCTCCTCTACACGATCGGCCTCGTCGAGATGACGGCGGTCGCCCGCCAGGTCGGCGCCGACACCTACAAGTTCCTCGAGGCCTCCTTGATCGTCGCGGCGATGTACCTGACGCTCACCGTGCCGCTCTCGCTCCTCGCGCGGCAGCTCGAGCGGCGGCTCAAGCGCAGCGAGCGCACGGGGGTCCACCTGTGACGCTCCCCCCCGCGCCCCCCCTCATCTCGCTCCGCGGCGTGACCCGGCGGTTCGGGAGCGTCATCGCCCTCGAGGACGTCGATCTCGACGTCGCGCGTGGAGAGGTGGTGGTCTGCATCGGGCCCTCCGGGTCGGGGAAGAGCACGCTGCTCCGGTGCGTCAACGCGCTCGAGCGGCCCGACGCGGGCGAGGTGCTCCTCGACGGCGAGCGCGTGGACCCCTCGCGCAGGGACATCGACGCGCTGCGCGCCGAGGTCGGGATGGTCTTCCAGCACTTCAACCTCTTCCCGCACCTGACGGCGCTCGGGAACGTGGCGCTCGCGCCGCGGCTCGTGCGCGGGGAGGGGGACGCGAAGGCGCGCGCGCTGCTCGGGCGGGTGGGGCTTCTGGACAAGGCGGACGTCTACCCGGACATGCTGTCGGGCGGGCAGAAGCAGCGTGTGGCGATCGCGCGGGCGCTCGCGATGGAGCCGATCGCGATGCTCTTCGACGAGCCGACGAGCGCGCTCGACCCGGAGATGGTCGGCGAGGTGCTCGCGGTGATGCGCGGGCTCGCACGGGACGGGATGACGATGCTCGTCGCGTCGCACGAGATGGGGTTCGCGCGCGAGGTGGCGCACCGGGTCGCGTTCATGGACGGCGGGCGGATCGTCGAGGAGGGGAGTCCGGGGGACCTGTTCGACCGCCCGCAGAAGGACCGCACGAAGGCCTTCCTGTCGAAGGTCCTAAGGGCCTGAACCCGGGGGGGCCTGGGGGGGCCGAAGTGCGGCACGCATGCCGCACCTTGCCGCCGTAACCATGGCATTGGCAAGGTGTTACACCCAGCGGCCGCGTAAAGGATACGGTTCCTACGCGCGGACTTGGGATTGGAAGTTGGTCGTCTTGTGCGAGCCGTCGCAGAAGGGCTTGTTCGACGAGTTGCCGCAGCGGCAGAGGGCGAACTGGTCCTTGTTCGGCAGGTTGAAGGGCTTGCCGGTCATGTCCTTGAGCACCACGCCGCCGGTGACTTTCACCGGGCCGTTGTCGAACACCGTGATTTCAGCCATGAGGGCGGATTCTACCGCCCGCTCCCTCCCCCGCGCCCCCTCCCTCCCGTCGAGAACCGACAACTGGGCCCCGAGGCCCCCTCGCCTCACCGTCGCGGCTCGTGCGCGATCGCGGCGGTGATGATGTAGTCGCGGTTCACGTAGAGGCGATCGTGCGTGAGCTTCGTCCCGTTCTTCAGCTCCTCGGTGACGCGCTCCATGCGGATGAGCTGGCTCTTGAACGTCACCCAGAAGTCGTTCGGGGACTCGGCGCCGGGGACGAAGCCGGTGAGGACCGTTTCGCCCTCGATCACAAGGCGCACCCGGATGCCGACGTCGGTGGCCACGGGTGGATTTGGAGCTATTCCGGGCCGTCCGTCAAGAGGGGCGGCAGCGACTTCGCGAGGCGGAACCCGACGTCGGAGAGGCGGGAGGACGGCTCGAGCTTGTAGGGGGCCGGGGGGGTTTCCGCGTACCAGCGGTAGGAGCCGCCCACGACGAGGAACCGGCGGCGGTCGGCGGGGGTCTCGGTCCATTCGGCGACGTTGCCCAGGAGGTCGTGGATGCCATGGACGGAGGCGCCTGCCTCGTGCGCGCCGACGGGCTCCGGGCGGCCGCGGCCGCACTCGCGGGAGTTGACGCGGGCGGGGTCGAACCGGTCGCCCCAGGGGTAGCGGAGACGGCCGCCGCCGCGCGAGGCGCGGGAATGCTCGTCGAGCGTCGGCAGGCGGGCGCCCTTCGCGGCGGCGAAGGCGCGGGCCTCCTCGAGGCTCACGCCGCTCGCGGGAAGATGCCCGTCGTGGTTCGCCCAGCGGTCCTCGATGTCGCGGCCGCGGGCGAACGCGCGGAACTCCGCGACGGTCACCTCGTGCACGCCCAGGTAGAAGCCACCCTCGCAGGTCGCGGCCTTCGTGGTCAGGCGGACGGGGCCGGGGACGAGGCGCATCGCTTCGGGCGCCTGCGCCTCGTAGGCGTCGAGCACGATGCGGATCGCGAGCGAACGCGCGCGGAGGCGGACGTCGGGATCGGCGGCATCGACGTGCGGGAGGATCCGGGGAAGCGCGCGGGGGCCGAGCAGCCGCGCCTCGGCGTCGCCGGGAAGCGCGTCGTCAACCGCGCCGCCGCGAAGCGCGCAGTGGAAGAGCGCGACGAGGACGAACGCCGTCCGCGCGCGGCGCGCCCCGTCGCCGCTCAAGCGGAAACGGCCCCCGACGCGTCCGCGGGCCCGTAGCGGCGCGCGAGCTCCCGCCGCAACGCAGCGTGCGCCCGGTTGAGACGCGACTTCACCGTGCCGACGGAGCACTCGAGGATCTCCGCGACGTCGCTGTACGCGAGCCCCTCGAGGTAGCGCAGCACGATCACGATGCGCAGGCGCGGCGAGAGCCCCCGCAGGGCCGCGCGGACGTGCCGTTCGAGGTCGCGGCCCGCGAGGCGCCGCTCGGGGCCGGTCAGGTCGCCCGTCTCCTGCGCCCCGTCCAGCAGCTCCTCGGCCGCGGTCGGGAGCGGCGCCCGGCGCCGCCGGCGCAGGTGGTCGAGCGAGACGTTGACCGTGATCCGGTAGACCCAGGACGCGAAGAACGCGTGCTCGCGAAACCGGTGGATCTTCCGGAAGAGCAGGAGGAAGACGTCCTGGAGGACATCCCCGGCCTCGTCGCCGTTCCCGACGACGCGCAGCGCGACGTTGTAGACCCGCTCGCGGAACCGCTCATAGAGGATCCCCATCGCGACGCGCCGCGTCGGCCGGCTCTGGGCGAGCCGGACGATGTCGAGGTCCGGGTCCTCGCGCCCGGCGTTCGGGAGGGGGGTGATCTCCAGCATCCGCGTCCGTCGTCCGTCGGTTCGGGTCCGCCGATGCGCGGCCCGCCATCAGATCGTACGAGAGCGGAGGCTCGGATGCTGAACTCGGTTGCCACACGGCGGGCGCTTCGTCACAAGTCGTTTCATAAAAATGACTTATGTCGCTAGGCCTGACCGCGCCCTGCCCGATCCCCGCTCACTTCGCCGCTTTGTCTGGTTTTGGTTCGATTTTTGGTCTCATTTGGTGCCACATTCGGCCCCATTAGTCCCATTTGTCCCACATGGTCGGTTGAAGGGCGTCAACGCAGTCGGTGCATATACATCTAACGTGGCACTCATGCACGTATCTCATGGATATACAGCACGTTACGAGCGACACGTGACCGGCGCTTGATGTCGATATTCTCGCATCGAGGGGTTGAGGAGGTGGCGACTTCAGGACAGTATGGGCGCAGGTGACACGGAGATTAGCGTGACGAAACGAAACCGAGTTCGCCCCGCCCTCCAGGAGGAAGCCATGAGGAACGTCAGAAATGCCCTGATCGCCGTTTGCGTGCTCGGCGGAGTCGCCGCGATCGCGGCCGCCCCGGGGATCGAGGTGCTCCGCGTTTCGGGCATCGAGGTGCTGCGGGTCGATACCCACTCGACCGACTTCCCGGTCGGCGCTCTGGTGTGGGCGGTGATGGACCTGCCCAACGGCATCCCGGTCGTCATGGGGGTCGCGCCCGTCAACCCGTTGACCGGCAATGCGACGGTCATCTTCCCCGTGAACCATCCGAGCAATCGGGTCGAGCTCCGGACTGTGACGGGCGTGCTGCTGGACATGGAGCCCGTTCTCCAGTGGGAGTAGCCCTTCAGCGACGCCCGTAGGTCGGACAGGGCCGCCTTCAGCACGGGGGGTGGCCCTGTCCGTTTCACTGCCGCGGTGAGTACAGCGGAAGGGCTAGCCTGAATCGCGTTCCCGCTCCGGGCGCGCTCTCGACCTCGACCGTTCCGCCATGCCGCACGATCACGCTCCTGACGACGACAAGCCCGAGTCCCGTGCCGCTGTTGCCCTTGGTTGTGTAGAAGGGCTCAAAGATCCGCGCCCTCGTTTCGGGCGTCATCCCGCAGCCGGTATCGCCGACGACAACCTCGAGACGGTCGGCTTCCCGGTTGAGGGCGAAAGAGACGCTCAGGGCGCCCCCATTGGGCATGGCGTCGCACGCGTTGACGAAGAGGTTGAGGAACATCTCCCGATACTCCCCAAGAACGCCCCAGGCGAGGGCCCCCGCGACCTCCTGCACACTGGCCGTGATCCTGGCCTTGTCGAGCCGGGGGGCGAGGAGCTCGATCGCCTCATGCGCGACGACCGTCAGATCCACCGCCTCCTCACTCTGGGACGAGTGGTCGCGGGCGCACTCCTGAAGGCGCTGGACGAGACCGGTTCCCGCGCCGGCCGCCTTCTCGATGGCGTCCAGCGAGCGCAGGACCTGGGGATCCTGGCTCGCACGACGCAGAAGTTGGGCCCTCCCTGACACGGCCGTGAGCACGTTCTTCAGGTCGTGGACAAGCCCTCCTGCAAGCTCGCCGGCGAGCCGGTTGCGTTCAGCCCGCATGAGGTGTCGGTAAGTCTCCTCGAGCTGGCGGCGCGTCGATCCTGCCTGCTCCTCAACCTGGCCCACGTGCAAGGTGATCGCGATCAGACCGCCGAGCAGCTCCAGGAAGCCGATCATCTCCTGACTGATGAGGCCCGCGATCCCGTGGTGATCGAGATACAGCGCCCCGAGAACGTGCCCGCCCG
>Ga0187894_10002750_pt1 | contig 20679 bp, 17 predicted proteins | sample GBC1701081metaG_FD_136650 | JGI IMG/M metagenome (GOLD analysis project Ga0187894, IMG submission 136650) | White microbial mat communities from a lava cave in the Kipuka Kanohina Cave System on the Island of Hawaii, USA - GBC170108-1 metaG ...
AATGATCTGGCCGGGAATGTCTGGGAGTGGGTCAGCGATTGGTATGCCCCGAACTATTACAGCACTGCCCCGCTGCGGAATCCGACAGGACCGCCAACGGGTGAGTATAAAGTGGTCCGTGGTGGCTCCTGGGGTAGTGGTCCTGAGGGTCTGCGCTCCGCGGAACGGGAGACCCATGTGCCATCGTTCCAGGGTTTCGGTACCGGGTTCCGTTGTGCGAAGACGCCATAGCGCGTAGAGTTGTAGAGTTTTGGGGCGTGGCTCTACCTCGACAGAGCTTTACGGTCGCTCTTCCGACCAGAGTATGCGAGGTAGAACCGTCGGCGTATCTTATTCCTTACCCCCGTGATCCCTTTACCCCTCACGTTTCACGCCTCACTTCTGCGAATACCATCGATAGCCCTTGTTCTCCGAGAAGCTGGCTTTCGGGGCTCCACCGGGTTTTTCCAATAGCAAGACTTTGAAGTCGATGAGGCCGAACCAGGCGGGATCTGTCACGTTGTGATAGTGGCAGCCTCGGAGTTTCGGAAGCATGTCGCCCAGCGCCTGCTGCAACTCCTTCTCCGTATAGGCTTGCACGATGAACGGCTTGTTCATGACCTGGCAGAACCGCTGAATGGCGTAGGTCGCGCCGGTGCAGAGCACTTTGATGTCCGGTTTGATGGCGAGGAATTGGGGCAGCGAGAGATAGTGCTCCTGAAAACCCAGCCAGCGGGTCGCCTGGCGTAGGTGGCTGTACTGGACTTCGTACTCCGTGTGGCCCGGCAGATTGACCGGCGCCGGCCAGCCTTCCTCGACCCCAAATTCAGTAAGAAACGCCCTGCCTCCTGGCTTTAACACTCGCCACAGTTCTGCCACAAATCGAAAAGGGCCGAGGTTGAAGATCACGTCCTCGGGCAGGTCCGTAGCCAGCGGCAGCCGTACGCGCTTGATCCAGTCTAACGCTTCCTGGTGCTGTGGTGTGTCGCCTGTGCCATCGAGGAGTTCTTTCCTTGTCAATTTTACCGGTGTCATGTCGGCCATGTTCTCGTTGTCGATGACGAGATCGACGGAGCTGTCCTTAAAGGGGAGCCATTCACCGTTGGCGCGGGTGCCGATACCGCTCCAGCCTCCGGCCTTGGCGCGGGTGACTTGAAGTGTGAGGAAGGGCTGTGTGATGTCGAGGGAGATGTATCGGATGGTCTGCTTTTCAAACGGCAAGAGTTCTTTGCCCAACTCACGGGCGAGGTACCCGAGTCCGCCGCCTACTTCGACGATCACGCGGGGTTTGGGCGTAAACCAGCCCAGCTTCCTCAATTTCCGCATGAGCAGCCGGCCATAGGTCAAGCCATTGAGCGTGTCGTTCGGCTCCCGGAAGAGATGCGAGACAGTGGTTTCGATCAGATCGAAGTGGCCGTCGTCTTCGCCGCTGTTGGCCAGCTCGTGGTGATGAAAGTCTTCAAGATGCTCTTCTCCTTCGAACCCGTCCTGTCCTGACCAGCCTTTCCTGATTTGCTGGAGGAGAAGATCCCACTTGGTCTTGTGGCGATGGCCGCCCGGGGGCTCTGTGCCGTAGTAACAGAGAGAGTAAGTGGGCAGAGCCCAATGTTCCAAGTGCCACCGCCCCGGCTGTCCGTCCGGTCCGCAGACCCGCGTCCCGTATTTTTCCACCAGCGCGCCCACTGCCGTGTGGCCGTTCATCGCCTGCAACATTTCCAGGCCGGTGCGATTCAATCGCATGACCGGAAGGTTGTCGTCGAGGGGCGCGAACCACCATTCGTCGTCGGTGTGTTGATAAGCAACGAGATCGGGGATGTGCCAGGCCAGTCGGCTGAGCGTCTCTCCAGTGAGGCTGAGCGGTTCGTGAGCGGCGACAGATGGCTTCATGATCGACGTAATTTGTTTAGCGTCGCAGCCTACACGACGAGCTGGGATTCTCGCAAGGACCTGTTTGAATGGAGTTCGAGGGAGCGAGATTATGTCTGTGAGGGCAGCTGGGGAGCGTCTGTGACGATAATGACTCCGTGCATGATGGGATGGATGCGGCAGAGATAAGGGTAGTGCCCTGGAGCCAACCCTGGAAGTGTAAAGCTGCCGTTGGGCAGGACGATCCCGGAATCGAATGCGCATGCATTCCCATTTTCCAAACAGCGCAAGTGGGTGATTGTATGTTCAGTAGCTGTGGGATTGTCCCATCTGATGGGGGCGCCGCTGGATACGGTGGCTGACTTCGGGAGGAAATAGGGCGATCCGCTCTCGATGATGATGGCGGTATATGGCGGCGTGGCAATGGCTGGCCAGGCCGTGAAGAGTCCCAGCGATATGACGGTGATGATCATCCGTGTCTTCATGGTCATTCTTGTAGGTCCGTTTCATCTTACCATGTCGGTTAATGGGAGAAATGGTGTGAATCCAGTATGATTCGTAGCCCGCCCTCTTGACGTCAAAGCCTGTTTGTAGGATTCTCTCATTCGTTGGAAGCCAACCCAGGAATTTGATGTAGCAGACCCACAATAGCGTCTCCCTTTGCCCCTCGGTTCCTGGCCTCTTCTGTGCTCGCTGTGATGGACAGGGTGGGGTCTGGCGGGGTGCTAAGGTAGAATGTTTCGTCATTCTGTGAGATGTCGTAGAAGTGTGAGTTGCAAGATCCTAGAAGTTATGCTAGATGGAGGCCACGTCAGACATCCAATGGATGAGAGAGGAGAAGATTGATGGCGAAGCACAAGAAGAAGCCGACGAAGAAGAAACCTGCAAAGGCGAAAGCCAAAGCCAAATCAAAGTCCGGAGCGAAGAAGGCAGCGAAGAAGTCCGCTACACGGAAGGCTGCCAAGAAGACTGCCAGGAAGGTAGCCAAGAAACCGGCTGTCAAGACCGCTGCCAAGAAAGCCACCAAGAAGACTGCCAAGAAACCCAGTACCGCTGCATCCAAAGCGGGTCAGAAGAAATCTGTGGCGATGACCAGTTCCACCGCCATGTCCAAACCTGCGGCCCCAGCCTTCGACAAGAAATCTGTGAAGCCATTCGCAGGGGAGGAGCATCAGAAACCCTTGTTATCGCAGCCGATGAGGTCGGCAATGCCGAAGGACTCCGATCTTGAAGAAGAACTGGGCGAGGATGATGTAGATATCGCCGTTGAGGTCGATGAGGATGTGGAAGAAGAGCTCACACTGGACGGGGAAGATGAAGACGCCGATTTTCCTGAAAAACGAGAAGGCCTGTTAGACGATACAGACGATTACCACACGCACTGACACTCGCATGGGATGCCTATTCTAGACGACTCGCTCGAGTCGTCCGGCCAGAGGACGTTGTGAGTCTGTCCCAGTATTCCGGCGTCCACCCCACATGAGTCTTCTGCTCTCGTTGAATACTCCGCGATGAATTTCCCATGAGTCACTTCTTGTTCGTGGCCGTGGCCTTGCGGGAGCGCACCTCGGAGGAAAGCGCCGAGTTGCAACTTGGGCACGGCCTCTGGGGGCTCTGCACTGAACTGATCCGGACGAATCTGCAGGCCTATCTCGATGCAGAATCCCGTGGACTCGTGTATGTGTTGAAAGCCGGGCTTTGTGCCGAGTTTAAGATCTTACCGCCCGTGTCGGACTTCTCCGCATTGGATTCGTTACTCAGCGACGAGCTGAGAACTGAAACCAGATTTGGTTTTGTGCGAATCGGCGGGGTGCGCCGATTGGCCTGCTCGTCTGCTGCGAGTCAGGCATTGTTACTCAACGTGTTGCAGATTGCCGATCAGACCGAACTTGCTCGACGATTAAGGCTTGGTATGCATCGATTGACGCAAGCGGAGTATGACGCAATCATGCGGGGTGCCACGGCTTAGTAGGCTGAGGTCGAGGTCAAGGTTGAGCGAAGATCAGACTCTTTTTTTCTCAGCCTTGACCCGAGCCTTAACCTTCCAGAAAGCTGACGGACTTTTTCAGCATCGTGCTAGATTTGTTGGCCTGTCATGAGCAAGTACGCCTCGTCGATCGTACTTACTTCCTTTACCGTCACATTGAGCTGAAGCCCCAGTTCACTCAGATTCCACCGCGCGTCATGCATCTGTCCTTGTGGAACCAACACGGTACGATAGCCTTCTCGCGCAGCAGCACGAATTTTATCCGGAATGCTGCCCACCGGGCCGATATGCCCATCCGGCTCAATAGTTCCGGTTAGGGCAATGCCCCTCTGAACGTGCGCTCCCTTGAACAGGGCGATGAATCCCACGGCCATCGCCGCACCGGCGCTTGGTCCGTCGCTGCCTGTGGGGCGATAGGCCACCCCTTGCACGGAGACTGTCCCACTATGCTGCACCGAGGGCGTGCGTTCGACCGCATAGGCAAAGGCCTGAGCCATAGAGCCCAAATGATCATTTCCCAGTCGTACGCCGCCAAGGAGCCATTGCAGTTGAATGGGGTTCGGTTCCGGTTTCTTGTCCCACCACATCATCAGGATTTCAAACACGCCGAGATTGTTTTGCCGAATGGCCGCAAGGACCGGGAGTTCAATGATATTGTCCGCCGAAACCGAGACGGGAATTCCACAGAGGAGCGAGGCAATCAATGTGCAGGTAACGGCAAGATGGTATGGCATCGTGGGCCCCTAATAGGCTGGTGCTCTGGTTTGTTTGGTTGAACTAGACAAACCAGTTAGACCAGATAAACCAGACAAACGACACACAGTGTCGGTCGGTGATACATTCGCTCGCAAAAGTGTAGCAAATCCGGTTCCGCAGTAAAGCGGGTCGGCAGTTCTTGCCTTGCGTTGGGTCACGGCATTCCGTATAAGGGCGTGCATGATGAATCGGATATATACATGGATCATGGTGGGAGGGCTGACTATTTTTTGGCTGCCGGTCGCCGCTGCTGCTTCAAACTGTCAGGTGGAGTCGATTGCTTCCGGGCCGGGAGTGGCGTTGACGCGTCATCTGGGCACCGACTGTACGGAGCAAGAGCGAGAGGAAAGAGTGGTGGATGCCGCGCAGTTGATGCAAGCATTCAAAGAAGGGAAGGGGATTGATCTCTCGGGGGTGATCATTACCGGCGATCTGGCTTTGGATATGTTGCCGGTGGGTCCGTTGCCGCCCGGGCTAGAAGGGATGATGGAACTGCAGGGACGCGAGCCACGCGTGATTTCCGGCTCCGTTACGATCGTCGATTCGGTTGTGCGCGGAGTGATCAGGCATGGATTGCCACAAGGGCTGCTGGTGGTACAGGGGCCCGTGACGTTCAGCGGGACAACGTTTGAACAGCTGGTGGATCTCTCGCGGGCTGTGTTTACTCAGTCGGTCACGTTGTCAAGCGCGCGGTTCTTGCGGGAGAGCTATTTTGTGCAGGGGCGATTTCTGCGCGACATGTTTGCTGAAAACACGTCGTTCGGTCCACATACCAGATTCCACCGATCTGTCTTTCAGGGGCCGGTCACATTCCAGCAGTCGAGATTCAATGGGATGGCGGAGTTTTTAGAGGTGGTCTTCGAGAAAGATGTCAATCTGTCACGTACCTATTTCAAATTGGGTACCGGGTTTTCCGGGAGCCGCTTTCAGGGCCTGGCGGATTTCTCTGAAGCCTCGTTCGACGGCGATGCGTTTTTCACCTTTAGCCAATTCGAAGGGGACGCAGACTTTCGCCGTGTCACGTTCCGATCGACAGCAGACTTTTCCGATGCGTCGTTCAAGCGACGGGACGATTTTTCGAAAGCTGTGTTCGAAAGGGGTTCACAGTTTGCCAGAGCGGCCAGGTCAACGACCGGACAGGGGCCCCAGGAATCCGAAAATCAGACAATCCAGTATGCCATCATCCTCTCGCTTCTCGTGGGCGGCGCACTGGTGATCGCCTATCTGATTCGGTTGCGATGAGGGGCGACCGTTACCCCACGTACCACAACTAATAGATGGAGGCTTGCCCCGTCCCCCCCAAAGCTGGTATAAATCCGCCTGTGGATGACCACATTGACGCTCTCGAACAAACCGCATTGCCCTATAAGGTTCGCATCGAGAACTTTGAAGGGCCCCTCGATCTTTTGCTCCATCTCATAAAGAAGAGTGAGATCAACATCTATGACATTCCCATCCATCTTATTGCACAGCAATACCTCACCTATATTGAGGCGATGGAAGACCTGAATCTGACTGTTGCAGGGGAGTTTCTCGTGATGGCGGCGACCTTGATCCAGATCAAATCCAAGATGCTGCTCCCCGTCGATGAGACGGTCGTTGATGAAGAAGACGGGCCCGATCCGCGTGAGGAATTGGTGCGGCGGCTGCTCGAATACAAGAAGTTCAAAGAGGCGGCCCGTCAGTTGGACGAACATGAGAGGTTGTGGCGGGAGATTTACAGTCGTGCACAGAACCCCGCGGTCGAATTGGAATCGGATGAGACATTGCTGGACAATGTCAGTCTGTTTGATTTAGTCGATGCGCTGCAAGGAATTCTCGATCGTAACCCCGGCAAGAAGCTGATGGAGATTTTGCCGGACAACTTGACGGTTCGGGATCGGATGAACACGATTTTGGAAGTGTTGGAGCGGCAAGAGTCGGTGAATTTTGTCGAGCTGTTCGAACCGGCCTGCCATCGTCTTGTGATCATTGTCACATTTTTAGCGTTGCTGGAACTGATGCGGCTTCGAACGGCTCGGGTATTCCAGCCGGGTCATTTTGGCCCGATTCTCGTATCGCGCGCCTTTTCGCTTGTACCGGACCCGGCAGAATTGGACGATGCTGAATGGAGGGGAGCATGAGCACAACGGTGGAACAAGAAACAGATGACATTGCTCTCGCAGAGACCGCGCCGGTTCTTGAGAGCAACGGGGCGCCAGACGAAGCGGCCAAGGACGCTGCCGTCCAGGCCGTGAATAGCCAAGCGGAGATCATGGACGGGCGGGAACTCAAAGCCATACTTGAAGCGGTCTTGTTCGTGTCGCCCGAACCTGCACCGATTGCTCGGCTGATGTCTATTTTGGGGACAGTCTCAAAGGCCGAAGTAGTTCAGGCTCTGGGGATTCTCACGCACGATTTGGATCAGGATGGACGGGGCATTCAGCTTGTGCAAGTTGCAGGTGGGTATCGTCTGGTGACGAAGCAGGAATATGGGCCTTGGCTGAAACGGATGGATAAAGCCAAAGCGGCGCAGAAGCTTTCCCGCTCCGCACTCGAGTCCCTCGCTATTATCGCGTACAAACAGCCGCTTGTGCGGTCTGAAATTGAAGAGATTCGTGGTGTCGAAACGTCCGGTGTTCTGCGTACATTATGCGAGCGCAAGCTGGTGCGGATTGTCGGGCGAAAAGATGTACCTGGCCGGCCGATCATGTATGGGACGACCAAGTTTTTTCTCGAGCATTTCGGACTACAAGATCTGAGTCAGCTCCCGCCGTTGCGTGAATTCAAAGAACTCGGCGAGTCCGAGCAGGCTCTCCTACCGATCGAAGAAGAGTCACTGGAGGTGATCGAGACCTCTGAGAGTCCCTCCTCAGAAGAATTTTCCGTCACGAGTGATGTTGCAGAAGGCGAAGCCGCGATGGCCTTCGAGGCAGAGACCAACGGGGAGCTGATCCACGAACCGGTCGAACAGTCTTAACAGGACACTGAAAAAGCCGGTTTTCTCACTCGCCCAACCCCCGCGCGCCGAGACGTGCTTTCCCTGAGCTTCGTTCTCGCATCGCTCAGATTCTCAACATACCGAATGAGTTTCTCGGAAATCGGAAGCGCTGGAGGGGGGTTTCCGTTCGCCAAGATCCATTGCGAGGGCGAACGGCTTACACGAAGTGCGGTCTGCCTACTCCCTGCCGTGAGGCCGCGTGTTGCGCGAGCACTAAGGGCGCGCCAATTGTGGGCCTCTTTCTTCCACACCCTTCCCGAAACGGGGCCCCTCGCTGCTCTTCACTGCGCGCATCGAGCGACCACAGCTTTATCGTGGGGGCTCTGCGAGCAAGAAGAACGATCTGCCTACTTCTTCGCATCATTCTGGGGCCGCGTTGCGCGAGCACCAGGAGTGGCGAATGGCCCCGTTGACTCTCTTTCCGCCGCTTTGTTAGACTTCGCAATCCAATTCAAAGTCCTTGAAAGACCCCTTGTTTCTTCTAACAGGCTGCGGAAAAACTATTCTGGCACAGTGGGAAATTTAATGGTCCGTACGTCTAGGACAAAAGGAGCGCACCGCACAGGATGCTCAAAAAGGCTGTCCAGCAAGGCCGCAAAGAGCGAAGAGGCGAGGCGTATGCTTCGGTCCGTTGAGTCTCTGAGCGAAGCGAGAACGCCGCTGGCGGACTTTTTCAGCATCCTGCTGACTGGGCGGCTTTAGCAACAGGATGCATTACCACATGATCAAAGCATGGCTACTCGATGAGATGTTTCGATGTGACCGAACGTATTTGACCATCGAAGGGATCGAGGGAGAATGGGGCGCCGGCGATTCGATCGCCGCAGAGGAAGAACTTCCACCGCCTCCGGCAAACGTGGCCGTGAAATCGGGGAATGGCCGGGTCACCATTACCTGGGATCCCGTTCCCGAGGCCATGTACTACAATCTCTATTTCCAAACTACCAAGGGCGTGATGATCAAGTTCTCCGATCTCACGCGTCCGATTGCCTCAGCTGACGACTTCAAATCCGTGATCGGGGTGAAAAAAGATAAAGGCACCTGTTTGGAAGGCACCCAGAGTCCGTTTGTCCATGACGATTTGGCGAACGGAACCTGCTACCACTACGTCGTGACTGTGGTCACGCAGAAGGGAGAGAGTCTCGAGTCTCAAGAGGTCATGGCGATTCCTTCGCCCTATCTGTTGGCTCTGAGCATCGGACGGGAAGGTGTGGATGATGGAGAGTTCAGCTCGCCCACGGGGATCGCCCTCGACAAGGACGGCAACATATACGTCGCCGACACCGATAACCATTCGATTCAGAAGCTCGACAAGTCCGGGAAGTTTCTCGCGCGATGGGGTGGCGATCCCTCTGCACAGGAAGGGAGTTTCTACTATCCGCGTGGACTGGCGGTTGGGCCGAACGACGTGCTGTATGTCGCAGACAGCGGCAATAACCGCATGCAGAAATTCGATCTCGACGGCAATGTGATGCAGGCGTGGGGCAAGTTCGGATTTGCATGGCGCGGAGCTGATCTGGGCAAGTTCGATGTTCCCTGGGGTCTCGCGACGGACACAGAAGGGAATCTGTACGTGTCCGATACGAGTAACGCGCGCATACAGAAGTTCACCTCGGACGGGACGGCGCTACTCAAGTGGGGCCGTGACGGGAGCTTCGACGGCGCCTTTTTCTTCCCTCGCGGCGTAGCCGTCGATTTTGTCGGCAATATTTTTGTGGCCGACGAAAGCAATAATCGTATTCAGAAGTTCGATGCCCGTGGGAGCTTCCTTGCCAAGTGGGGGCGAGAGGGAGCAGGTCCAGGCCAATTCAAGTCTCCCTGGGGAATTGCCTGCGATGTGCTCGGCAATGTGTACGTCGTCGATACCGGCAACCACCGCATTCAAAAGTTCGACGGGAACGGGACGTTTCTCTGTGCCTGGGGCAATCGCGGAAAGACAGAAGGGCAGCTGAATTTTCCCTACGGAATCGTGGTCGACAAAGAAGGCGCGGTATATGTGGTCGACAGCGGCAATGGCCGTATTCTTAAATATGTGCCGACGGACGAAGAACTCAATCGCGGAAAGGACGAGACATCAGCCGGTCAGGTGCCGAGCGAGACTCCAGCGCCCCGCAGCGTGGCGGTGAAGGCCGGGGATACGGAGGCCTTTTTGAGCTGGATGGAGGTCCCTGGCGCCCTGTCCTATAACCTGTATTTCAATACCGTTTCGAAGCTCACGACCCAGACGGCGACGAAAATTGAAGGTGTCACAAATCCCTATACGCACACCGGCCTCTCGAACGATACCCCGTACCACTATGCCGTGACCGCGGTATTTGAGACCGGCGCCGAAAGTGAATTGTCGAGTGAAGTGACCGTCACGCCGGTGCTCATCGATATCACGGCGCCGCAAAATCCGTACGCCGTGATCAATCATGGCGCGTTCATGACGAACACGCAAGAAGTCGTCGTCACGGTTTCGGCGAACGATGTCGATACCGGAGTTGCAGCCTACTTTGTCTCCGAGGCGCCGATGACTCCCATGGCTGGGACGCCGGGATGGGTGGATGTGACCCCAGCCACCAAGTTCGGGGCGACGATCCAGTTTATTTTGTCGCCGGGAGACGGACAGAAGTCGATCTACGTTTGGTTTAAGGATGTGGGTGGGAACGTCTCCACCCCTGCGAGCGCGACGATTCTGGTCAACACGTCGGGGTACCTCTGCGTGTCCGAATGGGGCCGTACGGGCCGCGGCGCATCCTTGTTGCATGGCGGCGAGTTCATGGCTCCGATCTACGGTCTCTGCGTGGATCAGCAAGGATCGCTGTTCGTGGTCGACAACGGCAACAACCGGGTTCAAAAATTCGACAATGCCGGAAACTTTATCATTCTCTGGGGAAACTTTGGTTCAGCCAATGCCAACTTCCATAATCCCACCGGAATTGCGTGCGACGGCAAGGGCGACGTTTGGGTGGTCGATACGAACAATCACCGTGTCCAGAAATTCGACGGAAAGCTCGGCGGCTATCTCATGAAGTTCGGATCGCGTGGAAATGGCGAAGGGCAATTCAACTCACCTTGGGGCATCGCAGTCGATCGGGTGCGTGGGTATGTGTATGTGGTCGACAGCGCCAACTTCCGTGTCCAGAAGTTCGATATGAACGGGGAGTTCATCATGTCCTGGGGCAGCTTCGGAAACGGAGACGGCCAATTCTATTTCCCGCGTGGCGTGGCCGTAGACCAGACAGACGGGTTTGTGTACGTCGTCGATATGGGCAATCACCGAATTCAGAAGTTCGATACCAGCACGAACGTGCTCCCTCAGTTGCTGGCCAAGTGGGGCGGCAGTGCCGAACCGGGGCATGCCAGCAGCCAGCTTGCGCAGGAGGCGGGTCAGTTGCGGTCTCCCTGGGGCATTACAGTCGACGGGGCCGGCGATGTGTATGTCACGGATACCGGCAATCACCGTGTCGAGAAGTTCGATAAAGAAGGCAACTTCATCACACAGTGGGGCGGGTTCGGGAACAGCAAAGGGCAATTCAACTTTCCCTATGGCATCGCCGTCGATGTCAGGGGAAGTGTGTTCGTCGTCGATAGCGGGAACACCAGAGTCGAACAGTTCATGCCGGCGGACGAGGGGAGTGAACGGCTCCAGGAAGATGCCGAGACCGTGGCAGAGATCGAGAACGCGCAAGGCACGCCACGGTCATAACCGGTCACGAGGATAGAGCAGGATGCTCAAAAAGGCTGTCCAGCAAGGCCGCAGCGAGTGAAGGGCCGAGGCGTACTCTCTGGGGCGCACGGTGCGGCGAATAAGGAGCACCACGTCTGTGCGCGCCGCCGAGTTAGTGAGGCGGCCGGGTCCCCGTTGAGGGTCTGAACGATTCGAGAACGCCGCATGGGAAAGAGCGCGTCTTGGCGCGCTGGGGTAAGGCGGGTGAGAAGAACGACTTTTTCAGCATCCTGCTGGTGGGGGAAGACATGCTCGATAAAGAACCACGCCTAGGACTCACTTACGACGACGTTGTGTTGGTTCCGGCCAAGTCTCAGATCTTGCCGAGTGAAGTCGACATGCGTACGAGGCTGACTCGCCACATTAATATCAATATTCCCATCATCAGCTCGGCCATGGATACCGTCACCGAGTCCCGTTTGGCGATCGCCATCGCCCGTGAGGGCGGTATCGGGATAATTCACCGCGTGTTGTCGCCGGTGGATCAAGCGACAGAAGTGGACCGGGTGAAGAAATCCGAGAGCGGGATGATCCTCGACCCGATTACGATCTCGCCCGATCAAACGATCCGTGATGCCCACGCGTTGATGGAAAAATATCGGATCTCCGGGATTCCCGTCACAAAAGACAAGAAATTGGTCGGTATTATCACGAATCGCGATCTGCGGTTCGAAACCAGGATGGATTTGAAGGTCTCGCAAATCATGAAGCGAGATAAGCTGATCACGGCACCCGAAGGAACGAGCTTAGAGAAGGCTCGCGAGGTGTTGCACGAGCATCGGATCGAAAAGCTTCCGGTCGTAAACAAACATTTTGAGCTCAAAGGCCTTATTACCATCAAGGATATCGAAAAACGCATTATGTATCCCAACGCATGCAAGGACGGACATGGCCGGCTCTGTGTCGGTGCGGCTGTTGGGGTGGGGCCGGAGACGGAAGACCGCGTGGCGCGGCTCAAGAAAGTCGGGGTAGACGTGATTGTGGTCGATACCGCCCACGGGCATTCTCAAGCGGTGCTGGATATGGTCAAGCTGATCAAGAAACGTCATCCGGATCTCGAATTGATAGCCGGGAACATCGGCACTGCCGAGGCGGCGAAGGATTTGTTGAAGGCCGGTGTCGATGCCGTGAAGGTGGGTGTGGGGCCTGGCTCAATTTGTACGACTCGCATCGTGTCCGGAGCCGGGTTGCCGCAGCTGACGGCGATTGCCGATTGCGCAAAAGTCCTTGCGGGCAACGGAGTCCCGATCATTGCAGACGGAGGGATCAAGTATTCAGGCGATATTACGAAGGCCTTGGCGGCAGGAGCCTCCTCTGTCATGTTGGGCGGACTCTTGGCAGGCACGGAAGAATCGCCAGGGGAAACCGAACTGTACCAGGCCAGGACCTATAAGGTGTACCGCGGCATGGGCTCGATCGGTGCGATGGAGCGCGGCGGCGGAGATCGGTATGGGCAAGCGGGACGTCCGGCGCAGAAGCTGGTCCCGGAAGGCATCGAAGGTCGCGTGCCCTATAAGGGAAAACTCTCGGCCGTCATCTATCAATTGATCGGCGGCGTGAAGTCCGGGATGGGCTATTGCGGATGCAGAACGATCTCGGACCTACAGCAGAAGGCGACATTTATCCGACAGACGGTCGCCGGACTCCGTGAAAGCCACGTGCACGACGTGATTATCACGAAGGAAGCGCCGAATTATCGGATGGACTGGGAATAAGACGCGAAACGTTCAACGTGAATCGTTAACCGTAATCTGGCCCGAATCCGATACCTACCTATTCGTCTATTTTTTCCTGCGTGTAACGTTGCACGGTTAACGAATAACGTCTCTATGGAATTCTGGCACAATAGAATCCTGGTCCTCGACTTTGGGTCGCAATACACCCAACTGATTGCGCGCCGCATTCGCGAAGCACAAGTCTACTCGCAAATTCTTCCCTGCACGGTTCCGTTGGCCACCATTCTCGCCTATCGCCCGCAAGGCATTGTGCTGTCGGGTGGCCCGTCCAGCGTGTACGAGAAGAAGGCGCCAAGTGTGCCCAAGGAACTCTTCGATCAAGGCATTCCTATTCTCGGGATTTGTTACGGGATGCAGCTTGTGACGCATCTCTCGGGCGGGGAGGTGGCTAAATCCAACCATCGAGAGTACGGCCGGGCGGATCTCATGATCGACGACCGCAGCAATCTGTTCAAGGGCATTGGCATAGAGGGATCGACCGTAGTCTGGATGTCGCACGGAGACCGTATCGAACGGATGCCGCCGGGCTTCCGATCGATCGCGCATACAGCCAATTCGCCGATTGCCGCGATGAAGCGCGACGATCACAAGCGACGGATCTATTGCCTCCAGTTTCATCCGGAAGTCGTTCATACGCCGGAAGGGACGACGCTGCTTCGTAACTTCGTATACGACATTTGTGGCTGTAAGCCGACCTGGACGATGCTGTCCTATGTGGATACGGCGGTGCGGCAGATTCGAGAGCAAGTCGGCAAAGAGCGAGTGATTTGCGCCTTGAGCGGCGGGGTGGACTCGTCTGTGGCAGCGGCCCTCACCCATTGGGCCATCGGCGACCAGCTGACCTGTATCTTCGTCGACAACGGGCTGCTTCGGAGTGGAGAGAAAGACCAAGTCAAACAGACGTTTGCTCAACAACTTCATCTCAATCTGCGGCTCATTGATGCATCCGATTCGTTCCTTGCCAAGCTTAAAGGAGTGATCGATCCCGAACATAAAAGGAAGATTATCGGGAAGCAGTTCATCGAACATTTCGAGGCTGAGGCCAAAAAGAAGTCGGGGGGCACGAAATTTCTGGTCCAAGGCACGCTCTACCCCGATGTGATTGAAAGCGTGAGCTTCAAGGGTCCGTCGGCCACGATCAAGACGCATCACAATGTGGGTGGTCTGCCGGCTCGCATGAAGCTCAAGTTGATCGAACCCTTGCGGGAATTGTTCAAAGATGAAGTGCGGGTGCTGGGTAAAGAATTAGGTTTGCCGGACGAGATTGTTTGGCGACAGCCCTTCCCCGGTCCTGGCCTTGCTATCCGGGTGCTGGGAGCGGTCACTAAGGAGCGACTGGCTATCCTGCGAGCAGCCGAGTCCATTCTCGATCAGGAGATTCGCGCCGCCGGTTTGTATCGGGAGATTTGGCAATCACTTGCCGTGCTCTTACCAATCAGGACCGTGGGTGTCATGGGCGATCAACGGACCTATGAACATGTCATTGCGCTTCGTGCGGTCACGAGCTTGGATGGTATGACGGCCGATTGGGCCAAGATTCCGAACGACGTGCTGGGCAGGATGTCAAACCGGATCATCAACGAAGTGAAGGGCGTGAATCGAGTGGTCTACGATATCAGCTCGAAGCCGCCGGCCACGATAGAATGGGAATAGGACGTTAATCGTTATTCGTTAAACGCCGCAACAAGAAGGTTCTTGCGTTGAACGATTCACGATTCACGATTGACGAAATGGAAGTTAGGCTACAAAAAATCATTGCCGGAACCGGATTGGCTTCGCGGCGAAAGGCCGAGGAGTGGATCGCTGCTGGGCGCGTGACGGTGAACGGCAAGGTTGTGATGCAGCTCGGCACCAAGGTCGATCCAGATCGCGTCCATATCAAGGTTGATGGTAAGCACATCAGTTCTGCCCAGCCTTACGTCTATCTATTGCTGAACAAGCCGAAGAACGTGATGTCGACGTTGGACGATCCGGGAGGCAGGCCGACGGTGAAGGACTATCTCCGTGGAATATCGGTGCGGGTGTTTCCCGTCGGTCGATTAGATTTCGACAGCGAAGGGTTGATGCTCTTAACGAATCACGGCGACTTGGCCCAGACCTTGCTCCATCCCCGCTACCATGTGCCGAAGACCTATCTCATCAAGGTGAAGCAGGTGGTGACGGATGAACATATACGGCAGTTGGAACAGGGTGTGTTGCTGGAAGACGGTATGACGAGTTCGGCTATCGTCAAGAAGGTTAGAAAGGCCAAGCAGAACTCTTGGCTCGAAATTACGATCCGCGAAGGGCGTCAGCATCAAGTAAAGCGTATGTTAGAGGCGGTCGGTCACCCGGTCTTGAAGCTAACTCGGATCAAGATGGGTCCGTTGTCGCTGGGGAATCTGGAATCCGGCGAGTTCAGGTACCTGACAGACCGTGAAGCGAACGCGCTGCGCGAACTGGCAGAACAGAAGCTGGCCTCAGCAGAGGACACAGAGAAGCAGACTCCACGGCCAAAGAGGCCGGTCAGTCGGGCTGGGTGGGCTCGGTCCAAGAAAGTGAAGGTGGCATGAAGGCCAGAACTCATCGATGCGGGGAACTCACGAAAGCCGCTGTTGGGCAGACCGTCGTCCTGAATGGCTGGGTCCAGAAGAGGCGCGACCACGGCATGGTCATGTTCATCGATCTGCGGGATCGAACTGGAATCACGCAGGTGGTGTTTAACGCCGAGCGTAATGCAGCGGTACACCAAACCTCCCATGCTTTGCGGAGCGAGTGTGTCGTATCTGTGACAGGCCAAGTGATGGCCCGTCCCGAAGAGTCGAAGAATCCCAATCTGCCCACGGGTGAAATCGAAGTTTTTGTGGATGCTGTTGAAATTCTGAATGAGTCGAAGACGCCGCCGTTCGTGATCGAAGACGATGCTGAGGTGACGGAGTCAGTCCGGCTGAAGTACCGCTACCTGGATCTTCGGCGTCCAAGGATGCAACGGCTCTTGGGCCTCCGGCATAACATCATGCAAGCTGTCCGTGGGTTTCTAAACGCAGAACATTTCCTTGAAGTGGAAACGCCGATTTTGACCAAGAGCACGCCGGAAGGCGCGCGGGACTATTTGGTGCCGAGCCGAGTGAACCCCGGTCAATTTTACGCGCTTCCTCAGTCGCCACAGCTCTTCAAGCAGGTGCTCATGGTTAGCGGGGTCGATCGCTATTATCAAATTGCGCGCTGCTTCCGCGACGAGGATTTGCGCAACGACCGGCAGCCGGAATTTACACAGATCGATGCCGAACTGTCCTTTGCGGACCGGCTGATTGTAATGAGCTTGATGGAGCAGATGATTGTGACGGTGTTTCGTGAGGCGGGCGGCGTCCAGTTGCCGACTCCCTTTCCGCGTATGACCTACGCCGAGGCGGTGGGCCGCTACGGATCGGACAAGCCGGACCTGCGCTTCGACATGCCGCTGCATGACGTCACCGCATTTGCGGGGGCCAGCGAGTTCAAGGTGTTCAAGGAGGCGGCGACCAAAGGCGGGATCGTGAAGGCCTTGATCGTAAAAGGTGGTGCGACCACGCCGCGAAGCAGGATTGATGGGCTCGGCGAAACAGCCAAGAGTTTTGGCGCGAAGGGGCTCGCCTGGCTCAAGATCACAGCGGAAGGACAGCTCGAGTCCGTGATCGCCAAGTTCTTGGATGCCAAAGCTTTCGCGTCGGCACTCCCTGACGCGAAGCCGGGGGACTTAGTCTTTTTCGGTGCCGACAAGGCCGCCGTTGTCCACGACGTGCTAGGCCGCATCAGGCTCTTGCTGGGTGAAGAGCTGAAGCTAATCGATACTACTGCATGGAGGCCTCTGTGGGTCGTCGAGTTTCCCTTGCTGGATTATTCGTCCGAAGAGAAGCGGTACATTTTCATGCACAATCCCTTTGCTGCGCCGATGGACGAGGATGTGGCGTTCCTGGACTCGGATCCGCTCAAAGTACGGGCGAAGGCTTATGACATGGTGCTGAATGGAAGTGAAATCGGCGGCGGGAGTATCCGGAACCATCGGAGCGATATCCAGCTGCGCATTCTTGACCTACTCGGCATCAATAAGGAGCAAGCGCAGGCGAAGTTTGGGTTCTTGCTCGACGCGCTGGACTATGGGGCGCCTCCGCACGGCGGCATTGCCTTCGGGCTCGATCGGCTCATCATGTTATTGGGGGCGGCGGACTCGATCCGCGACGTGATTGCGTTCCCCAAAACACAACGGGCCCAATGTCCGCTGACCGATGCGCCGTCTGCAGTCAGTGCCGATCAGTTGAAGGAGTTACGCATCAAACTCGATCTCGTCGAGTAGGGAGGAGTCATCCATCCCATGGCAGGCAATTCGTTCGGTCGAATCTTCACCATTACGTCATTCGGCGAAAGCCATGGGCCTGCGATTGGCTGTGTCGTGGATGGCTGTCCGCCTGGTCTGGCCCTTTCCGTCGAAGACATCCAGCACGATCTCGATCGGCGCAAGCCAGGCACTTCCCGCCACGTCACGCAACGGCAGGAATCCGATACCGTCAAAATCCTCTCCGGCGTCTTTGAAGGCAAGACCACCGGCACGCCGATTGCGCTGCTCATTCGAAACGAGGACGCCCGCAGCAGGGATTATGGTAATTTGATCGATACCTTTCGGCCCGGCCACGCGGACTATCCCTATTGGCAGAAATATGGCATTCGTGACCATCGCGGCGGCGGGCGCGCGTCTGCGCGTGAAACAGCTGTGCGAGTGGCGGCCGCGGCGATTGCGAAGAAATGGCTCAACGAAAAATACGGCGTTGTAATCCGGGGCTACCTCAGTCAGCTTGGCCCGCTTGAAGCGCCGTTTAAGAGTTGGGCGGAGGTCAGCAAGAACCCATTCTTCTCTGCAAGCTCAGAGGTTGTGCCGAAGTTTGAATCGTTCATGGACGAACTGCGGAAAGCGGGTGATTCGGTCGGTGCCAAGATCACTACAGTGGCTGAGTCTGTTCCGGTGGGGTGGGGTGGGCCTGTGTATGCGAAGCTCGATGCCGATTTGGCCGGCGCCATGATGAGTATCAATGCAGTGAAGGCTGTGGAAATCGGTGCAGGGTTCGGCGCAGTCACGCAGCGAGGGTCGGAGCATGGCGACGAGTTGACGCCGGAAGGTTTTGTCACGAATCATGCCGGCGGCATTCTCGGTGGGATCTCAACCGGGCAGGATATCGTTGTCACGATCGGGATTAAGCCGACATCGAGTATCCGTGTGGTCCGCCGGTCTATCGATAAGTTGGGTAAGCCGGTGACCGTCGAGACGAACGGACGTCACGACCCCTGCGTCGGCATCAGAGCGACACCGATTGCCGAAGCGATGATGGCGTTGGTACTAATGGATCATGCGTTGCTGCACCGAGCTCAGAATGCAGACGTGACCACGAAAACTCCCAAGATTCCGGGCTCGCTGAAAAGACAGTCGGCCTCCGGGAAGCAGAAATCCACCGCGAAGATCGATCTTGACCCGAACGAAGCATAGGAATCTGCCCCCGTGGCGGTATGACCTCATCGTTTCTTCAGGCAGGTCCCATCCTCGAAATCGAAAAGGCCACAGTCTATCGGGGTGACACCTGCGTGTTCGAAGACCTGTCTTTCACTCTTGAAGCAGGAGTGAATACCGCTATCCTTGGCCCGAATGGCTCGGGCAAATCGACACTGTTGAAATTGTTGGCCGGTGAAATCCATCCAGTTCCTCATGATGAGACGCATATCCGGCTCTTTGGCCAAGAGCAGTGGAATGTGTGGGAGGTTCGGAAACGGCTGGGGATGGTGTCGCATGATCTTCACCATCAGTATATGGACCAAGTGACCGGTCTCAAGGTCGTCTTGTCCGGCTTCTATGCCAGCATCGGGACCTACGGATATCAAGACTTCAGCTATGCGCAGATCGCTCGGGCAGACGGCATGTTGGAGGAAATGGGGGCGGGGTTTTTAAAAGATCGCCGGTTTGGCCAGATGTCGACGGGGGAGCAGCGCCGATGCTTGTTAGGACGGGTGCTCGTCCATGAACCGATCGCACTCGTGCTCGACGAACCGACAAGCGGGCTCGATCTGACCGCGACGTTTCACTACCTGGACTTCGTTCGTGCCTATATACGAAAAGGGAACACGTTGTTGCTGGTGACGCACCACATCCACGAAATCCCACCGGAAGTAGAGCGAGTCGTGCTATTGAAGCAAGGCAAGATTCTTAAGGATGGGGACAAACGCACTGTCCTCACAGAAGCCAACCTCAGTGGATTGTTCGAATGCCCGGTCGCATTGGCTCAAGCCAATGGGTGGTATCAAGCGCTCCCTGGACACAGCTCACCGCACTGACTTCGTCTTGCTATTTTTTCCGAAACCCGAAAAACATTCCGACCGCTCCTGCCCCGGTTGACGGGAGATAGCCGGAGAGGATGTGTTTGAGTCCTTGAGCGCCCTGGTGTGCCGCTGCGACGGTGTGGCCGACCTGCGTTTCCACTGAGGTCCAATCGAGATCGATCCAGCCGGTCTCTTCCAATACGGCGATGCCGACCAGCAATCCGCCAGTGATGAGCGCGGCCATTCTCAGAAATCGTCGGGATGCCCAACCGATGAAAAATCCTGCCAGATAGCTGCCAGCGATGCCTGCCATGGCAGGCGATGAGAAGTCAGCAACCCATGAGGCGAGGCCTCCAACAGTTGCGATACCAGCGGCGATGACGGATTTTGCATTCCAGGGCGCATCGGCCAGTAAGGTTGCGCAGATGCCCTGTGTGGAAGAAGTTTCCAGCTGGTCCAGTTCTTGATCCATGGACTGGCTACAGCCGGCTGCTCGCGAAGGTGTCGCAAGCCTTCGGGTCGCCGGTCTCCAAGCCTTTTCGGAGCCAAGTCATACGCTGTTCGGAGGAGCCGTGCGTCCAGCTCTCCGGTTGGACATAGCCTTGTCCCATCTTTTGGAGGCGGTCGTCTCCGATGGCGGCAGCGGCGTTCAATCCTGCTTCGAAATCGCCCGGCTCGATCAGGTTTCGATCGCGCTTGGCGTGGTGTCCCCAGACGCCGGCGAAACAGTCAGCCTGAAGTTCCATTCGCACTGATAGGGCATTTCCCTCTCGTTCAGAAGCCTGGCGCTGAAGGCGGCTCACCTTCTCTGCTGTGCCCATGAGGTATTGCACGTGATGACCTACTTCGTGGGCGATGACATAAGCCTGTGCGAACTCGCCAGGTGCGCCCAACCGTCGCGCTATTTCTTTGAAAAATGAGAGGTCGAGATACACCTTGTGATCCACGGGACAGTAGAAGGGACCAACTGCGGATGATGTAGTGCCGCAAGCAGACCGGACTGCTCCTGTAAAGAGTACGAGACGAGGATCTTCATACCGAGGACCAAGGAGTTGGTTCCAGGTAGTTTCCGTGTCGGCAAGGACGACCGAGGCAAATTTCCCCAACTGGTCGTCGGGCGATCCGGTTGGCACAGATTCGGGGGGGACCGATGAGTCGGTTATTTCTTGTACTCCGTTGAGCATGCTGATGAGGGTGATGGGATTGATGCCGGTGAAATAACTGACGACGAGTATCAGCACGATGCCGCCCAATCCCAGCCCTCCTCCGACCCTGGCCGGCCCCATACCTCGACGATCTTCGACATTACCGCTTTCTCGTTGTCCTTCCCAGCGCATGAGGACCT
>Ga0187894_10002751_pt1 | contig 20667 bp, 19 predicted proteins | sample GBC1701081metaG_FD_136650 | JGI IMG/M metagenome (GOLD analysis project Ga0187894, IMG submission 136650) | White microbial mat communities from a lava cave in the Kipuka Kanohina Cave System on the Island of Hawaii, USA - GBC170108-1 metaG ...
ATTCTCGCTTGCCGAGTTGATGCGAGAACTCGCCACGCGTTGGAAGTGGTCGAGCACCTCCGAAGCCGCTTCGGTCCTCTCGTATACGACACGATGATCCGGGAAAACGTTCGTCTGGCCGAGTGTCCCTCGTTCTGCCAATCCATCGATCGCTATGATCCGTTTTGTGCCGGAGCGGTAGACTACCGGAAGCTGTCGAGCGACGTGATCCGACAGGAGGAAGGGCTCATAGCATAAGGTTCGTTCCTCGCAAAATCGTCGAATTCTATCACACCATGGAAGGGTCTGATGGCCAAGCGCAAGACAATCGGCGTCAATCCACTGGACACGCTTCTACCTGATCCCAAACCGGACCAGCTGAGCACATCACCGTCCGCAGCCCAAACTCGATCCGCTGGTCACTCCGCTGACAGCGCCCGGCCGCCGACATCGCGAAGCCGGCCCAAGGTTAAGGACAGCACCGTACCCGCGCCTGCCGCGCAAGTTGCACAACCCCATTCTCCTGCCGATCTCATGAACCGCGTCCAGTCACTGGAAAAAGAGAATGCGTTCATCAAGTTGCTGGTCGCGGGCGCGATCCTCCTTGCGATTATGCTATAGCCCGCCAGGCCGTTGAGCAATCCGGTTTGTCATGTCGCCCCTTCATGCCGGCAGAAAGAAAAATCCGATCGCAAGCATCACATAGACGGCGATCAGCATCACCCCCTCCATCCAGTGAGACTCTCCGTCGGAGGTCTGGCGGCTGACGATGGCGACGGCGAGCACGATCGCCACGATCTCAAAGGCGGTGAAGTGCAGATCCATGGGTTTTCCCATCAGATAGCCCGCAAACACGAGCACGGGGGCCACGAACAATGCCACCTGCGTGCTGGCCCCGACCGCGATACCGAAGGCTAAATCCATCTGGTCCTTTCGGGCGAACCCCACGGCATTCATGGTCTCTGCAGCATTGCCCACCAGCGCGAGAAAAATGATGCCCGTGAAAATCGGCGTCATCCCAATCGAGGCGGACGCAGGCTCGATCGCCCCGACGAGGATTTCGCTCACAACGGCGATCACCACAGTCACACCGGCCAGCACGCCGATAGCTTTCCCTTTGCTCCATGGGGCCTCGTGCGAGGCTCCATGCGATTCCTTCGCATCGGACGTGTCAGGTTCCTTCTGGATAAGCTGCCGATGGGTCTTGAGCGTAAACACGAGGCTCAACAGATAGGTGATAAATAAGACGATCGCGATTTCCATGCTCACCTCGCGCTCTTTGCCGCTCGCGAAATGAAACATGGCTGGAATCAGCAGCGCAACCGCGGCTACGAACAAGAGTCCCCCGCTCATACCAGCAACGGTGGGATTGAACCGCTGACGTTCCCGGCCCCACCCGCCAATGAGCATCGACAGACCAAGCGAGAAAAGCGTATTGCCCAGGATCGAACCGGTGATCGACGCCTTGACGACATCGACAAGCCCCTCTTTCAGCGCGAAGCCGGCGATGATCAGCTCCGGGGCATTCCCGAGGGACGCGCTCAGCAAGCCGCCGATGGTGGCCCCGACGTAGGTCGAGAGATGTTCCGTCGAACGCCCCATCAGGCCGGCCAGCGGGATGATCGCGAGCGCCGCGGCGGCAAACACCATGATGGGGTTGGCGCCATACCAGTCGAGCCCCACGGCGATCGGGACAAACACCAGCAACAGATTCAGGCCCATGTCAGCGTTCCTTTCTTGCGGCACAAGTCAGACATGTTCGGCGCAGACGTCCACACTTCCGTGCGAACTTCACGTTCTTCACGGCAGCCCCTTCAGGACGTGATATCACGCCCGGCCGCCCACTCAAGCCGCAGCCAGTTCTGCTGATAGCCGAAGAGCGCTTCCAGATGGTTCTCCTCCGTGTCCGCATAGGAGCGGCGCGTATTCTCCAGATCTACAATCCCGATCTCTTTCCTGGCGAACGCCTGTTGCGCCACACCGAACAGGGTTGATGCCTGCGTGATGGCTCCGTTCATGGCCTCAACAAGTTTCCGCCCATGCAAGAACTTCCGGTATGCGACGGCGACCTCGTTCTGAATCTGAATCTCCGTTTTCTCGATCTCTGCGTCGATCGAACTGATTGCGACTTCAGCCTCAACGATCCCGCCCTGATTCCGGTTAAAGACAGGCAGTGGCACCGAAAGACCAAAGCCCCACTGTTGCTGGTTATCGGGGCCCTGCGGTCCCTGCATCGAATAGCCGAGATTGGTTGTCACGTTGGGAATCCGGATCGCCTTGGCAAGCTGCAGTTCAGTTTTTCGCTTGTCACGGGTCAGCCGCTTGGACCGGATGTCCGGCCGATTCACCAGAGCATACTCCAGCAATTTCCCAAAGTTCGGTTCCATCGGACGATACGCGAGATTCGTTTCAAGCTCAAGTTCCACGTCCGGCGGAATTTGCAACATCATCCGCAAATCTCCCGATACCTCTTCGAACCGCTGCGTATCTCGGAGCACCTCGGCATCGGCATTCACCGCCATCAGGCCCAGCCGAACGCGATCGAGATCCTGGCCGGCCTTTTTCCCCTCGCCGATGAAGCCTTGCAGTAACTTGATAAGAGCGCTTTGGACCTCTTGGTCTACCGCAAGATGTCCTCGCTGCCGTTGCACCCGGAAATACGTCTCCTTAAGCGTGAACCCCAACTGCCGCACGGCGTCTTCAAACTTCGCTTCGATAGACATGGTGTCCAATGCGGCAGCCTCCATCCGGTATCCTCGTCTCCCCGCAACCTCGAACAGTTGGGTCAGCGACGGGGCCACCGCGCCGCACTTATCGAGATTGCACCCCTGCGTATAGGAACTAAGAGTACTCACCGATAATGTCGGATTCGGATACAGCCGCGCTGTGATCTCACGGCCCTTCGCGGAGTCGATTCCGTAGCTTGCGATGATGAGATCGAGGTTTTGCTTCAGGAACAGCGCCATCGCTTCATCCAGCGTGAGCCGCAGGACCTTCGGGAAGGAAGGATGTGGCACCGGCTTCATCGTCGGTTCCGGTGCCTGACCGGACCTGACCCCCGCTCTCTGAAGAATCTGATCGAGCCAGGATTGCACCGCTTCTATCTGGCTCGCCGCCAGCGCCGGAGCATCTAGGATCAACGATGGCCATGCAACGGCGACCATGAGAGCCGAAGCCGACACCCACGGGAGGATGCGTCGTAAGGTCTCCTTGCGCCCATGCCTGAACTGAATCTTCATATGATCCCTCCTTGGTCAAGACCGAAGCAGCAACTGTCTCGTTTATTTGGTTTGTTTGGTTCATCTGGTTCGACCAACGAAACAAACCAGACAGACCACACACGAAGTGAAAAGGGAACTAACGGTAGCACAGCATCTGCACCCTGGGAAGAGGTCTTGTCAGCTGAAAGAAATGCATGATACAAGCAGATTGCGTGAACATGAGCGAACTCGGATCAATCAGCATCCACCGATCAACTCCTCAGATTCACCACCACCGACTCACCTCATGGTCTTCACTCACATCGCTGAATTTCGGCGATACGATCAGGAAGTAATGTGCGTATGATTCTGCACGGCACCCTCTACGAGATCACGAATTTTGTATCCTTCGTCCAAACGTATGTGCTGAAGTCGCGCCGGCCGCATCCGGATAGTGTCCGCCCGATCAAGAATGGCTGGATCAGACTCTGTCGTGGCAAGGGGAGTGATGCCGGATCTCCGTTGCCTTCTCCCGTTCGAACAGATGATACCGGGCGTTTCGAGTTGGACATGTCACAAGTTTCCAATGCCCCGGTGTTCGTGGTCGCAGGCGGCTCAGAAAAATTGCGGGAGAGTTGTTGGTATCGATCCGCATGCGTTCAACCCGTCGCACTCGACCAACATGCACAGGAGATCTACGTGGCCCGTGCTGTGATTTCAGACGAATCCGGATTTTCTCAAGCTGATCTCGCCGGCCTATTGGAACAGACGAAAAAACAGGTCGCCGACCTCGAACGGATCTCCGGAACAATTACCCCGGACGGTATCGCCCTCACCTGCATCGGAAAGGGCGGAAAGGCATCGGGCCGTCTCGTGCTCACTCCCGATCAATCCGGCGATCTGAAGACGATTCTGAACCACTCTGTTGAGGACTTTCACTTGGAACTGCCCGGTCCATCGTGGCTGGTTGGACTCCTTGTTTCAAAGGACGCGATCGAAAAATCCATCCGTGCCGGCCTCCGCGATCTCGCGCTCGAGATTGACGAACGACTGCGCCTCTGCGCCATGGAGCTTTTCATGGAACAGACTCAGACCACGAACCCCGCGCTTGAGACCAAGCTGGCCGGCACGGCTACGCTGACAATGGAACGTCTCCGATACCCGGTTGTGGCCTGTCAACACAGCGCAAGCGGCGACCGAGCCATCGCCGGTGATGTGTGTTTGGGGTTTCCCCAGAACTTCCAAGGGACAGGGCAGCAGGAAACGTAGTCCGAGTGGAGTGAATCCCTCTGCTGAGATAGTGTGGAATGAGCGCACATGGTGGTTCAAGGATGGTATTCCTCAGGAGCTTGAGTCTCGCCAGAAGAAGGAGCGTCGCACACTGGGGCAAATTGTCTCCCAGCTCCTATCCGAATCCCTTGCAAGACGGAGGACCCCGCGGAAAGCGCCGGCCTTCACATGGACATCACGATCGTGCGGGCCGTCGTCGATCTGACGGATAAGGCAGCGCTCTATGCGATTCTCGATGAGAACAAGAGGTAAGCTACTCTCCTCCAATGAAGCGCTCATGAACATCGCATCGCTGACCGGCTTGTCACGGACACATGTGATCTGCGAAGAGGAAAACTTCCTGAGCGTATACCAAGAGGTGACACGAGGATTCACAGCCCATGGGAACCTGGTCCCGGACGCTCACCTTGCAGCATTCCTTCGACAGTACGACATCAGAACCCTCTACACGACCGATGCAGATTTCAGGAAATTTTAGTTCCTCGATGTTCGAAAAAATCCATTCGTGTGAGTCCAGATCGTAGACCCGCCACAACACGGACGCAGAGGCACTGCGGTGGGCCACACCAGACGGTGTGAATGGGGCGAGTGCGCTCCTCATGCGCGACTCCGCGACAAGTCATGGCGTACAATAGCCGGGATTTGTGCAACTTGAAAAACACAGCGAGCACAACGGAGGGCTATCAGAGCTTCTGGCCTTTGGCAGCTTGGCCTGTAAGCAAGAAGGTCTTTGGATATTTTCCTTCGCCGCAGATTTTGAATGAACCGAAGTCCTTGTACCAGAGCCCATCCGGCGCATCGGGACCCGATTCTCTCCACGCTTTGAGTTGATAAAGGTCTTCTGCTGTGATCTTTCGTTCGCGCAGACGGTCAAATAGATGGTCGCGGAGTGCGGCAGGTAGTCCGACCCACTGGATTTTGGGCATTACTCACCGAAGGTCATGCGGGCCAGCTCTTCCTTGAGACGTTTCTGCTCTCCTGCATCGCCGGAACGCGACAGGCGGTGAGCCAGCTCGAAGAAGCGTTTCCTTTCCCGCTCCCGGGCCTCGATACCGGACTCGATGAGGTCAACAATGATACGGTTGGCGCTCTTGCTGCTGGTCTTAGCCATGGACTTCACTCGGCGAGCGACGTGCGCGGGGAGACTTACGCTTTGACGGACGGTCTTTTCAGCGATCGACATAAAATCAGTATACGCCATTTTGCACCAGAGTACACCACAAATGGATGCACGAGGAGGCGAGGAAGTTTTGTTTGTCTGCGTGTTTCATCATTGTGCATGTTCGGCGGTGACTGCGTTGGGCGATTCGGGATACAGGATGCTTGATCCGAGATGCGTGATGCGCGATATCTCGTATCCCGGAACTCGCGGCCCGGTGTGTCGAGTCAGCGTGTCGCCGAGTGTGGTGTTACTGTTGGGGCTGTTGGAGCATCTCCAACAGCCGGTCCATGGTGAAGCTCGCAGCTCAAACAGTTCCGCTATTCCTCCGGCGGCTCGCACGTGAACTCGACCCGCATTATGCAAGCCCGCCAGGCAAACTTCTTGGCCCAATAGGTATAAGCCGCTTCGACATCACCCCAGCCATGTAGCGACTTCCAGGTATATTTGCTGCCTCCCCGGCGATCGACGGCAGCGGCCAGCAATTCACCGGTCTGACTGTCGGTCGCTTCCGCTTCAATCGTCGCCTTGCCGACAAACGGCTGAATGCCGCCGAGAGATTTGTTCCCATCGAGTAACACCATGGAGACCGAGGCGGTAAGATTATCCAGCACTGGAATGTTTTTACCGGCTTCGGTAATGCCGACACGGAGCCGCATCACGCCGGGCCCTGGCTCCTGCACCATCATATAGTCTTTGCGGAGTTCTTCATTGAGGCGTGACCAGAGAAATTGGGACAGGTACCGGGCATCCTCCATATCCAGATCCTTTGCATCAGACTTTTCCCCACGCCAGACCTGCACCGGCTCCAGCCAGATCTTCGTGTAGGATTTGAACTTGGCCTTGTCCGGCATGAAATACAGCAGCGTCGAGTCGGTCTCGTTCGCCGCTGCATGGAGCTTCGAATAGTCTTTCAGAAACCCGGACGGTTCGGCCTTGTTATAACCGGTGGCATGCTCCGAATGCGCGCAGCCGGCAAGAGACGCAATGCAGATCGTACCCAACAGTAAGAATCGCCTTGCAATCACTTCAATCCTTCATGTTTAGGTTCATTGTCACTATTAAGGGGAGGGGGAAGAATACTTAACAGAGGGTTCTTGTGTTTTCAAGCACAAACTTAGACCGATATTCGATTCGAACCGGTCACGCAGGCCGCCCATGATAATCGAGCGAGACAGGTGAGAAAAGCACGATTCGAAGTTCTGGGTTCAAAGTTCCAAACACTTCAGCCTTCGGTCTTCACCCTTCAGACTGCTTTACCCGTCTCGCGAAAGTCCGGCATCCGCGTTTGTCGCAGAAGCTTTATGAGTCATGCGGGTTAGAGCTGACACAAACAGAGCGCCAAGCACGGCATGACCAATCCCCGCTCCCCACAACAAGAGGCCACCGAGGCTCGATGCTGCCGCAGCCCAGAGAAGAACCACAGAGGCCAACACGTTATAGGAGGTGATTCCAAGACTTACCGCCACACCGGCAGGACTCGCGACATCATTGCGGGCTTTCAGGCAGGCTAACCCCAGCGCGAACACCCCCGCACCGAAGAGTCGTGCCACCACCGAGGCGATCGGGTCCGCCGGCCCTTCGAGCAGCAACGATAGCACTGGACCGGGAATGATCAGTGCCGCTATGCCTGCGGGTATTTCAAGGCTACCGGACAGGATCAGCAAGAGTCTCAGCGACATCGCAGGTCATTCCCTCGATAGATAAAGGAACACTCACCATCGGCAGTCTCTCTCGTTGCGCCATGGACATCAATATGTTTCTTCGATATGCTTTGATGCATGCGAACAACCATTAACCTTCCTGATGATCTTCTGGCCCAAATCAAGAAACTTGCGGCTACGTCGCATTCCACAGTCACCGCGCTGATCGGCGACGCACTGCGAGAAGCGCTTGCCAAGCAACGCCACAAGCGGAGGAACGGGCGCGTGGCCCTACCGACCTATGGGACAAAAGGCCTCCACCCCGGCGTGGACCTCGACGACGGCGCTGTCCTGCTCGATCTGATGGAACCGCCGCATGGTCCTCGTTGACGTGAACGTACTGGTCTACGCGCACCGTCAAGATGCGCCGCGGTTTCCTGAGAGTCGTGACCCATCCACGTGTCTTTCGCGATCCCACTCCGCTAGACCGTGCCCTGACACTCGCTGTCTCAATACGAGACCATCCCAACGCTGTGACGCTTGTCCCAGGCGAACGTCACTGGGATATCTTCCAGCGCCTCTGTCGCGAAGCCAATGCCAAAGGTAACCTCATTCCTGATGCCTATCTGGCCGCGCTCGCCATTGAGAGTGGTTCAGAGTGGATCACGACCGATCGAGACTATGCTCGTTTTCCCGGGCTTCGATGGCGACATCCCCTGAGTACCGGCCAATAACACCTACCGGACCATCAACCAAAAATGACTGCCGGATAGGGTCACTCAGAATCTCAACGACACTGGTTGCCCCGTCGTCCTGTTGACATGTGATCCACATGCAAATAGGCTATGGCTATGCCAAAGATGATTCAGCTTCGCCACGTACCGGATGACTTGCATCGAAAACTCAAGGCGCGAGCGGCTCTCGTGGGCTTACCACTGTCTGACTATCTCCTTCAAGAGGTCCGTCGCGTTGCGGAGTGCCCGACAATCGCTGAAGTGAGAAGTCGTCTTGCCCACCGTTCCTCTATCACACCCACGGTTTCTCCGGCTAAGGCCGTCAGAACGGAGCGAGACGGTCGGTGATCGTTGTTGCTGCCTCGGTCGTGATCGAGGTGTTGCTGAATACTCCTGCCGGAATTCAGATGACTGAACTCTCAAAGATCTTGTCGATTTTCCGCTAACCCGATACCCACATGATCTTTTTCTGCTCAGGATCTGGGAACTACGTCATAATGTCACAGCGTATGACGCCGCTTACATCGCCTTCGCCGAAGCGCTTGGAGTACCGCTGTTGACGCGTGATGCGGCGCTCGCCTCGGCTCCCGGGAATCGCGCGCGGATCGAACTCCTTTGATCCATCCGCTCCCCTCACGTCCCTTCGCTCGTCACCTGAAGGCCTTTTTTCACCTCGTTGCTTCGAGATAACACAGGGCGCTCCTGCAATGCGGGAACGCCCTGTCTTTGCCTGCCAATACTCGATCAATCCGCCAATTGTTTGCGAATGTGAGCCTCGTGCACAGCCTGCCCTTCTGCTTCGGCATGCGCCGTCTTCATTGCCGCCAGCTCAATCGTGACGCTGTTGATCTTGCCGGTGAACTTGTTATCGCCCTCCTTGTAGTCCTCCGTCACCGGCGTGGCCTCGTCCATCCCCACATCGGCGCCTTCGTCGGCTGAAAAGAACATGCCCTGCGTGTGTTCGATCCGCCCTTCGGCGACTTTCTGGCCGTTGACGAAAATTGTACCGATACCGCCCTTGCCTATACCGCCGCCATCATAGGCAAACTCAAACCGGATCGTCGCGTTGCCCGCTGCAAGCGGCTGTGCTGCAGCAACCGTGAACCGCTGCAAGCCGAGGAAGTTGTAGGTGTATATTGGCTTGCCATCCTTTATATAGAGGCTCCACCCGCCGAACCGGCCGGCCTGGGCGAGAATCACGCCGTTGGCGCCGCCCTGGGGAATCTCCACATCAGCGGTAATCGTATGCGACTTGTTCTTCAAGTTGATGAAGACATTCTCCGACATCCCGGTCATCCCCTCGTAGACCGTCAGAGATGTGCGCCCTCCCATCAAATCCGGCCTCCCGGCCGAGGCCGGAACCATGCGCTCAAGGACGCGGTCATCGATGGGAAGCACATGGTTCTTGACCGCTTCCTTGAGAAAGCGGGATTGGAGTTCCTTGAGCTTGACCGGATTCTTGGCAGAAAGATCATTCACCAGACTGAAATCGTTACGCGTATCGTAGAGTTCCCACTTGTCATCGAGAAGCGCTGCGCGTGGCTTCATCTCCCACGGCGCCCGGTGAAGAGTGCCGGCCAACCAGCCGTCGGCATAGATGGCGCGATTGCCCAGGATCTCGAAGTACTGGACCTGGTGCCGGCTCTTCGCTTTGGCATCGCCGAACGTATAGACCATACTCACACCCTCGATCGGAGTCTGCCTAGTCCCGTTCACGACCTTCGGTTCCGGCAACTTCGCGGCTTCCAAGATTGTCGGCGCAATGTCGATGACATGATGGAACTGCGAGCGTACCTCGCCTTTTGCCGTGATCCGCTTGGGCCAATGAATCACCATCCCGTTGCGGGTGCCGCCGAAACTGGAAGCGACCTGCTTGGTCCACGTAAACGGTGTATCCCCCGCGACAGCCCAGCCGGCGGCCATGTGGGGATAGGACAGCGGGCCGCCGAGGTCGTCGTAATGTTTCAAAATATCATCGACGGTCTCATGCACGCCGTTGAAGTAACTCATCTCGTTGAACACACCGTTCATTCCACCTTCGGCACTCGTGCCGTTGTCGCCGACGATGTAGAAGATCAGCGTGTTGTCCATCTGACCCGTCTGCTCAATGGCCTGGACCAGCCGACCGATCTCCGTGTCCGTGTGCTCGCCGAAGCCGGCATAGACCTCCATCTGACGACTAAAGAGTTTCTTCTCATCGTCTGTCAACTTATCCCAATCCTTGATGGCTTCAGGTTTAGGCGCAAGCTTCGTCCCCTGCGGTACCATACCCAGCTTGATCTGCCTGGCCAGGGTCTCTTCGCGGAATTGATCCCACCCTCCATCGAACTGGCCCTTGTACTTGGCAACCCATTCTTTCGGGACATGGTGCGGAGCATGGGTCGCGCCGGGAGCGAAATACATGAAGAACGGTTTGTCCGGCGTGAGCGATTTCTGGTAGCGCATCCAGTGGATCGCCTGGTTGGTCATGTCGGTCATGAAATGGTAGTTCGGATCTTTCGGCAACTCCACTTGCGTCAATCCGTCATAGACTAACGGCGCCCATTGATTGGTCTCGCCGCCGATGAAACCATAGAACTTGTCAAACCCTGAACGGGTCGGCCAGCGATCGGTCGGACCGGAGGGGCTCACCTCCCAGGCTGCAGTCTCGTGCGACTTACCGAAGGCAGCCGTGCTATAGCCATTCAGCCGCAACATCTCGGCCAGCGGCGCCACATTGTTGGGTCGGCTCCCGGTATTGCCAGGAAACGCAGTCGAAATCTCAGTGATCGCACCCATGTTGTTCATATGGTGGTTGCGGCCGGTCAAGAGTGCGATGCGGGTCGGCGAACAGAGGGCAGTCGTATGAAAGTGATTGTAGCGAAGTCCCTGATTGCCGAGGCGTTCAACGGTCGGCATGTGAATGGGACCGCCAAACGCGCTGGACATGCCGAACCCCATGTCGTCGATCAGCACGATGAGCACGTTCGGGGCGCCAGCCGGCGCCTTGACCTCAAAACGCGGCGGCGCCTTCGCCTTGCGCGCGTCAAGCTCCGTGATCGGCTTGAGTTTGGGTTCCGGAATCGGCAGCACCATCCGGTCGAGCTTGTCCGCTGCCTGAACCGGAATCGCAATAGCTACCATCATCGCTGACAACCCCATCAGCATGATGGTGAGCAGACCTGACCCTCTCCTTTGCCTCATCGTCTCTCTCCTTTAGTTAAGACCGACGGCATGGCGCAGCCGATCACTCGTGTCTTCCTACTACCTGTGACCATCTTGGTTTATGCTGAGTCGTCGAGCCTCGGTAACTTTACTCAATCCAGCCCTGTTGCTGAAATTTCGGTTTGAGCTTCTCCGCAATCTCGTTAGCAATCGCCTTGGCTCGTCCCTCGATCTTACTGCTGCCGCTGTACTCCCCATACGCTTTTGCCCCAGTGCCGACGATGAGACCCACTGGGTTACCTGTGACAATGAGAGCAGCAACTCCCACCGCACCACCCGGAGTTTTACCTCCGCCGGAATCGACGGTGCCGGATCCAAGCTTTCGCAACCCCTGGGCCGTCATCTGAAAGCCTTCGACCGCCGCCGTTAAGTGGGATGCCCCTGAGCCGAACCCGATGGTGACGCGTTTTGTCGCGCTGCCCTCATCGATCGAGAGGAGATAGCCCCGGAGTACAAGATCGTTGATTTCCGGCTGTGTGCCACTCGACGCCCGCTTAGCCGGCAGTCCCATGCCTTGGATTTCCTCGACCAGCTGCGTGGCAATGACAGCTCCTGCCTGACGACCGGCCTCTATCTGCTCGGTTGTTTGAGGTGTCGCATGCTCGACATGCTGACCGGCAAGGGTAGAACCGGCCGGCACCTCGGCAGGCGTCGCGGCAAAGTCGTACACCCAGATGTGATGAGGACGAGGAACCTTTCCCCCGGTATATTCCTGCCGGTCACTCACCTTCGTTGAGGCGCACCCGGCGGCTACCGTCACGGCCAATACACAAAGTCCGATATATCTAAAGGGTTGCATGATAGCGCTCCCATGACTGAGAAAATTTAGCCTTTGCCTGTCTTGTACTCCGATCAGGAATTCAAGGCAACACCGTTGGCGTCGCGACGACAACCGCTCGTCCGGAGAGCCATCTCACGATGGCACCGGTAGATATTGACGCCAAGTGTATCTTGCAGTGCAAGACCGTCTGTGTAGGCTTGCCTGCTGTAGCTGCCGTAATTGTGCGGATCGCCTGAGGCGCCCAGCAGCTGCCAGACCACGACCTCGTAATTGGCGAACTCGTCGTTCGGGGAAAGCCTCGGCGTCGTCTCCGACTTCCCTATTGGGACAAATGGATTGCGGCCCTGGCCCGCCGGATCTGCTCCTCGTCTTCGGCGCTGAGTTTCTCGTCGGAGAGATTTATGAGGACCCGGTTCAGTTTGCCGCTGAACTTGAACGGCATCTTGTAATCCTCGCTGACCGGCGTTCCGGTGTCCTCGCCGATGTCCAGCGTCTCGTCGAGCGCAACACGGAAGGGATACGTGCGGTCAATTCGGCCTTGGGCGACCGGTTTATCGTCCACCTTGACCGTGACCGTGCCGCCCTTGCCGTAGCCGCCCCCGTCATACTTGAAATCCACCAGGATGACGTGCTGGCCGGAGGCCAGTTTCTCCTTGCCCGCGATGGTGAACCGCTGAACGCCTGCGAGGTTGTAGTGGAACACCGGCCTGCTCTCGATCAGATAGAGTCCCCAGCCGTTAAAACGCCCGCCTTGCGTCGCGATGACGCCGTCTGCACCGGAGGTGGGAATGTCCACGTCGGCGCCAATCCTGAATGACTTGTTCTTGAGGTCTGGCGCGGTACCTTCGGGAATCCGTGTCATGCCGTCGAAGTAGGTGAACACGCTGCGACCGCGCGTGAGGCTGGGGCGGATGGAGACGTCGAAGCGCTCGAGCTTGCTGTTGTCGAGCGGGAGCACGTCATATTTGGCCGCCTCGATCCAGAACAGGTCTTGAAGTTCGCGGAGCTTCGCCGGATGCTTGTCGGCGAGGTCTACGGCCTCGGTGAAGTCCTCCGCGACGTCATAGAGCTCCCAGTGGTAGGCATCGAGAGCAGGTGTCTGACCCATCACCCAGGGCGCGACGGCAGGCGTGGTGGCGGCGACCCAGCCGTCGCTGTAGATGGCGCGGTTTCCAAGCATTTCGAAATACTGGGTGCGACGCGCCGAGGGTGCCTTGGCGTTGTCGAACGAATAGACCATGCTCACGCCCTCGACCGGCTTTTGTGGCACGCCGTTCAGGACCGACGGCGCCTCCACACCCGCCGCTTCGAGGATGGTCGGGGCGATGTCGATGACATGGTGGAACTGCGTGCGGATGCCGCCCTTGTCCTTGATCCGCGCCGGCCACGTGAGGACCAGACCATTGCGCGTCCCGCCGAAGTGCGAGGCAATCTGCTTCGTCCACTGGAACGGCGTGTCCATGGCGTGCGCCCAGCCGACCGGGTAATGGTTGTAGGTCATGGGGGAGCCCAGTTCGTCCATGCGAGCGAGGACCTGGCCGAAATCCTCAGGGATGTTGTTCATGATGGCCATTTCATTGAGGAGGCCATGCGGAGTGCCTTCAGCGCTGGCGCCGTTATCGCCCTGGATATAGATGACCAAGGTGTTGTCGAGGTCGCCCATGTCCTCGATCGCATCAAGAATGCGGCCCATGTGGTGGTCGGCGTGTGATAGCGACGCCGCATAGACCTCCATCATCCGGGCGTAGACTTTCCTCTGGTCGGCGTTGAGCGAGTTCCACGCCTGGATGTTGCCGGGCCGCGGCGTCAACTTGGCGTTAGCCGGGATGATGCCCATCTCCTTCTGCCGCGCGAAGGTCTCCTCCCGCACCTTGTCCCAGCCCTGGTCGAACCGGCCCTTGAATTTGGCGATCCACTCCTTGGGCGCGTGGTGCGGCGCGTGGGCGGTGCCGGGGGCGTAGTACTGCAGCCACGGCTTGTCCGGCGCCATCGCATTCAAGAGGCGGATACGCGCAATGGCCTTGTCGGCCATATCCTCGTCGAGATGATAATCGGCGACATCATGCGGCGGCTCGATGGGCTTGGTGTTCTCAAATAGGGCCGGTGCCCACTGGTTGGCGTCACCGCCAAGAAAACCATAGAAATACTCGAACCCGAGGCCAGTGGGCCATAAATCAAAGGGTCCGGCTTGGCTGGAATGCCAGTCAGGAACGTTGTGGTTCTTGCCATACCAGGCGGTGTTGTACCCGTTCTGCCTGAGCACTTCCACAAAAGTGCCGGCGCTCTTCGGCATGAGCGAGTTGTACCCGGGGTAGCCGGTGCCCAGTTCCATGATGACACCGGTCGCGGCGGAGTGATGGTTCCGCCCGGAGAGCAGCGCGGCGCGTGTGGGCGAGCAGAGCGCCGTGGTGTGGAACTGCGTGTAGCGCAGCCCCGCCTTCGCCAACCGATCCATCGTCGGCGTGGGCACCGGTCCGCCGAACGTCGTGGACGCCCCAAAGCCGACGTCATCGGTCAAGATCAGCAGAACATTCGGGGCGCCCTTGGGCGCTTTGACCTCCTTGGGGAAGTCCGGCGTTGAGTCCTTCGCTGTGCGACCGATGTGGCCCTTAAAGGGCTGTACCGGCTGGGGCAAGACATCTTGAGCGCTTGCCCAGGTCGGCAAGATTATGAGAGCGAGTAGCGCAAGGCTTAGGGTTGGACGGGTCATCGTCGAGTTTCCTTTCATCAATAATCCCGTGGACGAGCTAAAGATTAGTTTCATAATGTAGCGGGCAGCACAGCTTTGCTGTGGCGGGTGATCGCCGTTGATCTCGGGTTCGGGTTCAAGCAGAGATGAATCCTCGTGGCGCAAAACCCCCAACCCCTAAAGCCTTCAGCCTATCTACCTGGTAGTTACCAACATTCAGCGCGCCTCGCGCACCAGCCTGAATCCTACATGGTTCGTGCCGGTATCTGGTTCGCCCTTGCCACGGCCACCCGCGATGTAGCGGGCACAATACTGATCGGTACAAAGGAATGAGCCGCCCCTGTGGACTTTCTTTTTGACGCCCGGCTCGCTCGGATCGAGACTGTCAGCCGGTCCTTGCGGGTTCCGTGCGAGCGGTCCCTGCGAGACCAGCGTCTTATAGTAGTCATGGCGATACCAATCGCTGGTCCATTCCCAGACGTTGCCGGCCATATCGTAGAGTCCGTACTGGTTGGGTGGGAATGAGGCGACCGGCGCTGCGCGTTCATGGCCGTCTTCCTTCGTATCCTTTTCCGGGAAATGGCCCTGAAACGTGTTCGCCATGAATTTACCGCCTGGTCTCAATTCGTCGCCCCAGGCGTAGGGTTTTCGCTCAAGCCCGCCGCGCTGCGCGAATTCGAACTCGGCTTCCGTCGGCAGACGCTTACCGGCCCATTTTGCATAGGCCAATGCATCCTGGTAGGCAATGTGGACGACGGGATAATTCCCGCGACCTTTGATTGTACTTTTCGGTCCCTCCGGGTGCCGCCAGTCAGCGCCCTTCACATAGTTCCACCATTGAAAGTGGTCGTTCAATTTCACCGGATGGTCAGGAGGCGAGAAGACGACCGAGCCGGCTACGAGATTTTCCAGCGGCGCGCCTGGGAAATCTTCCGCGCGCGGCGCCTGTTCGGCAACCGTGACATACTTGGTTGCCTTCACGAACTTTGCGAACTGATCGTTCGTGACTTCGGTCTTGTCCATCCAGAATCCGTCCACCGAGACACGATGCCAGGGTTGAGCGTCGGGAAATTCCTCTGCACCCATCCAAAACTCGCCGCCGGGAATCCAGACCATGCCCTCAGGCGCAGGGCCGGGAGGCGGCGGAGTTTTCGTGCGGGGAGAATCATTGGCAGGTTGGACAGTTTGGGTGTTTACTGCAGCTGGTTGTGTCCCGACAACAGCAGCGCCAAGGCCGGCCTTCGCAGCAGAAATACCTGTGCCGCAGGTCATGCCGGATCGCATCCCATCTTCTGCTGATGCATTTGGCGAACTTGCGAAGACATACCAGGCGCCGGTCAGCAATGCGCACAGACTGACTCCAACCCCAATGGCTGCCATCAGGGAATCTGGCTTAGCCTGCATCAGCTTCATGTGCTCCCGTCGCTCTCAGGCCACCCTGGTCATTTCGAGAACAGCGATTTCGGCAACAGCAAGGCAATTTGCAGCCGGAGTTCCCAGTCTGCTCCCGGATCGGGCCGCACCACATTCTGGTACGCAGCCACTGACATGTTGAAAGGCAGCCCCCCGATCCGCTGGACCTTGCCGAAGCCGCCCCCGATCGGCACCGTCCATTTGTTACCGTCGGATGCCTGCCAGTCCGCAGTGATGATCGGCGCGGATGTGAGGTACCAGCCATCCCCCAAATTATAGTTGACGAAGGCATTGGTGAAGAACGTGCTCGTGTTCGGGCGATCATTGCTGCCTGCAATCGACCAGACTTGATTGGCGAGGGCCCCGATCACCCAGGGGCCTTGCATGGTCAGGACTACGACCGAAGGTCCTGCCCCCCATTTCCTGGAACCGAGCATGTCATCGGTAGTGGTCGGAATCTGGATCGCCGGGCCGAGTCCCCAGATCACCGGGCCAGGATTTACCGGAGAGATGAACGCCGAAAAGCTGGTCGACCCGATCCCCCAGGTATTGTCGTTGGTCGTGCCAAGATCTGGCTGCTTGATAATCGGCATGATGGTGCGAGTGATCAGGTTCCACTCCGAATTCAGACTAATCGGGACGACCGGCTGCACGTTCAGTAAATTCTGCGTGCGGTGGTTTGGGCCGATCCCGAACAACATCCTGTTCTGGAGCGGGATGCTGATCAGATTGGCCACGGGATTCTGGGTTTTCTTAGCGAGTTCCGTTTCGGATTCCTGGGCCCATGCATCAAATCCAACTCCCAGGGACATCAGCAGCAGCCCTGCAAAGCCAATCGTCGCGCAGATCCTTCGATTCATGCTCATTCTCCTTGTTGCGCGATACGGGATACGAGATACGCGCTTTTAACCTCGCATCCCGCATGCCGTATCCGCATCCTCTTGTCGTCACGACGCCGAACCACCGGGACCGAAGATGACCCCTTGAGATCCCCAGTTCACGGTAAAGGCAAAGAAATGCGTCATGACGTTCTCGAATTGGCCGGTCAGCTGCCCAGCCAGCGGACCGCGATTTTGCGAAACGGACACATCTCCACTATAGGCCAGCTCATAACTGAATCCCAATTTGACCTTCTCGTTCATCAGCCAATTGGCGCCCAGGCCCCACTTGTACGTCGCAGCAACCGGGACGGCGATGCTCCGATTTGCAGCCGACACCATGGAAGAATCATAGGCGAACCCGCCGTTGAGCAACCACGCAGGATTCAGCCGGTACTGGCTCCCGATTCCCACATGGTAGGTATCATTCCAATCGATGTCAGTCGTCAGAGAAGTGGTGGTGCTACTGACGACTGACACATCCACCTTGCCTAATTGACTCCAATTTTCCCAGCCGAAATCGCCCATGATTGCCCACCGGTCACTGAGTTCATGATAGCCGCTGAAAATGACATGCTGGGGCACCGTGATCCCCAAATCGACACGGCGATTCAGGGCCCCGAGGTTTTGTAATCCGCCTCCGAGGGGACCCAGGTTCGAAAAGTCAGGGGTGTCCGAGAAGTTTAACTTGATCGGAGAGTAATAGGTGACACCGACACGGCTGCCTTTTCTCGGTTCATACAGGACACCAAACTGGCCACCTACTCCCGCGGTCGTGTCCCTGAGCTCCACTTGCCCATCGCCGCTGCCCAGTGGATTCACGGTATTGATGTTCGAGGTGTACTTCAGCTGGGCCACCATTATGTTAGGTCCGCCTCCGATGGAGAACTGTTCGTTCACCCGATAGCTCGCCACCGGAGCAAATGTGATTCCGATCAACATATCTTCCTTCGCATAGTAACGGCCGACAAATCCTTGTCCGTATTTCAATCCGAGGCCGAAGTTCGAGAGCATCCCAATCCCGACTTTGAAATCCTTGCCGAGGCTGTGCACATAGAAGCCGCTTGCGGCTGGTAACACACCGATTGGATTCCCTCCTCCATTTCCGCCATATGGTGTGTTGGTGCCGTTGAACCCGCCGCTCTGAAAGTACAGGGCCTGCAACCCGCCTTGGAATTGATTGCCTTCCAGGCGACTCATGCCGGCTGGATTTTTGAACAGAGTGGAAGCATCCTGCGCGCGCGCAGCCCAGCCGGCTCCCGCGAGGGCCACGTCCTCCGTTCCGATTTCCGTCAAGAACAGTCCGCCGGCTTCGGACGAAGCCGCCACTGCCGAAACCATCACAATCGTCGCCAGCGCCAGCGTCAATTTTCGAAACATATTTCTTTCCTCTCTTTTTTTGTATTGCCGGTCTGTCTCGTTGCTCTGGTTTCTCTGGTCTGTTTGGTTTATTTGGCTGTTTGGTTGGTCTCGTTTTTGGTTGAACGAAACTAACCAGATAGACGAACCGATCACTTTCATTTGGCCGAGGGGTAGTCTTTGAATGCCTCGGCAATCCCCTTGTTGGCCAATTTGAAATTTTCTTCCAGGTTGTCCCCCAATACTGCCCTGATCACAGCCCGTCCCACCAACGATTTTTTCGATGGCTTGGCAAAGTCCAGAATCAAGGTACCTTCATGATCGTCATGGGTAATCACGCGAGTGGTCTTGATTGGCGTCCACGTGCCCTCGTGGTACTCATAGGCTTCCACCTGACGGCCAAAGAATCCCGGCATCCTGCTGATGCTCTCGGCACTTTGTTCGTCCATCACGCCAAAGAAAATATGCACCAGCAGGTCGGGATGGTCTTCCAAGCCGACTTGCCGGACTCCCCTTGCGGCAAGCTGCTCTTCGATCATCGCTTTGATTCGTCCCCTCAGGGGCGAATGATCTGACGCCTCTTCAATCTCACGCCCTCTGTCCGTGATCCCCGAAAAGGCAAAGGTGTGAAAGGCAGAAAACTCAACGGACGGATCGAAGTCTGTAACTACCTTTGGCCCGGCTGCACAGCCTCCGGCAACAAGCAACCCCAAGGCCAGCGACACGATCAGAAATTTGATGTTCAGGCAGATCGTTTGCTTCACGAAAGCGGTCGATGTCGGACAGGTTCTCAAACGATTCATTCACTTCTTTTTGGCTGGAGGATAGGCTTCGAACGCCTTGGCAACTCCTCTGTTGACCAGTTCAAAATTCTGCTCCTGGCTGTCTCTTACTATTGCTATTATCGTGGCCCGCCAGACCAACTCCTTTTTTGACGACTCAGCCAAATCGACGATCAAGGTGCCTTCCTCATACTCATAGGTGGTTATGCCGCTACCATAAAAGCCGGCCCTCTCCCGTATCTGGCGCCATAGGGCCCCGCCGCCATGCCCGCGCCTTCGACACGTTGCTTGTCCTTCACACCGACCCAAAAGTGGACCAGTAGATCGGAACGGTCCTCCACATCAACTTGCCGGAGCCCCTTCGCAGTGAGCTGCCGGCCAACTATCTCTTCGATCCGCTTTCGCATAAGCGAATTGTCCAACACTCCGCCCTGATCCAGGTCCGTCAGCCCCGAAAAGGCAAAGGTGTGAAAGGCAGAAAACTCAACGGACGGATCGAAGTCTGTAACTACCTTTGGCCCGGCTGCACAGCCTGCTGCAACAAGCAGTCCCAACGCCAGCCACGCGAATAAGAATTTCACGCTCATCTTCCACACCTTGCCTGTTCTCGATCTCTGATCATGCACCTCGCATTGTGTGGCTTCGGTCTCGAGCCATTCAGCTCACGAGTGGAATCTGCGCAGCCAGCTCGAACTTCACGATCGATCGAATCTTGTTTTCAATCTGCAGATAGCGTGCAACTTTTGTGGCCGGCAGCACCTTGCCTAACTTGGCGGCATAGGATTGCCGCAGCTTCACTTCCGATTCCTCGACCGCCAATGCTTCGGCGAGGAGTTTTTTGGCCTGGTCGTCTGAGATCTCACCTTTACCGGCATTGAAGGCGTCGGCATAACCCCTGATCGTCGCGCCCAGCCGTTGATTGATCTGCTCCAACTCCTTTTGATACCCGTCGTAGAGCGGCCAGAAACTCTTGGCTTCCGCGTCGTTCAGATTCATATTGGCCGCGACGACAAGCTTCTTGTCGGCCTTGACCTTTTCTTTCAGAATCTCCATGTTCATTTGCTCAGCTTCCTGAGCCTGGACCGTTCCCATGAACAGAAACGACAACATCAGCACCCCGATTTGCAGCACCATCATGACGAAATCTCCTTATCTAAGTTAATGCACGATTGCTCGACATCCGCCCGTACCGGCGCCTCCATGGCGCCATTGATTACGGGTGAATCCTGGTAATCTTCGACCCTTGCAATCCCAAGCCGGCCATCAGCCCCTTTTGGTCAAAGATAAACGCATAGACATCACTTCGGCCAGTCGTCGTCGTCAGGCTCTTCCCCATGCCTTTGTCCATCACGACGATGCTGGGACCGACACCGACCTCCCACCCTTCGCTCTCATCCAGATACGTCAAGGCCTTTTCGTTCATGAAGAACATGACGTAGCCGAACGCCTGCACACCGGCCTGGAGCCCGTAAGACGCAGCGACAGTACTGTAGTAGCCGGCTTTTTCTCCATGTTTCCTCAACGCGCCTTTCCCATATTGCGCTCCTACCATAAAT
>Ga0187894_10002752_pt1 | contig 20666 bp, 11 predicted proteins | sample GBC1701081metaG_FD_136650 | JGI IMG/M metagenome (GOLD analysis project Ga0187894, IMG submission 136650) | White microbial mat communities from a lava cave in the Kipuka Kanohina Cave System on the Island of Hawaii, USA - GBC170108-1 metaG ...
GAGGTGACATGAAGAAAATCTACCTGATTGGTTTTCGTGGCACGGGTTTTCGAGATGCGAAGTTCAGCCGTGAACCCGCATTGATTCGCGCTGGACACGTCGCTATCGCCTTTGAGGAGGCTGAAGACCAAATTCTCGGTTTTCATCCGACCCCGGAAGCGGTGGAGGATGTCGGCGGTGAAGATGCCGCTATCGCGTGGTTGAAAGCCAAGAAAACGCTGGATGGCACGCTGCAACAAGATTACAGCATCTTCGCCCGCGCTGTTGAGCTGGCACAGCAGGATGCCCGTACTGCCGTCTGGCAATTCGCTGTCGAGGTATCAGATGAAGACTTTGAACGCATCCGCCAGCAGGCAATAACATGGTATACTGAGAAGCAGGTGTTCGCGTATGCCTTTCCACCGGATGAGCCGATGCCAGACCGGGATAACTGCGCTACCTTCCCGCGCAAACTGGGATTACCGCTGCTAGATCCGGTTGGGCAAATCAAGGATTACGTTCGCACTCTGGAAGCGCAGGGCGAACCCTGGAAACCGAAAGGAACATAAGATGCAGCAGCTCACACCTGTCACTGATCTTCAGCTTCTGGATGCGCTGGAAACGCGGTTGGGTCGTCTGGCAGCCCGCTGGCGCGGTACACAAGACCCGCAGGAAGCCGAAGCCATTGTCCAGCAATACCAGTCCGTTCTGTTGTGGATGATCGAACTGGGCTATCGAGACTCGCTCGATGTCGATGCCGAACTCCCCGATGAGTATCTGCCCGCCGAGTATCTGGCGCTCCACAGCTAATTACTAATCCCATCTATCCGTAAAAGCCGTCCGCAAGGGCGGCTTTTTTGATTCCTTGAAAGGCGCACTCCAATGGCACGAGCCGAGAGCAAAATGGTCATGGGTTACTTACCCATTGAAGCACATCATCACCCCGCCATCCTGTCGCTGGTGATGCCTGCCACCCCAGCGATGAAACTGCTCGACCCGTTTGCCGGGGACGGGCTGTTTCTCGATGTGGCAGCAAAAGCCTGGAACGTCACGCCCTACGCCAATGAGCTGGACGGCGAACGCGCCCAAGCGTGTATCGAGCGCTTTGGCCCTAAACAGGCGGTGCGCTGCGATGTGGAACGACTGCTGGCATCCAACAACGCCTTTGGCGCAGCATGGCTGAACCCGCCGTATGACCACGATAAGACCGCCAAAGCCAATAAGCGCGTCGAGTTCGCCTATCTCAGGCACAGTTGGAAATGGCTGCAAGACAGTGGATTGGCGTTGTGGTGTATTTACTCCCAGCATATCACGGTGAGAAGTAGAACTCGTCACCAAATTAAGAGCTTCCTGCTCTGCCCTGTATTCTTCGGTTTCGTGCCACTTGATACGGTAGGGATATTTCTTCTCACCCTTGTAGTAGGGGATGAAACGCCGATCCGGGGTGAAGTGATTCAGGTAGCGGCAGGTAATGGTGTGCCAGTTCCAATGCGGAAATGCTTTGAGTATCTCCCATTGTGGGCGACCTGCATCTACCATCTCGCGCAGTCGTTGGAGTTCCGCCTGCGTCCAATGCTGGCGAAAGTCACCCCAGCGGAAGATGAGGGATGAAGTAGAACCATCCCGCCAGAAAATCGTCAGTTCGCGCCGCACTTCATCCATCTGTTTCACTTTGGCATAGGCTGCCAGCGCCTCGAACAATTCCCGGCGGCTTGCTCCCGGCACATCCTTCCAACGGGCAATGATCTTATTCAGCACCGGGCGGGCATCTTCCAACACCTCACGCTGGCGCTTGCCCTGCTTCAATTCAATCATTACAGCGCGAAAACGTTCAATCTCCCGTTCATTCGCGGCATAACTGGCTTCCAGGTTACGAACCATTTCCGGGTGCTGCAAGGTCTTGAGGTTTTCGAGGATAGCGGTTTTGGCACGTTCTGCACCCCGGATTTCGTTTTCAATCCGGCGTAGTTCGCTGTGACCATCTTCACGGGTGCTGTCTAAGGCGGCCTGCCATGCGGTTTCATCAATCGTAGTCGCTTTCAGCCGCTCCAGCAGCAGGGTATCGATGCTCAAATCCATCCGGCTGGCTTTCACGCTGAAAACAACGTCTCCGCGTCGATTCCGCAGCGCATACTGGTAGACCTGGTTATGGCAGTTCCATCCGGTGTGCATCCGGTGGTGGGGATATTCCGGTACATCATCTGAGAAAACGACCCCGCTGTACACCGGTGGCGCTTCCGTTCGGTCTTTCGCGTCGTGACGGTTGTAGGTGCGGTAAGGATGATAAGCCGGGTTCGGGTCGCCATAAAAATCCAGTGGGGACAGGGCATTAAAGGCGAACATGAACAGGTCTTCCTCCACGATAGGTTCGTGGTTGTAGAAACGGGTAATCGCGCCCTGATGGACCCAGTGCCCCATGTAAACCACGTTGGTCAGCAGCTTGTCGATCCCGGAGAGCGATGGCACAATCCGTCCGGTAAACATCGAACGGTAGTCCATCCGCGTGTCGGTGCGGAATCCTTCAGGTGTCAGGCGTGCGACTTCCTCCGGTTCAGGCAGAAAGGGTCCGTGCTGTTCGACGTATTCCCAGGTTTTCTGCATGTTGCGATTGAAGCGTTTGAATAACTCAAAGTAGACCCGGATCGCATCAGCACACGGCGCGAAAGGGACATAGCGACGGTGGTTCGGGTTGGGGCTGCCGTCTGGCAGTTTCGGACGCATGTCCACCATATACCCGGTGATGATGGCGCGTCCTGCCCATAATCCCTGCTCATGCAGATAGGCACGACTCTTGTGCAGCCGTCCTTTGATGTGATACTCAAGGAAGTCCGCCGCGTGCTGCGCTTCCTCGCGGAAAATCTTCATGTGGTAAGCACCCATCATCGGGTGATTGAAGTCATACACCATGCGGGGAGTCATCACCCGCACATTGTTGCGTTTGCAGGCATCAATGAACAGGTTGGTCTGGATTTGGGTCACGTCGCGGAAGAAACGATCTACTTCCTGTGCCGCGACCAGGCTGATTTGTCCGCTCTCGATGAGTGCCAACAGCCTCGACATCCCTTTGCGGTCAGCCAGTTTGGTTGTCCCACTGATACCGGCATCCATGTCGATCATCTCGATGCTGTCCCTTGCCCAACCCTGACGGACGAGGTGTTCAAACATATCAACGGTTTGCAGCGTCGTGTTGATGTTGCCAATCTGCGCGTCGGTGGACTGGCGGTAGTAAATGGCGCAGGGACGATCCACCGGCAGCGGTTCAAACCGATACGGATCAACGAGGGTCTGTTCCGGGCGCTTGTATTTGGTTGCCATCGCCAATTCTCCTTTCCAAACAAAACGCCCTGCTCCCGCGAAAGTGATACGGCAAGAGCAAGGCGCATATTGTACAATGCTTCCTAGCCCTGCGACGTGTCATCCGCACTCGCGGGGTCAGCCAGATCATCGAGTACCACCTCGGTGGTCTGGCGCAACAACGAATTACCTTCAGTGTACTCATTTTCGTCCAGCCGCGCAACAATCCTGAGCAGTGAGCGATAAACGTTTTCCAGATTCATGCCCTGCTCGCTATTCAGTTGTGGAGTTGCTTCATGTGGTGTGGGTTCAGCCTTCAACCCGCTCTCCTCGTTGAGTTTTGCGGTGATACGCCACCGCTTCCAGTATGAAATGCCGCGCCATGTAGGAGTCCGGCAGCTTAAGCTGCTTCGCCAGCGCCTCGATCTCGGCGCGTTCCCTGTCCGTCAGCCGGATCGCAAAAATTCTTTTGCGTGTCACCTGCCGAACGGGTAGGGTAGGGATATTGGGTTTCTCCATTGTTGCGCTCCTTCGTTTTACGCATGGTTTCAGCGTAGCACACCGACCCTGCGTAACCTCCGCATTTTTCCAGTTTCGGGTTAGCAATCTTGCGAAGGTATCTGGAATATTTCGGTTCTCCGCCAGAATCAAAAAGCTGACTGCCTGGTATGTGGTACGCCCACGTTTTACTGATGCAATCAGCTTATCAAAGTCAGGTCGCGCAACCCATGTAAAATTGGCAAATCTGAGCGTCAATTTTACGGGTCTTCCGCAGATTATGTAGAACCAGGCGGTAAAGGACTTCTTACTGCGGCAGCAGTTCAAAACTGGCACGTCCATACCTCTGACGTTTAATAAACTTGAGCCGGGTAATCTGTCCTTCGGTTTATCTATTGCTCCACTCATGTTCTACGGCGGCTCGGAGGAAAACATATTCATCGCGCAGTGTTTGGTAAAGGTGCGAACTTTGGGCAAAGGGCTGTGAGTACCAGCCCCCTGTCAACTATCCAAGCGCTCGGTTGAACATGCTAACAGTAGTGCGCGAAATTCTAGTGCCAGATCATAAAATGCTGAATGGCTTCATCCTGCTGGATATGGCGTAGCATTGCAGTATCGTGTTCAGTGAGTTTGTCAGGAACTAAAACCAGCAACTAGGAGAGTTTACGCGCTGAAGGCAGAGAACTGCTGGTGGCGGTAATGGGCAGAGTGTCTACGGTCGCCGAGTCAGCAGGCGTCGAGGCTGCAACCAGTTGGAAACCAAGACCTGGGCACACCTGTGCCTGGATTTCCAGATACAGTTGGTTCACGCTCTGACAACCTGCCTGAAAACGGCTTTCAAGATAACCTGGATAAGTCTCTTGTTTACTGCGGAGCAGACGTCCCGGCATTCGCTCCGGTAGTTCAAGGGCATGGTAGAACAGGCGGAGGGGTAGTAAGAATGTGAGATCTGCTGCAACATTTGACTGGGATTTAAGCCTAGCTACGGTAAATGCGTTTTCGTGGCCGTTCTTCCGCGCATAATTTTAGGTTCTACATAAAGTACGGAAGAGCCAATTTTTTAAACAGTTTTAAGCAGTTGGATGTTCGATGTCGTTTTGCTTAGGGATCACTCTATATGGCTTAAAAGCTTATTACCTGCGTTCGACGTACACCGGGGTTTTAGGAGGTGTCAGGCCACTAGCTGGATGAGGTTTTCCAGTGTGGCAACAAACTGTTCCAATTCATCATTCGGATGAAGTTTGAGAGAATTTCTATAGGCCGTAAGCGCCTCAGACCAACGGCCAAATTCCATGTAATGATGTGCAAGCTGAAGTTGCACGCTAGCATCCTGCGATTGTGCAGCCAAACCTGGAATTTCCGACTCGCGCAATGGGGTTACCCGGTAACCCGCGCCAGCATTTGCGTAATCAAGTGCGAAGTCCGGCCAAGTCGTAAACAAAACCTGATAATCGACAGCGGCTAGGTCATATTCTCCCAGATAAAGGTAAATATAACCTCGTACGACATAGGCTGCTGCCCAGACCTTAGCATCACTTACTCTTTCAAAATAACTGTTCAAATCATCCAACGCACTCTGATAATCTCCCAGCGCAGCGTGAATTTGTCCCCGATAAAAAGCGACAAAGGGATCAAAAACGGCGCTCTTTTCAAAAAATTCATTGTAGCTGGCGAGCGCATCGGCATAGCGCCCATGTGAGCCGTACAGGTAAGCCAGATAATACCAACCGGTTTCGTTGTAGAGGTCGAGCACCACACTCCTTTTTAGATCAGCCGCCGCCGCATCAATTTCGCCGTTCTGGTTGTGCAACGCGCCGCGCAGCGCATAAGGATAGGCATCATTGGGATCAATGTGAATGGCAGTATTATAATCCATCATGGCGGCTGTGGTTTCGCCTCTCAACCAGTATGCTCGCCCGCGATTGGCATAAGCAACCACAAGCAGGGGATCCATTTCAATCGCTTGTGTGTAGAGATCAATCGCCTGGCTATGTGAGTTAAAAGCCAGATTCACGTTGGCAAAGTTCGCATAAACGATACCGTAATCCACCTGCATACCGATTACCGCATAGAGGGCATCATAAGCCTGATTGAGCAAATTCTGGTGGAGATAAGCCGCGCCCAGACGGTTATAGGTGGCGGGCAAAACAGGTCCCAAAGCGACGGTCTGTTCCAGATCGTCCACAGCCAGCGCAAATTCATCCCTATCCAGATAAATATCAGCCCGGTACTCATACAAGCGTCCATCGGACGGCGCATAGGTTAAAGCCGTATTGAAGTCTTCAAGCGCCCGCTCAAAATCTCGCCTGCTGTGATAAGCCGTCGCGCGTGCAAGATAGGCTTCAACGTTGCCAGCATCTGCTTCAAGTCTGGTGGTCGCTTCGGAGATAATCTGTGCCAATGCTTCTTCCGACATGGGCATGATTGCTATATCGCCATCAATAGTGCCGCTCACCCAACCATAAGCATTATTCACCAAATAATACCAATTGGTGCCATCGGAGTCAGTCTGAACATCCAATACTCGGCTAACCATCCCGCGTAGCATTTCACTGACAACCGGACTGCTTGCATCTGGTTGAGCATAAACTGGCAACCAGTGCCGTAAGATGAGCGCCTGATCGCCAGGAATAACAGCATCATCTTGAGCAATTACTGCTCCACTGATGAACAAGTAAATATGAATAATGAAGGTGAGGCGGAAAAGTAAACCCATTAGATCTTGGATACCTTTCAAAATTGTGTGATAAACTTCAAATTATATATGAGCACTAGACTAATTCATCGGGTGTTCTGATGAAAAAGATGATTCATCTAATAATTTTCTTTATTATAATAGGTTTGTCTATTAGCCTGCTGGCTCTCTTCATTTGGCCTCCAGCTCTTTCGTTTCTTAGTCCAAACATATGCCCCGAGAATGCGGTTCTTTTAAAACAGCCTTCACCCACATACTTTAAAAATGTTATATTTGTATGCCTATACTCAACCGGAGAAGCACAAGATGCAACAGTTGCCCTGTTTACATACTTTTGTAATATGTTCGTATTTCCGTATTCATTGATAATAGTTATGCTTATGGCAATTACTTTTATAGGTAAAGGATTGAGACACAGCAATCTCTAAATTACAACACTGTTATTATTACTTTTTATATATAAAGGCAAAAAATTATGAGATTTTTATAGGAAGTTTAATATATTTCAAAACTTAATGTGATTCAAAGTCTAATCGGGTTGTCCTCATGGGTTGCCGATATCTACTTTCCAACTTTACTCTATATTCCTTGTTTCACGCCTGCGCTCACACTGTTAACAGAAAGGCATAAATATTTTCGCCATGATTGATTTCATACCCTAATATAATCAGCTAGAGAATATGTTCGAATTTTTGATTCGTCTGAGTTCGAGCTAGCGCTTTTAACAATATTCTTATGCGGCAATTTAGTAACTAATATACCTTCAAGATTCTACAACTATAGCATTTAGCCTATTAACGTGGCAGCCACCAACCATTTGGAAGCAATGTATTTGTACGCCCATCATACAAGATATCGGTACTACCTACGGTTCCCGATGCTCCTACCTTCCACTGAGATGATGCTAGCTTAGTTAGATTTTGAAAATTCAATCCAGCTTCTCCACCAGTGGCTGGAACAGGGCATCCTTCACCAGAAAGATTAATGCTCAAAGTGGCTCCCAATTCAAATATTATTGCACTAGCCGAAAGACTACCGCTTAGACCTGTTAGCTGGTCCAAACCAGCTTCAGAAAATACGTAATTACCTGCAAAGCGATCATAAGCAGAGACTATGTAGGAATTCAGATTTCCGACATTTTGCAAAATTGCTTGAATGTCGCTTAGAAAGTTCACGGGGTTAGGAATTGATATTTCAGCGCCAAGCCCAGCTTCAACTGTATAAAACACGACGTAATTCGGTGATAAAAAGCTATCATTCGCATCCCACATTACAGTAACTGAGGCTTTACCCCCTCCAACTATAAACCCACCGAACTCAAATAGTTTCACCCCTTGCGAACGCACATTGGAAGCAACCAAATCGCAATTTGTAGAAGGTGACGGGGGAGATTGTGGATTTCTAGTACCACATTGAACTCCTGGTGGACACTGAGTGCGGCAAAAACATCTACCCTGATTACGCAAGCCATTAGTTAAAACGTCTACATATCGGTCAATACAATCTGATGGTTTTTCATTTCGTAACGGATCAATATATGGTTCATGAAGCGCCATATTTAGAGGAACCAACAAGCTAGTTGGTTGATTGTAGGCATCAAATGCCCTTATTTTTGTAGTATAATCTTCTTGATATAAGACGCCACTCAGTGTATTCGCCTGAATAATTAAACGCTCGAAGGGAGTATAAAAAGGACCGAATGGACCATAAGGTATAGAAGGTGTCCAAACTTGAGGATCATAGAGTCCTCCTTCCCTTGCAATACAAGTTATACAATCGCCAACTACAACAGGAACCCTTATAAAAGGTACGCCGCTAATATCTCCAACTACCTCGGCCTGATCCCATTTGACCATTCCACTTGGATCATTAGAATTAATAGAATTTCCTTCAACCCAACTATATCCATTTAGACTCATTGGTCTATTAAAAGTACCTTCAAGGGCATCAAGGCTCACCCACATACCCAATTGCGGATTTAAATATCGCGCTCGATGAAAGTTCAGCTCATTAGTATCTCGCGGTTCTCCCGTATAATGGTAAGGGGTTCCAATTACCCCGTCTATACTGTCAATGACGTTCCCAAACGGGTCGAGATTGCGCGAACCTTCCAGTACGCCGCCGCTGTTGGTCTCAGCACGAACCGACCCAAGTCCATCCTGGACGGCCCAATGCCATGCTGCTGCATCTTCCCTGCCGTGAATGCCTCGTGGCCCGTGAACGAATCGCTCAGTATTTGCACCTGTGTTTGCACCCAATACAACCGTCAACCCTGGTTGTAAATCGAGCAGATACTTGGTGACAATGCTACTGGCGGTCTGACTAATGCGGTTGGAGAGACCATCATAGGCATAGGAAATGCCGCCAAATGACAGCAGCCGGTTTGCCCGATCCCAGGTGTAGACTTCAACGGTGTTGACCTGCCACAGGTTGCCATTGGGGTCGTAAGCGTAGGTATTTATCCCATCTCCGGCTAACTGATTGATTTCATTGTAGATGTAATTGGTGGTAGTCGGTGTCCCGCCCACCGTTACGATTTGCTGAAGTCGGTTGCCGGCCAGGTCGAAGGCATAACCATACTGCCGGAAGGGTACAGCACTCACATTCTGCCCTGGATAATAGTCTGCTTCCAGCAAACGCGAAAGCAGGTCGTACTGATAAGCAATTGTGTGCAGATCATACGCGCCATCGACGGTCAGGCTCTTGAAACGCATCTTGTAGCCACTTGATGCAAGGTTCTTCTCAGGTCGATTACGAATCTCGAACGGGTGTGGACCATCCCCGCTGAGAGGAATGGTCAGGGTGCGCTCTCCGGCAGCTTCAGCATAACCATCAATCGACTGCCAAAGCGTGCCGCCAATATAAACATCAAAAATGCTGTGATCCGGCCCTTCGCCGATGGTTAAGGTTACATTCTCCTGGCCGAAGAAGAGGAAACTTAACGATGCACTCCACTCCTCGCTTTCATGGAATCCGTCAACGTCCAGCCACGATCCCTCATATATCACACTCGCATCGGTGTGGGCAATGGTCGTCGTGCCTGCCCCTGGCCTGGGCAGCGCCTGCAGGGTCTGGGTACGATTACCCCGCTGATCCACCTCAAAGGCAAAATGCCCCAGGGTGTTCTGTCCAGTCGTATGACGTAACAGCCGCAACCGCCCCGCCGGATCATACTGGTAGCGCGAACGCAGGCCGTTGGCCCGTTCAGTAACAATATGGCGGCCCGCCAGGTCATAGGCAAAGCGGGTCGTCTGGGTGTCCCAATCGGTGAGCGCAATCAACTGCCCTTTTTTGTCATATCGATAGGCGATGCTCAGGTCGCCAGGGAGGGTCAAACGGGTTCGCAAACCACCCGCGTCGTACTGGTAGCTGACCGTCTCCTCAATGCTGCCATCCCCATTGGTATCAAACGTAACCTCAGTCAGGTGACGCATGACGTCGTAGTTGAAGTTTGTTCGACGAATATTCGTGATCCCGTTATGCTCATTCATTAGGGTGCGGTTGCCGGCAACATCGTAGGTAAAGCTGACGTTGGCGGTACTGTAGGGCTGTACTGTGGGCGGCAGGTTATAGTTAATGGATGCCAATCGTCCCAGGCGGTCAAAATCCCGCTGAACGATGTATGATCCACCGGTGACTAATCCCGGATACGTCAATTTCGTGCGGGTGCTGCTGCCCACGTTTTCGTAGCTGGTCAACCAGGAATGAGCGATGGGAGCTGGATTGGTCAGCTTGGTACGCCGATCCAGCAAATCATATTCGTAACTCGTCAGGTTGCCACGCGGGTCACGCTGATCAAGCCTTCGCCCGGCCTTGTCGTAGCGCACATCGACAATAACGTTTTGATCATTATCGGTTCCATGCACAATAGCCGTTCCACCACTCGTCTCCCAGAGGCTATCGCCTGTATCCCACATCCAACTTTGGGGGTCTTCACCCTGATCGCTAAAACTCTGTACGACGCGCAACCGTCGGCGTAGGGTATCGTATCGAAACTTCGTCACTACGCTCATCGGATCGATCATGGATTCAACCGATCCATCCTTATAATAGGTCGTAGTGGTTGTATTGCCCACTGGATCGGTCATCGAGACCTGACGACCTGCCAGATCGTAACTGTATTCGGTAATCAAATTTCGGTCGTCATATTGACCATGATCGGATGGAGAAAAATCCCAGTCACTCCCGGTCTTGGCGTCCGGGGAAATCAACTGCTCATTCAGATCATAGAGCGGAATATAGTTCGTAATCCGGCGCAACACCCTTCCAGCCTTATCAAAGCAGGTGTAAGTGGTTCCAGCGAGGCCGCTATCGGCAGCCTGCGTCAGCGTGAGCTGCCTCATCGCTCGATCATAGGTGAAGGTCGTTTTCGTCTTGCGCACATCCGTTGTGGAAACCATCTGACCGGATTTGTTGTGCGTCATCGAGCTAATGAGGTCTTCATCGGGCAGCGTAGGGTCATGGATACCGTCGATATAATTAGCAATGACTTTCACTCGTCGCCTAGCACCGTCATATTCGTAGCGAGTCTCAATCCCCGCCGGATCAACGACGCGAATCGCGCGCCCCACCAGATCATAGAAGGTCGTCGTGATTAAATCCTCGTCCGGCTCACCCTGGTTGCTACCGTCAACATAATTGACAATGGTTTGAATCTGTCGCCCTAAAATATCATAGACGTAACGGGATTCGTTACCCCGTGTATCGAATACTCTGAATACGCGCCCATTGGCATCATATTCGGTTCGGGAAATGACATCCTGATCAGAGTCCGCGACTGCCACATAGCCGCTCAGATCAGGATCATTATCGATATCATAATTGGGATTGCTGGCATTACGGATCACTTTGACCTGGCGCCCTACATCATCGTAGCCATACAACATCCAGCGCCAGTCCAGATCGGTGCCAGCCGTGTTGGTTCTCAAAACGGCCTTCGTGCGTTGAACCCTGCCGCTAGCATCAAAATACGTCTGTGTGATGATGTCTGCCGCTGGATCATCCAAGTCGCCAGTGTAAGTTTCATCTTCAGGGGCGGGTGAACCCGTGGTATAGGTGCAGTTCACGATGGTCTTGAACTGCCGTCCTAATCCATCATAGGCATACCAGGTTTTCACGCCAGTCGTGTCCTGAACGTAAAGCGTTCTCCCCTGAGAATCATAGACTGTCTGCGTGATGAGGTCTTTATCACTATCGGGGCTGACGAGATATCCACTTAAATCGGGATCTGCGCTCATGTCATAAGCTGGAGTGCCAGCACTGCGGATCACTCGAACTTGTCGTCCGAGCGGGTCATAGCCAAAAAGCGTATAGTCCCACTGGAGAGTTGGGCGATTATCCAGCAGTCGTTTAGTTCGTATCACCCGTCCCAGCGTGTCATACTCACTCTCTTCAATGAGATCACGATCTGGGTCAGTCACAGCAATATAACCACTTAAATCGGGGTCTAAATCTATGGGATAGTTCGGATTGCTGGCACTGTGAATCGACTTGACCGGGCGATTTAAGACATCATAACCCGTCAGCGTGACGGTGCCGAGCGGATCAATCGTTTTGATCAGATTGCCAACCGCATCATAGGACTGCACAGTTACAATGTCTTGATCCGTATCAAGCGTGACCGGGTAGTCCGCCAGGGTGGGATCGGCTGCTACACCCGAATAATCGTTGTTATAAGTCGGCTGGCTGGCATTTTGCACGGTCTTAATCAACCGCCCAGCAGCATCATAGCCATAAAGCATGATGTTACCCAACACATCAGTTTGACGCTTAACTAAATTACGTTCGTTGTAGGAGGTATCAGCCACCAGGTTTTCTGTATTATCATCCCCATGATGTCCGTCAAAGGCGGCGTGCGGCGCGATAAATGGCTCGGTAAGACCGGCAACCGGTTGGTAGTTGGTGATAGTGCGAATGACCCGATTGAGCGCGTCGTACACCGTGATCGTCGTTTGCTCGTCAGGGTCTTCGGCATGAGCAGTCGCCTGAATGCGGCGTCCCAGCGCATCATAAGCATAAAGCGTCAAACGATTGGTATTAGGATCGGTATAGTGGTCAGGATCGCTGAGATTGTACAGCCGCTGACGCAGCGTCAAGGCCTGAGCAACAGCTTGCGAGACGGTACTCGGATAAATGCTGTCAGGATAGATAGGATTAGTCGTACCCGGTTCGAAGTTGCAAAGTGTAGCGACCACATTCCCAGCTTCATCGTAAATTGTGCGTGAGCGGGTGCAGCTACCAAAACTGCTGCTCTGGTTGGTCTGAACCACTCGTCCAACTTTGTCGTAAAAGTAAGTCGTCGTCTGGTTATTCGAACTACTGACATCTTCCTGCGTGAGTGTTTGAAGCAGACCATCACCATTGGGGTTCGAGCTGTCATAATAGGAACGTGTTGTTTCTTGAACGGGGGTTGTCTCATCGGCTAGATCAATGGTTCGTTCCGTCAACAGGCGTCCTAAGCTGCCGTAGATGAATTCCTGACGCCGGAGAACGCTCATCACTTGCACGTGATCCACATAAAATTGGTTGAGGCCACTCCCACCCAACGTCGCCGCGACGAATTGCAGTTTGACACTCGCGCTAGTCGTGGGGGTATAAATGGCGATCACTCGTTCCCAATTTGCTGTCCCAGAGGACGTCACATTAAAAGGCGCTGCCCCTGCAACTTGCATCCTGACACTGCCATTAACAGGATAGACGTGAGCAGAAATAAGGTAAGTTTGATTCGCTGTCAGATTCCAGGCGATGCTCTCGATGCCTTCTTCAACCGCATCGGCCACAACACGCCGACAAAAATTGCCGACATCCGCGCCTGGACTCCATTCGTTGGTTAAGGGAGCCTGACCGAAGATATTCGTCCAACCGCTGTCGGTCTCCATGTCACCGGCGATGTCGACTTCATCGATTTCGATAAGGGAAACGTCGTCAACGAAGAAATCACCGGTTAGCGCGCCGCTGACCAGGCTCTGGCAAATAAACTGTATCTGATTGGCACTGCTACCGGAAATGGGTGTAAAAGCGGCATCGAGTTGATGCCACGTGCCTAATTGGGTCGAGTCTCGGGTCAATTCGGGCACACTAGGAACTTGCATTCGCACCGTGCAGTTAGCTGCATAAATCCAGGCGGTCAGGCGATATTTTCGGTTGGCAATCAGATCCCACGAATTCCCAGCAATTCCCTCACCCAGTTGATCGACAACCACTTGGCGGCAGTAGGTGCTGTTGTGGCCGGGTGAAAACCGGTCGTTGATCGACGGCGTTCCCACATCCGTCCAATCGCTATCCAATTCCATGTTCCCGTTTACCACCAGATCAGCCGTCGAAGTGATCGAAACTTGATCGACGTAGAACTGCGCCTGACCACTATCCAGGGCAGCAGCGACGAACTGGAGGGTTCGCCCGGTCAATGTAACGCTGGGTATGTGCGTCAATTTCACCGTCTGCCATACATTTTTAGCAGAAGCAATCTTTTCAAGACCAGTGACACCTGACACCTGCATCTTGACCCAACCCCGCACCAGATAGACCTGAGCGGTAATCGTATATGTCCGACCTGCAATCAAGTCCCATGTTGTACTTTCGATGCCTTCGTTGATCGCATCGGCTACGACATAGCGGCTGTAGCTACCCTGCGCTGCCCGTGGCGCACGTTCATTCACCATAGGCACTTGACCGGCAATCCCTGTCCAACCGCTGTCGGTTTCCATATTGCCATTGATGGAGATACCCTCGGCATCCACAGCCACAGCAGCCAGTGTGGGCTGGCGTGGATTGGTGGGATCTTCATAGCCATACAGTGTTTCGCGCCCCTCGGCATCTCGACTGGCGACCAGGCGATCTGCGCCATCGTATTCAAACTGCGTGCGATGTCCCAGCGGATCGGCAATCTGTTCCAAATGTTTGCCATCGGCGCTCCATTGCAGAAAGGTGGCATGGCCGTTGGCATCGGTCTGCTTCCAGGGACGATACTGAAGGTCGAGTGACTGCCGATGAAAATGATTGGCGGGGTCTTCCGGGCCGGCATAAACGCCATTGGCAAAGACGTGGGTAGTGGTCTGCCCAGCCGTTTCCTCAGTTGTGATGTTCTCTTCATCCGGTTGAAAAGCGAGAGCCGTTTTCAGCAGCGCCGTATTGGGATCCGCTCCCTGAACAAACCCCAGGCGCTCGACAATATTCGTCACCGTATCCCCTGACAGGGTATACACCAAATCCTTGATCGTCAGCACCCCATCCGTAAGCCCATCCCCGGTTGTATCGACCGCTGGCGAAGAGACTGCCATCAGGAAATTGAGCTGCTCGATGATGGTCTCGCCAGGCTGCTGGCCATAATAGGTATACGTCCACTCCTGCCCCCGAGCATCCTTGACTTTATGCAGCAGCGCCCTGGGACTGGGAACGTCAACCCCGTTGCTTTTTTCCGTTGTAAAGGTGAATTCGACATAACGTCCGGTTGGATTAACACCATCCAAGCCATTCGCGGAGTGATCGCCAACGCGCCACGCCTGCAAATGATCATATTGACCCAGCGCATCTATATAGGAAAAATGCAGCCGACGACCATAACTGTCAGCGACTTCTCGCAATTTGTTGACCGCCATTCCAGCAGTGTAATAATCGTATGCCCATACCTCACCTAACGCTGAAATTCGCGAGCGAAGCTGCTGCTGATCGTCAAAAATGTGCCGCGTCTGATCGGTTCCGACCAGCGTATAACGGGCCGTCGAGCTGCCCGGATCCACGTCGATATAGGCGGCCAAACCAGGATCACCCTGATAACGGTTGGATGCGCCGACACGGGTGAAAAAGACGGTTGTCCCGTTGTCCATGTGAACTTCAATAACGTCAGGATTACCAGGCGGGTTTTCCAATAATGACCATTGATGATTGTGTATCCAGCCCAGGCCCATGAACTGGAAATCGGCATCATCCCGTTTGCTTTGCCGGAATGAACGGGTAAAGGTCAGTGCACCTGCTGGAGTATTGACTGTTAGATCGCTGACTATCTCCAATTTTTCCCCGGTTTGTAGGTCTACCGGAGCGGAAGAGAGCGGTGGGGTGGCGTAACATGGGCAAGTATAACATTCTTGGATGCTGTCATCCGGGCCACCTTCATCGGTGCCAATGGTAATGTAATCCATGACCACATCGGCAAACCAGTTCGATTCCGACTTGCTGAAGGCGGTCGTGAATTCAACATACAAAGTGACGAAGCGCGCATTAGCGATGGGTAAGCCCGTTCGAGGCGGAAGCGGCGGTGGATCCAGATCATTTCCCAGGTACTCATAGGTGAATGACCACAAACGATCTCCATACCTATTTTCAATGCTGGCTCCTGTTCGAATGGTCAAAAAAGGGCTTCCAACATAGCGAAAATATTGATAGCCTGTTCCCCAATAGAGGTCGGTGATGCGGTAAATACCTTGCAAATCGATCCGAATTTCAGCCCGCATTTCATAGCTGCCAATCGGAAAAGATGAGGGGACACTGCCATGGAGCAGCGTACTTGTTGCCCCTTCAATCGTCTTGAGACTAATCCCCACCGTGTGGCTACCACTGATTTGGTAGTAGTGGTAATCACGAGCGCTGTCTTCGAAATCAATGGCGAAATTCTCGATAGGCGTCATGAAAATCCTCGTGGACCATGAAACACGTTTAAATTGGGTTTGCAAGGATCATCTATTCATGATCACAATATAGAGTGAATGACCCAATACCATCCGTTCGTTTGCTGCCGGTATACCTCACCCACTCATACGCGAAGGACAATCAATTCATTCTCGAAGCGGTATCCCAAGGTCAGGTAAAATCATCCTTTATAAGATCAGATGCAGCCGATCTTGAGTGACGCCCTATCAGTACCGCGATGGGATGGTCATGGACAGCTTCCATCCCGGCTTGTAGTGCCTGATCGTAGACCCGTAAAAGCGCAGCAGCGAAAGATGAGTCTTGGGAGATCATCACTTCAAGCTGTTGGTATAATTCTGCTTGAAGCGGAGTATCATCGGTGGAAGCGGTACGCTCCTGTATCGCCTTTTGTGGATCGGTGGCTGGAATACCCGTTTCTTGAATCTTTCCCCATATCATCTGATAATGCTGCCACCCCTGATCGCCAAATTGGGTCATGGCCTCTTCCATTTTTTCCGCACTGGTTCTCAGGAGATAGGGCAGTGCCGGTTGCAAAAAACGAGTGATGATTTGTGCCAATTCAGAAGACTCCATCTGGTACCTCATACTTTCGAGCTAATCGCTTAAATAAGCTGATGAGGTTGAGGGATCAACCAATCTTTGCCATTGCCCAATGGAAACAGCCGTCAATATGAAAACTGGTGTTATTGATGAATGCTAGTTTGAATGCACGCCCTATTTCGTCAGCATACCAGGATCCCGTGACGGTAAAATCCTCGAATTCACTGGCACAGTAATGTATATGCGTAAATTGATTAACTGCAATGCTGAACTCATCTATACCAAGACCTGAAACCTGAACTTTGCCGTCCAGAACATTGCCATTAGGATCAACGCTATTAACCGCAATATGAGCCGTGAAGAGATAAAGCCCTACTACTGGTGCTGTCAATTGGTCAGGAAACAGGGGGTCGAAAAAGTTCAAGTTGTTATGGTTTGGTTCGCTGAAGTCGAGGGAAACAGCGCCCGGCCCATCAAAAATAGTTCCGATTGAGTTTTCGCCTTCGGCAAAAGCGGAAGTTCCACCACCGCCGCCACCACCGGTCAAATCGAATTCCTGTCCACCTGAATTGCGGGCATATAGCTTGCCATCGGTCTTGGTGTAAATGCGGATGACATTTGTCGGCGGGTCGTCCGGCGTCGCAGCGGGAACTTCGACTTCGAGAACATCACCCAGATGGACTGTGCCCCGTCCGGTGTGGATCGCATAAGTATCATTCACCGTACCCTGCACCTGACTTAAATCTGCCACCCGCAGGCCGTAGAGCGTCTCAATAGTTCCTGCATTGATGGGCAGCACCACATCCAGCGCAGCAGCTTGAGTGATGGTTGCCCCGATATCATTTTGAATGGAAGCTTCAACACCGGCTGCATTCGCAAGAACAGCATTTTGGGTATTGTTGGCTGCCCCTCGAATACCCGTCATCCGGCCAACAGCCGTTCCAATACTCCCACGTTTGTTAATAGCCTGAAAGTCCCCAGCTCGCATCTCTGCATTCGCTGCGCTGCCGGTGTTGTCGTTGGTTAAACGCACCCGAAGCGCCGTCTGCAAGCCGCTAATCCCATTAGTCCCGAGCAACTCCAGTTCGTGGACAGCCCAGTTAATAATCTCTCCCAGGACGATACCAATTCGTCCAAGCGAGTGCCATCCTCGCTTCGGCTTGGTCGATGTGCTGTCCCGATGCGCTTCTACTAAGGCATCACGGGTCGAATCCAGGAGTTCCAGATCACCGACTTTGAGTGTTCCATCGGCGGCAACCTGTGCCATATCATCCAGCGCGCTGTCCTGCCAGACTTGCAGCGGTTGGTTCTGCGTCACATTTCCCTGTACTTGGAGTTGGGGTGTATCCTGGCTGCCTTGAATCTCGACACGATCTTCAAACGAACTGTGCGCCATCGTTATTCCTCAACCGTCTACCAGCCTGACGTGGCTGGGCTTACTTGATCCGAAACAGCAATAAGCTGCACTTTGAAAACGGGCGATTGCGGATAACCGCTTTGGGTTATGTAAAATCGCAGTACACGCGGCTGATTTTGATGCTTTTCGCTGTCGCGGTTGTTGTAATGATCCGCACACCATAGCCCAGTTCCGTCGTCGCAGGTGGGAGATTAGTGTTGAGTGAAACTTCAGCACCATCGTTAATGGAGAAATAAGCAATCCCCGCCGTATTGTCGACGCGAAGTTTCATCAGGTAGCGAGAATTGACGGCGATTGGAGCAATCTCGGGTGTCACACGGGGAGTGACACCATTGCTGGTCACGCCGACCCATCCGCTGTCTGGAACACCGGTAGCAAAGCGAAAGGCTACCCCTTGGATAGCACCTAACTGATCGAGCGTCGGGGCTGCCGAAAATAGTCCGACCCAGATTCGCACATTTGTGATGTCTGCGCCGGTTCGAATAAGCGCCATGAAGCTAGGATTATAACCTGTACGCACCAGATCAAAGGTGACTGAAATAATGCCTGTGGCCGTCCCCGCCGTTGCTGCTGCTGCATGATTGACGTACGTTGAATCCACGTCATTGCTCTCCGACGCGGTTACCGTAACAGTCGGCGCGGCGACGCCAACCGGCTGGTAAGTGGCTGCGGCAGAATTCACCATCCACCACTTCCGGACTGCCGGATGGGGGATCACCGGCAGCGAGGCGAGGTCGGCGCTCAAAGGAACCTCGACACCGCCATCATTTTTGCTATAAAGCCGTCCATCCGGTTTTGGATAGAGGATCACTTCACCTATGTTCGGCGTAGCGGTGGATGCCACTTCTTGCAGCGTCAAACTATCCGGCTTCAATCTGGCGGACATTTTTGGTTTCTCCCCTCAAATTTTCTTCTATTGGATGACGTAGACGGCACCATCTACGGTGAGTTCGGTGCTGACGACCAGTTCTTCGGCGAAAATGCTCTGATAACCTGTCGGTACGAGGGCTGTGGTGATATTGGTTGGTTGCAGCACGACGGCTGAATCACGGGAAAGGTTATACTCAATGCCGCTGGTATCTTTGGCATAGAGACGCAAATAACCTTGAGAAATTCGGGGATAGACTTTGATAAAACCGTTGGGTGGGTTATCGCTCGGAGTAGCTGGGAGTACGGCCAATTCGAGCTGAATAGCGCGTAAATCACCATCACCCGTGACCTGAACAAAAATTGCTCCAGCCTGATCTTCCCAAGTTTGCAGTGGCTGAGTCTGTGTTGTGTAACCCTGAACTCGGAGTTGGCGGACATCTTCGGATCCCTCAAGTACCACTGTTTCTCGAAAGGTCGTTTGGGTCATGGTTTTCCTGCCTATGTCCGAACATTATATATTTTGATATATAATATCTTGAAATTTGTTTTCCTACCTGACGCTTACCCTACGACTTGGGTTACAATATCGTTACAACAATGAAAATAACAATGTATTTCAATGGAACATGTAAACAATTTTCATTTGTAGGTGAAATTTATAATGGATTATGTTTAAGAGTGTTGGTTATTTATGTTATAGCTAGTTTAACGTTGCAGCCAGGACGAAGCATTCCTAAGAACACCGGTAAGCAGTGGGCATCTGACGGTTTTAGTTTTTGTTCGAGAACAAGCCACCAGTAACCAATAAGTGGTCAATGACGAAAAGCACTATCTTTATGAATAATATTGTTAATCAGATCGAGAAATTTCAGAGCCATTAAGAGTTCGGAATATCAAAATTGTTGTGTGTCATGAGAGAAAATCGCCGCTTATAGGTATGGTTTAAGCAAAAGATATAGCTGGTGATTGCTCCCCAGCCAGCGAAACAAAAATGGCTGTCCTTTCACGCTGGACAGCCGTAGACTTTGTTTAGTTCCTTGTGGGCGTTTCGCCGCAGCATGTGGATGGTGTATTTGGACAACCCTAGCCGCTCAACCAGCGTCTTACAGCTTTCGTATGCTCCCATACTCTGTACTGTCGCTGCCATGCGGAGATTGCCTTCCGCTTCATAGCGTGCGACCAGGCGCAGCAGCGGTGCTTCAACCCCGGCAAGATGTCGATCTCGCCATGTCTCTTGACGCGGCTTGAACAGTTCGAGCTTCTCACACAACTCCTCCCGCATCGGCTTGACTACACTGGTCAGCCACCAGCATTTCTTCGTCCCGCTGCGTCCAGCGATGGCTGCCGCGTCGTCCGGTCCAACTTCGGTGGTGATGTAGTACAACGCCGCCAGATGCGGCAGATTGTCCATGTACTTCTCCGCCATTTCGGTGATGACCTTCTCGATGTCAACGCGAAGTTCAATCGCTTCGGCGTAGGTTGCGTGACCGATGATGTGCGAGTGGTCGTAGCCGTCGATGATGAAGTCGTCGGGATCACCGCTGCGCGTGGCGATGTCTTCCAGATACATCTCGCGGCGGTAGAACTTGCGGTAAAGCTGCGGATTGGTGCGGTTCAGCAGCAGCTTGAGCGCTCCACCTTTGTCTACTATCGCCAGCATAGAGGTGTCGGCGCTGATGTCCATCCACAGCCGCATGAAGGCGTGAGCAATCAAGTCGGGGATGTCCA
>Ga0187894_10002753_pt1 | contig 20665 bp, 23 predicted proteins | sample GBC1701081metaG_FD_136650 | JGI IMG/M metagenome (GOLD analysis project Ga0187894, IMG submission 136650) | White microbial mat communities from a lava cave in the Kipuka Kanohina Cave System on the Island of Hawaii, USA - GBC170108-1 metaG ...
CAGCGGGGCGAGCATGGGGACGACGGTGAGCGCCCCATGAGCAACGGGCTCTCCAGGCAGGACGTTGCCGAGCGTCCGAGCAATCGGGCCGACGTTGGCGATGCGCGACATGGCGAGTGTTCTCCTCGGGGAAGGTGTTCGATCCAGAGGCGAGCCTACGCGGACGGTGTGACAGGGAGGGTCACGGTCTCCACGGTATTTCGTGTCGAGGCTCCGGAGAGGGTTGTCCCCGCGATTCCGGCAAATGTGACCTGATCTGTCACAGATCTCTCGGAGACTGGAACGTGATAAGCTCCGCCGCCGAGAGCTCCTCGTTAGCGCGGGAGGATCGATGGGCTGGTTTCTCCGGAAGTCGTTCCGTGTTGGCCCGCTCCGGTTGAACCTCTCGAAGCGAGGGATCGGCCCGTCAGTTGGCGTGAAGGGCGCTCGGCTCGGCGTGGACGCGACGGGCCAGCCCTACGCGGCGGGTGGTCGGTATGGTCTCTACTTCCGCCAGCGTCTCGGCGCGACGCCGGCCGATCGGGTGGCCGGTGCGACCGCCCCGAACGGTCAGGACGCGACGCCCGCTCCCCGCGGTGGGCGGTGGTGGCTGCTCGTCCTCCTCGCGCTCGCGATCGGCGTCGTCATCGGCGTCCTGCTCGCGCACGCCGGCGAGCGCACGCGTGTCGATCTCTTCGATGCACAGGGACGCCGCGCCGGCTATGCCGTGGTCGATCGCGACACGGGCCGGGTCGACTTCTACGACACTATGAGCCGTCGCACGGGCTACGGGCGCGTCGACCAGGCGGGCAAGGTCGAGACGTTCGGGCTGGACGGCAAGCGAAGAGGACAGACCATCGTTCCGCTCCCGCCGAATGCCGATCGGCGGTGAGCCATCCCGCTCGGACGACGCTCGAACACCGTTGTCCGGTTGGACTCGGTATCGCGCGCGACTCCGGCAGCTCGCAGCTGCAGCGCCTTCTCCGACGGTGATATCGTGAGGGCGGACTCGATCGAGTTCGCAATGCCGCGCCATGAATCGGAAAGTCCAGTCGCTCGTCGCGGAGATTGAGGCCCTCTCGGATGCCGAACGCCACGCCCTGGCGCAGGAGGTGCTTCCCCTGCTCTTGAGCACGCGCGCAGGTCTCGAGGAGATCGATCACGCGCTCGAGGCGCTGTCCGATGCCGAGCTCGACAGCGTGATCGAACGCGCCCGGCAGCGCGCTGGCACGCTGGGCGACGAGGGCGCCACCGCCATCATCGACGTGGCGATCCGCGCTGCCCGCGGTCAAGCTCGTCCCTGGAGACGTCAGGTACTGCTGCGGACCGTCCAGACATGGTGAGGCGGATCGCCTGTCAGCTCAAGCATTCGTGCGCCGCAGCCAGCAGCTTGTGTAGCCCAATCGGGCGTGGGAGGACCGGAGGCACGCTGAGGGACACCCTCACGAAGCTCCTGGAACTTCCGGCAACGGAGCGGATCGACATCGCGATGGCCCTCTGGGACAGCCTCACCCCGGCTGAACAGGAGGCCGAGTTCGATCTCACCGCCGAGCAACGCGCTGAACTCGACCGGCGCCTTGCTGAACACATCGCTCACCCCAGCTCGGCCGTCCCCTGGGAAGAGGTGCGTCGGAAGCTCCTCCGAGGAGCGTGACGCGTCTCGTTTTCCGCCCGCAAGCTGAGGTCGAGCCCGAGATCGGCGCGGGACGTTGACCTGCCTCCGGAAGTGCTCGACCGGGAGCGCCATGTCCTCCCGACGCTCGCGCAGAGCCGGCACCTCGACGATCGCCCACCAGAGCCAGTGTAAGAATCCTCGCGGAACGTGCCGCGCTCGACGGTGCCCCGAGGTCCCGATGGGTGCCGCCTTCACCCGCACGTCGAAGCTCACGCAGCGTGCCGCGCCGACCGGCCGCCGCTCGCGGCTCACGAGCCCCGCGGCCCGCGTCACCGCCCCGGCGAACGCACCTAGCTGATATGGAAGGACCGACCGTCAAGCAAAATCTTCGGCGGATCGGGTCCTCGCTGTTCACAAGAGTTCCTGAGAGCGACGACGCGCAGCGGAGGATGAGGCGTCTTCGACGACGAATCAGGCTGATATACGCGGGTTACTCCGAGGAGCCTATCCGCATGACCATGGTTCGTCGGGAGCTGCCTCCGTCTAGGAGCGCGAGTCGTCCCACTGGGGACAGCGGGCGTCGCATAGCTAGCGCGAGGGCTCTCCAATCGTGCCCGCATCACGCTGGCGTCGCCGCCGCTCAGGAAGCTGAACGCGCTCGGTTCTCTCCTCTCGTGTCTGGCCCGTGCGCGCTAGGCCGCGGCCACTCGTTGCGTCATGGCTGCCCAGAGAAAGCCGACCAACTCCCGCGCCACGGCGACGACGGCGATCGGGGGCCATTTGCCGTGGCCTACCAGGTGGCGATAGCGTCGATGCAGTCGTTGCTGGGCGCGCCAGGCGTGGCCGACGATCTGGGGAGGTTGCCCCGCGGTCCGCTGCCGCAGGGCCCCGGCGACCGAGGGCCGATGGCGATAGTGCCAGGCGGCCTCCACCAGCACGCGGCGCGCGTGGGTGTTGCCGGCCTTGGTGATCGCGCCGCGGTGCTGCGCCTCCCCGGACGAATACTCGCTGGGGACCAGGCCCAGGTAGGCCATGAGTTCGCGGGGGTGGCGGAAGCGTTGAAAGTCGACGATCTCCGCGAGCAGGATCATGGCCGACAGGGTGTCGATCCCGCGGAAGCACCGCAGCCAGCCGACCGGCGTGCGGTAGGGCTCGGTCGCGGCGAGCGCCGCGATCTCCTTGTCCAGCTCGGCCACGCGCGCCAGGGCCTGCTCGAGGGCAAACACGGTGGCCTCGAAGGCGCGCTGCAACGCGGGCTGCGCGAACTGTTGGCTGCGAATCCAGCTCCAGTGCCGCCGGCTCCAGTTCTTGCCCGTCACATACAACCGGCCGTGCCGATCGAGCAGCTTCAGCACGCGATGCCGCCAGCGCAGCACATCGCGACGGCTGTCGTCCCGGCATCGCAACAGGTCCCGCACCGCCTCCTCGGCCTCATCGGGAATGTGGATGGGCGTCAGCTCGCCGGCGCGAAAGAGGCGGACCAGCTTCGCCGCGTCCCGTCGGTCGGTCCTTGATCCGCTGGCCGGCGCGCCGTGGCGTCAGCGCGGGCGCCATCACGTGGCACGTCACGCCGCAGGCGGTGATTTGTCGATGCAGGTCGTAGCCCGACACCCCTGCCTCGTAGCACGCCTGCACGGGTCCCTCGCGCACCAAGCGTTGAAACAGCCGCCGGATCAGATGCGGCTCCTTGGCCAGTTCCCGCTGCTCCAGCTCCATGGTCCCGGCTCGCAGAATCGCGACGGCCACCTTTCGCTTGCTGTCATCCAGCGCGACGAATGTTGCACCCTGCTCCATGACCGGCCTCCTTTCGCATGTGGCTCTGTTCCGCCCTGGAACAACCCACGTTCAATCTGCGATACGGTAGGCCGGTCCTTCCATATGGTCTAGCTCACACCCGAAGATCTCGCTCCGCAGGAGGTCTCGGCTGAGATCCGCGCAGTTGATCGTCTCCATCGGCCGCTCTCTCCGGCGGCTCAGGCGATGAATCGCTTGGTCAACAGCCGCCGATGCGTAAACTCTAGATGGTGCGTGCGCGGGTCCTCCGTCTCGCTCACCAGGTCCTCCATGCCGATCGATCCGTCCTGTCTGCCGGCCACTACTGCGTCCGCACCGCGACGCTCGTCGCGCCGCGGATCGCGCCGCCCGTGTCTCGGAACCGCACCGTCACGCGGTTTGCGGCCGGATCGAACGGCACCGTGCCGTTGGCCTTCACGAATACGGCAAACGTCGGCGTCTGGCCGGCGTTGATCTGCGCCGTCACCGTCGGCGTGGGGCTCGCCAAGCAGGCCCCGGTTGCCGGATTGGTCTGGCAGAGCGTGAGCGTCAACGGCAACACGGCCGCTCTCGTCGAAGCACTCGTGGTCGCGCCGCTCGTGTCCGCCGTCACGGTGATCGACGCCCCAGCTCCGACATTGACGGTGGCGACCGCGAACGCGCCCGCGCCCGATGCGCCGGGAACGTGCACGATCCCGTCGTTGTCGGGCGTGGCGGCCAGGGCCACGATGTCGGCCACCGGCGTAGCGGAGGCCGACAGCAGCAGCGTGTTGAGGCCGGTCACCACGGTCGCCGCCCGCGTGTTGGCACAGTCGAACGCGAGGCGCACGTCGGTCGGCGTGAACGGTGCGGCGGGTCTGAATGCGATGACGAAGGTTTTGGCCGCGCCCGCCGGGATGTCCGTTGGCGTGTTCGGCGCGCCCACCGGAAGGTTCGTGGCCGGATCCGTCGTCTCGTAAGAGAAAGCCGCCGGCACCGCCGTCTGCGGGACGATTGCGCATCCGAGCGCGGGGCCACCAGCGCCGGCGATGACGGTCGCGAAAGCCGTCAGCACGGACGCCGCAGAGGCCTCGCCCGGGATGGCGAGCGAATACGTCGTGGCGAGTCCATCGAAGACGAGCGTGAACGGCTTGTTCAGATCGTAGTCCGCATCGAGCGGGTCCGGCCGAAGGACGAAGGTCGTCGCGACGAGCAGGTCACCGCAGAACCCTGCCGTCGAGGAGACCGCCGGCGTGAGCCAGACGTCAAACTCCGTGTCGCTCTGCACGATCGTGAAGTCGAGATAGCACAGGAATGGTCCCGACGACTGCGGCGTGACACGGATGAGGGGATACGACCCACTGCCGTCCTGGCACGGTTGTCGCCACACGTCGAGGCGCATGCGGTCCGTCCCCGTGAACCCCCAGACGACGTCACGGCTGACGACTGGCGGGACCGGCGTCGAGGGCAACGTCGCGGGCAGACAGGCCAGAGTCGGCGACGGCACCCGGCCGGCGCGACTGGCCGGCAGCACGGCCGCCCCGGCGAGGGCACCCGGTGCCGGAGCGCTGGACGCCGCCGCCTGAGCGGCCGCGAGCGCATCGACCCTGCCCGCGCCGAAGGTGAAGTCGAAACCGGAAGTACCCAGGTCTACGGCGGTGTTCTTTAGAACGGACCGCACCTGTTCAGGCGAGAAACCAGGCGTTCCCAGCAGCAGCGCCGCCACGCCGGCGACGTGCGGCGCGGCCGCCGAGGTGCCGCAGAACGGGCTCCCGAAGAAGCCGAGCTGCCCTGCCCGCGTCGAGACGCAGTCTACCGCGGTGAGCGCGGGCACCGACCGGCTCCCCGGCGCCGGGAACTTGATGGTGGCCGGCCCCCTCGAGCTGTACGGCTCGATCACCGTCGGCGAGGTCACCCTCGCGGCGGCCACCGACAACACCTCCGGCACCGCGGCATGCCCTCGGATGCTGTCCTCCGCAACGGCGTACTGCAGGACCGGCGTGGGGCAGGAGAAGAACACGAGATAGTCCAGCAGCACGCTCGCCGGGTCACTGGCCAGCGAGTACTCGGCGATGGCGATGAAGACCGTGACGGAGCTCGAGCCGCTCGCGTACACGAGGCGCTCGCGAGGATCCTGCACGCCGGTCTGGGCATTGCGGCTCGCGGCGAGGATCAGCCCGTCGCTGGAGCGTGCGAGGAACAGGTCGAAGTCGTCGGATGCCGCGCCGAAGCGGCTGCTCCACTGCAGCTCGACCTGCACGGTGCAGAATGCCGGGAGCGTGAACGTGTTGCCGACGTCGTCCGGGCCGCTCGCGGCGTGGTTGTGAAACCGCGCGTACGACCGGCCTCCAGAGGTGAGCGAGCTGCTCATCGCCCGGTACGGCGCCTGGTAGTGGGTCTGGGCGTCGTTGCCGGCCGATGTGACATACACGCCGCTCGCCGCGAAGTTCCGGGCCGTCTGGGCGATCATGCCGTCCTCGAACTTCGGCTCGTCGAAGAACAGGATGTCGTCGACGATGACCCGCGCCCCGGCCGCCGCGAGCGCATTGATGCCCGCCACCATATCGGCGCTGGTATTCGGGCTGTAGAACGCCAGGGATGCGCCTGGCGCCAGGTCATGGACGATCTCGAGCATGGCGGTGCCCTCGTCGCCACTCCCGACCTTGAGCACCTGGAGGCCAGCCGGCAGGTCACCGCTCTCGGCCACCGTGGCACGGTGCGCCACGCCGTCCGACAATACGCCGACTTTCACACCAACGCCGGTGAGGCCGAGCGTCGTTCGTGCGGCGTCGGCGCGGAGCACGCTGTCGCCCTGAGAGCCGACCGCGCCGACAGCCCGATGGACAGGATAGCCGGGCGCCCTGATCTGCTTCACGAACGACGGCGCGGACAGGGCGTCGATGCTGCTGGCCGGTGCCCAGCCTTGGACGAGCGCGAACTCCAAGAGGACTAGCTCCACGTGCAAGCCGAGCGACTCGAGCTGTGCCACATACTCCGGCCGCCCCTCGGTCAGGATCACATACACCTGGATGTCTCCAGCGGGCGTCACGCGGACGATCTCCGTGGAGAGCGTCGCGAGATCGTCTGTCGCGGCCGCGCGCCGATGCCGATCGATGGAGGCGATGGCATCCTGGATCGCGAAGTCGATCTTGTCGGGCGCGCTAAAGCGGACTGCTGACCCCGAGAGGCCCGCGGCATCGCCGGAACGATGAGGGGTGGTGACCCGCTCCAGTGGCGGGCTGTCTGCGACAACGGGCTGGCCAGCCGTACCGCTCGCGGAAGCGAGCAGCAAGCCGACAGCAACAAGCATGGTAGGCACGAAGCGAAGGGTTGGGTACATGCGATTCTCCTCTGTCACGCGGAAGTGGCTCCCGGCGAAGGAGACTAGCGGGCCGCCGTGACAGGGTTGGTCACAGCCGGAGGAGGAGATTGCGGAATGGTATGCGCGCGCACCGTGACCTTCCTTGTCACACCGTCGGTGCATCGCGGAACACGTGGTGGCCCCACGGTTTCGAACCCCTGTTTCAGTCACGTCCCCGTTTTCGCTAAGTTGTATAGGCACTTGACGCGATGCAGCTCGCGCTCAATGGCGCGCGACGCAAACATGCAGGCCACATTGCGTCATTTGACGAAGATTTGGACGCGCGGATCGAGCAACGGTGTGAAATCATCGTCGGCCTGCTCGGCCAGGGATGGTCCGAAGCGGACAACTACCCCGGTCTCACGCACGAGGACATCGCCGCCTGCTTGCAGTACGCGAGCGAGGTCCTCCAGGCGGAGAGGACGTACCCGCTGAGCCGCGCCTGAGCCCCGCCGGTGCGCCTGCTGGCGGACGAGAGCATTCCTGGTGATCCCGTGGCCGCTGGGGCGGTGGACCACGGCGAGCTCGAACGCTCGAACCGCTCCATCGCCCTCTTGAGCAGCGCTGCGCGGCCTGGTCAGCGGTAAATCAGGCGCCGACGGCCCGTCGTCAGTACGTCGACAGCTGCTTCGCCGGAACCCCCAGGCGCTTCGCGAGGATCGTCAGGGTGCGCGTGTGCGGCTTCTGCACTTCCCCGCGCTCGATGCGCGCGATCTCCTTCGCCGCGAGCCCGCGAAAGTCGGTTCGCCGAAGACCCTTCTGGAGCCGCAGGCGACGCAGCGCCCCGCCAAGCGAGGAGTCGCGCTCGATCTCCCGTCGCCTCGCACGACGTCGATAGGCGCCGTCGACCTCGTAGAGAATGGCGTCGGTCGCGGCCTCGTATTCGCCGAGGCGCACCGTCTGACCGAAGTCCGTGACGGCGAGCCGGTTCAGGTCCGGCTTGGGACCGCCGGGATGCGCGCGGAACCATGCCAGGGGCACGATCAATGGGTCGAGATTGCCGCGGTAGAGAATCACCGCAGCATCGCTTGATGCCCCGGCTCCGCCCACGAACAGATCCGCACGGTCGGGCGAGGCGAGCACGTCGGCGAGCTCATGGATCGGAAGCAACCGAATCCCCTCGTCCGCGGAGACGATCACACGGAAGATCGCGTGCAACAGGGGATGTCGCGCGCCGTTTGTGGATTCCAGAGCGAGCAGCCGTTGGTCCCCCTTCGACCGCCCAAGGAGGGCAGCCAGGAGTAGCTTCACGGCCACCGCGTCCGGGGCGATCCACAGCACCCGCTGCCGCCCGCGCCGCTCCAGGGCGGCGTGGATCTCAGACTCCGCGCGGAGCCGATCGGCATCGACACGAACAAGTTCGCGCGTGGTGTGTCCCCGAGGCTCCACGACGACCAGAGCCTCACTCATCGTCAGGTTGCCTCGACGACACTGGGTTGTCCGGAAACATCCTGTCCCACGCTTGGCGAAGCCGTCTCAGGTTCGAACGGATGTCGTTCACCACTTCCTTTGGGCACTTCCGCTGGAACGGGGTCTCTGTCCAGGAACTTCTCGGATCGCAGATCGAAGGCGGATCATCGAGCCGCCGAGGCTTCATCTTCCGGGGGAGGCGGCGATCCGTGGACCATGTCGTACGTCAGCGCCAGGTCAGCCATGCTCAGCCCGGTCTCATTCCCGGCATCGTCGACCATCACGAGGACAAGTTCGTGAGTCTCCGTGGAATCGAGTTCCCACCAGAGTTGCACGAACCCGGCGACGGCCTGGCGCGTCGGGAGTCCGTCCGGGCTGATGAGGTACGCATACACGAGCGCGACGTCTTCGCGCCAACCCGGATGCGGCCCGGGAACAATGCGGAACGCGTCCGGGTGTGCGCCGCGGACGCGCGCTCGGATCGCCTGGCTGATCTCACGATTGTCCTCGGGTGCGGCGCTACGGAGCGCCGAACGGACCCGCCGGAGAAAGTCCTGCGTCTCAAGGTTCGCATACCGCGCCTGCAAGACTGCGAGCCCGCGCTCTCTGAAACTCACCGGTCTGCCTCCGTGATGTTACGGATGCCGCCCGACCCTACGACCCACGGATCGCTCGGTCAAGTGGCCCGAAGTCCGCCGTGCTTCTCGAGCATCGTCCGAACATGACAGCAAAGGCGACGCGCCGCCGCGGCTGCAGGATCGTGAGGAGGTGCGCATAACTCAATTCGAGGGACCCGCCTGGCCCGCCGTATATGACGTTGACCGCGACCCGATTCGCCCGCCGGCGCGCCCCTCACCCCTCGCGCGCCACGAGCACATACCGTGCCCCGCGTCCTCTACCCTCGAGGCGAACCGCCCCCGCCATCTCCAGCCCACGCAGCGCTCGCCGGGCAACCTTCGGCGAGACAGCGCAGCGCGCGACCAGGTCGGCCCGGCGCACATGCCCGTGCGTCGTCGCCAGGCGAAGCGCATGCTCCTGGACGGGAGTCAGTCGGATGCCCCGCGCTCGCATCGCGTCCGGACGCCAGTCGCGGCGGAGGCTCGGAAGCCTGACATCGTCGGCGATCACCCACCCGCGCCGTCGTCGTACCATGGCCTGCTTCACGACGACCTCGAGCTCGCGCACGTTGCCGGGCCAGTCGTCGGCCTCGAGTATCGCCATCGCGTCGCGACTCACGCCAGCAATGTCGAGCCCGAGTTCGGCCTGGGCATTCACCTGCCTCCGGAACTGCTCGACGAGGAGCGGAATGTCCTCCCGACGCTCGCGCAGCGGCGGCACCTCGAGCACCGTCCACCAGAGCCGATAGTAGAGGTCCTCGCGGAACGTGCCGCGCTCGACCGCGGCCTCGAGGTCCTGGTGGGTGGCGGCGATCACGCGCGCGTCGAAGCTCACGCTGCGTGCCGCACCGACCGGCCGCCCCTCGCCCTTCTGCAGGAACCGGAGCAGCATGGCTTGCGCGTCCCTGGGAAGCTCGCCAATCTCGTCCATGAACAGCGTGCCACCGTCGACGCGGTTCACGACGCCTGCCGCTCGGCTCACCGCCCCGGTGAAGGCACCACGCTCGTGACCGAAGAGCTCGCTCCGGAGCAGATCCCGGGTGAGGTCCGCACAGTTGATCGTCTCGATCGGCCCGTCACGCCGGCGGATCAGGCGTTAGATCGCATCCGCGACCAGCTCCTTGCCGGGCCGCGGAGCTCGAGCGGGCGAAGGCCAGCCAGCGAACCCGTGACGCGCTCCAGCTGAAGGCCCAGCGCGGTTACGTCGCGGGCGGCGTGGTGTTCGGCTACCGCAACGTGCCCGTCCTCGGCGAGGGCGATCGCCGCTCGCACGTCGTCAGGGAGATCCACGAAGACGAGGCCACCACGGTCCGGCGAATCTTCGAGCTCGCCGCCGGCGGCACGGGCCTGAAGGCGATCGCGATGACGCTGAACGCGGAGGGCGTGCGCTCACCGCGCCCCGCGAGGGGCGCCACCGATCCTGGGCGCCGTCGAGCGTGCGCACCGTGCTCTTCAACCCGCTCTACAAGGGCGAGGCCTTGTGGGGCCGCACCAAGAAGTGGGACGCGTGGGGACGCCGGAAGCAACGGGCGCGCCCGACCAGCGAGTGGGTCAGCACGCGACTCGAGCACCTGCGCATCGTGAGCGACGACCTCTGGGCCAACGCGCACGATTCGCTGGGCGCCCGACGGAAATCGTTCGGCTTCAAGCACGCCCTACCGCGCCTGGGCGGGAGCCACGAGTCGAAGTACCTGTTGAGCGGCTTCGTGCGCTGCGCGCTCTGCAACGGCGGTATCGTCCAGTCGTGGCAGGCGAGGAAGTCGGTCTATCGCTGCTGGTACAACTGGAGCCGCGGTCCCGCCGTGTGCACGAACACGCTCACCGTCCCGCAGGAGCGGGCGGACGTCACGGTGCTGCACGCGATCGAGCGCGACGTGCTCGACCCGCAGGTGGTCGAGGCGGCGCTCGCGGTCACGCTGAACGAGCTCGCTCACCCCGACTCGGCCGCCGCCGTTCGGCGTGCGGAGCTGCGCGCGGAGCTCCATCGCCTCGAGGGCGAGCTGGGCTGCTACGCGGACGCGATCGCCGACGTCGGGCCGCTCGACACGATCCTCCAGGCGATCAGGGCGCGCGAGGAGCGCCGCGATGGGATCCGCGCAGAGCTCAAGGTGTTCGCGCTCGAGCGGCCCGCCGCGTGCGACCCGGGCGAGATCAGGGCGGAGCTGATGAGATACCTCGCGGACTGGACCGCGATGGCGCGTCACGGCATCGCCGAGGCGCGCCGGCTCCTGCGCGAGGTGCTGATGGATCGAATCCTGTTCCGACCGGTCCCGCGACCGCCCGATTGGCCGCCTGTGAAGGGGCCCGGACGGCGCGCGAAGCTCGTCTACGAGCTCGAGGGCGAGGCGACGCTGTCCAGACTTTTCAAGAAGTTAATTTCTGTAAGTTTGTTGGTGGCCCCAACGGGATTCGAACCCGTGTTTCAGCCTTGAGAGGGCCGTGTCCTAGGCCTCTAGACGATGGGGCCGGCCTGGTGGGACGAGAGTCTATGGCTGGGAGAGGAGGACTTGAACCTCCACTACGGGGTCCAGAGCCCCGCGTCCTACCATTAGACGATCTCCCAACGCATCCGCGATTGTAAGCATGGCCTCCGGGGGTGTCAAGGAAACGGGGTCGGAACGCTCTCGAACCAGCCCGGCGCGCCCCAACGAGGGCGCTACTGCACGCGGGCCTTCAGCGCCGGGCTCGGCTTGAATCGCGGCACGCGGCATGCGGGAATCGTGATCGCCTTCCCGCTTCTTGGATCACGCCCGGGGCGCTCGGCCCGCCGGCTCACCATGAACGTCCCGAAGCCGCCGATGGTGACGCGCCGGCCTTTCTTGAGCGCCTCGAACACGTCGTCGATCAAGGCGTTCAGCGCCCGCTCCGAGGACACCTTGGAGCCTCCCGCGGCCTTCGCCATCTCCGCCACCAGATCGGCCTTCGTCATCGCCCCTCATACCTACTCGACGGCTTGAAGCGAAGTCAAGTCGCGCGGCGACAGAGTACGGAGACGCGGCCGCTCAGTACCGACGGCCTGCCGAGTTGCGAACGCGGAGCGCCGACCGCCCGCGGCGACGGCGGCCGCGATCAGGCCGCGACCCGTTCGACGGCGGCGAGCAGCGCCTGCGCGGTGAACGGCTTCTCGACGACCGGGACGCTCGTCTCCTCGAGAAAGCGCCACGCGTCCGCGTTCGCGGTGTCGCCTGTCATGAACACGAAGCGCTCGGCGAGATCGGCGCGTTCAGCGGCGATGATGCGATAGAGATCCTCGCCGCTGCCGTCGGGCATCCGCATGTCGGCGAGGACCAGGTCGTACTCCGCGCCGCGCACGCGCTCGAGCGCCGCCCGGCCGCCCGTCGCCACGTCCACGTTCCAGCCCGCCTGGTGGAGCAACGCGCTGACGAGGTCGAGCACGCCCGGCTCGTCGTCGACGACGAGCGCCTGCCGCCCGTGCCCTGCCCCCGCGGCCGTCGCCATGCGCTCGTCGGGGCGCGTGGCAGACGCCGGCGTCGCCGCCGGCAACTCGATCGAGAACACCGTGTGGCCTGGTCGGCTCTCCACGCTCAACCGGCCGCCGTGCTGGTGAATGATGCCGTACGACACGCTCAAGCCGAGGCCGGTCCCCTCGCCGACCTTCTTCGTGGTGAAGAACGGGTCGAAGATCCGCGGCAGGACCTCTCTCGGAATGCCGGGGCCGTTGTCGGTCACGGTGGTCACGACCCACGTCCGGCCGCCATCCACCTTCGTCGTCGTCGCGATGCGGATGACGTCACCGACGCGGTGCTCGCCCACCCCGCTGCCGAGGATCGCCTGCTCGGCGTTGAGGATGAGGTTCAGGAACACCTGCTGAAGCTGGTGGGCGTCGCCCTCGGCGGCCGGCACGCCCTCCTCGCACGTGACGCGGATGCGGATGCCCGACAGCAGGAGCTGGGTCGCGCGCAGGCCCACGGGCTGGTCGATGGCCTCGCGCACGTCGACCGCGCCGTGCTCGGGTTTGCGCTGGCGCGAGAAGAGCAACAGGCTCTGCACGATCTTCGTCATGCGGGCGCCCTGCGTCAGGATGATCTCGACGGGCCGGCGCAGCTGGGCCGGAAGCTCGCGCTCGGCGAGGAGCTGCGCGTAGCCGAGGACGACGGACAGCGGGTTGTTCAGCTCGTGGGCGACACCGGAGATGAGCTGCCCCACGGCCGTGAGCTTGCCCGCTTGCAGGAGCTGCGCGTGGGTCTCCTCGACCTCTCGCACGCGAGCCTGGAGCTCTTCGAACAGACGGCTGTGCTCGATCGCGAGCGCGGCTGGCGCGGCGAGGCTCGCCAGCCGGTCCAGATCTTCCCGGGAAAATCGCCGTCCCGGCGTCTCGCTGCCGACCGAGATGGCGCCGATGAGCTGATCGCGTATCAGGAGCGGGCAGCCGATCGCCGCCACGGGCGTAGGGCGTCCGTTGCCCCGCATCACGTACGGATCTCGATGCGCCCACACGCCGTAGTCGTTGGCCAGCACCCCGGTGCCCTGGACCGCCGCCAAGCCGAGCGCTCCGGCGCCGGGTGGCACGACGCGCCCGATCTCGCCTGGGTCGAGCTCGTGTCCGGCGCGAACGATCAGTTCACCGCTCTCGCCCGTGCGCAACGCAATGGTGGCGCGCTCGGCGCCGAACAGCTCGGCGGCCTTGCCCGCGATCACCGTCAGCCGGTCCTCGAGGCTGATCGGCACGAGCATCTGCTCGACGACGCCGCGCAGCGAGTCTAGGTGGCGCAGCCGATCGCGAGTCTCCGTGTAGAGTCGGGCGTTGTCGAGCGCGAGCGCGGCCTGGTCTGCAAAGGCCTGAGCCAGCCGGATCTCGTCGGCGCTGAAGATCCGGCCCTCGGCATCGCCGACCGAGAGCACGCCGATGACCGCGTCCTTCGCGATGAGCGGGACGGCAACCACCGCGAGGTGGGTCGCCTGCTCGATGCCGGTCCGGACGGCCTCGCTGAAAACCACGCGCTGGTCGGTGAAGACGTTCGTCGAGGACACCGCTGCGCGTTGTCGCACGGCGAGGCCCACGGCCCCAATCCCGGCGGGGAACACGATGCCGCTCGCGAAGCCGGGACCGACGTCGCCGGAGACGGCGAGGGCGACCAGATTTCCCGACTCCGGATCGAGGCGGTAGAGCACGGCCGTGCGGCCGTGCAGCAGCGCGCGAACGCTGCCGGCAACGCGCTGCGCGAGCACGTCCACCTCGAGCGCCTGGGCCAGCGTCCGCCCGACATTGGCGAGCGTCTCGGCGGCGCTGCGCCGCGCGTCCACCTCGGCGAACAATCGGGCATTCCCGATGGCCACCGCCGCCTGTGAGGCGAACGAGGTGAGCAGGGCGCGATCGTCGCCCTGTGGCAGCATGCCGCGCTTGAGATTCAGCGTGAGCACGCCCAGCACCTCGCCGCCCGCGATCACCGGCGCGCCGGCAAATGCCACGAGTTGCCGCGCGAGCGCCCAGTCGGCGGCGACGATGCGCGGGTCCTGGCTCACGTCCTCGACGAACAGCGCCTGCCGATGGCGCAGGATCCAGCCCGTGGCGCCCTGGTCGAACGTCAGCTCGCGGGGCAGGTCCATCGAGCCGATGGCCGGGTCGGTGGTGACCGCGCGCCGCACGAGCGTGCGCGTGTCGTGGTCGGCCACCCAGAGCACGGCGTTGTCGGCCCCGGTGAGCTGCGCGAGCGCGCGCGTGATCTGCTCGAGGAGCGGCTCGAGGTCCAGTTGTTGCGAGATCGATCGGTTGACGTCGGCGAGCGCGCGGATGCGCCGCTGGCGCGCGGCGGCGGCCGTCTCCGCCGCCCGGCGCTCGTCCACGGCGCGGTTGAACTGGGCGGCCAGCTCGGCCAGCTCGTCGTCCATCGTGACGTCGATGTGTTGTCCTTGACCCGCGGCGAGCCCGCGCGCGCCGTGAATCAGCGCCTGGACCGACCTGGTCATGCGCCGGCTGACGACCCACGCCGCGACCAGAGCGGCCAGCGTCACCACGCCGAGACCGATCAGGTTGCGTCGCAGTCGGAGCGCAGCCGGTGCGTAGGCCGCGTCGGTGGGCCTGGCGGCAAGGACCACCCACGGCGCCCGTGCCATCGGCGCAGCGGCGGCGACGCGCTTGATGCCATCGTCCCAGCGCCACTCGCCGATTCCGGCCCGCTGCGCAAGCAGCGCGTGGGCGGCCGGTGTGTCGGAGAACGGCCGAGCCAGCGCACCCGCGTCGGCGCCAGCTCGAGCGATGAGTGATCCGCCGTCCGCGACGACGACGGCCATGGTGCCCTGCACGAGCGGCAGGCGGGTCAGGTACTTCGACAGCGCCTCGAGGTCGATCTCCGCCACCACGCCGCCGCGGTCGCCTCCCTCCTGATCGACGACGGGCACGGCGATGGAAACGACCGCCCGCCCGTTGGTCGCTCCCGGGTGCGGCGCGCCGACGTGCGTCCGGCCCTCACGCACGGCGGTTTCGAGGGCGAGGTCCCCGAATCGCTCGGGCACCGTCACCGCATCGGCGTCACTGGTCGCGGCGATCCCGCCGTCAGCGCGGACGGTGAACAGTCGCGTGACGAACGCGTGATGTGTCCGGATTCGCTGGAGCGCAGTGGCGAGATCCGACTGCCGGAAGCGGCCGAGCGATCCGAGGCTCGCGATCGTCTCGAGATTCTCGAGCTGGCCGGTCAGGACTTCGTCGAGACGCTGGGCCACAGTGGTCGCGCTTGCGGCCAGGTCAGCCCGCGCGTCGCGCCGCTCCTCGACCTGCTCGATCCAGAACTTGACGCCGGCGGCGGCCATGAGCGGAAGGAGCACCACGAGCACGAGACCGCAGAGCTTTGCTCCAATCGTCCAGCGCATCGTCGTGCATGCCCTCTCGAGGCGGGCCCGCGGAGCCAGTATATAATGCGCCCATGCCGCGGACCTCGCTTTTGGGTCGCTTCATGCGCGAATTCGCGCTCGCCGGCGACGCGCGCGACGTCTCCGCGTGACGACGCACTGCCCGTGGCCTTCAGGGACCTGAGGGAATTCGTCGCCGACCTCGACAAGCGCGGGCAGCTCCGCCGCGTGACGGCGCCCGTGTCCCGCGACCTCGAGATTGCCGAGATCACCGATCGTGTCTCCAAGGGCCCCGCCGATCGGAACCAGGCGTTGCTGTTCGAAAACGTCACGGACTTCAGCACGCCTGTCCTCATCAACGCGTTCGGCTCGGCCGGACGCATGGCGACGGCGCTCGGCGTGGAGCGGCTCGACGAGCTGTCGGCCCGGGTGGCGAAGCTCCTCGACCTCAAGATGCCGGGCTCCTTCCTCGACAAGCTGAAGAAGCTCGGCGATCTCTTCGACCTCGCGAAGGCGGGTCCGAAGCGCGTGCGGTCGGCGCCCTGTCAGGAGGTCGTGGACACGGATCGTCCGTCCGTCGCCACGCTCCCCGTCATCCGCTGCTGGCCGGGCGACGCCGGGCGCTACATCACGCTGCCGATGGTGTTCACACGCGACCCGGTGACCGGCGCGCGCAACGTGGGGATGTATCGCCTGCAGGTCTTCGACGAGCAGACGCTCGGCATGCACTGGCAGATCCACAAGGGCTCGGCCGAGCATCATCGCGTCGCCGAGGAGCGGGGCCAGCCGATGGACGTGGCGATCGCCATCGGCGGTGACCCGTGCTCGATCTACGCCGGTTCGGCGCCGCTGCCGCCCGGGATCGACGAGATGGTGTTCGCCGGCTGGCTGCGCGGCTCCGGCGTGCCGATGGTCGCATGCAAGACGGTCGACCTCGAAGTGCCGGCCGAGGCCGAGTTCGTGCTCGAAGGCTGGGTCGACCCTGCCGAGCGACGACTCGAGGGACCGTTCGGCGATCACACCGGCTACTACTCGCTGGCGCGCGACTATCCGGTGTTCCATCTGAAGGCCATCACGCGTCGCAAAAACCCGATCTACCCGACCACGATCGTCGGGCGGCCTCCCCAGGAGGACTACTGGCTCGGCAAGGCGACCGAGCGCATCTTCCTGCCGATCATCCGCCTGCTCCTGCCCGAGGTCGTCGACATGAACATGCCCGCCGAGGGCGTGTTCCACAATCTGGTCATCGTGTCGATCCGCAAGCGCTATCCGGGCCAGGCGCGCAAGGTGATGTACGCGCTGTGGGGGCTCGGACTCATGATGCTCGCGAAGACGATCGTCGTCGTCTCCGAGCACGTCGACGTGCACAACCTCTCCGAGGTGGCCTGGCGCGCTACCGGCAACATCGATCCGCGACGCGATCTGATTGTCATCGACGGGCCGATGGACGACCTCGACCACGCCGCGCTCCGCCACCGCTTCGGGGGCAAGCTCGGTGTCGACGCGACGGAGAAGACACCGGACGACGGGATCGCGCAAGCCTGGCCCGAGGAGATCGTCATGAGCGAGGAGATCCGATCGCTCGTGACCCGGCGCTGGGCCGAATACGGTCTGTAGTGCCCTCGCGCGTCCGCCACTTCCTCGACGCGATCAAGTTCGAGCACACCGTCTTCGCCCTGCCGTTCGCCTACGTGGCGATGGTGCTGGCTGCCGACGGCTGGCCCGGCTGGCGCGTGCTCGTCTGGGTGACGCTCGCGATGGTCGGGGCGCGGACGCTCGCCATGAGCGTGAACCGCCTCGCCGACCGCGTGCTCGACGCCGCGAACCCGCGCACCGCAAAGCGCCACCTCCCCGTGGGCCTCCTGTCGCCGGGGCAGGTCGGCATCGCGGCGGCGGCAGCGGCCGTCCTGCTCTTCTTCTCGGCGTGGATGCTCAATCCGCTCTGTCTCGCGCTGGCGCCGCTCGCCGTGCTCTTCCTCGTCGGCTACTCGTACACGAAGCGCTTCACGTGGCTGTCCCACTGGATTCTCGGCTTCACGGACGGCATCGCAGCGGCGGGCGGCTGGATCGCCGTGCGCGGCACCTTCGATCCGCCCGTGTTCATCCTGTGGTTCGCGCTCACCGTGTGGATCGCGGGCTTCGACCTGATCTACGCGTGCCAGGACGTCGACTTCGATCGGGCCGAGGGGCTGCACTCGGTGCCCGCGCGATTCGGGATCAAGGCGGCGCTCGACCTCGCGAAGCTCTGTCACCTGCTCACGGTCGCCGCCTTCGCGCTGCTCGGCTGGACGATGGGACTCGGCATCCTCTACTGGGCGGGAGTGCTCGTGGTCGCCGGCCTCCTCGTGTACGAGCACTCGCTCGTGTCGAGCGAGGACCTCTCGTGCCTCGACGTGGCCTTCTTCAACGTCAACGGCTACATCGCCGTGATCCTCCTCGCCGCCGTGCTGGCGGGGCGCTGGGTCTAGAGACATGGCCGCGAGCGATCGCACGACCGCGCCGCGGCTCGGCGACGGGCCGGACAAGGCCCGGTTCGTCGGCACGATGTTCTCGCGGATCGCGCGCCGCTACGACCTGATGAACGGGCTCATGACCCTCGGCATGCACCACGCGTGGCGGCGCGTGGCGGCGCGGCTCACGATTCCCGCTCCACCCGGCCCGGCGCTCGACCTGGCGACGGGCACCGGGGATCTCGCGCTCGAGCTGCGGCGCGTGCATCCGCATCGCGTGATCGTCGGAGCCGACTTCTCGCTCGGCATGCTCGAGGTGGCGCGGGAAAAGGTCCGGGCGGCCGAGGCGCAGGCACGCGTCCGACTCGCGGCGGCGGACGCCCTGGTCTTGCCCTTCGCCGATCGCACGTTCGCCTGCGTCACGTCGGCCTTCCTACTTCGCAACCTGGCCGATCTCGAGCAAGGGCTCCGGGAGATGAAGCGTGTGACGCGCGCCGGAGGGCGCGTCGTCGCGCTCGAGATCACGCAATCCACGCGCCCAGGCTTCACGCCGCTCTTCCGCTTCTACTTTCATCGGGTCGTGCCTCGGGTAGGTCAGATCGTGGGCGGGGACCGCGAGGCCTACACCTATCTCCCACAGTCGGTCGACCGGTTCCTTGCCCCTCAGGAACTCGCGGGTCTGATGGAGCGCATCGGGCTCCGGGAAGTGTCGTACCGGCCGCTCGCCCTGGGAACGATCACGGTCCACTCCGCCGTCGCGTGACGCGGGTAAGGTCGAGGCGCGGACATGCGTCGAGCCCCGGCCGGCCGGGGCTCGCTAGGTTCGACTGATCTGCGCGACGGGGGCCGCCTCGATCGGGGGCGGCGCCTACCACTCGGGGCTCGAGTACTCCTCCCACGCGCGGCGCACCACCGTGATCTCTCGTACGCGGCCGTCCTTCTCGTTCATCGTGATGATGTCGCCCGGGAACACGCGGTCGAGCGTGCAGGCATCACCCAGCTCGTCGAGTACCTGGGCGCCCTGACAGCTCAGATCGGTGCAGAGGTCCTCGACCGCCTTCACGCGGAGCCGACCCGCCGCCTTGTCCACATCGACCACCTGGAAGCGTTCGTGCTTGAGGGAATCGGTCAGGCTGTATGCCATGTCGACCTCCTTTTCCGATTGGCCCTTGGTATACCAGAGTGCCTCGAACCCGAGCAAGAAGATTGTCGTGCTAGGATTCACGAGGAGTTGAGCGTCCACCCCTGATGAACCCCCTTCGTTGTTCGATCACTCCAGGTGCCCCACCCGCCGTCGCCCGGCCAAATCCGGGAATGCCTATCGGCCGGGTTGCCGAGGTCTTCTTCTCCATCCAGGGAGAAGGGCCGACGGCCGGGATCCCAGCCGTCTTCGTCCGCCTGCAGGGGTGTTCCGTAGGATGCGCGTGGTGCGACACGCGGTACTCCTGGGACCCTGCCGGCGGCCGCGAGGTCAGCCTCGACGCCCTGATCAGCGAGGTCCGAGCCTACCCCTGCCGGCGCGTCGTCGTCACCGGTGGAGAGCCGCTCGAGTCACCTCTCTTCTCTCCTCTGCTAACCTCGCTCCACCTCAAAGGATTCGACGTCGAAATCGAGACCTCGGGGACACGCGAGCCTCCTCCGGAACCACTCCGGGGCGTGCAGTGGAACGTCTCCCTCAAGCTCGCTGGTTCAGGGGTGGAGGAAGGGCGGCGCCTGAACGGTCCGGCCATTGCCGCCCTCCTCGCGCGCGACGCGTGGTGGAAGTTCGTGGTGACCGACGACCGCGACGTTGCCGAGGTGCTGCGCGTGACCGAGCGCTTCGCGCTGCCCCGCGGGCGCGTCCTGCTCCAGCCGGAGGCGATTCGCCGGGAGGAACTGGTCGAGCGGAGCCCCTGGGTGATCGAGGCGTGCAAGCGTCACGGGTTCCGGTTCTCCCCGCGCCTTCACATCATGACCTGGGGCGCCCGGCGCGGCGTGTGATGGGCGCGCCCGCGGTGGTCCTTCTGTCCGGCGGCCTCGACTCGGCCGTCACGCTGGCCATCGCTCGATCCCTGGGCCACGAGTGCCGCGCGCTCTCCTTCGACTACGGCCAGCGCCACGTGCGCGAGCTCGACGCCGCACGCCGTGTGGCCGCCGCGCTCGGGGCGAAGGCGCATCTGACGCTGCGGCTCGACCTGCGCGCCATCGGAGGCTCGGCCCTGACCGACGACATCGCGGTCCCCAAGGGGCGAAGCGATGAAGCCATCAGCACGGGCATCCCGGTCACCTACGTCCCGGCGCGCAACACGATCTTCCTGAGCCACGCGCTCGCCTGGGCCGAGGTCCTCGAGGCGCAGGACATCTTCATCGGCGTGAACGTGCTCGACGCGAGCGGCTATCCGGACTGCCGTCCCGAGTACATCGCGGCCTTCGAGCGGATGGCCAATCTCGCCACGCGGGCCGGAGTCGAGGGCAAGAGCCGATTCCGCATCCACACGCCGCTGATCGAGCTGACCAAGGCCGGGATCATCCGGCGCGGCGTCGAGCTGGGCGTCGACTTCGCGCTGACGTGGTCATGCTACGAGCCAGAACCAGACGGCCGAGCCTGCGGCCAGTGCGACACCTGCCAGCTGAGAAAGAAAGGCTTCAAAGAAGCCGGCCTCGCCGACCCGGTCCCAACAGCCAGCTGAGCAAG
>Ga0187894_10002754_pt1 | contig 20662 bp, 21 predicted proteins | sample GBC1701081metaG_FD_136650 | JGI IMG/M metagenome (GOLD analysis project Ga0187894, IMG submission 136650) | White microbial mat communities from a lava cave in the Kipuka Kanohina Cave System on the Island of Hawaii, USA - GBC170108-1 metaG ...
ACGTGGCTCGTCGGCATTGCGCAGCGCGTGTGCATGGAGTCGAGCCGCGACAGCGCACGCGTGATCACGTTCGAGCCGGACGCCGAGCCTGAAGAGCCGGCCGCGTTCCACGTCGACACCGCGTCGACCGTCGACGTCGAGCGCCTGCTCGCGCAATTGCCTGCCGGCTATCGCGCCGTGCTCGTGCTCCACGACATCGAGGGTCTCACGCACGAGGAAATCGCCGAGGCGCTGGCGATCGCGCCGGGCACGGCGAAGAGCCAGCTCTTTCGTGCGCGTCGCGCGGCGCGCGCGTGGCTCGACGGCGCGACGCCGCGGCGTGCTCATGGGGAACCGACATGACGAATCTGCGACAGCAACCGGATCCACCGCCCGCGCTCGAGGCGCGCGTACTCGCGCACCTGCGCAGCGAGGGCTTGATCGACAACCGCACATCGGGGGAGACCGACATGAGAAAAGTGCACCTGGCGTGGGCGGCAGCGGCCGCGGGATTGATGATCGTGGGCGTGCTGATCGGCAGGATGCCGGCGGCGAGCCAGCCCGAAGACGAGGCGGCGACTGGAGCACCGGCGCCCGGCGCCGCGAGCTCACCGGCCAGCGCCGCGAGCTCACCGGCCAGCGCCGCGAGCTCAGCTTCCAGTGTCGCGAGCACGCAGGACGCGCGCGCGGAATATGCGTTGCTGCTGTACGAAGACGCGACGTACCAGACCTCGGCGCAGCCGGATTCGAGCGACCGCGTGGCTGAATACGGCGCGTGGGCGCGTCAGCTCGCGGCTGACGGCAGCGTGGTCGGCGGCGAAAAACTCGCGGATACCGGCGTGCTGCTCGCGAGCTCGGAAAGCAGCGCGCGCATTCCGCAGTCGGACGTGGGCGCTCTCACCGGCTACTTCGTGATCCGCGCGAGTGACGACGCCGACGCTGCGCGCATCGCTGCGACCTGCCCGCACGTGAAGTACGGCGGACGCATCTCGATCCGCCGCATCGAAACATGAATATCTAAAGTCCGGTACCGGACTTTAGATATCGGACTTTAAGTATCGGTACCGGACTCTGGTCATTTGCGTTTGTAGAGCCCGTCGAACTGCACCGTCCACGTCTTGCCGTCGGGCGACGACTCCCAGACCTGCTGGACGTCGCCGCCCGGCAGCGGCGTCCAGGTGATCCGCTCGTATGCCTCGGCCTTCGTCGCCGCGTCGACCTTGCGACCGGCGAGCCGCATCTTCCCTTGCGCGAACTCGCCGTCGAGCTGCAGCGCGTTGCCGGTATCGCCCATCCACGTCTGGTGCCACATGCCCCGGCGCCGGTCGTAGAAATTGAGGCTCTTGCCTTCGCGTCCGCCCGCGCCCCGCCAGTTTTCGAGGATCGCGCAGCCCCGCAACAAGCGTTCGATGCGGCTGTCACCGGCGTGTTGCCCGCCGCTCGTCACCGTCCACTCGCCGATCCAGAAATCGAACTGGCGGTGCTCGGGCGCGTCGCACGAAGGCGGCGCAGGCGGTGGCGCAGCGGTCGCGGAGTTGGCCGCGGGCGGTTGCTGCGCCCCCGCTGCCCATGCGACCGCGAGCAGCAATGTTGCGCAAACGACCGGTGTTTTCATGATTGTGTCCCCCTGCGACAGGGTATGCGCCACGAGGCCGGCGACGTCAACGCGCCCGGGACGAACGACGCCCACCGTCGTCATCGGAACCCTCGCCGGTGCTAAAGTTGCCGCCCCACCCGGAAGCATGCAGACCGATCCGTCGGCGAAGGAAGCTCCATGGCGCAGCACGAGCTGGCACAACTCAACATCGGTCGCCCGCGAGGTCGGATCGACTCGCCGCTGATGGCCGATTTCGTGAATGCTCTCGACCGCATCAACGCGCTCGCCGAAGCCTCGCCGGGATTCGTGTGGCGGTTGCAGGACGATTCCGGCAACGCCACCGGGCTGCGGCCGCTCGGCGACGACACCATCGTCAACATGTCGGTGTGGAAGGACGTCGAGGCGCTGCACGCCTTCGTGTATCGCAGCGATCACATCGACGTGATGCGCCGGCGCCGCGAGTGGTTCGAGAAGATGGACCTGTACATGGTCCTGTGGTGGGTGCCGCGCGGTCATCGCCCGACGATGACGGAGGCGATCGAGCGCCTGGAAGTCCTGCGCGAACGCGGTCCGACGCCAGAGGCGTTCACGTTCCGCGTCTCGTTCCCGCCGCCCGACACCAAACCGGCCGCGGACGCGGCTTCCTTCGACGAGCCCTGCCCGGCGACCTGACATGGCAACTCGCAGCAAGGCAGCCGCGAAAAGCGCGCGTGCCAGATCCGCCGCTCGCCGCAAGACACTGGCACCGAGCAAGAGCAAGCGCGGCCTCGATGCCGCCGACATCGCTCTGCCGATCGACGACGAACGCGTGGCAACGCTCGCCGCACAGGTGCGCGAGCGCGGCGGCGCGCCGGTGGGTGCTTATCGCGAGCCGATGTCAGGCAGCACCGTGCTGGTGGCTTCGCTGCCGCTCACGGCGGTTCAGCCCACGCCGTTCCAGCGCGACCTCTCGCCGACGCACACCAAGCGCCTCGCGCAGAAGATCGACGAAGCCGGTTCGTTCCTCGATCCCATCATCGTCGTGCGCGGCGAGGATGGGGAATTCTGCACGCCGAACGGCCGCCATCGTCTCGCGGCAGCGAAGGTGCTGGGCCTGAAACAGATCACCGCGCTGATCTCGCCCGACGAGGGCCTGGCGTTTCGCATCCTCGCTCTCAACACCGAGAAGGCGCACAACCTCAAGGACCGGAGCCTGGAGGTCATCCGCATGGCCCGAGCGCTGGCGCGGCGCGAGCCGCGCGCGAAGGAGAGCGACTACTCGGCGCAGTTCGAATCGCCCGAGTTCATCACGCTCGGCATCCTGTACGTGAAGAATCCGAAATTCGCGGGCGGCGCGTACGGCGGGTTCCTGAAGAAAGTCGATCGCTTCACCGATCGCACGCTCGCGGTCTCGCTGCGCGAGCGCGAGGGCTACGCCTCGCGCCTCGCCGAGATCGACACGCACGTGCGCAAGGTGGTCAAGGGGCTCGAGGCGCGCGGCTTCAAGTCGCCGTACCTGCGCACCTTCGTGGTGGCGCGAATCAATCCCGTGCGCTGGCATCGCGCCAAGCCGGGCGACAAGAAACCGCCGATGCCGATCGCTGCCGCGCTCACGCGCATGGCCGCCGCAGCGAAGAACTTCGATCTCGGCAAGGTGCGCCAGGGCGACCTCGCGCTGGTCGCGGCAGTGGCCAGCGAGTAGCGAACGATGAGCAACGCGGTCACGATCTATCACAACCCCAGATGCACCAAGAGCCGCGCGACGCTCGAGCTGCTGCAGGCGCGCGGCGTCGAGCCGCACATCGTCGAGTACCTGAAGACACCGCCCACGGCTGCGGAGTTGTCTGAAATCGTGCGCAAGCTCGGCATCAGGCCCGAGGCGCTGGTGCGCAAGGGCGAGGATGCCTTCCGCGAGCGCTACGCCGGCAAGTCGCTGAGCGACGCGCAGTGGATCGAGGCGATGGCCGCGAATCCGATCCTGATCGAGCGACCCATCGTCGTGAGCGGCGCGCGCGCCGCGATCGGGCGGCCGCCCGAGAACGTCCTCGCACTGCTATGAGCACAGCAGGAGTACGGCAAACGTGAACCGAGGACTTTCATGACCGAATACTCCCGCTGGCGGCCGCACCCCTGGCACGGCTTGGAGCCGGGCGCGCAGACACCGCGCGTCGTCAACGCCTACATCGAGATCACGCCTTTCGACCTGATGAAGTACGAGGTCGACAAGGCCAGCGGCTACCTGCGCGTCGATCGCCCGCAACGAACGTCCTCGCAGCCGCCGGCGCTCTACGGCTTCATCCCGCAGACCTACTGCGGCACGCGCGTCGCCAAGCGCGCGCCGGGCAGCGATCGCGGCGACGGCGATCCGCTCGACATCTGCGTGATCAGCGAGCGCCCGATCGCCCGCGCAGAGATCCTGCTGCGTGCGTGCGTCGTCGGCGGGCTGCGCCTGATCGACCGCGGCGAAGCGGACGACAAGATCATCGCGGTGCTCGAAGGCGACTACGTCTGGGGCGGCGCACGCGAGCTCAGCGACGTGCCCGCAACGCTCATCGAACGGCTCGAACACTACTTCGCGACCTACAAGCTGGTACCGGGCGAACCGGCCAGCATCCAGGTGGCGGGCAAGTACGGCTTCGCCGAAGCAGCAGCGGTGATCGAAGCCTCGATCGCGGACTACGCAGAGGCGTTCGGCAGAGCGTCCAGCCGCTAGGGAGCGAGGACTCCGATCAGCCGGTCGGCGCCTTGCCGGTATTGATTGCCAATTGCGCAGCGAAAGCCCGCTTGTAGGCGGGCCGCGCTTCGGCCCGGGCGAGATAGGCGGCCAGGTCTGGATACTCGTCGAGAATGCCCGACGATCTCAGCCTGAGCAGCACCGAGGCCATCAACAGGTCGCCCGCGCTGAACCCACCATCGAGCCACTCGGCGCTGCCCAGGCGAGCGGAAAGTTGCTTCAACCGGTCGCGGACACGATCCGCGACCAGGGGCAGGCGATCCTTGCTCCACGGCTTGTCGCTCTCCAGGAGCTTGGCGTTTGCGAGCTCGAGGATCGGCGGCTCCACCGTGTTCAGCGAGGCAAACATCCACGCAATCGCGCGCGCCCGTGCGTTGGCATCGACTGGCAGCAGGCCGGCATGGCGCTCGGCGATGTGGAAGACGATCGCCCCGGTCTCGAACAGCTCGAGGCCGCCTTCCTCGTAGGTCGGAATCTTGCCGAAGGGATTGAGCGCCAGGTGCGCAGGTTCCTTCAGCGCGCGGAACGAAACGAGCCGAACCTCGTAGGGTTGGTTCACCTCTTCGAGCGCCCAGCGGACGCGCGTGTCGCGCGCCAGTCCCTTGCCGCCATCGGGTGAGCGCTCGAAGGCGGTGATGGTGATGGTCATCCTGATACTCCCAGCGGCTCAGGCCGCAACCGGCGCGGCCACCTGCACGCGATTGCGGCCGCCTTTTTTTGCCGCGTACACGGCCGCATCGGCACGCGCGATCAGGCCCTCGCCCCACACATTGAGCATGTCGCTGGTGGCGACGCCGATACTGCAAGTCAGCTGGATCGGCTGGCCGAAGCCCTCGACCTGGATGTCGGCGACGCGCGCGCGGATACGTTCGGCGATCGGGCGCGCCGCCGCGACGTCGGCGCTGCTCAGGATCACGACGAATTCCTCGCCGCCGTAGCGCCCGACCACGTCCGACTGGCGCAGCTCCGCCTGGATCGGCTTGATGATCGCCTGCAGGCAGGCATCGCCCGCGGCGTGGCCGTGCGTGTCGTTGATCTCCTTGAAGAAGTCGAGATCGATGAACAGCAGCGAGATCGGCAGCCCGCGTGCCCGCGCACGCGTGCAGGCCGCATCGAGGCGTTCGACGATCGAGCGGCGATTCAGCACGCCGGTGAGTGGATCGGTCTGCGCGCGCCGCTCCGCATCGCTCAGCGCCGCGCGCTGCTCGCGCAGGCGATCGGCCACGCCGAGGGCGACGAACGCCGCGGCGATCACCATCGACAGCGGCAGACCGTAGTAGAGGAGTGCATCGGCACCCTCGGCATCGGCCACCAGCAGGCGCACGGCGGTGGCGATCGTCGCGGCTTCGAGCAGCGTCCAGGCGATCAGGAACCAACCAGCGGCGCGGCTACCCTGGCGCCATGCCCAGAACGCAGCGACCAGCGTGAACACCGCGGCGCCGACGAAGACGAGGTTGCCGATCATCGCGACCAGCCAGCCGAAACCGATGAGATCGGCCAGGTTGGCGAACGCGAGCACGACGAAGGCGACGGCGAACCAGCCGAACACGCGATAGCTGCGCGGCATGTAGCGCCTCAGGTCCGCGATCTCGCGCACGAAGAGGCAGGCGGCGGCACCGCTCAGCGCCGCGGGCACGTTCCAGGCGTGCGACATCAGCGGCGCCGCGTAGCGCAGGAGCGGCCAGTCAAATCCCTGGCCGGAGAGGTAGGCGATGTAGAGCGCCTGCAGCGAGAAGATGGCGCCGTACAGGACGAAGAGCTTGTCGGCGAGCACGAACCAGATGAGCAGCGAGCCGAGCGCGAGCGCCCCGAGTGCGCCGAACGCGAGGGCGATCATGCGCGAATGCTCGGCGCCGCGGGCCAGCGCGTCGCGCAACGTCGACGAAGAGAACTGGAGCAGTTCCGCACCGCGGCCGACCGGTTCGACGAGCGCGTAAACGACAGACTCGCCGGACGGCGCGCGCGGCATTACGTAGACCGCTTCGTGCAGCCCGCTGAAAGACGGCATTGCGGTGGCAAACGGCAGTGGCGTGACGCCGCTCGCGTCGCGCACATGGAGAGTGACCTGCAGGTGCCGACCCTTGCGGACGACGACGGCGGGCAGCTCTGCCTGCGAAGGTGCATCCGTCCACTGCAGCTTCAGCCAGAACGGGCCCCCGCGGCGTCGCGTCGCGCGATAGTCGAACTCGATGAAGCTCGAATCGAGCGTGCCCGCGACGACCGCCTCGACCGTCGAGCCCTGCACCTGCGGATCGAGCGCCAGAATCCGCGGCGCCGGGTCGTCTGCGGGCGATGAGTCGCTTGCGGGCGCCGGGTCGTCGGCAGCCGCTGCGATCGCGACGGCCGAGAGCCCCGCGCCGCACGCAAGGCCGGCGAGCAGCAGCATCCCACCAAGTCTGTTCATTTCTTCTGTCCCCGCAGACCGTAGATCACGGCGGCCGCCGCGGGCTTTGTGACGACACCGCCGGCACCGGCCGCCCGGGTCTGGAAAGCCACGGGCACGATGTGGCCCGATTCGTTCTTGGCAAACGCGAGTCCGTTTACCGCGGCGAGAGTCCCTTCGCACAGCTCCAGCGTCGGCACCGCCGGCAGCTTCGGGTCCGGCCGCGGGATCTCGACGTCAACCTGCGTGATTCCGGCATCGACCGCACCGCCGATCCGCTGGATCAGGGCGCGCAGCTGCTCGGACATGTCCTCGTACAACGTTTCGTCGCGCTTCAGGTAGTACGCCGTCAGGTAGCGCGCGACGCTCGAGGCCTTCTTCATCTCCGTGCTCACCAGCTCCGCTTCGTTCACCAGGTTCAGGATCGGCTCGGTCGAGACGTAATCGAGCGTATCCGTCGGCACCGTCGGCTCGTCCACCCGCAGCGGTGCCGTGCGCACCGACAGGCGCGCGCCGTTGCGGGTGATGGACACGTCGTCGAGCGGCAGCTCGTAGGACAGCTTCGCGGGCCAGGCGACGAACATGAGCGGGTTGACGCCGGTGACTTCGGGGCACGCGCGATACCAGACCGCGATGTGCCGCTCGTGCTCGATCACCGCCTGCGTCTTGAGCTCGGTGACGATGACGCGGATCGGATCCTCCGGTACCGGCTCTCCGCGGAACTCGAAGCCGACCCACGCTCCAGCGACCAAGCCGAGCAGTGCGAGCAGGACGTAGCGCATGAGGCGAGACTCCCCGGCGGCTCAGTCGATGAGCCAGGCCGTGACGAAAATGCCGACCATCGCGAAGGTGAGCGCGAGCTTGAAGAGCGTGCCGAGGATCAGGCCGAGCCAGGCGGCGAGACCCACGCGCGCGGCGTGCGGCGCGTTGCTGGTCGCCACCAGCTCACCGATCACGGCCCCGAAGAAGGAACCGAAGATGAGTCCGAACGGGCCCATGAAAATCCCAATCAGCGTGCCGATCGCGGCGCCGGCGATCGCGGCCCGGCTGGCGCCGACGCGTTTCGCGCCGAGGCTGGCGGCGACGAAGTCCACCAGGACCGCGACGATCGTGAGGATGCCGAGCACCAGCAACGTGATCCAGCCGACCTTCTGGAAGTCGTCGACGTACGCGGCGAGCGCCATGCCGGCGAATACGAAGGGCACGCCCGGCAGTACGGGCAGAAACGTGCCGACGATCCCGATGAGCACGAGACCGGCCGCCAGCGCATAGAGCACCTCGGGTGACAGCACCGGCATCGGGTCGGCCTCGCGCGCTAGCGGCTTTGCGGTGGCGCCGGCGGCGCAGGTGCTCGCGGTGGAGGCCGGCGTGCCTCAGCCTCCCAGCGATCGAGGAGCTTGTCGTAGCGGTCCGTCTGCTTTTCCTGCCTGGACAGCAGCTCTTCCTGTCGTTGCAACTGCTGATCGGCGCGTTCGAGCTGGCGGTCCGTGCGCTCGAGCTGGCGCTCGTATTCCTGAATCTGCCGCTCCGTCTCGGCCACTTGGCGGTCGACGACCGCCTCGACGATGCGTCCCTCGTCCTGCTTGACACAGCCCTGCAATGCGCATGACGCGCCGAGTATTGCCACGGCTGCTGCCATGCCCCTGGCCACGATGGGCCGTGCGGTCATCTGTCGCAGGCGATTCATGCACGCTCCTTCACGTCGTCGGGTTTCTCAACGAGCGCCGCGCGCGCGGCGCATCGAGCGGCGCCTCACACCACGCGAGGCCTTGGCGCGGGCAGTCCGGGCCGGCGAGCGACCGGCGCGCTTGCGCCCGCCACCGGCGCCACGCTCGTTCAGCATGCGGAAGAGGTTGCCCACGAATTCCTTGCGCAACCGCTCCATGCGCTCCTGATCGGCCGGCGCAAACTCGTAGTTTTCGACCTCGGTTTCGAGCGCGATGCCGCGCCGCGCGGCGATTGCCTCGTGCACGGCGAAGCGCTCGCGCAACAGCCATACCTCGCTGGCCAGCGTCAGCACCACGGCCAGCAGCCGGTCGTCGGAAGCGTCGTCGAAATGAATCTTTTGCCTGGCCATGCCTTCTCCGCGGGGGTGTGGGGTCGCCGAGCTGCCGTGCGATTGCAACGATAACTCACTCGGCCACGAGGCGCGCGTAGCCCGCGGTGTCGATGTTAGCCCCACACACGATCAGGCCGACCCGGCGGCCCCGGAGCTTCGGTCGCAGGGGGCCGAGCAGCGCCGCGAGCGCGGCTGCGCCGGCGGGTTCGACAGCGAGCTTGCATTCGCGTTGCATGAGCCGCATCGCGGCGCGCATGTCCTCGTCCGTGATCAGTGTGAGCTCGTCCACGTTACGCCGGCACAGCTCGAACGTGATCGGCATCGCGTACGGCGCACCGAGACTGTCCGCGATCGTCGCCACGCGCTCGATGGAGCGCGGCTCGCCCGCCGCGAAACTGCGGTGCATGGAATCCGCGCCGGTCGGTTCGACGCCGTAGACCGCGCACTTCGGTTGCAGGAGCTTGATCGCCGAGGCCACACCCGCGCACAGGCCACCGCCGCCGATCGGCACGATCACCGCGTCCAGCTCCGGCACCTGTTCGCAGAGCTCATAGCCGACGGTCGCCGTGCCCATGGCCGTGCGCAGGCCCTCGAACGGATGGATCAGCGGCCTGCCCTCTTCCAGCTCGATCTGGCCGACGCGTTCGAAGCCGATGTGCGCGTCCTCCGCAAACTCGAGCTGCGCGCCGTAGCTGCGGCACATGGCCACGCGCAGCGGGTTCGCGGTCCTGATCATCACCACGCGCGCGTTGCTGCCGAGCACGTGCGCCGCGTAGGCGACCGCGATTGCGTGGTTGCCCGCGCTGATCGCCGTGACCCCGCGCGCGAGCTCGTCGCGGGTGAGCGCCAGCATGTTGAGCAGGGCTCCGCGCGGCTTGAAGCTGCCCGTGCGCTGCAGGAGCTCCATCTTGAGGAAGACCCGCGTTTCGGCGGACAACAGCTCCGCAACCGCGGGACTGCGCCATTCGTGGACCGGGGTGGTGATCACCCGGTCCCCGAGGAGGCGGCGCGCGGCGGAAACGTCGGCGGCGGTCAGGGCCGGGACCATCGGGCAAGGATAGTGAATTTCAGGCATTTCCGTAGGCCGGATTCGGCCAGATGAGACGCCCTTGCACGACGGCGGCCTCCCATAATCGTTTAATCCAAAGGCGTCGCCCAAAAACCTGGCGACGGGACCGTCCAGACGCGGCCCGACTGAGAGGGAGTTTTTTTGGTGAAGCACCGGCGCCCGATGCCCGGCGTCTTCCGCTGCCTGCAGGCCACGTTCGGCCTCACGGCAGCGCTCTTTGGCGTGGGTCTCGAAAACGCACAGGCGCAGCAGGCCCTCGAGGTCGAGCGCCTGCCCGCATACGCTCGCGCTCCGGTCGCAATCGATCAGCTGGCGCCAGCCCGGCGTACGGGGCGCGTGGTGCTCACTCTCCCCGGCGGTGAAACCCTGCGGCTGATCCCGGATCCGCGCGAGCAGCGTGCGGACGGCACATGGACCCTGAGTGCGAGCTCCGGTGCGGATCGCCTTCTCGTCACGACGGACGGAACCCGCGCCTACGGCCATGCCGTGGTGCGCGACCGGACGTACCTGATCAGTACGATGCCCGCGCCCGGGGCGGCCGATGCGCCGCCCACGATCGCTATTGTCGATGCCGATCGTCTGGGCGGAGCGCATGCCGGCAAGAGCGGCTGGAGCAACGACGTCGTCGTGGATGCGACGAGCTATGCGTCTCTGCGCGCCAAGGCGAGTCATGGCCGTTCCAGCGCGGCCGCCGGCGTCAGCGCCAACGAAACTGTTTCGCCGAGCACAGTCGACATCGCCCTCTTCGTAGAGGCGAGCGTCGAGGAGCAATACGGCCCGCAGGCAGTGCGCACGCGCGCGCAGGCGTGGATCGAATTTGCGAATGCCGCGTTACGCCGCAACGGAATCGAGGCATCGCTGCGCCTGGTCTACCTCGGACCCTTCGCGGGCTCCCTGCCAGCCAGTGGCGAAGTTCTCGCGACATTCCAGGCCAACGCCGCCGCACAGGACACCGCCCTTCGCTACGGCGCCGACCTTCGCCACCTGCTGTACAGCCAGGACAGCCGGCCCACCCTCGACAACTGCGGGCGCGCGAACCTCCTCGGGCCGGCCGGTGCCACTGGCTTCGAGTGCGGCCAGCACCTTTTCGCTCACGAGATCGGGCACAACCTCGGCGCGCATCACGATCGCGCCAATGCGCAATCGCCCGCGCCCGCCAACGGCGATTTCAACTTCGGCTACGTCTGCGGCGGCCGCGGCACGCTCATGAGCTACGCCGGCGCGTCGAGCCTCGATCACTACTCCTCGCCCGACCTGAGCTTCGGCGGCCAGGCCTGTGGCGTCGCCATCGGCCAGCCGGACGCGGCGTTCAACGGTGCGGCGATCGACCAGCACCGCGCCACCGTGGCGGGTTTCACGGCCGCACAGCCCACGTTCGGCACGGTGCGTTTCGCGGAGCAGGTGCTGAGCGTGGACGAGAAGGGCACGCCCGTGCCGATCACGGTCGTGCGCGAGGGCGATCTGTCACGCACGGCATCCGTCGAAGTCGGGCTGATCGACGGCACGGCGACCGAAGGCGAGGACGTGCGCCCGCTCCTGCAGCGCGTGACCTTCGCGCCCGGCGAGGGCGCGCGTACGCTCGTCATCGAGCCCGTCGACGACGATGCCTTCGACGGGCCCGAGGAAACGTTGCGGGCGATACTGCGCTATCCGTTCCAGGTCGCAGTGGCGGGCGAAGATCTGCAGATTGCCGTCACCGGCGATGACGATCCGGATCGCGGCCGTGCAAGCTTCGAATACTCCTCGGCGAGCGTGCGTGAGAACGTACGACAGGTGCAGCTGCAGGTAAGGCGCGAGGGCGCAGCCGGCGAATCCCTGACCGTGTCGTTCCAGCCGGTCGACGAGACCGCACGCAACGGCTCTCACTACCGCCTGAGCCCGGGGCAGGTCGTGTTCGCCGGCGGCGAAACGCAGAAAGCGATCACGGTCGAGATCTTCGACGACTCCGTCTATCAGGGCGCCCAGGCATCACGCTACTTCAAGGTGCGACTGACCGGCTCCAACCTCGGTGGGACGCGGGAGGTGAGGCTGTTCGTCTACGACGACGACAGCGCAGCGCCCGTCGCTCAGGAAGAGCCGGAGAAAGGCGGCGGCAGCACGAACGTGCTGGTACTGCTGGTCCTGGCGCTGGCGCGCGTCACGCGCCGGCGTTCCACAGCTTGAGCAGCGAGCCGATCGTCGACGAAAGCCCCGAGGTCAGGCGAAGGTATCGGGCAGGCGAAAGTATCGGGTTCAGGCGAAGGTATCGAGCACCGAGCGCGGGCCCGGCGTGCGCGCAGGTGCGTAGGCGCGCGAATCGCGCGCATCGTCGGTTGCAAGGGACGGCGCGTACTGCGGGCGCTCACCCTGGCCGCGTTGCCCGGCTGACTGGTGCGACTGCTGGCCCACTTCCACGTTGACGTTGGCGAAGCCCTGCGCCTGCAGCATCTCGCGCAGCCGCGGCGCCGCCGCTTCGAGCGCTTCGCGAGTCAGCGCATGGTGCGCGGCGAATGCCACGCTCGCACGATCGTCGGCGACCGAGACGCGCACTTCCAGCGGCCCCAGGTGCGCCGGATTCAGGCGGATGTGCGCATTCTCCAGATTCTGGTTCGCGAGCCACACCACCTGCTCGCCCAGCCCGTCGGCCCATTCGGGCTGCGTCATCGGCGTGCCGAGCTGAAGGACGGTTGGTTCGCCGCGAGCTGCGGGCGATCCGTTGGTCGCGCCCGCGCCGGCAGTAGCGCCGGCCGCGGAGCCTGCCGCGAGCGTGAACGTCTGCGCGCTTTCGTTCGAGGCGCCCGCGTTTGCTGCGCTCGCCGTCGAGCGCTCGCCGAATGCGTCGGTCGCGATGGTGTCGCGCGCGATCCCGGCTCCCCCCGCCTGCAGCATGCGCTCGAACGAAGCGGCATCGACCGCCGGACTTTTCCCAGTCACGTTCGCGCCGACTGCGGACGCAGCAGCGCCGGAAACGTTGCGCACATCGGTACGCGCCTGAGCACGGCGCGATTCGAGGGTCGAGGCAGTTGTGCGTTCGGCGGCAGCGGATAGACCTGGGCCAGCGAGGCTGTGGCCGTGCGAGGCCGCGTGCGTCGTCAACCCGCCAGGCGGCAGCGTCGTGGCCAGCGGCAGCGTCGAGGCCGGCGGCAGCGTCGAGGACGCCGGCGCTATCGACGCGGTCGGAACAGGCGATGTCGAAGAGCTCGATGTCGGAGAGGTCGATGTCGGAGAGATCGACTCGGACGCTCCGCGACGCTCGGGCCCCGGCATCGTGCGAGCGCGCTCGAGGATCTGGCGCTCGATCTTCTCGAGCTCCGCCTGCGCGCCAGCCGACGGTTGGTCCGAAGACGGCGCAGGCGTCGTCGCGGCCGAGGGTGACTCACCGGCCGACGGCCCAAAGCCATTTGTCACGTCGGGGCGGCGGCTGCCGGTCGGCACCGGGATGTCGCCAGCCGAACCGCGCAATGCACGCGACGCAGCCCCCGGCGAAGCGCCGGTCGGGCCCGGCGAAGCGCCGGTCGGGCCCGGCGAAGCGCCGGTCGGGAGGTTGTTCGTCGTCGCTGCCCGGGTCGGATCTGCGGCGAGCGGCAAGCTCACGAGCTGAAGCGGCAAAGCGTTGCCGCCGTTGCCGTCGAGCGGCGCGCCCTCGCCGCCTTGCTGCACGTCCTCGGCCCGCATCTTGTGGGCCGGCGGAATGCGCAGATAAGGCGCCGCACCCATTTCCGGGTCGCCCCAGCGGAAATCGGCGATCAGGGTCTCGAAGTCGTTCGGCACGGGCTTTTCGGCCTCAGCGGCGACCGCAGGGCCACTCGCGGCCGTCGCAGAGGCGACGGGCACGGGCAGACCCGCGGCGCCGGAAGCCGGCGTGGGCTCGGCGACGGGAATGGGTACCAGGTTCGGGACGGTGATCTCCATGCCCGAGGAATTTGCAACCGGTGTGCCAGCCATGGCGGGGGCAGTGACGATAACGGTCACCGCGAGCGCTGCATCACGAAATCTCATCTCGACGAATCCCTCCTTCAGTTCGGGGTTCTTGAACCGGGCGGCGGCGGGTTTTCGTGACACGCGCAGCCGGTCCGGACGACTTCAACCTAACGCGCCACGCACCGCAGCAAGTGAGTGACGCATAACAGTTTTCGAGCTGAGCGACCCGCGTTGGGCAGCGGCAACGCGCTTTTGCCGATCAGCTCTGTAGGACTGTCGTGGCCCGGTCGATCGGTTGTAGGACGGGGATGCGGGCAGCGAGCCGTTCGCCTCAGTCCTTCACTTTCCAGCGACCCGAGCTGCCGATCTTCCACACGCCCGTGTCGTTCGCGATCGCAGGGGGCGGGCCTGTGGCCTCGCGCAGATGCCTCTGTGCGGCCGCCTGCTCGTCCGAGGTCTGCTGTTCGCGCCGGTCTTCGACGCGCTGCTCCTCGCTCTTGAAGCGCTCTATCGCCTTGCCGATGGCGTTCGCCTCCACGCGCCGCTCGCGCCAAGCCTCGCACTTGCGCTCGTAGTCCTCGCGCGCCACCTGCACGCCCTGCTCGGCCTGACGGATCGCGTCCGCGAGGCGCCCGAGGAAGGCGCGATGGTTCTGCAGCTTCAGCGAATTCATCGTGCCCAGCGCCGCCTTCTGGCTCGCCGTGTAGTCGTCGCGGTACGACTTCAGCTGCGCGAGCTGACGCTCGCGCTCCTGCAGCACCTGCTGAGCGGCCGCGACAATAGAGCCGGCATCCCGCTCGCGGCCATCAGCAATTCCCTTAATCGGCTCAAAGCGATCGGAGCGCGTCATCGGCTATTTCTGTAGGACTGCGGGTAGGACGATGAACACGTACGCACGTTCCGCGCTTCGCGCTCACGCGGGTGCTCGCCCGGGCTCGGCCGGCGTGCGCGGCGGTTCGACGCGCGACGGCTCGCCGACAAGCGCGCGCAGCTCCTGGTAACTGCGCTCGAGGCTGACGGGCTCGTACATGTCCTGGCGCAGGAACTCGGTGATGCGCGGCCAGTATTCGATCGCCTGGTCGATGCGCGGGTCGGAGCCCTTGCGATACGCGCCGACGCTGATCAGGTCGCGGTTCTGCCGGTAGGTGCTGTAGATCTGGCGCAGGCGCGTCACCAGGTCGAGCTGCTCGCGCGTGGCGATCTGCACCATGGCGCGGCTGATCGAGGCTTCGATGTCGATTGCCGGATAGAGCCCTCCTTCCGCGAGCTGGCGCGACAGCACGATGTGGCCGTCGAGGATGGCGCGCGCCGCGTCGGCGATCGGATCGTTCTGATCGTCGCCCTCGGTGAGCACCGTGTAGAAAGCCGTGATCGAGCCCGCACCGCGATCGCTGTTGCCGGCGCGCTCGACCAGCTGCGGCATGCGCGCGAACACCGACGGCGGGTAGCCCTTGGTGGCGGGCGGCTCGCCGATCGCGAGCGCCAGCTCGCGCTGCGCCTGGGCGAAGCGGGTCAGCGAATCGAGCAGCAGCAGCACCTTGAGGCCGCGGTCGCGGAAATATTCGGCGATGGATGTCGCCAGCCAGGCGCCGTGCAGGCGCATCAGGGGCGTGTTGTCGGCGGGCGTCGCCACGACGACGGCGCGGCGCATGCCGTCCGGGCCGAGCGTGTTGCTCACGAACTCCTGCACTTCGCGGCCGCGCTCGCCGATGAGGCCGACCACCGTCACGTCGGCGTTGGTGTAGCGGGTCATCATGCCGAGCAGCACGCTCTTGCCGACGCCGGAGCCGGCGAACAGGCCGAGGCGCTGCCCGCGCCCGACGCTCAGCAGGCCGTTGATCGAGCGCACGCCGACGTCGAGGGGTTCGCGGATGGCGCGGCGCATGAGCGGGTTGAGCGGCTCGCCCATGAGCTGCACGCGATCGGAACAGTCGAGCGGACCGAGGCCGTCGAGCGGACGGCCCGCGCCGTCGAGCACGCGGCCCAGCACGTTCTCGCCGACCAGCGCCCCGGAGGCGGTGCGCGTCGGCACCACCCGCGCGCCCGGCATCAGGCCGCGGATGTCACCGGTGGGCATGAGGTAGAGCTTCTCGCCCGAGAACCCCACGACCTCGGCTTCGATCTGCTTGCCGCCGGGCGTTTCGATCATGCAGCGACCGCCGACCGCGGCTTCGCAGCCGACCGCTTCGAGCGTCATGCCGACCATGCGATTGAGCACGCCCTCGACGGTGAGCTCGCGCATGCTCGCCGCGCGCTCGCGGTGCGCGCCGAGGCGCGCGATCCAGCCGGCCCGGTGGCGCGTCAGCTCGGGCGTCATCGGGAATTCCGTTCGTCGCTGCCGGCCTCGTCGGAGGCGCGCGCATCACCGCCCATCAGCTCGGCCATCATCGTGGCGAGCCGGGTCTCGAGACGCGCATCGACGCGCGAGCTCGCCGAGACGACCTGGCAGCCGCCGCGCGACATGACCGGATCCTCGACGATCTGCCATGCGCGCTCGCTCTCGGTCGGCGCAAGGTGCGTGCGCACGACTGCCGCATCTTCCGGGTGCAGGTGCACGCGCACGTCGCGCGAGGTGACCGGCAGCACCTTGATGGCGTCGCGGATGATGCCGATGATGTGGGTCGGATCGGCTTTGAGCTCGCGGCGCACGATCTGGCGCGCGAGCGCCATGCTGAGCGCGAGCAGTTCCTGCTCGACCTGCGCGTCGAGCTGCTCGAAGGGCCGCGCGAGGTCGTGCAGCATCGCGCTGAAGCGCTCGATCTGCTGGCGAACCTGCGCGTTGCCCGCGGCCACCCCTTCCTTCATTCCCTGCGCGTGGGCCTCACGATAAGCCTCCTGCTGCAGGTCCTGCAGGCTTCCGACGGTGAGCGGACGCGGCGTCGCCGCGTTGGCGATCGTTCCGGTGACGTCCGGCGCACGCCAGGGCTGCGCGCTCTTGGGCGTGTTCGCAGTCATGCAACACCTTCGCTCGCTGCGACAGCGCTACACATAGTCGCCGCCGCCGCTGCCGCCGATGTTGATGGTGCCTTCCTCGGCGAGGCGCTGCGCCACGGCGACGATTTCCTTCTGCGCTGCCTCGACCTCGGCGAGCTTGACCGGTCCGCGCGCTTCCATGTCGTCGCGGAGAATTTCGGCTGCGCGCTTGGACATGTTGCGAAAGATCTTGTCCTGCATCGCGGGCTCCGCGCCGCGCAGCGCGAGCGTGAGCTGATCCGAGGACACTTCGCGCAGCAGCGTCTGGATACCGCGATCGTCCACCGTCAGCAGGTGGTCGAACGTGAACATGAGATCCTTGATCTTCTGGTGCAGTTCCTGGTCCGCCTGCTGGATCGTCTCGAGGAGTTGCGCGCTGGCGGACGGCGCGACGCTCTTGACGATGCCTGCGGCGACCTTCGCACCGCCGATGCGGCGCGGCGGTGCCTGCGGCGTGACGCCGGCCTGGCGCTCCACCAGCTGATCGAGCTCGTTGAGCGCCGCCTGCGGCACTTCGTCGAGCGTGGCGATACGCAGGATCACGTCGCCGCGCACCTGCTCCGGCAACAACTCGAGCACGCCGCCCGCCTGGTCGGCTTCGAGGTGCGAAAGGACGATGGCAATGATCTGCGGGTGCTCCAGTCCGATGACCTGCGCGATGGTCTTGGCGTCCATCCACTTGAGCGACTCGATGCCGGCGCCCGGCGCGCTGCCGGTTTCGATGCGCTGCATGAGCATGTCGGCCTTCTGCTTGCCGACCGAGCTGGTGAGCACGCGCCGCAGGTAGTCGTGCGTACCGCCGGCGCCCATGCCCTTGCTCTCGGCGACGGTGATGAAGGTCTGCACCGCCTTGCTCATCTGGTCGCGTGAAATGTCCCTGAGCGCCGCCATCGCGGCGCCCACTTTCTGGACTTCGCCGGGTTCCATGTGCTTGAGCACCTGGGCGGCTTCCTGTTCGCCCAGCGACAGCAGGAGGATCGCGGCGCGTTCGGCGCCTGTCGGTTCACCCGCCATTGACCCAGTCCTTCATGACCTGCGCCGCGCGTTTCGGATCCTGGCCGACCATGCCGCGTGCGGCCGCGACCTGCTGTTCGTAGTTGGGTGAATAGGCCACCTGACCGCCCAGCGTGACGCGATCGCCGGCGAGGTCGCCTGCGCCCGGCGCCATGCGCACCGGTTGCGTGAGCGCCCGAAGGATCGGCTTGAGCACGGCGAAGATCAGGAGCAGCACCAACACAGCGCCGGTGCCCTGCTTGAGCGCGGCCTTGACCCACGGCTGGTCGAGCATCGAAGGCTCTTCCAGTTCGGGCGGTGGCGGCGCGGTCTTGAACGAGGTGTTGACGACGCTCACGCGATCGCCGCGCGTCTCGTTGAAGCCGACCGCTTCCTTGGTGAGATTCGTCAGGCGCGCGATCTCCGCCTCCGTGAGCGGAGTCGGCGTGACGGTGCCCTCCTCGTCCACGCGCTGCCAGTCATCGACGATGACCGCGACGGACAGCTTGCGCAGCGTTCCGCTCGGCTGGCGCGTGTGACTGATCACGCGGTCCATCTCGAAGTTGCGCGTGGCGCGGTTCGACGTGCTCACGGGCTGCGCGGGTGCGCCCGGAGGCTGTTGCTGCGCGGCCGGTGGCACACCGCTCGTGCCCGGCGGCTGGTTGCTGAGCGCGCCCGGCACGCCGACGGCGAGATCGCCCGCCATGCGCTGATCGGTCGCGGTCTGCTCGCTGCGCACCACCGTCTGCGCCGGGTCGAAATCCTCGCGCGTCTGCTCGGTGAGCGTGAAGTCGAGCTCGGCGGTGACGCGAGCGCGGACCGCGGTCGAGCCGACGATCGGCGCCAGCAGGTCCTCGACCCGCTGGGAGTAGCTCTGCTCCAGCTGGCGCGTGTATTCGAACTGGCGCGCCGTCATCGACATCTCGTTGTCGTCGTCCGGCGAGCTGAGCAGCGAGCCGTTCTGGTCGACCACCGTGACGTCGTTGGCTTCGAGGTCCGGGACGCTGGAGGCGACCATGTGGACGATCGCCGCCACCTGGCCGGGCTCGAGCCTGCGGCCCGAGTAGAGCTGCAGCATCACCGAGGCGCTGGCGCCGCTGCGATCGCGCACGAACACGGACTGGCGCGGCAGCGCGAGGTGCACGCGCGCGCCCTGCACGCCCTGCACCTTCGCGATGGTGCGCGCGAGCTCCGTTTCGAGTGCGTGCTGATAGCGCGCGTTTTCCATGAACTGGCTCGTGCCGAAACCCTGGTCCTGCTGGATGAGCTCGACGCCCATTCCGTCGCTCTGCGGCAGGCCCTGGCCGGCGAGCTTGATGCGCGCCTCGTGCACCTGCGCTTCGGGCACGTGGATCGCGCCGGCTTCGAGCCTGTAGGGAATACCGTTCGCGGACAGCGCGTCGATGACGGCTCCGGACTCGCGTTCGGAGAGCTGACCGTACAGCAGCGTGTAGCTCGGGCCCTGCGACCAGAGCACCAGCCAGATCGCAGCGGCAACGCTCGCGGCGATGCCGGCGAGCATCATCAGCTGCTTCAGTCCGGGCACGCTGTCCATGAGGCGCGGGGCGCGCGGCTCGGGCTGGGCGACGGGAAGTGTTTCGGCCATCTGCTGTTTCCTGTGCTTCCGTTACAGACCATTGCCATCACATCGACATGTTCATGATTTCCTGGTACGCGTTGACGAGCTTGTTGCGTACCTCGGTCATCGCCTTGAAGGCGAGACCTGCCTTCTGCACCTCGATCATCACACCGGTGATGTCGACGTTCGGAGCGCCCGCTTCGAACGCCTGCGCGGCGCTCGTCGCGTTCTGCTGCATCTGGTTCACCTTGTCGAGCGAGGCCTTGAGCACCGACCCGAAATCGGTGGCGCCCGGCGCGGCCGTGGCGGGCAGCGCCGGCTTGCCGGCGGCCTGCGTGGACAGCGCGCGCATCTCGGCGAGCACGCGATTGATCTCGAGTGAGCTCATGTGACCTCCAGTCCTTTCGCGCGCAGCTGCGCGAGCTTGTGCCGCAGGGTGCGCGGGCTGATTCCCAGGCGCGTCGCCGCTTCTTTGCGGCTCGCGGTGTTCTCGATCGCTTCGCGGATGAGCATGCGCTCGCGTTCCTTCAGGTCCGCATCGAGCGCCGTCGAGCTGGCATCGTGTCCCGCGCCGTTCGCAGACGTGTCCGGGCCCGACGCGGCGCCCGGCGCGATGCCGTTCGTCGCGAGCGCAGCACCGGCGAGGCGGCCGTCGTGCGAGGTGACTTCGGCCGGCTCGAAAGGCAGATCCTCCGGCCGCAGCGTCGCGCCGGGCGCGAGAATGGCGGCGCGCTGGATCAGATTGTTGAGCTCGCGCACGTTGCCCGGCCAGGTGTGAGCGACGAGTCGCTCCTCGGCCTGCGGGCTGAGCGCCGGGGGCAACGAGCCCAGCGGTGCATAGCGCGCGAGCGCCAGGCGCGCCAGCGGCAGGATGTCGTCGCGGCGCTCGCGCAGCGCCGGCAGGCGCAGCGGCACCACGTTCAGGCGATAGAACAGGTCCTCGCGGAAGCGGCCCGCGGCGACTTCCTCGCGCAGGCTCCGGTTACTGGTCGCGAGCACGCGCACGTCGAGCGAGATGGTACGCGTGCCGCCCAGGCGCTCCACTTCGCGCTCCTGAAGCACGCGCAGCAGCTTGGCCTGCAGAGCGAGGTCCATCTCCGAAATCTCGTCGAGCAGCAGGGTGCCGGCCTGCGCCTGCTCGAACTTGCCGGCATGCGCGGCCTGGGCGCCGGTGAACGCACCCTTCTCGTAGCCGAACAGCACGGCTTCGAGCATGTTCTCGGGGATCGCGGCGCAGTTGATCGCGACGAAAGCGCGTTCGCGACGCGGCGACTCGGCGTGGATGAAGCGGGCGAACACTTCCTTGCCGGTGCCGCTCTCTCCCGTGATCAGCACGGTGACGTCGGTTGCTGCCAGCCGGCGCGCCATGCCGAGCACCTCGCGCATGCGCGGGTCATCGGCCACCAGGTCGGTGGCG
>Ga0187894_10002755_pt1 | contig 20655 bp, 16 predicted proteins | sample GBC1701081metaG_FD_136650 | JGI IMG/M metagenome (GOLD analysis project Ga0187894, IMG submission 136650) | White microbial mat communities from a lava cave in the Kipuka Kanohina Cave System on the Island of Hawaii, USA - GBC170108-1 metaG ...
CCGCATTCAAGCAGGCAATCGTTTGCCGACTGACAATGCCGGAAATGTGCCGGCGAATGTCGCTGAACTCGATGCCGAGATTGAAGAGAACGAATATGCAGCGAATCAGCGATTCAAAGAACAGTATAAAGTTCTCAACGCGCAGAGTAACGAAATTGATTCGCTACGCGCCCTTTCAGGGCAGTTAGAGCAGACCACTTCGCAATTTCCCAATCAGGTAGCGGAAGCCGGATCACGCGCTTCCGCAGCCGAAGCGCGTGCCGGACAGGCGCTTGGCGATATTAACGCCACCAAACAAAAGACCGATGTTCTGGAAAAAGCGTTTGCGACAAAACTGAGCGAAATCGAAGGCAGAGCCACCAGAGCCGCCGAACAAGCGGGACAGATTGCCGTCCAGACATCTCAGCTTGATACTCGCACCGAAGCTCTCGAAAAAGAGTTGGACAGGCGAGCCAAACAGGTTGAAGCCCGCACTGAAGAGCTAGGAGAAAGAACGGCATCACTGATTGAACGAGAAGAGCGATTATCGCGTTTGCAGCGCATCACTTTTTCGGCGCTCGTCAATAATTTGAAAGCGGAAGTCGAAACCTTAGACAGCCGCCTCGATGCAGGCTTTTATCGCACCTTGCAGAAAGGCGCAGCCAGTCGGGAAGTTGCTTTATTGCGCGAAAGAGTTTCTACCCTAGCAAAAGAACTAAAAGAGGCTGGCGGCGATTTGGCAAATCAATTCACAACTCAGCTTGAGCAATTGAGCAAACGACTCGAACAGGTGACAGCAAAGGCGCAATAGTCGCTATTGCGCTGAGTCATGCTTTCCAGTATTGTCCTTACACTTTGCACTTGTTCACCGTGCGATGATATTTCGCCAAAGGAAGGACAATCTTCATGCGTCGTTCTATTTTCATTTCCCGCCTGTTGGAGCTATGCGCGATTTCTCTAATCGTTGCCAGCAGTGCCTACGCTCAAGCCAGTCAAAATTACGAGAAGACAAACTGCCTTATCCCCATGCGCGATGGCGTGAAACTGAATACCGATGTTTATACGCCGAAGACTGCCAGCGCACAGTTGCCGTTCATCTTTTCGCGCACTCCTTACGGTATTGAGGGTTCCGCCGGAAATCTGAACTCTTATTTGAAGGAACTTGCGGAAGACGGTTACATCTTCGTCTTTCAGGATATTCGCGGCAGGTACAAATCCGAAGGGCAGTTTGTCATGTCACGTCCGCCGCGTGACTTGAAAGATAAGAAAGCTATAGATGAAAGCACCGATACTTATGACACTATCGAATGGCTAATAAAGAACATTCCGAATAACAACGGGCGTGTCGGAGTTTTAGGCATCTCCTACGGCGGCTGGCTGTCGGTGATGGCGATGCTCGACCCGCATCCGGCATTGAAAGCTGTATCGCCGCAAGCCTCGCCCGCCGATATGTTTCTCGGCGACGACTTTCATCACAACGGCGCATTTCGCCTGAGCTATGGCTTTGAGTATGCGACCATGATGGAAACCGGCAAGACCAATTATCAATTCAAGTTTGATAAATATGACACTTATGAGTGGTATTTGAAGCTCGGCGCATTGAGCAAGGTCAATGCCAAGTATCTGCAAGGCAAAGTGCCTACCTGGAATGATTTTGTCAATCATCCGAATTATGACGCTTTCTGGCAGAAACAGGCATTTGCGCCTTATCTCAATCGCGTCACCGTGCCGACCTTGAATGTCGCCGGTTGGTGGGATCAAGAAGATTATTACGGTCCGCTGAAGATTTATGAACTGCTGGAAAGACATGATGCAAAGAAGCTGAATCATCTTATCATCGGTCCTTGGAATCACGGCGGTTGGGCGCGAAGCGATGGCAGCCGTTTGGGGAAAATTGAATTTGACAGCGCCACGGCGGCTTATTACCGGGAGCAGATTCAAGCGCCCTTCTTTCACTACTATCTGAAAGGCAAAGGCGAGCCGTTAAAAACCGAAGCCATCACCTTTCAAACCGGCAGTAATCAGTGGAAGAGTTATGATGAATACCCGCCGCACAAGTTGATCACAAATCGCAATCTCTATTTTCAGGCGAATGGACGACTTTCATTTGACAAACCCGCGCAAGCCGGAAATGTGGCATTTGATAGTTACATTTCCGACCCGGCAAACCCAGTTCCGTATAGACCGCGCCCGATTGAGCCAACCTACTACCCGGCAGGTTCGGGTTGGTTTACATGGCTGGTTGAAGATCAGCGTTTTGCCGCGCAACGCCCTGATGTCGTGAGTTGGGAAACCGAACCGCTTATCGAAGATGTAACGATTACCGGAAAACTCATGGCGCATCTGTTTGCCGCAACGAGTGGCACAGATAGCGATTGGATTGTGAAGTTGATTGATGTTTATCCTGAAAATTACACCAAGAATATCAAGATGAGCGGCTATCAACTGATGATTGCCAATGATGTTTTTCGCGGCAGATTCCGTCGCAGTTTTGAACGCCCGCAAGCCGTCATCCCGAATCAGGTGAATGAGTATGTCATCAATCTGCACCTTGTCAATCATCGCTTTCTGAAAGGACATAAGATTATGGTGCAGGTGCAAAGTACATGGTTTCCGGTCATAGACCGCAATCCGCAGAAGTTTGTCGAAAATATCTACAAGGCTAAGGACAGCGACTATCAAAAAGCGACGCAAAGAATCTTTCGCTCGAATCGCTTTCCATCGCACATTGCACTTCCTGTCGTGATTGATGAGTGAGGCGTCACAGGGGCGCTGAAACAGAGCAGCGGTCAACAAATTGAGCAGCCCGCAGGTATAGATAACGATGCCTGCGGGCGTTGCCTGTCTATATCTATTGACTCACAGCGATTCTATCGCGCCCGAACTTTTGTGAAGGTATATTGACAAGTCGTTTGCGTCTTTCTAATGGCTTGTGCGGTACTCTTGTAGCCATGCTTTCTAGGATTGGCTTCAAAATGCGGCGGGTCGCTCAGACCATATCGCCAGTCGAAGCCGTGTCTTTCCATAATCCGAATAATCTTTCGACCCCTTGGCGTGACGCGCTTAGAGCCGCGCTTTCCGGCGGCAACACCGTCAATGTCAACAGCGAACCCGGCTTCGTGTAGCGATGTGCCGGGAGCTTTCGCATAATAGATGCCCGGATTTCTGGCGCGACATTTGCGACTGCGTGAGCAGTTATGCAGATAAGCCTGCCGGCTGCTCGACCGCCACGCGCTAGTGATTTTCGGTTTGATGCCGGCGCGATTCATGTCTTTAACTGCGGCGTTAAGATTCTTGCGAATTTTGGGGTCAACGTAATTCGCCGGATGACAGGGTTGATTTTTATAGGCTTTCGCACAGGTCGCACATTTGCGAGTGTTGTGCGCTTTTACAGATTTTTTAGCTCCTGCCAAAGCAAATGTGGAGATACCTAAGAGAAGCACCAGGAGAACGATTATTTTCATAGCAAAAGTCGTCTTTATCTTGGGGTGATGTGAGGCTTACGCGCAGGGACAATAATCCTTGCTCAAAAAAGTTGAGGGGGAATTATCTTGCCTGCCTGAGTAAGTCTGTGCGGACAGAACTTGCAAATGAAGTTCAGGGGTTCGCGGGGCTTGCACCCATTCAGTATAACCGATTCGTCAATAGCGGGGTGGAAGTTCTGGCGATGAAAGACTAACGCCGAAGGCGCAAGCCCATTCCGCCCCTGTTACCATTGCCTTACCGAAACCGCGAAAGAAAGCCCCTTGATGCATCAATGGGGATGAATTTCGCCTCGCCCGAAGGCGATTAAGTTATTGAAATCATACCTAGTTATGGTATAATTATTGCAGTGAAAACCTAGCAGTTCAAACTCTATCCAAGCAAAGCGCAGATGGCCTTGTTTGAACAAACGCTTGGCTCTTGTTGTGAACTCTACAACGCGGCTCTGCAAGAACGCCGTGATGCTTGGCGCATCAGTCGCAAGAGTATCAACTTTGCCTCTCAATCCGCACAACTTGTCGACATCAAAGGAGCGCGTCCAGAGTTCAACGGCATCTATTCGCAAGTCTTGCAAGATACTCTGCACCGCGTGGATAAAACCTTCAAAGCCTTCTTTGGACGGGTGAAGCGCCAAGCCAAAGCGGCGGCGCGAACCGCCGGCTTCCCGCGCTTTCGGTCGCGCTCTCGCTATGATTCTTTCACCTATCCGCAACTTGGCTTTTCGATGCAAAGCTCGAAGTTGCAGTTATCGAAAATCGGCAAGGTCAAGATCAAATTGCACCGTGCAATTGAAGGGAGGATTAAAACCCTCACCATCAAGCGCGAAGCCGGAAAGTGGTTTGCCTGCTTTGCAGTTGAATGCGAAGCCAAGCCGTTGCCCGTATCCACCGAAGCGATTGGCATAGACCTAGGGCTAACGACTTTCGCAACCCTCAGTGATGGCACAGAAATTGAGAATCCGCGCTACTACAAAAAAGCACAAAGCCGACTTCGCAAGGCGCAACGCAAAGTAAGCCGTCGCCAGAAAGACAGCAAGCGTCGCCGTAAAGCCATACAGCTTTTGCAACGCGCTCACTCTCAGGCTCGCAATCAACGAAATGATTTTCACCATAAAACCAGTCAGTGGCTGGTTGCCAACTACGGCTTAATAGCGGTAGAAGATTTGTACCTCAAGGGCTTGGCTTCGGGAATGCTTGCCAAGTCCGTTAGTGATGCCGGATGGGGAATATTCCTCGATAAGATAGCCTACAAAGCTGCGAATGCTGGTAGACAATTCTGGCGAGTGAAGCCAAGCGGCACAACGCAATTGTGTAGCGGCTGCGGCTCTGTGGTTTTGAAATCGTTGAGTCAACGTATCTATGAATGTCCTACTTGCAATTTAACCATCGGACGTGATGAGAATGCCGCTATCAACATTTTAGGGCTTGGACTGAGCCTTCAAGACGCAACGTATAGCATTGGCTAAAGCGTGTCTTGAGAAGCCCCTGACTTTAGCTATGGGGAGTAGTCACTGCATCTTGATTGAGGTAGACGGAAAACATCTCGAACACGCCGAATAGCCGGATGAACGCGCTTGGGAGATGGGCATCGCTGTCTTTTTGCCGCCTGCCAATTCACAACCCTTTTTGTGATAAATTCTGTCGGCTGAAGAAGCAAGTACCATCATCTCCGACGGCGATGCGGGCGTGGTTACAGATGGCACAGTGGCATTTGGTACGGCTCCCGGAAGGTTCGGACCGATTTCATTTGGAGAAAGCGGCGACAGCTTAGGGCGCTTCGTCGGGTCACTGCCTACGGCTGTTGCTGTCGGATCGGTTGTCGAAGGCGGCGGGGTGGCGGCAGATGAGCTATCGCCCCATAAGCCGCGCATCGTTGTCATGGCTTCGCGTTCATAAGAGCGAAAATCCTCTGCCATCCTAAAGGTTTCCGATGGACGCATGAAGACATATCCCTGTCGTAATAATTCGGCATTCAAAAGTTGCCCGCTTTGCGTGTAGACATAAGCCAGCGTATTACCAGAAATATCCTTATTGTCCTTAGCGGCGAAAGCCGGGTCGAAATCGAGCCGAACATCCTGCCCGGATAGCGATTTTTCCGTGAATGACAGGGCGTTACGCGCCTGCACCGCGTAAATATCATTTGGCGTTTTCGATTCCGGCGCTTCGACGCCAATCAGCCGCACATTGCCAACCCCTTCAACTTCAATGGTATCGCCTTTTAGAATGCGAGTAACACGACGAAACTCAGAAACCGGAGCGGATACGCCTTCGCGTTGCTTGACGCGGGATGCCGCCGGTTCATTGCGATTTTGCAACTGCGCCTTCTGTTCATCGGCGGTTCGCATCGAGCGCAGGGTTAAATAGCCCAAGCCAAAACCGGCAATCAAAGCGATGCCGACATAAAGGGCGACCTGTTGCTTGTCTATACCAATCTGCCAGCGCGGCGACACCGCGTCATCGCCCGGATTGGCGGTCTTAAACTTCAAAATACTACGCGGCGGTTTGGTCTCGAAAGGCGCTTCGCGGCGCTCCGGGTTCTCTTGCTCTTCGTCGTTATCCTGATGAGGTTTGAAAGGATACATACTTTCCTCTTATTTATTGAGTCTGTAGGCTATGATAGCACACTATTATTAGGGCTAAGAAATTCTCTCACTGTCGAAATACGGGCGTCAACCACTGCTAATAAAAAGGTCAAAAAAATTGAACTCTTGCTTCCCTTGACCTTTAGTTCTACAATAGCGCAATCTGCAAACGCCCTCGCAATATGGACTCGAACTATGCTCCCCCGTAGTCTCGAATTTCTTTCTAAGGTCATTTCGTGCAAGGTCAGCTAAACGAAAAGCCCGTCGCCCGTGTGATTCGCCTGATTGCTCAGAAGGGCATGAGCGGATTACTGAGAGTTTCACGCAACAAAATCATTAAAGCCATCTTTTTTGAGTCTGGTAATCCGGTCTTCGCCATCAGCAATGCTGCCAATGAACAATTAGAGAATAAACTACTTCAGGAGCAACTTGTCACCTCGGAACAACTTGAGACCGCCAGAATTCATGCGGATAAATCGAACAAAATCGGCACGGCGCTTATTGAAACCGGGGCGCTAACTCAGGAAATCTTACGACAAGCGGTTCGTCAACAGGTGATGGATATTATTATTTCGCTCTTTGAGTGGAACGAGGGTGATTATGTCTTTGATGAGAAGATGCGGGCGTCTCACGAAATCAAACTGGAAGCCAAAGTAACCGATATTTTGCTTGAAGGCACAAGACTGGCGGCACAAAAGCAGACAATTGCCGATTTGATTGCGCCTCAGGAAGCGGTCATTGTTCGCGCCAGCATGAATCAAAGCCGCTTGGATTCAGGCAGGCTGATGCCGCTTGAGAGTTATGTGCTATCGCGTATAGATATGCCGACAACGATTAATAAAGTTGGATTGATTAGCGGCTTACCGGATTCTGAAGCGCATCGTGCGGTCTGTGCGCTGGTTGCCTGTGGTTTTCTAAAAGTGACGGACGAAAACGGCTTGGAAGAGGATGAACCGACAACCGATATTGTTGACGAAGGTTTGGAAAAGTTCAGGGAGGAGGTAGAGCGCAAAACGCATTTCTATAAGCAAGCAGACTTTTACGAAATTTTAGAGATTACCCGGCAAGCGACCACCGGGGAAATCAAAGCGGCTTACTATCAATTGGCAAAACGCTTTCACCCGGATCGGTTTCATCAGCCTGAACATATCGAACTGCGCCAAAAACTTGAAGCAATGTTCGCGGTCATTACGCAAGCCTATGAAACCTTGAGCCATAGCGGCAGTCGTCATACCTATGACCAGAAGCCTCGCCGCGAGCATACCGACACAGTAAACTCCGCCAGCCCTGTGGTGACGCCGATGGCGATTGCGGTTACCAAACCATTGCCGCCGCCAATCACCAAACCGAAACCGACAACCGGCAATCTGACCACAAATAGCGGAAACCTGAATAAGCCAGTCAATACCGGCAACGTAAACCCACCGGCGGCAACTCAGGCGAATACCGAAACCACAAAACAGCACGCCATCGCTTCGCCGTCAACGACAGCCGCCGGCGCACCTCATAGCGCCGAGTACTATTATCACCAGGGACGGGCGCGTTTAGAAAAGATGGATGTTCATTCGGCAATTCATTTGTTGCGTGAAGCCGTTAAACTTGAACCCAACAAAGGACCATATCATTTTCACCTTGGCACGGCTTTACTTCACAGCCCGCGCAATCGCCGGGAAGCCGAAGAATATTTTGCGAAGGCGGCGATGCTTGACCCCTTTAATGTGCAATTGCGAGTAAAGATCGGCTTGCTTTTCAAAGAGGTGGGCAATAAAGCTCGCGCCGACCAGTATTTCAAGGAAGCCTTATCGCTTGACCCGGATAATCGCACAGCGAAGAAAGAGATTGGTGGCGCAGCGAAAAAAAAGGGAGATGGAGTGCCAATCTGGAAGCAGGATGTCGGTACGCTTGCGAAACGCCTATTTAAGAAAAGTTGAAGAGATGGCACATCGGTAGCCGTCCCGCCGCCTTAGCCGAAGGCTAGCGCTTCTGAAACCTCTTTACCACTCGGCTGCTTAAAAGGGATTGCAGATTCCACCAAGACGGCGAATGCTGCCGATAATCAAGACGGCAATCGGCGGATAGATAAATCCACCGATGATGGAAGCAAATGTCAGGGTTTGATTGAATGGCAAGGGAACCAGTTTGCTCACCACATAGCCGAGTCCCATGGAGACGAAATAACCGCATATCAGAAAGATTAACCCGGCTTTGCGGCTGATGGGTTTATCAGTCGGCTCCTCTTCTTTGAAAACCGAGGTATACGGCTCAGGCGATTTGTAGGTATAGCGAGTCAAAACAATTGCCAGATTTCTGATCAGATAGATACAAGCAAAGACGGCAACCAGAATCAACGCCGTGCGTTCAAAAGCTCCAGCCCGTTCAATCAGCGGCGGCTTGGCATAGAGCGTATAAAAAGCGGAGATGAAGAGCGGTACAACAACCAGAACTGCGTGGCGACGTTCCGCCATATCCTGGCGGAATTCCGCAAGGTCAGCATCAACCTGTAAATTGAATTCGCGTTCTTTGGCTTTCACTCGTGCCGCATAGGCGACGGCTTCGGCGTAGAAGGTGCGTCGCGCAAAAACATCTTCGCCTCTATCGTAAGCGGCGCGAAGTTCCGGGTTACGCAGAATATGATAGGCTTCGTTGATTTCACTGAATCGTGCATTGGCTTCCGGTGATGCGGAAACATCGGGATGCCACTGGCGGGCGAGTTTCCGATACGCCGATTTGATTTCGCGGGCAGATGCCTGTTCGCTGATTTCGAGCAGTTGATAGAGATTCGTCATTGCTGTTACATCCCGACTCCAAAATTCGACGCTCTACCTAAAGGTTCAAGAAAACCGCTCATTGAGAGTCAGGACTCATCGTTGAGCCAATTTTCAGGAGGGGCTTGGAGCAGTTTTGTGGGTAAAAGCTGCCAGCCCTTTAGTCAAGATTATCTTACTACGCAGTTTTTTTCGGCTCAAGAGTAACTTGCTTCCCTGAATCGGGAAGCAGAGAGTTATTTCATGCGGGATTTTGTCACGGCAGTATTGATATGACAGATAGCGACGCCGAGAGCATCCGAAGCATCAAGCGGTTGTGGCGCATCTTTTAATTTCAAGAGCAGCCGCACCATCTCCTGAACTTGTTGTTTTTCGGCGCGACCATAACCGACAAGCGCCGACTTTACTTCCAAAGGCGTATATTCAAAGACCGGAACGCCGGAGCGTGATGCCGCAACCAGAACGACGCCGCGAACGTGACCAAGCTTGAGGGCGCTTTTGACATTGACCGCATAAAAGGTATCTTCAACGGCGCAGGCAGTCGGTTTCAGCCGCTCAATTACCTCTTCGAGTTTTTGACTAATGATGTAGAGACGTTCCGCAAAGGTAAACCGCGACGGGGCGCTGATACCGGCAAATTCCAACAGCCGATAGCTGCGCCCGTCGCTCTCAATTACTCCATAGCCGGTTGTCTGACTGCCGGGGTCTACGCCCAGAACTCTCATAGCTCGCCCGTCAATCACCTCGGACGCAGAAAATGGCGTTACAGAAGATTGTTTGCCGGAAATGCGATTCAACCGGCTGCCTCCATCTCTTCGGCAGGAATGTCGAAGTTTGCGGCGACGCTGGCAACGTCGTCATGGTCTTCCAGCGCGTCCATCATGCGGAGAACCTGTTGCGCCGTTGAGCCGGTGACTTGAACCGAATTGGTCGGGCGCATGGAAACCTCTGCCGACAGGGTTTCGATAGTTGCCGCTCGAATCGCTTCCAACACCGCGTCGAAATCTTCCGGCGCGGTCAACACTTCCCAAGATTCGCTGTCGCCACTGACATCTTCCGCACCGGCATCGAGCGCCAGTTCCATAATCTTCTCTTCGTCAACCGCCGTTGCGTCAATGATGATGCTGCCCTTCTTCTGAAACATCCACGAAACCGAACCATTTTCACCAAGATTGCCGCCATTCTTGGAGAAGATATGGCGAATTTCGGCAACCGTGCGAACCTTATTGTCGGTCTGCACTTCGACAAAGACCGCGACGCCGCCCGCCCCATAGCCTTCATAAGTGATGTCTTCAATTGCGGCTCCGGCAATTTCGCCTGTGCCGCGTTTGATGGCGTTCATCATGGTATCTTTCGGCATATTGAGAGCTTTGGCGTCATCCATTGCTTTCCGCAATCGCGCATTGGCATTGACATCGCCACCGCCGATACGAGCCGCAACCGTGAGTTCTTTAATTAACTTTGAAAACGCCTTGCCGCGTTTGGCGTCTATTGCTCCCTTTTTATGTTTAATGGAATGCCATTTACTGTGTCCCGACATTTCTCTCTATCCTCTATGTAAAATTTCGTAGGTCTACTTCTTTAATGAGGCAGTATACGCCAATGGCTTGGGCGTGAGCAATGAGGCAGATAAACAGGCTGATGCTGTTGTCGGGTGATACCACTACCTGAAAAGCCGCTGATAGCCTGATTGCCTCACAGTTGTTTGAGCAGATGATAAACGGCAGTTATATTGCTGAAATCAGGGAGAATGGCATCCGGTTTATATTCTTGTAATTCTTCCACTGTGTGTCTGCCGGTAGCAATGGCGAGGACTTTTGCGCCAAAAAACTTTGCACAGGAGATGTCACGCGGCGTGTCGCCGATAACGACGAACTGTTCGGGGTGAAGTTCCGTACCGAGATGCTCGCGCACTCTGGCAGCGGCGATGGCTGGCAGATGGTCGCGGTCTTCGGCATCGCTGCCATAAGCGCCGCGTCCTTTGAAATAATGCCAGATGTCAACATGGCGTAATTTCGCCTCTGCCAGCTTCTCAACATTGCCGGTCAGCAGACTGGGCAGAAATTGGTTATCCATTGAAAGCGTGTCGAGCAGTTCTCGCACCCCTGCACCTAATTTGTAGACGATACCAGTCTCCGCCAAGCCGTGAAGAATGTTGACCATTTGCGCTTCAACAAGCGGCAGTTGTTGGCGAATCTCGTCTATCGTTATACCTTCGCATTCAAGAGCTTCACGATAGATGGAAAGGTCTGTACGTCCGCCGAAATCAACTTCGCTGATGCGCCCGCAAGTGCCGAAAATCTCTTTCAGCATCTCATTGATTAAACTACGGTATTCAGGTCGGCGTACTGCGTGAATTAACGTCCCATCAATATCAAAGAGCAGTATTTTCTGTGCGGTCATAGAGAATCGGGGGTAGCGGCTCAATAGGGCGAGCAGAATAAGAGTTTAGAGTACCGCCTACAGGCGGTACTCTAAACCTCTCCCCTCATTGAGCCACTACCGAGAATCGGGTTTGTAAATAATCCTGCCTGTGAAATTCCGTAAATCGTACATCTCAGGTTCTGAAATTCTGCTCGACGCGCAATTCTGTTCCGTCAATGGCATCAAGGTAGACGGTGAAGGTAAGCGCCGCGCCTGCGACAATTTGCCATGCCAGATGGATTTCCAATGCGTCTTTTTTCTCAATCGGCAGAATAACCAGCCCTTTGACGCTCACCTCTTGCGGATTGCTTATCGTCACCTGCTGATCGCGTCCGGCAACATCCTTATAAATGAAGGTGCGCCCGCTTACTCGTTTCTCCGCCGTTTGCCTTTCTATGGTCGGTTTGAAAGGAATGTCTACTACAGGAATGAAGCGGTCATCAATTTGCGTCAACAGCCCGTTGCTTGTCACCACCAAAGTCATTTCGCCGAAACCACCGGCAACCGGGAAGGGGTAATCCGCCTGTTGATAGCGCAGCCGGTAAACTTCATTGGTCTTTTCGGCGCTAATTAGCGAGACGGTTTCAGGATTGGCTTTCAAAAGCTCGCGCCAGCGGTCAATAAAGCGTTTTGCCGCTTCCCGAATCGCTACTACTTCGTCCTTTGGCTGTGGCTTAACGGTCAATATCTTCAAACCACCCTGAATGGATGAAAGCGAGCGCAGCGTTTGGGTCACCGGGTAGAAATCAGGCTGCACATATTTCAAGCCAAAGGTGTCAAGCAGCCGTGTCCATTCGCGCGCCGCCTCTGTGTTGCGTTGTGGCGAAGGTGTCACCGTTACCGGATAACTCTTCGATTTAGCCGTCGGCTTCGTAGATTGAGCATAGCCGGCATAGCTGATGAGCAAACCTACCGTAAGAATAGCAATGAGAGATCGTCGCATCATAAAAATACTCGCGCCTGGTAAAAGCATAAAGGCGGCGCATCAATACTCCAAATTCCATTATTCAAAAATCGCCAGCTATCGGCAAGTCTGGAATTGTCTGCCCATTATTTGCCTGACATCAAGACAGGCACACTTTGATAAATGGAATGAGCGCAAGTAACAGATTGTTGTACAGATTGTTGTGCGGCAGATCATCGAATGACTCGGACATAATGCAGATATTCGATGGTTTCGCTGCGTTTATAGTCGCGTCCATTATCGGCTTTGAAGCGATTATAAACTTGCTGAAAGGTTTTCGGTTCGCCACGCCGCCGCAGAATATCGCAGGTTTCCTCAAAACTGATGATGCCTTCGTCATTATAACTTACAAGAATATGTTTGGCTCGCGCCGATTCGATCAACCGGGTGAAGGCTGCCTGTGCCGCTTTGGGTTTGCAGTAATCACTACGCGGGTAGTCGCGCAATCCGGTCACGCCTCTTAGTTTCGGGCTGTCATAGCGGGCAATGGTTTCAAGGACGTGATCATTCGCGCCGTATTGACGATGATTGTAAGGCGGGTCGAGATAGAGAATATCGCACTCAATCTGTTCAATTAGTTGATTGGCGTCTTCATTGTAAACCCGGCAATCGCTTGATTCCGGGGTAAGTTCAAGCGCTTTTACTACGAAGTATCGGCGGGCGCTACCTTTGAATTGTTTGAGATATGCGCCGTAGACGCTTGCCGTGTTTGCCACCTGGTCAACCGCTTCGAGTAGACAAGCAAGGAGATAATAATACTCCGGCTCATTGATGAGTTGGACTGAGCGCCATGCTTCGAGCCTTTGCCGAATGGCATCAGTGCGTTCGGCGTTTTCCTGGGTGTAATAAAATCGCTGACCTGCCGGAGAGTAGTTATCCGTGATGAAGTCGTGTTTGCCGTCGAGGTGATTGAGAAAAGCAAGAACCTGCTGAACCGGATTGGATGTTGCCGTATCCGCTTCGACAAAATCCCATTTGAATTGTTTACGAAGCCGGGAAAACTGCGGCGGTTGGTCTATCTCTAACTATGCTTTATTCAAAACATAAGCATAGTATTGAATATCGTTAGCAATGACGCGAAAGCCTTTGCGTTTGAAGTGTCGCCCGACGGTCCCGGTTCCGGCAAACAGGTCGCAGAAACTCGCTTCGTTGCCATCGGCAATTTTGCTGAAGATGGATTCGATGAAAGGTAAAAGGGAATGCTTCGAGCCTATGTAGTTCATAATCGCTTCTGCGGTGGCAGAATAGATGGCTGAACGAGGATGCTTCAAGGCAAACTGCGCAGAAATCATTTGCTTCAGTTGGCGCGACCTGCCCGGTAGAGTCTTAAGCAGGCTTCGGCGCTGGCGCTCACCTCTTTGTTGCCGGTTTTGGCAGCGATTTCCATAGCTTTTCCGGCAGTCTGGATGGCTTCGGGAAACCGTCCCGCTTCGGCATAAGCCTTTGCCAGTGTATTCAGCGGAATAGCATTCTGCCCGTTCAGTAATTCTACGGCTCTTTGTGCCAGCTGAATGGCTTCCTGCGGGTTGCGTAATGCAGAGTCATTAGTCGTTGCCAGTATGTACGCCAGTTGATTCAGAGCCTGCGGCGAATCGTTTAAGCGTAACTCTAAGCGATATGCCTGTGCGGCTTCAGCAAACTGATTAGTTTCTGCCAGCGCCAATCCCAAATTGAAATAGACTTGCGGCTTTTGCGGACTCAAGCGAGCCGTTTGCCGAAATTGAGGAATGGCTTCTGCTGCCCTGCCGGATGATAAGAACAATACCCCAAGATTGAAATAGCCATCGGCAGCGTCCGGGTCAAGCTGAATCGCTTGTCGGAGATGCGTTTCGGCATCTGTATAATTTTTTTCCATCATGAGAACGCCTCCCAGATTCATGTGGGCGGCAGCATGAGTCGGATTAGCGTCCAGCAGAGTAAGAAATTCCTTCTTTGCTTCCCCTATATCATTACGCGAGAGCGCCAACATCCCCAATGTATTATGCGCGTTCGTATAAGTAGGGTCTATTCTCAGAAGTTCGAGGGTAAAGAGCCTGCCATTTTCGCTATCCCCCTTCAAGGTGAACGCCACGCCCAGATTATACAATGTAAAGGCATAACCGGGATCATAACGGTAGGCTTCATATATATAAGCAATAGCTTGGTCGTACTCGCCTCTGTCCAAATAGACCTTGCCGATATTGTTCAACGCCCGGATATTGTGCGGACGTTTCTGCGCCACCTCGAACCACATTCCCAGAGCGTTGTGATAATCCATATTGCGACGGGCGGTTAGGAAACCAAGCGTGGTAACGATTGCCGTTACCACCACAAGCGTTGCCAGTCGCACCGATGATGGGTTAGGGAAAATTTGCATCACGGGATAGCGCCGCAACCTGACGACCAGTTGATGAAGGGCAAAAACCGTAAAACTGATAATACCTGCCAGAGGCAGATACATTCGATGTTCAAATGCCGGATCATCGAAAGGCACGATGCTGGAAGTCAACGACAGAACGATAAAGAACCAGGCGAGAGGGAAAGCCAACGCTTGGCGACGCAGTACGCCATAAATTGTCAGCGCCAAAAGCAGACAAATAAAGATGGCATTCGGCAACATCTCCCCCAGCGTCGTCGTCTTTAACCATGCATAATCCAGACATAAGCCAACTGGATAGAATGCCAGCTTCAAATAATAGACAAGAACCGAAAACTCAACTTTCAGATATTGCAACGGCGCGATACTTGGTACTGAGAACCCAGCCGTTTTATTCACTGGCGCGGCGAGATTGGTGATGACCAACAGTGACCAGGTAGCAAATAGCCCGCTATAGAGTTTCCAGCGTTTCGCTGCCAACTCTTTGACAGAAGCGGAGAGAAACATCCAGTCGTAGAGCAAGACAACAATGGGAGCCGTTACCATTACCTCTTTCGATAGCATTCCCCCGGCGCAGGCGAGAATAGCCGCCGCATACCATTTCGCCTTCCGTTCGGCGGTTATGCTGCGGATGGCGAAATAGACGGTCAAAAGGTACAACATCCCCATTAGGGATTCGCAGCGTTGGATGATGTAGGTTACGGCTTGCGTGTGCAGCGGATGAACTGCCCACATCAAAGCGATGAGGAAGCCGAATAGATTGGCTTTATCGGCGTAACGCTCTTTGAAGCAATCAAGTTGCAAGGTGCGTTTGACGATGCCAAAGAGAGCCAGAGAAGCGGTGAGATGGACAAGCAGATTGAATAGATGATAGCTCCATAAATTTGTGCCGCTGATTTTATAGTTTAGGTAAAGTGATAGGGTGATAAGCGGACGCGATAAAAGCTCCGGCGCTAACAAGGCAGTCCAAAATTGGCGTGTGAACGGTTGAAAAAGATACAGGTGGTCATCAAAGAGGGCAACCCCTTGAAAACTGTTGAGGTAGACGAGCGTTGTAATAATACCGATGACAAAAACGCATAGCTGCCACGACAAGCGCGTACCCGACGCAATCTCTATTTGTTGGCTCCGGTCTGTGGTTAGCGGAGCGGCAGGCGTAGGGGCATCGGCTACTGTAAGGTCGTAATTCGTCTCCACAAGCAGACAATAGGACGTAGATGGCGCAAATTCAATACTTTTCCTTCTGTGATGTTGTTGACTAGCGATTGTTTCAGTGTGTACTATAGCGACCGCTTATAATCCCAGGCAGGAAAACAGGTGTCGTCCGTAGCCCGAAAGCTCTGAAGTGTAAGTAGTTTGTCTCGATTGCAGCGATAGGCTCGACCGGATAGAGAAGTAGCTTTACCGGGAAGGCTATCGTTTTGAGGCAAACCGGAAGGAGAATTGATGGCGGAAGCGGTTATTTCGACCGACGAAAAAAGCGAAGGGTTTGTTCGTGGATTAGGCTTGCTCGATTCCACAATGATTGTCGCCGGATCAATGATTGGCTCCGGCATCTTTATCGTTTCAGCAATTATCTCGCGGCAGGTAGGGTCGCCGGGAATGTTGATGGTCGTCTGGTTAGTTACCGGCGTTTTAACCTTAATCGGGGCGCTCAGTTACGGTGAATTAGCGGCAATGATGCCGAAAGCGGGCGGGCAATATGTTTACCTGCGCGAAGCCTTATCGCCGATTTGGGGATTTCTTTATGGCTGGACGCTCTTTCTGGTCATTCAGACCGGAACGATTGCGGCTGTTGCCGTTGGTTTTGCCCGTTACCTCGGCGTTTTGGTTCCGGGAATCTCAGAAAGTCGTTATCTCATCAAGCCAATTCATTTGACTTCTGGGTATGCTATTTCGCTTTCGACGGCGCAACTTGTCGGGGTGCTGATGATTGCCTTGCTGACATGGATGAATACGCAAGGGCTGAAACTCGGCAAAATCATTCAGAATATCTTTACCACGGCAAAGACCGGGGCGTTGATTGCCCTGATTGTTTTGGGCGTCATCGTCGGCTGGAATGCTCAGGCAGTCAGCAATAACTTCGGCAACTTCTGGCAAACGCAAGGAACACTCGATAAATTTGGCAATGACGGCTTGATGGCGACAACCGCTTTTGGCGTCTTCATCGCCGTCTGTGTGGCGCAGACTCAATCACTCTTTTCGGCGGATGCGTGGAATAATATCACCTTTACGGCAGGCGAGGTGAAAAATCCCAAGCGCAACATTCCCCTATCGCTGGCGTTCGGTACGATTCTGGTCATTTCGTTATATCTTCTCGCCAATCTCACCTATCTGGTGACGCTGCCATTTACCGAAATTCAAACTGTAGCAAGCGACCGCGTTGCCTCCGCAACGGCGACAACCATCTTTGGCGCTGCCGGGGCAACCATCATGGCGGTTGCCATTATGATTTCAACCTTTGGTTGTAATAATGGCTTGATTCTGGCGGGCGCACGCGCTTATTACGCGATGGCGCGTGACGGCTTGTTCTTCAAGTCGTGCGGCGATTTGAATAAAAATCACGTGCCAGCATGGGGCTTATTAATTCAAGGCATCTGGTCGGTATTGCTGATTTTGCCGAGAACGATTACCGGGACGAATGACAAGGGCGAGACGGCTTACGGCAATCTCTATGGCAATCTGCTCGATTACGTGATTTCGGCGGCGCTTATTTTTTATATCCTGACCATTCTGGGAATCTATGTTTTGCGGGTAAAACGCCCCGATGCCGAGCGACCTTATAAAGCGTTCGGCTATCCGATTGTGCCAGCGTTGTACATAATCGGAGCAACCACCATTCTCTTCGTTCTGTTTCTCTATCAACCAACCACGACCCTGCCGGGGTTGGCAATCGTGGCAACGGGAGTTCCTGCCTACTTCTTGTGGAGAAGAGGCAGCGCGTCTGCAAGTTGAGCGAGACGTGAAAATAGTTTAGTGAATATCAATTCCATAAATCGGAGGAATCAATGAGATCAATCTTCACAACAAAATCACTTGAGAAGATAAAAGCCGAAGCGGCTGAATCAGGTGAGCATAGCTTGAAGCGTGTTCTGGGTCCGCTCAATCTGGTTACTCTAGGCATCGGTGCAATCATTGGCACGGGCATCTTTGTGCTGACAGGGCAAGCGGCCGCCGCCTATACCGGACCGGCAATTGTGCTTTCCATGGTTCTGGCAGGCATCGCCAGCGCCCTGGCAGGTTTATGTTATGCGGAGTTCGCCTCTACCGTGCCGATAGCAGGTTCAGCATATACTTACGGCTATGCCACACTCGGCGAATTTGTTGCCTGGATTATCGGTTGGGACTTAATTCTTGAATATGCGCTTGGCGCAGCTACGGTTGCTGTTGGCTGGTCGGGATATTTAGTTAGTATCCTGCACGATTTTGGTGTAGATTTTCCCGCAAGATTCAGCGCCGCGCCGGGTACGATTATTCAAACTCCTGGTGGAGATGTAACCGCGCTCTTCAATCTACCTGCCGTTTTAATTACCCTTGCGGTCACGGCTCTGCTAGTCAAAGGCGTGCAGGAATCGGCAACTGTCAATGCGGTTATTGTTATCATCAAAATCATTGTGGTTATTGCGGTAATTGTCGCTGGTGGCGTATTCGTCAAAACCGGCAATTGGACTCCTTTTATTCCTGAAAACACCGGAAAATTCGGTGAATACGGTTGGAGCGGCATCGTTCGCGGGGCAGGTGTAATTTTCTTCGCCTATATTGGCTTTGACGCCGTTTCGACAGCGGCGCAGGAAGCTAAGAATCCGCAAAAAGATATGCCTATCGGTATTTTGGGTTCACTACTTGTCTGTACAATTCTCTACATTCTGGTTTCCGGCGTTATGGTCGGACTTGTGCCTTATAAAGAATTGGGCGTTGCCGCGCCAATGGCGGTGGCAATTGACGCTGCCAAAGTTCAGGCGCAGGGTACAATCTGGCAGGGCATCATTAGTATCATGCCGTATATTGTGAAACTTGGAGCCATCGCCGGACTTAGTTCCGTGATGGTTGTGATGATGATGGCGCAACCGCGTATCTTCTTCTCGATGGCAAAAGATGGCTTGCTGCCCGCGTGGGCGGCAAAGATTCATCCGAAATTTCGCACTCCGCACATCACTACGCTACTGACCGGCGTTATTGTTGCCCTCGCAGCGGGGGTCACAAAAATCAGCATTCTCGGCGAACTGGTCAGCATTGGCACACTGCTGGCATTTGTAATTGTCTCTATAGGAATTCTCTTCATGCGGCGTCAAAAACGGGATTTGGAACCTGGATTCAAGACGCCGCTGGTTCCTTTTGTGCCAATTCTTTCGGCGCTGGTCGCTTTAGGGTTAATGGCAGGGCTGCCGGGAGATACTTGGCTGCGCCTGATGATTTGGATGGCTCTGGGCGTTGTCGTCTATTTCCTCTATGGCTACAGGTACAGCAAAGTCAGAGGCGCAAGTGCGTAGCCTGATTGAAATGAGTTTTTCCATGTTCGGTTGACGCTAATTTGCGTCAACCGCTAGAATAATGCTTCTTTGATAAGATCATTTGAAGTGCGGGGAAGTGGCGGAACCGGTAGACGCGATGGTCTCAAAAACCATTGGGATTAACTCCCGTGTGGGTTCGAGTCCCACCCTCCCCATCAATCACAAGGGTCAACGGCTATCTTCAGCCGCTGACCCTTTTTCTTTCTTGCTTCAAGGGAAGTTGCGCTGTAGTATGCCGCATACCCTGTTGTAAGGTAGAAAACAAACGGACAGAAAGAATGAGCATGAAAACGACACTGGCAAGGTTGGCTATAATCATATTACTTCTTCCATCGTGGAGCATTGCACAGGAAGGGCAATCGGGTTTTATTATTCTGTTGAAAAACGGTAGTTCGGTGCGCGGGCGCACCCTGACGCGGGAAGCCTCCGGGCAACTGCGCGTTTCCATGACGGAGACTTCAAGCGGCGCACCGAAAAGCTATGCGGTGATTGCTATGGAAGATGCGGAGACGATTCAAACCTCTTCGAGCAGCAGTGATTCTATCATCATCAAACTTGGTGGCGGCAGCGAATTGAAATGCAAGGAATTCAAACTGAATGGCGAAACCGTAACGGTTAAACTCGGCACGGCAAGCCGCGTCGAAGTTCGCTGGGAAGACATCTCTTCGATTACGTTCAATAATTGAAGAGATTAATCACTTTCTTCGCCTCGCATCCAGCCTATCCTTGTGCGGCTCGCAGGATTGCCAAAGCATCTTGCAACTCATCCCAAGCGAGTTTGATATGCTCGCGGGTGGTGCGGAGATTGCCGATTGCCAGCCGCAACGTCAGTTTATCATTCAACTTCGTATGCGATAGAAAGACTTTGCCGCGCCGGTTGACGCGCTCCATAAGCTGTTCGTTGAGTTCATCTATCGCCGCTTCTTTTTCCGGCAAGGCGAGTCCGCCGGTCATATGCTTCAATTCCGTCGGACAAGCGCGGAAACAGACCGTGCTGAGAGGTACAGGGGCTAGTAATTCAAAATCCTTACTTACCGCAATCCACTGGGCAAACTCTTGCGCCATTTCGCATTGCTGACGAATCCGCAGGCGTAAGCCTTCTACGCCAAAGTAGCGCATCACGAACCAGAACTTGATAGCGCGAAAACGCCGCCCAAGTTGCGGTCCATAATCCATAAAATTCTTTACTTCGTCTTCTCCTTCGCTGGTTCTCAGGTATTCCGGCACTAAACTGAATGCCTGTTTGAGAATGTTCATGCGACGGCAAAACAGGACGCTTAAATCCATCGGCACAAACATCCATTTGTGCGGATTGATGACCAGCGAATCGGCGTGTTCGCAGCCTTCGAGCATCCAGCGCATCTCCGGCAAAATTGCCGCCGTGCCGCCGTAAGCCGCATCAATATGCAGCCACAATTTTTCTCGAACACAGATGTCCGCGATTACCGGCACCGGGTCAATGCTGGTTGTTGAGGTCGTTCCGGTGGTGGCGACGACACAGAAGGGAATCCAACCGTTGGCGCGGTCTTCCGCGATGGCGGCGGCGAGGGCTTCAGGATTCATTCTGAATTCGGCATCGCTGGCGATTTTTC
>Ga0187894_10002757_pt1 | contig 20645 bp, 14 predicted proteins | sample GBC1701081metaG_FD_136650 | JGI IMG/M metagenome (GOLD analysis project Ga0187894, IMG submission 136650) | White microbial mat communities from a lava cave in the Kipuka Kanohina Cave System on the Island of Hawaii, USA - GBC170108-1 metaG ...
CCTGAAACGCTCGGCAATCCTCTTTGCGCTGGGGTTATTCTTAAATGGCTTTCCCTTCTTGCCGCTTGAACGCATAACCGGCATTCGTATACCCGGTGTCTTGCAGCGCATCGCTTTATGTTTCCTCTTTGCCAGCCTGATTTTTATTAAAACCAAAGTGCGCGGGCAGCTTATCTGGACGATTGCCTTGCTGGCGCTCTATTGGTTGCTGCTGCGCTTCATCCCAGTACCGGGATTCGGCGCGGGCGATTATTCGATGCAAGGAAATCTCGAAGGCTTTATTGATGTGAAGCTGATGAGCGGGCATATCTGGCGACCAACCTATGACCCGGAAGGTTTGCTTTCGACGATTCCGGCAATTGCGACAACGCTATGCGGAGTGCTGACCGGACAGTGGTTGAAGTCACCGACGACGATGGAAGAACGCACCAACGGAATGTTGATTTTTGGCATCGCTTTGCTTGCCGTCGGCAAGTTCTGGGATTTGTGGTTTCCGATTAACAAGAGCATCTGGACAAGTTCGTATGTCATTTTTACGGCAGGCGCGGCATTGCTCTTTCTCGGCGTTTCGTACTGGTTGATTGATATAAAGCAATATCGTCGCTGGGCAAAGCCGTTTGTCATCTTCGGCTCAAATGCCATTCTCGTCTTTGTCGGCTCCGGCATCGTCGCTCGCCTCCTGACCTTGATTCAATGGACAACCGCCGACGGCACGATGATTGATTTGAAGACGTGGCTTTATAAAAACATCTTTTTGTCGTGGCTCAGTCCTATCAATGCGTCGCTGGCTTTTGCCGTGACCTATATCCTACTGTGGCTGATACCGATGACGATTCTTTATCGCAAGAAGATTTATATTAAAGTATAAGGTGATTGATAATCTCTTTGATGGCTTTGTGAGAAACCATCGAAGCAGGTAAAATGGCTTCTCTTGGTCTGGCAAAAATTTTCAGGGTCAATCTAATGTGGGAAAATAATGAACGAAATTGTTGTTTCGCAAGCTGATGAAGCTGACCAAACCCCCAAACGCTTGCGCCTGTCACGTCGTCTGATTGTCATCACTATTTTGCTTACGGTATTCGTCTTTCTGCTGTTTCTGCATTTGCAAGTTACAAAATTGAATGAAGATTACCAGGGCATTCTTTTAGCATTTGACCGTTTATTTGATTTGTCGTTAGCTCTTTTCCTTACGGCTCTCGCCTTTTGTATTGGTCGGCGGATTTGTCGTTTCTTGAAGATTGATTTTGATAATTCTGCCGAAGAGATTTCATTTGCAACTATGCTCGGCATCGGCGCTGTCGGACTTGGCGTGTTCCTGCTCGGCTTGATCGGTTTGCTCTATCCCATAGCGATTCTCGGGTTATTATTTCTGTTTATCGGCATTTCTTACCGAGAAGCGTCCGCGCTGTTCAACGTCATTCAGCGTCTTTTGATGGCGGCGCTCAGAACCAACTGGCACTTGGTTTTTTCTCTGTTGTTTATCGCCCTAACCTTAATTCTGCTCTGGCGTACCGCTACGCCGATTCATTCTTTCGATGAAGCGATTTATCATCTGTCCGTGGCACAGAAATTCGTAGATCGGGGGCGTGTCTATCCAACAATAGACAACTGGGCAGGCAACGGTCCGTTTCTGATTCAAATGATTTATGCCATCTGTCTATTGGCTAAGGCAGACATCGCCGCCAAGATGTTCAGCCTGATTCTGGCTCTGCTTTGCTCCCTGTCGCTCTATGGCTTCTGCAAACGCTTTCTCAATCATCAGGCAGGCATCCTCGCCCTGTTTGCTTTCTTCGGCGCGGGCATGGTGGTTGAAGTGGCGGTGACTACCCGCACAGATGTTTCGCTGGCTTTCGTGCTGTTCCTCGCCACGTATGCAATGATGACTTATTTTGAGTCAAAACGCTCTGGCTGGCTTTACGCCTCGGCAATGCTTGCCGGTTTCAGCCTGGGAGTAAAATATACGGCAGGAATCTGGATACTGCTGCTGGCGGTGATGTACCTCAGCGAAAGTTTCATCAGACGAGCAAGCAACTTCATTACGATTATTAAGCGCGGCTTACTTTATACGGCAATCGCGGCGGCGGTCGCCTCACCCTGGTTTATTAAAAACGCGCTTTGGTTCCACAACCCGATTTATCCGTTCATCACCGGCGAAGTCGCCGTATATGATTCGCAAACCACTCGCTATTTTACTTCGGAAGATGAGCAGAAACTGGAACAATTTTATCAGGCGGCACGCGCACAAGACCCGGGACTTGCAAGCATCAGACAGCAGGAATTAGAAAGAAATGCTTGGCAACGAGTTGAACGGCAGCCGCTCAGGGTGTGGGAGTATTTTACAAAGCCGGATGTCTATAACATGGCAGAGGATTTTCATTACCCGAATTACCTCTTTGTCATAGCGCCGCTCGTCCTGCTGTTCTTCAAGCGCAGGTGGTTGTTGTGGCTGATGTTTTTTAGCGTCATCTTCTTTTTGGCAGTCACTTCAACGTCATGGGTCGGGCGTATCCTGCTGCCGGTTTACCCGCCGCTCACCATCATTGCCGCTTACGTGTTGAGTAAGCTGATTGAATGGAGTGAAAAAGTCAGGCGGCGAAAGAATTTAGCTCCGCTTAGTGCGTTGCTCGTTGCTGCCATTGTTGGCGTAGCGGTTGGCTACAACGCCTATCTCAGCGTCACGCAAGCACAAAAAGAGCGAGCTTATGATTTCATCGCCGGCAATATTACAAAGCGCAGATTCATGAGGTCGCAATTCTATTATCCGCCACTCGATTTTATTAACCATTCCCTTCCCGCAGACGCCCGGGTGTTGATGCTCGGAGCGCAGATGTCTTACGGTTTACAACGCGATTATCTTGCCGAAGTGAATTGGGATTCGACTGAGTGGCGAAGATTGATTGTACGCAATCAATCATTCAAAGAAATCAGTGAAGACTTAAAACGTCAAGGCATCACGCACATTCTTTTCACTGATAGTTTGTTCAAATGGGTGGCGCTAATGGGACGAGACAACTATCCAAATGTATCGGGAATTATGCCAGCCTCTGGACCTGATTATCAGGTGCAGTTACGCAATTGGACAACCTTTGATATTTACAGCAGATACTTTCTTGAAACCGTTTACACCGATCAGATGGGATACATCCTTTATAAAATTAAATGACACTCAGTAACGATAGGAAAGCCGCAGAGAATGAAAGGCAACCTCCATTCTCTGCGGCTGTTTTGTTAGTCGCCATAGCTTGGGCATTCGCTGTAGTTTTCGCGCACCGCATTGGACGGCACTCGGAAACGAGTGAAGGCGATTGCCAGCAACCAGAAAAGTCCCGGACTGGCAGCTAACAAGCCCGAAACGATCATCGTCTGTAGTGGCGTCAACCAGTTCAATAACCACGTTGCTATGGACATCGAAAGGGTCATCATGCCGAATTCCAGCGAACGGTCAGTCGTAAACACGCGCCCGCGATAGTCGTCCGGCAAGACGCGCATTACCATCGTCTCCTGCACGCCAAACTCCAGACCGAGAATGATGCGACTCAAAACAATCAGCGCCGACACTTGCCACAACGACGATGCAAAGCCCGTTGCGGCAAAGATAATCCCGTGCGACAACAATGCCCAGCCGATGAAATGCGCGGCGCGATGTTCATTCGATAGCCAGTCGCCGGCGCGTTTCGCCAGTAGCATTCCGATAAAGACGCCCAGCCCGCCGGAGGCGAAGAGTATGGCAACGCTCCAATCGCCTCTGTCGCCTACCGGAAAGACGTGACCGCCGATTTGGTCGAGCAATATATTCGGCATCCCACCGCCCGTCGCCCACGCGATATTGACCAGAATGATTGCCCGCACAAATGGCGTCGCCCAGATGTACTTGAGTCCCGCACGCATATCGTCGAAGAAATGAATCTTCGCGGGCGTTTCCACCTTTGTCATCTCTTCAACTGCCGCCTGATTGGCAAGCGGTTGCGTAACGCCGAATTCCATCACCTGTGGCGCGACTGCCGTCGCTACTGCCTTCTGCATCTTGTATGCGGGAATTGCCACAATGCAAAGCGCCGAAGCAATAAACGACACTGAGTTGATGATGAAAGCAGCATTGTAACCGAAATTTGCCGCCGCCAAGCCGCCAAGCGCAATACCGAGCGTGTATTGCAAAAAGCGGTTCGAGAGCATCAACACATTGGCGGTCAATAACTGCTGCGAAGTCACGATGTTTGGCGTAGCGGCGTTCTTTGCCGCATCAAAGAACATCGTTAGGGACAACATCACGAAACTCGACAAAATGATAATCCATACCTGCCCGAAAGCCGCCGCCGGAATATAGACCAGCGCCAGACCGGCTCGCAGCAAGTCGGTGATGATCATAATGCGTTTGCGCGACATACGGTCTGCGATCACGCCGGCAATCGGCGCGACCAGCAGGAACGGTAACATTCGCGCTGCCATCAGCGCCGTCGTGGCAAGCGCCGAGCCGGACAGCAAGCGCACTAGCCCAAGTTCAGCAATGAACGAGAACCAGTTGCCCAGTTCGCTGATAACCTGTCCCGTCCACAGCCTGCGAAAATCCCGATTCTCTTTAATCAATTCTTTGTAGGTCGCCGAAGCCATAACAAACTCCTGAAAAGGTAAAAGCCGCCAGCATCAAACCTGACGCTGACGGCGGTCACGCTTGAAGCTATTGGAAAAAGTTAAATGGGGTTCTGTTTAATTGCGTCTGTAGGTGGAAGCATTGCGAGGCTTCGTATTGCGAGCCATTGCTTCGTAAAACAAGTGCAATGCTGAGTCGCCACGAGTTGTACAGCGACCGCTTCGGGAATGAATTGTAGAGCGAGATGTCTCATTACGTTCTACTCCGCTTGACCTCTGTTCCTACGAGAAAAAGAGGCGTCAGGTTCCATAAAAATAAAGAGAAATATCAAGCGGTGACATCAAGATAAATGAGGAACCGTTGTGGTGTCAATCCAAAGCAGGAAAAAGCAGAAGCCTTTATAATAATTTCGCTTAAGAATTTTGGTTGATGCTACAAAAGCATATGATCCACATTGATTTTGCTTATATAACCCCTGTCTTGAGTTGAAATTCGATATTGAAAATAAAGGACTTATCAAATCGAATTTTCAATTTTGAGTTGGTTTAGCAACCCTAAGTCCTTTGAAATCAGAAAAGCTGATTTCAACTCAAGACTGGGGTTAATAATGTCTCTGTTACCAGTGGTAGGGTTATCCCTGCTCAGAGATTCCCTCAAGGTTTTTTTGTTCGTCAGGGGAAGAGTTATCAGAAAGACGCGATTATTTATCATATTCCCTGTAGAGGCGATTCAGATCTGCTTCAATATGACGAAGAGGAGTATATCGGTGGATATGATGAGGTTCAGGGATATATCAAAGACTCACACTTTTGCTTTGAGATCATAAACTTTAATGGTGATTTGGCTCAAATCAAACAAGCTGCCCAAGCGACCTTAAATAAGATTCAGCCTAAATACCAAAAGCTTATCCAAAAAATTGCTGATTACAATTATTCCCTCCGAGGGAGCATAGAACATACGCTCGAAGCCCGAAAGCAGCGCATTGAGAGTATAGTTAAAGTCTTGGGAGTTCCAATCAAAAAGCAAACGAACCTACCCACATCTTACGATATTCCAACTCCCCCAAAAGTAAAAACCATCGCCGTAAAGCCCTCTGCCAATAAAGACGTGATGGAATACTCAATAGACAAATCAATATATCTTGATATTCTTCAAACTATTCACGACATAGGGAAAGTGTTCGAGCGTCTACCCTCAACTTATAGCAAGAAACACGAGGAAGACCTTCGGGATCACTTCCTTCTTTATCTCCAGCCTCGATACGAAGGCTCTGCTACCGGCGAGACATTCAACAAAACAGGTAAAACCGATATTTTGATTAGATATGAGAATAGAGCGGTGTTCATCGCCGAGTGTAAATTTTGGAAAGGCTCTAAGGCTTATCTTGAAACTATCAATCAACTACTTAGGTATCTCACTTGGAGAGACTCCAAAGCAGCGGTAGTCGTTTTTGTCAGGAACAAGGAATTTTCTTCAGTAATTGATTCTGTTCAACAGAACACTTCTAAACATCCTAACTACCTGCGATTTGTTGATAGGCAAGACGAAACTTGGTTCAACTACCTGTTTCATCCGAACGGAGATCCAAAGCGAGAAATTCAGTTGGCAGTTCTTCTGTTTCATCTTCCACCAATTGAAAAAGAAGCACCAATCAATGAGTAAGCGCGAAGATAGGCTAAGAACAAGAATTATGGCTCTGGCTTGGAAAGCCACTCTTGCTTGACCTTTTCAAAGTAGGTAATGCGATTGCCAATCTTTGCAATCTCTTTCGGATAAAATTCCAGTAAGGAATCGCACATCTCTAGCATCCATGTTCGGCGGGAATAATCGGCATTGACTGTGATGTAATTGGAGTTTGCAATTTGAATCTGTCCCCAGCCGAGCGCCCCAATTGTCAGGCAATCCCAGCCTAAAAATTCAATCGGGATGAACTTCACGCCGGTTATCAAGGCTCTGGTTTCTTCAAGGTGATAGCTCACCAACAACAGCACAAAATAATTCTTCTCGTCTTCATAAAACCGCGCCAATCGTTCAACCGATGTCAAATTGGGCATATTGAATTTTGTGTCAGTGCGATGTGTCTTCACATCAACGACATAGTAGAAGCCCTGTTTGTCCTCGAACGCCAAGTCTGCCATCGCCCGCCTTGCGAAATTTGCCGAATAGGTAGCCGACAGATTACCGAGTATGGCATCGAATGAGGCTTCCAGAAGATTCTGCATGGCGTCGCCTACGGCTCTGGTACTGCTTGCCGTAGTCGTTGACAAGAATTCTTCCTGCGAATTCAGAAACTCCATCGTTCTCGATTCAATCTGCTTGCGTGTATCGGAATAAAATATCTCGCTTTTCATATTTGCTGTGGCGCTCTCTTTTTATAGCTGTAAAGAAAATGTTTTTCTGAGCAGCGAGGTAGCATAGACTTCAGTCTGAGTGCTTGCAAACTCACACAGGCTGAAGCCTATGCTACCTCTTTGGCATCTTTTTTCTTACCCTCTATAGAAGGCTTGGTTGAACGGCTGTCACTGGTTGCGGGGTGCGAGACTTGTCTTTGTTCTGTTGAGCAAGCGTATTTCTTTCCCAAAAGACGCCATCGGCATATCCTTGAATACTGCTATCGTTTGCTGCCATGTCGAGGCGTTTCTCTGCCAGACAGCAATAGAGTTCGTCAATTTCAACCCCGACATAATGCCGCTTCAGTTTTTTAGCGACAACCGCAGTCGTGCCTGAGCCGGAGAAGGGATCAAAGATAAAGTCGCCTTCTTTGGAACTGGCAAGGATGATTTTAGCCAGCAATTTTTCAGGTTTTTGTGTTGGATGATCGGTATTCTCCGGCATTGACCAGAAGGGTACAGTCAGGTCTGTCCAGAGATTGGAAGGATGGGTTAATCGAAAACTGCCTTCCTGGCTTTTCTGCCAATCTTTCGGAGCGCCGCTTTCATCGGTGTAGGGCGCGATGACCTGCCGTTTGAGCATGACTGCATCCACATGAAATGTATATTGATCAGACATTGTGAAAAACCAGATGTCTTCCGAGCAATTTTTCCAATTCGTCTTAGCGCCTCTGCCTTTCTCGCGCTCCCACGTAATCCGATTTTGCACCGTGAAGTATTTTGCGCCTACTCGATGGATTGCTGCCGATGAGCGCCAATCGCTACAGATATAAATTGATGCCGTCGGTTTCAGCAGCCGTACCGTTTTGCAAACCCACGACTCCAACCATTCTTCATATTTTTCCAGAGAGATTTGTTGAAAGCTCTGTTCATTGAAGGCTTTGGTTAAATTATAGGGCGGGTCGGCGAATAATAAATCAACCGAGTTATCAGGCAAATACGCAATTGCTGCAAATACATCCTGGCAAATCGTCTTATCCCTGACCTCTTCTATCGTTGCCGGAGACTGTAAATAGATAAGACGCTGTTTGTATAAACCAATATCGTCATCAGAAAGGGTTATGGTTCTATTGCGAGGAGCGCGGTCTTTTTCTGCTATTGCCATCAACTTCGCCTCTTTCATTTACGGAATCGTCTATGAGCAAGATAGTATTCATTAGCACGACAGAAAAACAAGTGCGGGAAAGCGGTTGACTGAAAGGTGCATTACAACGAAAGCAAGTTACTTCTGTTCTTTCAACAGCGCGACAATCTCTTCCAAGCGGCGCTCAATGCCTTGCAAGGTAGCGAGTTGACTGGCAGCAAGGGCATGGCTTTCGGGGAGCGTAACGGCAGATGGTTGGCTGAGTTGGCGTTGGCTCTGATTCTTCAAGGCATCACGCGCTTCGAGAATGCGGTTGCGAAATTCGTGCGCGTCAATGATGCCCGTCAGTTGCATAGCGTTTGCCTGCCCCGCGCTATGCCCGGCGGTTTCAAATTTCACTGTGCTGAGGTGAAAGTGGCGCAGGATCGGACCTTCGATGAAAGTGACATCCTGTATATTTTCCAGTGGGATCGTTTTTTCGACTTGTATCAAAATGCCTTTGCGATAGCGCAATGTCTTTTCTCCGAGTTGGCATTCCAGCTTGTCAAAGTAATGCCGCGCCCACCATTGCCCAATGCCCAAAAACCAGAGCAAGGCAAACGGCAGCCCGATGATGGTGGCAGCAATCGTAAAGCCGACGCTCACAACCAAATAAGGGCGAATCAGCGGATTGAATTTCGCTTTGAAGTCAGAGGTTTGCAGAGCCGTCATGCGGACAGTTTAGTGTGAGACTATCGCTCAATGCAACAAGTATCTTTACCGAATACTCTTTTAGATGAGTGGTTTTGTGCTTGAAAAGATAAACTCGTTATAGATAAGCCGACCTCTTGATGAGGCTCGCAAAAGATCAAGAGGTCGGCGGAAGAATCTCGCTCGCTGATGGCTGCGAGTTCTTCGGATTGTGACGGTTGCAGATAACTGTACAGGCTACCCTCTGTGGTAGCCCCTGAATGGCAAAACACCAAACAGGGCGGGCAGAGACGCCCGCCCGTACAGAAATTTACAAAATTATTTAATTGTGTGCCGCAACCATTTCAAATTGCTCTTCTTCGGTTGACCCTTTTAATGCGGTTGTCGAAACCGCGCCGCCGGCAATGGTCTGCGCCAGTTGATCGAAGTAACCTGTGCCGACGAATGCCTGATGCTTGGTAGCGCGATAGCCGTACTGCTCGGAAGCGAATTCGCTCTCCTGTAAATTGGCATAGGCGGTCATTCCCCGTTCCCGGTAGCCGCGTGCCAGTTCAAACATACCGAAATTCAACGAGTGGAATCCGGCAAGCGTAATGAACTGGAATTTGTAACCGTAAGCTGCAAGTTCGCGTTGGAAGCGGGCAATCGTCACTTCATCCAATTTCTTTTTCCAATTGAAGGACGGCGAGCAGTTATAGGCGAGCAGTTTACCGGGATATTCCGAGTGTATTGCTTCAGCAAAACGCCGCGCTTCTTCAAGATTCGGCTCTGAGGTTTCGCACCAAATCATATCGGCATACGGCGCATAAGCAATGCCCCGCGCAATGGCGGATTCCAGTCCACTGCGAACATTGAAATAGCCTTCGACGGTTCTGCCGCCGGTCAAAAATCTCTGGTCGCGCTCATCAACATCGCTGGTCAACAAAGTTGCCGCGTTGGCATCGGTGCGGGCGATTACCAGCGTTGGTACGCCGCAAACATCTGCTGCGAGTCGCGCCGCCGTCAGCTTCTGGATAAATTCGCCGGTTGGTACCAAAACTTTACCGCCCATGTGCCCGCATTTTTTCGCGGACGCCAGTTGATCTTCAAAATGCACAGCCGCCGCGCCTGCTTCAATCATGCCTTTCATCAATTCAAAGGCGTTCAGATTGCCGCCAAATCCGGCTTCGGCATCGGCAACAATCGGCGCGAACCAGTTGACGCCGTTCTTGCCTTCGGCGGTGTGAATCTGATCGGCGCGTTGAAATGAATTGTTGATGCGGCGAATGAGTGTCGGCACACTGTCCACCGGATAGAGGCTCTGGTCAGGGTAAGTCTGCCCGCTACCGTTGGCGTCGGCGGCAACCTGCCAGCCGCTGACATAGATTGCTTGCAAACCGGCTTCCACCTGTTGTACCGCCTGCCCGCCGGTCATTGCGCCGAGCGCGGCAACGTACTCTTCGGAGTGCAACTGCTCCCATAAGCGTTTCGCGCCGAGTTCCGCCAGCGTATGGCGAATCTGTACCGAGCCGCGCAGCCGCACCACATCACGCGCCTTATAGGGACGGCGGACTTTTCTCCATCGTTCATTGGTTGCCCAATCTTCGGCAATCGTTAAAGCAACATCATCAATTTTGGTCATTACAATAGCTCCTCTTTGTTTTCGTTTTTTGCCCAGCTTAGAAGGTCTGTGTTGCTGAGTCACTGGTAAGGCTTCGTACCGTCGCAGCGCCTTCTAAACAGAGGCTTTCGTTTTCCTGAAGGGGGAATCAGCGGTTCAAATCGGGTTGAACTCGCCGCGTACAATCATCTCTTCACTGATGCGCCGCGCTTGTTTGTAGGTTTCTGTCGTTGCTGAATCGGCGCTGTCAAGATTCTCATCAAGGATGCGCTGCAACTCCTCGTCAAAAAGCGCGGTGATAAGTTCCGGCGTGTGCGCTACGCGATTGCCGGCGTCGTCAACAATTTCTACGCTGTCGCGGTGCAGCGTTCTCTGGGCAATCATCAAGCGGTAGATGCGGTCGGTCGCTAAATCTTCCATATAGCCGTCGAGCAGACTCGCGCCTTTGCCATTCAATACGCCGTTGCGATAACGAATGACGGTTCGCACGGCGGCGCGAGTTCCGGCAAGTGTGCGTTTTCCAACTCCCGCCGGCACAGGGCGCAAATCGGGTTGCGCTTCTACGTCGGCTTTTCTCGCCGTAAGCTGATTCGGTTCGGGGAATTGTGCGACGGCAATAGCGTTTTGATCCGGGTGTCCCGTCCACGCGCCATCCATCAGGCAAGTCGCTTCATTGCCTTTGTCGCGTTCCAGCGTATCGAGAGCGCGGGCGTTCAATTCAGCATCGGTGCGGCTCGGATAGAGCGCCGTCATGCCGCCAATCGCCAGCAAACTATGTTTATGACAGGTTTCGACCAGTTGTTCGCGCAGTTTTTGAAAGAACGGTACATCGTGCGGAATGGTGTTTCTATCGGGCAAAACCCAATTCGGGTCTTGCAGATTGAAATGAATCAGGCTTGCCATATAATCCCAGCGTCCGAGGTTCAAGCCGAGAATATGGTCGCGCAAATTGTAGATGAACTCTTCCATCTGATATGCCAACGGATGCGCTTCGACCAGCGCCATGCATTTGATGTAGTTGGCGGGCAAACCTTTCGCCTGCGCCAACGCCTGAAACAGGTCACGCCACCAGAGGGCTTCTTCAGCCGATTCCGATTTCGGAATGTAGAACGATAGCGGATGTTGCAGTTTTTCGGGGTCTATCTGATAAACGATTTGCGCCACATCGAAAAGCGATGCCGAAACCAGTTCGTCGCGTTCTTGCAGTACGCCAGCCTGACTGATGTGCAGACCACGCGGACGAATCCAGATAACCGTATTACTCGGCTTGATGGCGACGTTTTGATTGCGTTTTTTGTCGAAGTAGGTCAATTCTCCGGTGAGCGCCGCGAGAGTATTTTGGATGCCGCGTTGCAGATTCGCCCAGGTGTTTGCCATCGAATCTTCGAGGTCGAGCATAACACCCGGAGCGCCGGAGTTGAGCATCTTGACGACTAACTCGCCGTCATCAGCCGGTCCCGTCATTTGATTGCGCTGATCACGGCACCAGTCGGGAAGAGCAATCTGCCAATCATTTTGGGTGGCGTCCGAAGCGAGCAGATAGTCCGGCAACTCGCCACTCAGAGCGCCTTGCAAAACCTGTTGCCGGCGGGCGACAAGTTCCTGTTGACGTGGCGTAAATTCCCGGTGCAGCGGCAGGAAAAATTCAGCGAACCCGGCAGGCAACTCCACCGCCGGATTGAAGTCCGGCGACGTGCTGGTAATACGCGGGTCTAAGGTCGTCTTACTCGCTCTCATAAACTCCTCAATATGGCATACGGCTCTGCTTTATCGGATAGATTTATTCCGTATGATAATTTCCTTATTTTTCCCGGTTTCGCTTCTTTCTGTGTTCGATATATTGAACATTTATCCGGTATATCGAACTCAATGCGCTCACTATAGGAAAAGCAGCAGCAGATGTCCAGAAGAAATGTTGTCTTGTTCAATATATCGAACAGAAATTTAATATATTGGCTTGGGCATCCGTCTCGCGGTGGGTTACAATAAATTCCACTGATACTACCATAAGGGGAATCAATATGAGCGTGATTGAAAACAACTCCTCAACGGCAGTGGAGCGGGCATTTGGCATTCTCGAAGCGGTTTCTGAACGAGCGGTTGGCATGACCAATTCGGAAATCAGCCGCAAGCTCGAAATTCCGAAAAGCACCGCCAGCTATCTGCTCAATACGCTGACGCAACTCGGTTATCTGCACAAGGAAGAGGAGACCGGCAAATTCCGGCTCGGTTTGAAGATGATGAGTCTCGGTCGTGCGGTGCAGATTGGCGAGGACCTCAAGGAAACGGCGTTGCCGATGATGCGAAAACTGGTGGAGCGCACCGGGCTGACAGCGCACCTTGCCGTACTCGATCACGGCGAAGCGGTCTACTTGGAGAAGGTGGACGCACCGAGTTTTATTCAGATGAATACCTGGGTCGGCAAGCGTATGCAGGTCAATTCAACGGCGGTCGGCAAAGCGATCAGCGCCCATCTTGAGCCTTATAAGGTGGAAGCGGTTATCAAACAGCACGGCTTGAAAAAGCGCACTCCTAAGACCATCACCGTCGCCGGAAAATTCTGGCGCGAACTCGAAAAAGTGAAAGAGAAAGGTTATGCCGTAGATGATGAGGAGAACAGTCTGGGAGCGCGATGTGTGGCAGCAGCAATCTTTGACGAAACCGGCAATGCGATTGCCGCCATCGGCGTCAGTGGCACAACCGCAGAGGTCAACCGTTCCTCTATCGGTAAAATCGTCGAACAAGTCAAAGAGGCAACGCAGAAAATTTCGCAACAATTCGGCTATCGCGGCATTACCCACCGCAATCATCTGTAAAACTACTGCCATCGTTTATTTCTCATTGCCGCTTATATCGAAATCATTTGATAAATCCTTTACGCGGTCTTTAGAATCGTTGTGCAGTTGACGTTGCCGTAACTCTGCTGTTGCAGAAGCAAGGCTTGGCGGCAGCGGTTACAGCGAACTTTGATCTCAGGTATGTAATGGTGAAAAAGGTTTTTTTTATTGGTTCTTTGTTGCTGCTGTTGGCGGCAAATACCCGTACGCAAACTCTTGCGCCGGATGTCTTGGTTGATACCTCAAAGGCACAGACTTTGGAAGAGCGGCTAGGGGCGGACGATGGCGCGGCATTCGCCATTCTCTATGGCGCGAATCTGCGCGGCAATCTCGACCTTTGTGACTGCAATCATCCTCGCGGCGGCATTGCGCGTCGCGTCGGTTATGTCGAAGCCTTCAAAAAGCGGTTTCCGCAGACGCCCGTTTTACAAGTTGACGTTGGCAATTTCTGGTATGACTCTTCCATAGAGATTCCGCACGTCCTGTTACAGAACGACTATGTGACTCGTGCCTACAGTCGCTGGCTGGTAGATGTCGTGAATCTGGGGCGGTACGATCTCAGCTATGCCAATCGCCTCTTTTCCGTGAACGGCATTGCCGAACGCACAACCGCTATGCCGGTGATGCAGAATGTCATTTCGGCAAATGGCAACTTCGCCGACACGGCGGTTGCGCCGCCGCCTTACATCATTAAAGAGGTTTCCGGCAAACGCATCAAAAAGAAGATTCGCGTCGGTTTTCTCGGAGTGGTCGAACCGATGAATGTCGGCAGTGGTATGAGCGATGCCGGAGTTAAAAACATCTTCACCACGGCGCGAAAGTTCGTGCCGGAACTCAAGCGCAAATGCGATGTGCTGATTATTCTGGCGCATTCGGAACACGCGGCAGCGATGCGTCTGGCAACAGAAAATCCCGAAGCCGATCTGGTCATCGCTGGCAATGCGGAAGCCCTCTACAAACCGCGACTGGTCGGCAAGACCGTAGTGTTGTATGCCGCACCGGGCAACACGCAGGAAGGCGATTTACGCTTTTACATCGCGCCAAACGGCAAAATCAACTTCAAATTTCGCTCCACCGATCTCGACGCTTTAACGCCATCCGATGAAGCGGCGCTCAAATTCGCTGAAACAGCGCGTAATGAAGTATTCAAATTGAGGAATAGATAAAGCAACGGTTCGGTTATGGTTCGTAAAATTGTCATTGGGCTTTTCGTCATGGCGTTGCTGGTTGCGGCAGGCGTGGCAGTAGGCGTCTATTATCGCACTCATCGCTACGACTCCTTAATCGCGCAGATTGCCCCTAAGTACAAACTCGATCCGGCGTTGGTCAAAGCGGTGATTTACGAAGAATCGTGGTTTGACCCTGAAGCCCACAGTTCGCAAAATGCCATCGGTTTAATGCAGATAACAGCGATTGCCGCGCAGGAGTGGCTGGATTCGACGCGGGCGCGAAACTTCAAAGAGGCGCTGACAACCATAACCAATGACTATCAGAGCAGCAAGACGGTTGCCATCGAAGAAGCCTTGACCAATCCGACGGTCAATTTGCATATCGGCTGCTGGTATCTGCAATCGCTCATCGGACGTTATCGTAACAAACCCTCGCCGCTCACCGTGGCGTTGGCTGCCTATAATGCCGGACCGGGCAATGTCGAACGCTGGACCAATGACGAAGAGTTGTCGCGGCTGTCGCGTGACGAGTTCATTGCCCGCATCGAATTTCCCGTCACCCGCAATTATGTGCAGAAGATTCTAGGGCGTTATCAGGATTACAAAGGCATGGAGAGCATTTGATTTTGCCCATCAGCCTGTTAAGATTACCGCGCAGTAAAAATTAAGGACCGTCTTACCTTTGTTCTTGCTTCGGGCGATTCCCTGAACAGGTAGTAAAACCGGAAAAAAGATTTTTTGTGAAAAGGATGGCGGATTTGACCTTTTCTCAAGTGAGCGCCGAACGCTTCATGAAACTGCCCCTAGCTTTCACTAAGCCGCAACGCGACGAATTATGTTTGCAACCAAGCAGGAGCCTATGCCGGAGTGGGATGGAATAGAGCGACGCAAAACCCTAATGGAGCGACGCCAGGAGGAGCGACGCCGTTCAATGCGATATACCTCAGAGATGTTGATTGTTCTCGACAATATCACTTGGATTGATAGCGAAGGAACCGACCGGCGCGGCAAAATTCGTCGCCGCGAAGACCGCGAGCGCATCGCTCGAAGGGTACTGGAAAGTTTTAATGAGTAACGACTCAGGGCGACTCAGCACGCTCATCTTTGAATAAATCATCCAGCGCTTCCAGACAGAGTATTTCCGCCTTTCCTTCGGCGCTTTCGCGCATCATCGCAAAGGCTTCGTCAGCCGCCGGTTTCCCGATTTGCCTGTCTTCCCAATCGCTACGGCTGCGCCATTGTGCGTAAGCCACAAAACTGCCATCGTCAGCCCGGTGTAAGCGGGAGCCGAGCGAATGATATTGATCAAAGATGGCAAGCGTCGCCTGTCGCCAGCCGTCGCGGAAGCGTTGCTCCTGCCCGGTTTTTACCCGCCAGCGATAAATAACTGTAAACATCGTCAATATCCTCCCGATTTTTACGTTAATACTATAGAGAACGTCCCTAACCGGCGTTTGTTCGCATAGAAAGGTTTATCAGGCGGCACACATTGACAACAGCGACGCAAAAGCAGAAACTTGCCTCACACAAAAACCGCCTGAGTAAGGAGACTGCTATGCCGGGTAAAGTGAGAATTATCGGCGCTTCATTACTTGTCATGTTTTTGCTCTCGTCAATCTCTGCGCCGCAAGCGGAGACCTTTCGCCCCGTTGTGCGCGGCAAACGCGGCGCGGTGGCGGCAGGGCATCCGCTTGCCGCCGAAGCCGGATTACGCCTTCTGCAACAAGGCGGCAATGCCATAGATGCGGGTTGCGCCGCCGTCCTCGCCGCTTCGGTCATCGAGTTTTCGCATTTCACTTTTGGCGGCGAAGCGCCAATCATTATTAAACCTGCTAATGGCGCTCCGGCGGTTATCAACGGGCAGGGCATCGCGCCAAAACTTGCCACCAGAGAGTTTTTCCTTGACCGCGCCAAACACCCTGACCGCGAAACCCCTTACACGGGAGCGCCGGCTTATGTCTCTATCAATGACGGCAGCACACAGGCAGGCGTGATTCCTTCCTCCGGCATTCTTCCGGCAACGGTTCCGGCTGTTCTGGACGCCGTTGTCACCGCCCTCGACCGTTTTGGCACAAAGACGCTGGCGGAAGTGATGCAACCGGCAATCGAACTCGCCGACGGTTTTCCGATTGACGAATTGCGTGTCAGCTATATTGAAAGATTGCGGAAACTGCTGGAAAGTTGGGAAAGCAGTCGCAAAGTCTTTTTGCCGAACGGACGAGCGCCAAAAATCGGCGAGATGTTCTCACAACCCGATTTAGCGCGTACCTTGCGCGAAATTGTCGCCGCCGAACGCAAAGCCAAGCCTCGCGGACGACACGCGGCGCTGCTGGCGGCACGCGACTATTTCTATAAAGGAGCGATTGCGCGGCGCATTGGAGAATTTTCGGAAAAGAACGGCGGCTTGCTTCGCGCTGACGATTTCGCCGCTTTTCGCGCCAAAGTCGAAGAACCGACAAAGACGACTTATCGCGGCTATGAAATCTACAAGACCGGCTTCTGGGCGCAAGGTCCGGCGATGCTCGAAACGCTCAATCTGCTCGAAAGCTATGACTTGCAAGCGATGAAGGTAAACTCACCGGCTTACATTCATACGCTTGTCGAGGCGATGAAACTGGGCTTTGCCGACCGTGATGCTTTTTATGGCGACCCCGATTTTGTCAAAGTTCCGGCGAGTGAACTTCTGTCGAAAGAGTATGCCGCCGTCCGGCGCAAACTGATTGACGCCAATCGCGCTTCGCTGGAACAACGCCCCGGCGACCCGTTGCAGAAAGCGCCGCTATTGCCGAACCGTCCGCAACCGCAACTGACGGGCGAATCGAAAACGCCGGAAGCCTTACGCGCCAATGATACGACCTGCGTCAATGTCATTGATAAAGCTGGCAATGTCTTTACGGCAACGCCTTCCGGGGCGTGGCTACCGGCAGTGGTCGCCGGTGACACTGGCATTTTGATGGGACAGCGAATGCAATCGTTTCTGCTCGAAGCGGGGCATCCGAACGCGCTGGAACCGCGCAAACGCCCGCGAGTGACCTTAACGCCGACTCTGGTGATGAAAGACGGCAAGCCGGTCTTTGCGCTTTCGACACCGGGCGGCGACAATCAGGATCAATCACTGATTCAGGTTCTACTCAATGTGATTGAGTTCAAGATGAATGTGCAGGAAGCCGTTGAAGCGCCGCGCTTTCAAACCTTGCATCTTGTTAGTTCCTTTGACGACCATCGGTTTAATGCCGGTCAGTTGAAACTTGAAGACCGCATAGACGCGGCGGTAATCCGCGAATTACTGTCACGCGGTCATAAAGTCGAAACGGTGGCGGCGTGGGCTAATGCCTCTGCGCCGACGATCATTCAATGGCGCTCTGACACCGGCATTATTGAAGCCGGAGCAGACCCGCGACGCGGGCGCTATGCCCTTGCGTGGTAGGGTTGCGGCTGAACCAACTGCCATTTATCGGCAATCCATTTGCAGCAAGCTGGTCGTAATCTTTTATGAATTCGACATTCACAAAATGCTGTGATAGCGTTTTTTAGCAGAGGTCTCTTTGCAAATAGGTAAGAAGCGGTTTATAGTACATCGCTCTGACCTAACCCTGTCTGTGTTGAACGTGCCGGTTACAGTTTTTCTGTCAGATCAATTGTAGCAGCAGTGCGTTTTAACAGTCTGTAAATCTGCTGCTCACTGAGCAAAGCCGGAATTGAGGACTACGGTTCCGTAGCCGTTTTATCACTTACTTTGTGTACAAGGCGATTTTAGATTCGCTACCTTCGGCGTAGTCAGAAATGTTGGTTTAACAGTGAGTCGCAGGGCGATTACCCCAGTCTCATACACTGAAAAGGAGCAAGGAAATATGAATAGCACAAGTAAACGAATGGGAGGAGTTCTCTCTCTCGCGTTAGTGATTGCTTTTGTCATGGCATCCATCCCGGTGCCAAACAGCGAAGCTGCCGATCATGGAGACGCGCCGGTAGCCTCGCTTGACCGAGGCGTGGAAATCACCGATTTTTATCTCTTCCTCGATCCGAATGACAACTCCAAAGTAATTTTGGGGTTTGGCGTACACGGATTCATTCCGCCGGGTGAAAATAACAATTTCAGCCCGTTTGATCCCAACGTCAGATACCGTTTCGAGATTGACACCACTGGCGATGCCATTCCCGAGCAAGCGATTAATGTTACCTTTTCGCCGCGCACCGCCGCCGGCGGCTCCCAAATGGCAACCATTATTCTGCCATTCGGAGAGATCATTACCGCCCCGACCACAGGATCCAGCGCCACCTCAGGAACGGCTCCGGCTTCGGTGATTACGACTGACCCGGCAACCGGCGTGAGTTTCTTTGCCGGTCTGGTTGACGATCCGTTCTTTTTTGATGTTCCGGCGGAAATCCTCTACAGAAACTCGCGGGTTGCCAGCCCGCCTGATGGCAGCGGCATTAACCCCGGAGTGTTCAGCCGCGCTCGTGACACTTTCGCAGGCTACAATGTCAATCAGATTGTCTTGAGCATTCCGATTTCCTATTTCAAAATTCTCTCGTCGGCGGGCAATCCCACTGCCAATTCGATTGGCGCAGCCGTTTATACCCAACGCCAGCGTCGCCTCGTTACTTCGAGAGATGGCGTACTCACTGGCACGGGCGGTTTCGCCAATGTTGATCGCATGGGCGTTCCCGGCGTCAATACCGTGTTCCTCCCCTTCGCCCGTAGGGATGAATACAATCGCGCCAACTCGCAGGATGACGCAAATCTGCGGTTTGCTAATGACATCATCACCTCGTTGACCAACCTGAAAACCGGCGCGGCAGGCATCAATACGCTGGCAAATCTGGTCGTCTTCAGAGGCGATATGCTGCGCCTCAGTTTTGCTGTTGCCAATAGCGGACCCGGCGGCGGCAACAACGCCGGGGCGGGTTTTCCGAACGGGCGTCGTCCGGCGGATGATGTCATTGATACGGTTGTCACCATCATCAACAATTTCCAACCGGTTGGCGGCGCGGGACCGGGAACCAATGTCGTTGACAATGTGAATGCCAACGATGTGCCGTTCCGTAATACTTTCCCCTTCTTTTCGCTGCCGAATCAGATTTTCCCGGCAGGCACAGTGGATGACCGCACGCGAAACTAAGCGTCGCGCTATGTTGACGAAACGATTTTCTCAATCCTCATCTGAGCAGGTAGTCGCCTCAGACTATCTGCTCAGAGCATTTTGGCGAGTCGCCCGACTGGTAGCATTTCTCTCCGTCGCCGTTTGCTTTACCAGTTGCGGTTTTGGCTCATCTACACCACCACCACCGCCGCCTGCTTTGCCACCAGCGACGCCACTGCCGGATGAGAGCAACAACGAAGGCGCGATTCGCTTTCTGGAAGAGCGCGTCAAAAAAGACCCGCTCGACTTTATCGCTTACAACAAACTCGCCGGGTACTACCTGCAACGGCAACGCGAAACCGGCAATGTCACCTATCTCGACTTAGCGACGCGGGCGGCGCGGGCTTCGCTGGCGGCGATTCCGGCGGAACAAAATACCGGCGGGCTGGCGGCTTTAGCGTATGCGGAATACTCGGCTCATAATTTTGCGGCGGCGCGTGATCACGCCTTGCGCTTAACCGAACTTGCCCCCGGTAAAAGTTATCCCTATGAATTGCTCAGTGACGCGCTAGAGGAATTGGGCGAGTATGAACAGGCGCGAGACGCTCTACGCAAAGCCGAACAGATAGCGCGTACTCTGAATACCGAAACGCGGCTGGCGCGATGGGCAATCCTGCAAGGGCAGACCGATACGGCTGTCCGTCGCTTCTCCACCTCGCTGATTATCGCTCTCAATGAATATGCTATCTCACGCGAAACCGTGGCGTGGTGTCGCTGGCAACTAGGCGAAACCGCTTTTTCCACCGGCAATTATCAAACGGCGGAACAACACTACAAAGACACGCTGACCACTTTTCCCAATTACTATCGCGCCGTAGCATCGCTTGGTCGGGTTCGCGCCGCACAGGGCGATTTAAGCGGCGCGATTGTGCAATATGAGCAAGCGGTGAAAATTCTTCCCGACCCGGCTTTCGTGGCGGCGCTTGGCGATTTATATAAGTTGCAGGGGCGCGATAAGGAAGCCGCCGACCGCTATGCGCTGGTTGAACAAATCGGCAAACTCAGCACTTTGAATGGCGCGTTATACAGCCGCCAGCTTGCGCTCTTTTATGCCGACCACGATGCAAAACCCGAAGAGGCTTATGCCAGCGCCAAACAGGAGTATGAAACGCGGCGCGACATTTACGGCGCGGATGCGCTGGC
>Ga0187894_10002758_pt1 | contig 20643 bp, 22 predicted proteins | sample GBC1701081metaG_FD_136650 | JGI IMG/M metagenome (GOLD analysis project Ga0187894, IMG submission 136650) | White microbial mat communities from a lava cave in the Kipuka Kanohina Cave System on the Island of Hawaii, USA - GBC170108-1 metaG ...
CGACCTCGGGGATGTGCTCCTCGCGGCACGCGAACTGCCAGACCCGGCTCCAGAGCTTCTCGACTTCGCGCGCGTGGTACGCCGGGTCGACGTAGCGATCGATCGAGAGGTCGTGATCACCGAGGCGCGCAGGCGACTCGAGGCGCAGGATCTCCGGCACGGGGCGCGTGTCGGTGTTCAGCAGCGCCTGCCACGAGGTGCCGGGGGAGCGCGGGGTGCGTTGCGTTTCGGCGGCCGCCATCGAGATCTCCGTCGCTGGATTGCACATGTTCTATCCAAGCGCGCCCGCCGGCAAGACGCCGATGCGCGCTGGCGCGCTTCCTGATCTCGGACGGGCGGTTCCGTGGGCTCTTGCGAGGCGGGACCCGGATGCGAGCTGCCGGCTACGCCTCTTCCCCCTCGGCCTCGGGGTCGAGCCCGTTCTGCGCGGCCACGCGCGCGTACCAGTGGCCGCTCTGCTTGATCGTGCGCTCGCACGTCGCGAAGTCGACGTACGCGAGGCCGAAGCGCTGCGCATAGCCTTCGGCCCACTCGAAGTTGTCGAGCAGCGACCACGCGTGATAGCCGCGCACGTCGGCGCCCTGTGCGATCGCGCGGCCGACCGCGCCGAGGTAGCCGCGGTAGAAATCGATGCGGCGCTGGTCGCGGATCGTGCCGTCTTCACCGGGTGCGTCGCCGTAGCTGCAGCCGTTCTCGGTGATCTCGATCGGCACGCGACCGTAATCATTCGTGACGCGCATCAGCATCGCGTGGAGCGCGTCGGGCCAGACTTCCCAGCCGAAGTCGGTGCGCGGGCCCGTGTTGCCGCCCATGCCGGTGAGGCGCGCGCCGATGCCGATCCGGTCGCCGGCGTCCGCGCGCACGAGGCCGCGCGTGTAGAGGTTCACGCCGACCAGGTCGAGCGGCGCCCGCATGCGTTCGAAGTCGCCGCCGCGCACGCCCATCAGGTCGTAGGGCGCGCCGTCGAGGAACGCGTCGGGATATTCGCCGCGCAGCGCGGGGCGCAGGAACCAGTCGTTGACCCACGCGTGCATCCGCTCGGCCGCGGCGGCGTCCTGCGCGTCGTCGCTCGCCGGCTCGGTCGGCTGCATCGAGAACGCACTGCCGATCGTCAGATCGCCGCGCTCGCCGCGCATCGCGCGCAGCGCGTCGCCGTGCGCGAGGTTCACGACGTGCGTCGCCCGTAACAACGCGTCGCGCGAGCGGATGCCCGGCGCGTGGATGCCGACGCCATAGCCGAACAGCGTGAAGATCCCCGGCTCGTTGAACACGAGCCAGCTCTTCACGCGATCGCCGAGCGAGCGCACCACGTGATGCGCGTACTCGCCGAAGCGCGCGGCGGTGTCGCGCTCCGGCCAGCCGCCGCGCTCGTGCAACGCGAGCGGCAGGTCCCAGTGATAGAGCGTCGGGAACGGCCGGATGCCGGCCTCGAGCAGGGCGTCGGCCAGGCGGCCGTAATAATCGAGCCCCGCGGCGTTGGGCTTGCCGCTGCCCTCGGGCTGGATCCGCGGCCACGCGATCGAGAAGCGGTAGCTGCGCAGGTTCAGCGCTCGGCACAGCGCGACGTCTTCCTTCCAGCGATGAAAGGAATCGCACGCGCGGTCGCCGGTTTCGCCCGTTCGGATCTTGCCCGGCGCGTGCGCGAACTCGTCCCAGATCGAGTGGCCCTTGCCGCCCTCGTTCCAGCCGCCCTCGATCTGATAGGACGCGGTCGCCGCGCCCCAATGAAAGCCGTCCGGAAACTGAACGCGCGCCATGAGCCCTCCGAGCGGGCCCGAGGCTACCTCGCGCGCCTCGCTCCGCGGATCACGATCAGCGCGGCGAGGCCTGCGAGCGCGAGCAGCAGCGTGACCGACGGCTCGGGCACCGGCACGCCCAGCTCGAGCGAGAGCTTCTGCGCGATCTTGTCGCCGAGCTCCTGCGCGCTGAAGCCGTTCGCGACGATCATCAGCGGGATGCGCGCGTCGGGCGAGCCGATGATGCGGCTGTAGAACAGCTCGAGCAGCGTCGTTTGGTCGTAGCCGAGCCCCTGCAGCGCAGCGGCCCACTCGGCCGAAATGTCGACCGGGTTGCCGTTGATGGTGATCTGCGGTGCCGGGAAGAAGTCGATCGCCGGCGAGCTGTCCTGGGTCTCGACGTCGAAGTTGGGGTCGCCCGGGATCGGCACTGGAATGATTGGCAGCGCGTTCACGAGGATGCCGGCGTTGATCGCGGCGTTCGCGGCTGTGAACGCCTCGCCCCAGAACGTCTGCACGTCGAACGGCGAGCTCCCGAAGCCCGGGATGTCGATGCTCACCGTGTCGAGCACGGTCGTGACGCTGGTGTCGAGGTTCTCGGTGCCGTCGCCGGAGATGTCGATCACGCAGCTCACCACGCTGCACACGTGCTGCTGCTGGAACAGCAGGACCGACGCGTCGAGTGCGCGCGCGACGCCGGTTTGCGCCGCGCCGGCGCCGCCGAGGCCGGGGCGTGAGGTCGCGAGAATCGCGTCCGAGAAGCCCTGGGCGTCGCTCGCGGAGTCGAGCGTCGTCCACGGTACGACCTGCTGCTGCACGCCGGCCCCCGCCCAGTAGAGCACCGTGACGGACACGTCCTTGCCGGCGAAGCCCGCCGCGTTGTCGTTGAAGAACGCGGCGTACGCCTGGCGCTGGAGGTCGAACTCGGTCGCGTCGATCGAGCCGGAGGTGTCGATCGCGATCACCAGCGCAGTCGTCGCCGCGGCGATCGGAATGGGCGCGAGCAGGAGGCCGGAGCACAGCAGGACGGCGGCGCGGAGCGCAGGTCGCATCGGGGCCTCCGCTCACCCCACCCTTGAAGTGGGCGCGGCGGAGCTCTCGTGGCAGGCGAGTTTCTGAAGAACCGCTGATGACGGGGCGGCACGCGCGTCCGCCGCTGTGCAATGCCTTGGAATGGCTCGGGAATCCGAGGAACTTCCGGGGGCGGGAGGCCTGCTGCCGGCTATGCCGGCAGCAGCTGCTCGCATGCGAGGTCGTCGAGCGCCGCGCAGCTGCGCTCGGAGAGCGCCCGCGCGATCGCTGCGCCGCGCTCGTTCGCGAGATCGAGCGTGGCCGCGATCGTGACCGCGTAGTCGAGCAAGTAGAGCGCGCTCAGCCGGTAGTCGTGCCAGAGCTGTGCGTCGCCGTAGTCGCGCACTCCGCCGGCGCGCAAGCCGGCCAGGTAACGGCCCAATAGATCTCGCTCGTGTGCGCGGCGCACCTCGAGCTTCACGCTCTGCGTCAGGTAGTACGCGAGGTCCTGTCCGGGCGACGACTTGGTGATCGACTGCCAATCGAGAATCGCGAACGGCGGCTGCCCGGGCCGCGCGGCGAAGAACATGTTCTCGAGCCGGAAGTCGGCATGCGCGATCACCTGCGGCCCGGCGCACAGCCGCGCGAGCAGCGCGCGCGTCGCGGGGCCCACGCGCGCGCCCCACGCGCGCACGCGCGCCGGGATCGCGTCCGCGAGCTGCTCGCAGAAGCGCGGCCAGCCGAGCGCGAAGCCCGCCTCCATGCCGGCGATCTGCTGCTCGTTCGCGTGCGGCGTCACCCACGCGAAGCGCGGCTCGTGCGTGCGGCCGAAGCTCTCGGCGTGGAACGCGGCCATCGCGTCGATCACGACCTCCGCGTCGGCCAGATCGCTGCCCTCGCACTGGTCGCCGCTGCGCCGGTCGCCGAGGTCTTCGAGCAGCAGCACGAAGTCCGAGCCGCTCGGCGCGCGCGCGGCGAAATAACAACGCGGGTGCGGCAGCGACGTCGTCGCGGAGAGCTCCTGATAGAAGCGCACCTCGCGGCCGTACATGTCGTAGGTCTCGGCGACCGCGCGGTTCGCGGCGACCGGGGAAGGGAACTTCGCGATCAGCGTGCGCGGCGCGCCGTCCGCGTCGCCGGCGTAGTCGAGGCGCGCCTTCGCGACGACGCCGATCAAGCCGCCGCCGGCGCCGAGCGCACGCGCCTCGCACTGCGCGACGCGTGCGCCCCCGCGCAGCACGCCGCTGCTGCGCAGCGCGCTCGTCAACCACTCGGGCGTCAGCTGCGCGGCGGACGTGGGGAGGCGGGACGTGTCGATTCGCAAACGGAGCCCCGGCTCGCGGCGCGCCCTAATAGGGCGCCTGCCCGCCGTCCACGTTGAAGAAGCTGCCGGTGATGCCACGCCCGGCGTCGGATGCGAGCAGCACCGCGACCGCCGCCACTTGCTCGACCTGGTTCAGCTCGCCAGTCAGCGTCTTCGCCTTGAAGACGCGCTCGATCATCTCCTCGTAGCCGAGGCCCATCGCAGCAGCGGTGGCCGGCCCGCCCTGCGTGACTGCGTCGGTCAGGATCAGGCCCGGGCAAATCGCATTCACCGTGATGCCCATGCGCCCGACCTCGGCCGCGCCCGACTTCGTGAGCCCGTGGATGCCGTGCTTCGCGGCGGCGTATCCCGCCATGCCCGGGACGCCGAGCTTGCCCTCGACCGACGAGACGTTGATCACGGCGCCCGACCTGCGCGGCAGCATCCGCGCGAACGCGTGCTTCATCCCGTAGAAGACGCTGGTCAGGTTCCATTGCAGGTCGTTCGCCCACGCGTCGTCTGGGAGCGCCGCGATCGGCGCGGGCTGCGTGATGCCGCCGGCGTTGTTCACCATCACGTCGAGGCGACCCCAGCGGTCGGCGGCCGCGTCGACCAGGCGCCTCACGTCGACCGAGGAGCGCACGTCGCCGGGCACGAACAGCGTGCGGTCGCCGGCGCCAAGCTCCTCGAGCGCGCGCTTGCCCTTCTCCGCGTCGCGCCCGCTCAGCGCGACGCACGCGCCCTCGGCGAGGAAGGCCTCGACGATCCCGCGGCCGATGCCGCGGCTGCCGCCCGTCACCGCCGCGATCTTGCCCGCGAGCTTCATGCGAGCGCGCCGCCGGAGCTGGAAGCACCGGCTCGGATCTGCGTTTGCACACGTTTCTCCCCGCGAGGGGCGCAGTATATTGCGTCCCCTCGTCGTGCGGAGAGGTGAAATGCAGGCGCTCGCCGGTCAAGTGGCGATCGTGACCGGCGCGAGCCGCGGGATCGGGCGCGGCATCGCGCTCGAGCTGGGCGCCGCCGGTGCGACCGTCTACGTGACCGGCCGCAGCGTGAAGCCAGGCGCCTCCGCGCTGCCCGGCACGATCGGCGAGACCGCGGAGCAGGTCGACCGGCTCGGCGGCCGCGGCATTCCGGTGCAGGTCGACCACGCGGACGACGCGCAGATTCGCGCGCTATTCGCGCGCGTCGCCCGCGAGCAGCACGGCCGGCTCGACATCCTCGTGAACAACGTCTTCAAGGTGCCCGATCCGCCCGTGTGGAGCGGAAGCTTCTGGGAGCACCCGATCTCGATCTGGGACGACCAGGTGGGCATCGGCCTCCGTGCGCACTACGTCGCGAGCGTGTACGGGGCGCCGCTGATGGTCGCCCGCAAGCGCGGGCTGATCGCGAACATCTCGTCGCGCGGCGGCGGCGGCTACGCGATGAGCACGGCCTACGGCGTCGGGAAGTGCGGGCTCGATCGGCTCGCGGCCGACATGGCGCACGAGCTGCGGCCGCACGGCGTCGTGTCGGTCTCGCTTTGGCCGAGCGCGGTCCGCACCGAGTTCGTGCTCGATCAGGCCGCGAAGCGCGCGATCCCGATCGATCTCGCGAGCTCCGAATCGCCGCGCTTTACCGGCGCCGCGGTCGTCGCGCTCGCGAGCGATCCGCACGCACTGGAGCGCAGCGGTCGGGTGTTTCGCGTCAAGGAGCTGGCGGTCATCTACGGATTCTCCGACCCGGAGCCGGCGCCGGCCCGACCGACGCGCGCAGCCGGCTAGACGCGCTCCCGTAACAAGTAGCCGGCGACCAGCTCGTAGAGCTCCTGCTCGAAAGCGGGCGCCGAGAGGATCGCCGGATCGTGCGCGAGCGCGGCGTCGAGCAGGCCGGGCACGCCGCGCGTCAGCACGAAGCTCGCGACGTCGGCGCGCTCGATGCGTGCGTGCTTCAGCACCGCCCGCCCGCGCAGGAGGTCGTCGCGCGTGCCGATCCGCTCGCGCCCGGCAGCGCGAGCGCGCGGCGCGACGGCGCGCGCGATCTCGGCGCGATGCGCGAGAAAGAACGAGGGGTCGAGCGCCGCGAGCCGGCGGTAGTGCGCGAGCGTCAGCGCGAGGCCCTCGCGGATGCGCTGCTCGGTCGTGCGCGACTCTTCGGCAGCGCGCCACGCGCGCCACGCCCCCCGGAAGTGCGCCAGCTCCTGCTCGTAGACCGCGAACAGGAGTGCGTCGCGGCCCGCGAAGTATTGGTAGAGCGAGCCGACCGAGACGCCCGCGCGCTGCGCGACGTTCACCGTGGTCAGCGCGTCGGGCCCACTCTCCGCGAGCACGATCTGCGCCGCCTCGACGATCGCCTCGACGAGCCGGCGCGAGCGTTCCTGCTTCGGCAAGCGGCGGCGAATCGCGTTGCGCGCGCGCGGCATGCGCAGGGAGTAGCACGCGCACCGCGCGAGCCTCCTCGCGCGCACGAGGCGCGCGGCGCAGTCCGCGCTCGAGCGCGGTTGTTAGAGGTTGCCGACCTCCGCCTCGAGCAGATGCGCGAAGCGCTCGCGCGCGGCGGCCTCGCGGCTCGGCAGGTGCCCGCTCGGGAACAGGCCGTCGGTGCCCTTGTACTCGCGCAGCACCTGGCGCGCGATCGTCACCTTGTGCACCTCGGTGGGTCCGTCCGCGATGCCCATCACCGCGGCACCCAGCAGCATGCCGGCGAACGGCATCTCGTCGGACACGCCGAGCGAGCCGTGCAGATGCATCGCCCGGTAGACGACGTCGTGATAGACCTTCGGCATCGCGACCTTCACCGCCGCGATGTCCTTGCGCACCTTCTTGTAGTCCTTGTACTTGTCGATCAGCCACGCAGTGCGCAGCACGAGCAAGCGGAACTGCTCGATCTCGATCCAGCTGTCGGCGATCTTCTCCTGCGTCATCTGCAAATCGGCGAGCTTGCCGCCGCGCACGTCACGCGAGAGCGCGCGCTCGCACAGCATGTCGAACGCCTTGCGCAGCTGCGCGATCGTCCGCATCGCGTGATGGATGCGGCCGCCGCCGAGGCGCGTCTGCGCGATCACGAACGCGCCGCCGGGCTTGCCGAGTAGGTGGTCGGCCGGCACGCGCACGTTCTCGTAGCGGATGTAGGCGTGGCTCGCGTGCTCGGGACGCTCGGCGCCGATGCCGACGTTGCGGACGATCTTCACGCCCGGCGTGTCGGTGGGCACGATGAACATCGACATGCCGCCGTGCGCGTCGACCTCGGGGTCGGTCACCGCCATCACGATCAGGAACGACGACCAGCGCGCGTTCGACGAGAACCACTTCTCGCCGTTGATCACCCACTCGTTGCCGTCGCGCAGCGCGCGCGTGGTGAACAGCGTCGGGTCGGCGCCGGCGTGCGGCTCGGTCATCGAATAGCAAGAGACGATGTCGCCATTCAGCAGCGGCTGGAGATAGCGCTGCTTCTGCGCCGGCGTTCCGTAGTGCGCGAGGATCTCGGCGTTGCCGGAGTCGGGCGCTTGGCAGCCGAACACGAGCGGCGCGAAGCGCGAGCGGCCGAGAACCTCGTTCATCAGCGCCAGCTTCAGCTGGCCGTAGCCCTGGCCGCCGAGCTCGGGTCCGAGATGGCACGCCCACAGGCCGCGCTCCTTCACGCGTAGTTTGAGCGGAGTCAGGAACTTCTTCGCGCGCTCGTCGCGGATGTCGTAGACCTCGTCCAGTAACAAGTCGAGCGGCTCGACTTCGTCACGGACGAACTGGTCCAGCCAATCGAGCTCGCGTTGGAACTCGGCGTCGGTCTCGAAATCCCACGACATGCGCTCCTCCTCGGGATGATGCGAAAGGAGGAAGCGTAGTTCGCGCCGGGCGCCGATTGCGAGCCGGATACCGGCTCTCGCGCTCGCGCGAAGTGCGCGCTCAGGACTTGCCGGTCTCGACGTCGATCGCGCGGATCCAGCCCTCGGCTTGCTTGCGGTGGCGCGGCGTGCTCATCGCACGCTGGAACCACTGCCGCGCTTCCTGCGGCTTCTTCAGGTTGTAGTAGGACATCCCGAGCAGGACCTGCGCGTTGCCCGGGTCCTTCGCGTTGCCCACTTCGAGCGCGCGCCGTAGCGCCTCGACCGCCGCGTTCCAATCCTCGCGCTGCACGTGCACCTCGCCGAGGCGCAGGTAGAGATCGCCCGAGCGCTTCGCCTGCGCGGCGGCGCGCAGCGGCGCGACCGCCTTGTCCCACTCGCGCGCGGCGACCCAGCAGTTGCTGAGCTTCTCCTGCACCGCGCCGGACTTCTCGAGGCGAGGCGCCTCCTTCGTCAGCAGCATGCCGCAGCGATACGGGATGCTGTTGAAGGCCATCAGATCGGCGAGCCGCGTGAGATCGGCGCTCTCGGTGAGCAGGCCCATGTGGTAGGCGAGCTGGAGCGCCACCAGCGCGTCGTCGTACTTCTCCTGCGCGCCGAGCACCGCCGAAAGCTGCACCCAGTTCGCCTTGTTGTTGGGCTGCGTCGCGACCAGCTTGCGCACGAGCGGCTCGGCCTTCGCGTATTGCTCGTTCTTCAGGTAGAGCGCGAGCACGAGCTGGAGCCAGCTCGGCTGCGGCTTCTCCGCCAGCGCGAGCGCCTTCTCCGCAGGCGGCAGCGCGCGACGCTCGTCGCCCTGCTGGTAGTAGGCGACCGCGAGCAGGTAGTACGCGTTCGAGTTCGGCTTCGGGCTGGCCGCGATCCACGCCTCGAGCGCGGCCGCACCCTCGCGCCACTGCTCCTGCGCGAGATACAGCTGCGCGATGTTGAACTTTCCGTCGAGGATCTCCTGCTCGTTCAAGCCGCCCGAATCGAGCATCAGCTGGAGATGCTTGCGCGCGTCCGCGTAGCGCTCCTGCTGCTGCGCGATCACCGCGTAGAGCTGCTGCACGCGCGACATCTCGTACGGGCTGAGCTTCTTCTGGTCGAGCGTGTCGAGCACGCCCTTCGCTTCGTTCAGCTTGGGCGGATTCGCCTGGTAGGCGTCATACGCCGCCTGGAGCTTCTTGCCCGTCTGCTGGTCGATCTGATTGGTGGGCTTCTTCTCCTCCTCCTTCTTCGCTTGCGCGTACGCCGGAGTCGAAGCGAGACAGAAGGCGAGGGCGAACCCGCTGAGAACGCGAAGCAGCTTGGACGACCCCACGGCTACCTCTCCATGTTGAAGCTGAGCTTGACCTGGACGCCGACGCGCTCGACCGCGACGCCCTCTTGCACCTTCGGGTTGTAACGCCAGCGCGCGATCGCCTTCAGCGCGGCTTCCTCGAAGTAGCCCCGCGGGCTCGAGTCGATGACCTTGGCATCGCGAACCGTGCCGGCGGCGGTGATCGTGAACTGGATCAGCACCCAGCCCTCGACGCCGCGGCTCTGCGCGCGCGGCGGATAGTCCGGGTTGATGCGAACGAGCGGCATGATGTCGCGGTCGGAGCCGCCGACGTTCACGGTCATCTTCGACATCGACGCGCGAGCATTCACGTCGGGCTGGATCATCGCGACGGCTTCCGTGTTCGCGGCGCCGCTCGCGAAATTCATCTTCGGCTGCTGCGGCGCGAGGTCGGGCCGGTCGCGGTGCGCCTTCGACTGGCGCTTCGACGCCGTCTCGGTGTCGCGGCGCAGGCGCGTGAACTCGATGCGAGTCGCTTGCTGGCTATCGAGCTCCGGCGGCTCGCCGGAATGGATGAACACCCACAGCAACAGAAACACGAGCGACGTCAGGAACCCGCCCGCCGCCAGCGTGATCGGAAAGCGCAACGCAGAGAGCATCTCATTGGCCTCCCGAAGCGTCGTCGGCCGCGATGTACACCTCGTTGATTCCGCCCGCCTTCACCTCATCCATCACGCGCGCGACCACGCCGGCCTTGGACGCCTTGTCGGCGAGGATCACGACGGAGTCGTCGGGGCGCTCGATCGCGAGCCGCTCGACGATCGAGCGCACGCGCCGGAAATCGACCTGCTGGCGATCCATCCAGAGATCGCCGTTCTCGGTCACGGCGATCATGATGTTGCCGTGGTCGCGCGCCTCGGGCGTCATCGCCTCCGGCTTCGTGACCGTGATCCCGGCTTCCTTCACGAACGACGTCGTGATGATGAAGAAGATCAGCAGGTTGGTCATGAAGTCGAGCATCGGCGCGAGGTCGATGCCGTGGTCGTCACTCTCGGGCGCGTGTCGTTGCGATCGCATTCCGCCGCCTCATTGCCCCGTGCTGAAGGTGATGTTGAAGACAGCCGCCAGCCGCGCTGCGTCGATCACGTCGACGACGGTTCCGGTCGGCGCGTTCTGATCGGCGACGATCAGGACGCCGGCCTCCGGCCGAACCGCCTTGATCCGCTCGACGTTCGCGCGCACGGCGCGCACGTCCACCTCGCGGTTGTCCACCCAGATCGTTCCGTCCGACAAGATCGAGATCGGGATCGCGGCCTTCTTGGGGTCGTCCTCCTGCTCCTGAGTCATCTCGCCCGTCGGTCGACTGACCTCGAGCGATACCTCCTTCACGAACACGGCCGTGATGATGAAGAAGATCAAGAGGTTGGTGACGAAGTCGAGCATCGGCGCGAGATCGATGCCGGTGTGGCTCTCGTGCGACTCGGCCTGATGGCGTCGGATGCGCATGGTTAGAAGGTGAACCTATCCGCGAGCAGCTCGGTTTCGCGCCGCGCTCGGTTTCGGAAGTAGTACTGCGGGTAGAGGCCGGTGATGCTGACCGCGAGGCCGGTCATCGTGCACACCATCGCGTGCGAGACACCGCTCGCCATCGTGCGGGCGTCTGCCGAACCGCGCAGCGACATCGAGTCGAACACCTCGAGCATGCCGCTCACCGTCCCGATCAGCCCCAGCAGCGGCGCGAGCGGAACCAGCATGTTCAGCACCGGCAGCCCCGCGGTCATCGCGCCGTTCAGGCTCGAGATCATCGCGCGGCGAATCATGCGCGAGGACCAGGAGCGGTGATCGCGGCGAGCGACCCACTTCGCGTGAAGCTCGTCGGACATTGCGGGCAGCTGGTTCCGGAAGAACCAGTAGCGCTCGGCGACGAGCATCCAGAGCAGCGCCCCATTCAGGAAGATCAACCAGACGAACGGTCCGCCGTCGTTGATCAGCTCCTTGGTCGCCGCGAGGAAGTTGAGGCTAGGCACGCCGCTTCTCGATGCTCTCGGCGAGGAGACCCGTGCTCTGCTCGTCGAGCACCTGGACGATGCCCTTCGACATCGAGCCGAGAAACGCGTTGACGAAGAGCAGCGGGATCGCGATGCCGAGGCCTGCGACGGTCGCGATCATCGCTTGGCCGATGCCGTTCGCCATCAGGCGCGGGTCGCTCTGTCCCGACTCGGTGATGCTCTGGAACGTGATGATCATGCCCACCACGGTTCCGACCAGCCCGAGCAGCGGGCCGGCGGCGACGGCGAGGCGCAGGAACGCCTGGAAGCGTTCGAGCTTCGGAACCTCGCGGAGCACCGCCTCGGAGATGCGGAGCTCTGCCACCTCGGCGTCTTCCTCGATGCGATTCGGGTCGCCGCGGAAGGCAGCGAGCACGCGACCGAGCGAGTTGTCGTTCGACGGATTCGCGACCTGGCCGAGCTGGCGCCGCACGCGTGTGCGCTCGCCGAGCAGGTAGAGCGTCTGCACGACCGAGAGCGCCGCGCCGATGAAGCCGACGAAGAGAATGAAGTAGACGATCGGCTCCGACTCGATGAAGCGCTGCACCCAGCTCGGGCGCTCGGTGACCAGCTCGAGCAGAACGCCGCGTGCGGGGTCGACGACCGCCTCGACGTACTCGTTGCCCTCGGCCTCGGCGAGATCGTCCGCCAAGCTGCGCGCGCCGCCGGCGAGCTGCCGCGGCAGGACCTTGAGCGCGCCTTCCTTGTAGACGAGGTACTCGTCGCCGGCCGAGGCGGTGAAGCCGCCGATACGGACGACTTCCATCTCCTGCGACGTGGCGTCGGGCTGAACGACCGGCGCGGTGTACTTCACGACGGCGCCGCTCGCCGTCATCTCGCGCTGGATCTCGTACCACATGCGCTCGAGCTCGGTGATCGACGGCAGCGATTTCGCGTCGGCCATGCGCTTGAGGAACGCGACGCGGTCCTCTTGGCCGTCGGCCGGCGGGAACTGGGAGTTGATCAGCGAATCGGCGAGCGAGTTGGAGATCTCACCCGCGATCTGGCGCGTTACGCCGAAGAGCTCGCCGAGGTTGCCCTGCCGCTGGCGCAGCAGCTCGTTCAGCTCGTTGATGCGGAGCTCGTTCGCGTCGTACGCCGCCGAGAGCGAGTTGCTCTCCGCCTCGGCCGCGTTCTTCTTGCGCTCCGCGTCGGCCATCTTCGCTTGCTGCTGATCGCGCGCCGAGCGGAACTCGCGCTCGCGTTCGGCATTGATCTTCTGCTCCGCCGCACGCGAGTTCTGCACTTCCTTCAGCAGGTCGGCGAGCGTGTTCGCGGTCTGCGCCAGCGCGCTGCCCGCGACGAGCTGTGTCGCGAACGCGATCGAGAGAGTGAGTGTTCGGGCGCGCATTACGACTGGACCTCCGCCTGCGGCGCCGGAACCGGCACCTCGAGGAGGTCAGGGGCGCCAAGCTTCTTGGCGACCTTGATGGCCTTCAGCACCGCCTCCTGATAGTCGTCCTCGACGACCCACTTTCCCGTGTTCTGATTCCAATAGCCGGTCTCTTCCCCGTCCGGCGTCTGATACATCAGCGAGACGCGCCCGAGCCGCACGAACTCGACCGTCTTGTCCTCGCCGTTCTCGCCGCCCGGCAGATTTCCCTGATAGGTGTCGAGCGAGCGGCCGTAGTCGAGCTCGATCTGATAGGCCTCGAGGATGCGCCGATACTTCTCGGAGATCGTCACGTCCGCGCGCGGCATGATCTCCTGGAGACGCGTGACGCGCGCCGTGCGCTCTTCCTTGAGGAACGGCACGTCGAGCTCCACGAAGCGGACCAGCGTGTTCACCATCTTCTGCATCAGCGGCTGAATCTCGCGGCCGGTCGTGTCGACCTCGCCGAGCTGCCGCTGGATCAGCGCGATCTCGTCGGCTTGCGACTTCACCTGCGTGCGGAGCTGCTGATTGAAGCGCGTCAGGCTGTCGACGTCCGAGAGCGCCTGGCGGTAGCGCGCGGCAGCGTCGTTCGTCTCGTCGTTGAGCCTGCCGATGCGCTCCTGCGCGGCGGAGGCTTCGCGATCCGCGGCGGCCTGCGCCTGAATGATGGAGTCGAGCGACTGACCGCCGGCTCCCGTCGCCGCTGCGAGTGGCAGCGCGGCGAATAACGCGAAGGCCACGGCCTTCGCGCGGTGTCGACTGACCTGCGTCATGTGGGCGCGCATCTCCTGGATGGGAAGGATGGGATGGTGGGGGACGTGCACAGCGGTGCCGACGGAAGAGTCGACCCCGAGGGTTCGCAGGGTAAGCGCGCCGCGAATCGAGAGTCAAGCATCAAGGTCCTTGTACGAGAGAAAATCTCCGCGCGGGCGTGCGCTTCATGCGAGCTTCATGCGCCGCTCGTTGAAGTCGACCGTTCGGTCGCATGCGCGAACGCATGCGCTCCGGCCTCCACGCGCGAACGATCACTCGCGCACGAAGTACGGAAGTGAGATCTCCGCCGAGAGCGCTCGGAACGCGACTCTCACGCGCATGCCGACGGAGATCGCGGCGTACTCGCATTCGAGGTTCGCGAGCATCTCGAAGCCTTCGTCGAGCGCGACGATCGCGACCGCGTACGGCGCCACGAACGACGGATGCGGCGCACGATGAACGATCGTGAAGCTGTACACACTTCCGTGTCCCCGGCTGTCGCTCCAGACGAGCGCGTCCGATTGGCAGGCCGTGCAGAGCGGCTGTGGAATGAACACGTGCGCGCCGCAGTCGCGGCAGCGCTGCACGCGCAACACGCCGGCGCGCGCACCCTCCCAGTGCGGCTGCGAGAGCGCCGTCGGGCGCGGCAACGGGCGAGCGCTCATGCCGGCTCCGTCCCGAGCAGCAGCGCGTCGCAGAACAGCGCGCCCGCGCCTCCGTTCGTTGCGATCGCGATGCGAGCGTCCGGCACCGTGAGCGCGCGGGGCAGCTCGCCGCGCAGCTGCTGCACCGCGGCGATCGGCTTCTGGAGCAGCTGCGCGAGCCCCGCGTGGCTGAACGACAAGAGGCCGCCGTTCGTCGCGACCGGCAGCGCGCCGCCAACCGCGATGCGGCCGTCTCGGACGAACGCGCCGCCTTCGCCGCGCGCGCAGAAGCCGAACGCTTCGAGCTGGCGAATCACCTCGAAGCTGAATGGGTCGTAGAGCTCGGCGACGTCGACCTCCGCGGGCGAGAGGCCGCACTGCGCGAACGCGAGCCGGCCGGCACGAGCGCCCACATCGCCGTAGCGGTCCCAGACGGGCGGCGTCACGTAGGACATCCCGCAGCGATCGAGCGCGGCGCCGAGCAGCCAGATCGGCCTCGCCGGCAGATCGCGCGCGCGCTCGGCGGAGGTCAGCACGAGCCCGGCGCCGCCCTCGTTCGTGAGCGCGCAATCGAGGAGGTGGAACGGCTCCGCGATTGGCCGCGACGCCAGCACGTCGTCGCGTGAGACAGGGTGTCCGAACATCACCGCTTCGGGATTCCGCGCGCCGTGACTCCGGATCGTTGCCGCGACTTCCGCGAGGTCCTCGCGTCGCGTGCCATACACATGCATGTGTCGGCGCGCGACCAGCGCGAACTCGGCGGCGGTGAAGAGACCGAAACACTCGGTGAACTCATGGCCGGGCTTGGTCCAGGGCGCAGTCTCCTCGCGCCGTGCGTACTCGCCGGCCTGCGCGGTCGCGATCAGCACGCTCGTCGCTTGCCCCGACGCGATCGCGAGCGCCGCCTCGAGCAGCGCGGGAATGCCGACGTCCGCGCTGCCGGTCCAGACCGGGCGCCCGCCCAGCCACATCGCGGTCTCGCGCGAGCGCCAGCTGCGCGCCGACGAGGTGCAGTGGACGCCGTCGATGTCGGCGAACCCGAGCCCCGCCGAGCGGAGCGCTCCGCGCATCGCGTCGAGCAGCAGCTCCGTCTCGGGCACGCCGACGTGGCGAGCCTGCCGGGTGTTGTACGCGCCGACGATCGCGACGCCGTGGAGAGGGTTTCGCACGTCGTCTGGGAGCTAGTGGGCCATGCGGTGAAGCCGCGGCTCGTAGACGCCGTCTCGGAGCCGGCCGAACAGCTCTCGCAGCTGCGGATGGCGCACCGGGCCGTTCTCGCCGTCGGACACGAGATTCTGCTCCGACACGTACGCGACGTAGGTGGTCTCGGCGTTCTCGGCGAGTAGGTGGTAGTAGGGCTGATCTTTGCGCGGGCGGAGGTGCTCCGGGATCGCGAGCCACCACTCTTCGGTGTTCGCGAACTCGGGATCGACGTCGAAGATCACGCCGCGAAACGCGTGGACGCGGTGGCGCACCACCTGGCCGATGCGGAAGCGGGCTTCACGAAGCTCGGTCATCGCCGGAGCATTGCTCACTGCTGGGCCGCGATCACGACCTCGACGCGCCGATTGCGCGCCCGGCCCTCGGGATCGTCGCTGCCGTCGGGCTTCACCTCCTTCGCGAGCGGCCGCGATTCGCCGAGACCCTGCGCGGAGATCAGATCGAGCGGCAGGCCGGCCGCAGCGAGCGCGTCCGCGACCCGGCGCGCGCGCCGCAGCGAGAGCTCGAAGTTGTAGGCCTCGGTGCCGCGCGCATCGGCATGGCCCTCGCAGATGAGCTCGTTGCCGGGCGCGAGGCGCTTCACGATCTCGGCGATCTTCGTGACCGCCGTGGTGCCGGCGGGCGTCAGGGCGTCGCTGTCGAAGTCGAACAGCACGTCGGTGACCAGCACGGTCACGCCGCGGTCGTCGACGCGCGTCTCGAAGCCGCTCGCGCCGAGCTCGGTCTCGAGCTGCTTCTTCTTCGTGGCGGTGCAGCCCGGCGAGAAGATCAGCGCGGCGGCGACGGCGAGCGCGAGGCGAGCTCCAGCAGCGAAGCGAGACATGGGCGGCGTCCTCCCCGCGCCCAGCTTGCCTTGTTCTCGCGCTGCGCGACAAGCGATGCGAGCTCGCGAACGCGCCGCTTGCCGAAGCTCGCGAGCGAATGAACCCTGCTCGGATGCCCACTTCCGCGCCGCGCCCGGTCGGCCTGATCCTGAACCCGATGTCCGGGCGCGACGTGCGCCGCCTGGTCGGCCGCGCGCAGACCGAATCGCTCGAGGTGAAGCGCAGCCAGCTCGCGCGCGCCGTGGTCGGCGCAGCGGCGGCCGGCGCGACGCAGTTCCACTTCGTGCGCGACGTGTTCCGCCTCGCCGAGCAGGCGCTCGAGTACCTGCAGCTCGACGACGTGAAGATCTCGCAGCTCGAGATCGGGGCGCTCTCGACGACTCCCGCCGACACCGCGCGCGCCGCGCTCGCGATGCGCGAGGCCGGCTGCGGCGCGCTGCTCGTGATGGGCGGCGACGGCACCAGCCGCATCGTCGCCGGCGCGTGGTCCGATGCGCCGCTCGTCGCGCTCTCGCTCGGCACGAACAACGTGTTTCCCGAGCGCGTCGAGGCGACGCTCGCGGGCGCTGCGGTCGGCCTCGTTGCGAGCGGGCGCATCGCTCTCGAGGAGGTCGCGCAGCGCGCCAAAGTGGTGCGCGCGCGCTTCGCGGACGGCGCCGAGACGCACGCGCTGATCGACGCGGTGCTCGTGGCAGACGATCACCCCGGCAGCCTGCTGCCGTTCGACGCCGGCAAGATCCGGCGCGCGCTGCTGACGCGCGCGGAGCCCGACGCGGTCGGCATGTCGCCGCTGGGCGGATTGTTATTGCCGACGCACAAGCAGGACGACGCCGGCGTCGACGTCGCGTGCTGCGCGCCGGGGCAGGGCGGCCGCGCGCTGCTCGTGCCGATCTCTCCGGGCCTCTACCGGACCGCGTTCGTCACGAGCGCGCGCCGCGTCGCGCTCGGCGAGCCGGTCGCGATCGAAGGCCCGGGCGTCCTCGAATTCGATGGCGACCGCGAGCGCGCGCTCGCCGCCGGCGAGCGCGCCGAGCTGCGCGTGCTGCGCGACGGCCCGTGGCAGATCGACGTCCAGCGCGCGCTCGCGCTCGGCGCCGAGCGCGGGCTGTTTCTCGATCGCCCGCACTGGCACGACGAGGGCGATACCGGCGAAGGGCCGGGTTGCTGCTGACCTCGCTACCGGCTCGTCAAGAAGCCAGCTTGCTCGTATCGATTCCGTAGAGCTTCGCGGTGCTCTCGCCCAGAATCGCGGTCTTCTGCTCGGGTGTTAGGCACTTCGTGTGCTCGGCGAGCATCTCTTGGCTCCACGGCCAGGTCGAGTCGCTGTGCGGGAAGTCGTTGGCCCAGAGCAGGTGCCGCCAGTTCATGTCGTTGGCGACTTTGAACGCCACCCAGTCGTCCTGGAAGGTCGTGTAGATGTTCTCGGCGAAGTATTCGCTCGGCAGCTTCGAGAGCTGTTGCCCGGCCGGCAGCCAGTAGCGGTGGCGCTTGTAGGCGTGATCCATCCGGTAGCAGTAGTGCGGCACCCAGCCGGCGTCGGCCTCGGCGCACACCACCTTCAAGTCGGGATGTCGCTCGAACACCCCGCCTAACACCAGCGTTCCCATGATGTCCTGGCAGCCGCGCATGATGCTGAGAAAGCCGTTCATCTTCGGGCCGCGCGTCTCGTGGCGGAACGCGTAGTTGCGGTCGGTGAGGATGTGGAACGAGAGCGGCAGGCCGAGCTCGATCGAGCTCTCCCAGAACGCGTCGTAGACGCGCGAGTCGTAGTCCTCGACGCCCGGGTTCCCGGTCATCATCACGCCCTTCAGCCCTAATGCTTTGATCTCGCGCAGCTCGCGGATGCCGTCCTCGGGCGTCTTCATCGCGAGCTGGCCGAGCCCGATCAGGCGCTCGGGATGCTTCGCGCAGTACGAGGCGATCCAGCGGTTGTAGGCCGCGAAGCACGCGGTCTTGTAGTCGAAGTCGCTGTGGTTGCAGAGCACCATCCCGACCGTCGGGTAGATCACCTCGGCGTGGACGCCGTCGCGGTCCTGCTCGGCGAGCCGCGCGTCCGGATCCCAGCCGCCGGGATGCATGTCGTAGAACTTCACGCCCGTCGTGCGGATCTTCTCCGGCGGCGTGCCGGCCGCGGCGACCAGGCCCATCGCGATCGGCGCCGGCAGGCCGTCGACGAAGAACGCGTCGCCGAGCTTCTCGTTGTCGAAGCGCATCTTCGGCGCGCGGTCCTTCCACTTCGCGTCGATGAAGTCGACGTAGGTGTTAGGCGGCTCGGTGATGTGGGAGTCGGCGGAGATCACGACGTTCATGGCGCGGCTCCTCGCGTGCGATCCGGAGACTCTACTCCCGCTTCCTGCGCCTCGCGCGCTGTGCCAACGTTCGCGGCTCGCGCACCGCGCACCTGGCGAGCGGGAGCGCGACCGGAGGTCGCCATGAAGTTCGGAATCATGTTCGCCAACGTGGGCCCGTTCGGATTGCCCGATCGCCTCGCGCACTTCGCGCAGAAGGCCGAGCAGGTCGGCGTCGAGTCGCTGTGGACGGTCGAGCATGTCGTCGTCCCGAAGGGATACGGCTCGAAGTACCCGTACTCGGATTCGGGCAAGATGCCGGGCCCGGAGAACTCTCCGATCCCCGACCCGCTGATCTGGATGAGCTTCGCGGCCGCGGTCACGAAGAAGATCAAGGTCGCGACCGGCGTCCTGATCCTCCCGCAGCGCCATCCTTTCTATGTGGCGAAGGAGCTCGCGACGCTCGACGTGCTCTCGGCGGGGCGCGCGATTCTCGGCGTCGGCATCGGCTGGCTCGAGGAAGAGTTCCGGGGTCTGGGAGTTCCGTTCGAGGACCGAGCGGCGCGGACGGAGGAGTCGATTCGGGCGCTGCGCAGCCTGTGGGGCGACAAGCCCAGCGCCTTCGAGGGCAAGCACTTCCGCTGGAACGCGGTCGAATCGAACCCGAAGCCGGTTCAGAAGCCCGGCGTGCCGATCGTCGTCGGCGGCCACGTGCCCGGCGCAGCGAAGCGCGCGGCGCGCTACGGCGACGGCTTCTTCCCGGCGCGCCCGGACGGGCTGGCGAGCCTGCTCGAAACGCTCGCGAAGGAGTGCGCCGAGATCGGTCGCGATCCGCGCACGATCGAGATCACGACCGGCTCGGTGCCGACGCTCGACGAGGTGAAGCGGCTGCGCGACCTCGGCGTCTCGCGCTTCGTCGTGCCGCCGCCGGGGTTCGCGCCGGACGACGTGGAGCGGGGGCTCGAGAAGATCGGGAATGAGTTGATCTCGAAGGCCTGAGAGATCGAGGCGGCGCAGCGGCGGGCGGGCCGGGGGGTCGCGACTTCGGGCCCTTGCCGCTGAAGCGTTGGCGGCTGGGTGGAGACGGCGCGCGGCGGGTGGGCGCGCTTGCGCGCTCGCGACTCAGGCTGCGTAGCGCGGCGGCGTGTGGCGGGATCGGCTCTCGGGTCCCGTCGAGGCGCTCGAGACTTTCAAGCCGACCAATCCCGACGGCTTCGAGGGGTTCGCGCGGAATCCGTGCCACCTCGGGTCCGCTTGCGCCACATGACACTCGGCATGGTTGCGTGATTTCGCACACTGCCTGTCAGATCAGGCAACGGGAAGGCGACGCAATGGACAACGCGAGGAGTCTCGAGCTCGGGACGACGGACGAGGCCCCTCCTTCGAGAAGGGCCAACTCACGGGTGAAGGTGACGCTGCTGGCATTCGCGCTGGCGCTGGGCTCGGCGTCCACGGCGAACGCCGCTCCTGTGACCATCAACACCGATTCCTCGTGGCTTGCGACAAATGCCCTACCGGATTTCCCGTGGCTTTTCGATCCGTCATTCGACACGACCGGCTGGATCAACGCCTCCGTGAACATCCCAGCGTGCGGCAACGGCGCGGATTGCATCTGGTACGACGGACAATTCTCGGCCACGCACTTCGCGTGGCTGAGAAAGACCTTCACGATCTCGGACCCCGTGGTGTCCGCCGTCCTCAACGGCGGCATCGACGATGACGTCGACGTCTACCTGAACGGCGTTCTCGTGTTTTCCGACCACGACGGGACCGCCAACGCTTTCGGGCCGGTGGACGTCACATCGCTTCTGACCCCGGGCGTCAACCTCATCGCGGTGGCGGCTGAGGACAACTTCATGATCTTTGGGAATAACCACGATTTTGTGGCGTCACTCCAGGTAGAGACCAGCGTTCCAGAGGCGACTTCTCTCGCGCTCCTCGCCTCCGGATTCGCGGTTTTGGCCGCCCTTCGACGGTGCTAGCGGCAGCGCCGAGCTGACAGGCACCAAAACGAACGGACTGACGCCGCAGTGCGACCGCTGACTTGCGGCGTTTGGGCGGTCGCGGGCCGACGCCGACGCCGAGAGCGAACGCGCCGTTGAAGAATTCGGGCGTGAGGATCGCCTGTGCGGCTGCTGCAGCGGAGAAGAACGTCTCTCGTCGAGCTCGCGCGCACCGATGGCCTCACCGGGCTGCCGAACCGGCGCAGGGTCGAGGAGGCGCTCAGCCACGACGGAGGCCGGCCCCTAAGAACCGACCGCCGGAGCCGCCGCGGGCTCGGGAACTCGCCGCGTCGCGCGCGCGGCGAAGGGAACGGCGAGGGCGAGCAGAACCGCGGAGACGAGCATCGGTGCGCCCG
>Ga0187894_10002759_pt1 | contig 20642 bp, 9 predicted proteins | sample GBC1701081metaG_FD_136650 | JGI IMG/M metagenome (GOLD analysis project Ga0187894, IMG submission 136650) | White microbial mat communities from a lava cave in the Kipuka Kanohina Cave System on the Island of Hawaii, USA - GBC170108-1 metaG ...
GGTCCCGGCGCTTCAGGCTTCCCGCCTCGATCTGCGCAATGCGCTCAATAGCGGCGGTCGCGGCGCCATCGGCGGCCTCTCGAAGCATCGTTTGCGGCAGGGATTGGTGATTGCCGAGGTCGCTCTGGCGACCGTGCTGGTGATCAGCGCCGGGCTATTGATGAAAAGTTTTGGCCGCCTTGTCAACTTTGACCATGGCTTTCGAGCCGAGAACGTCCTGGTCACGCCGATTACATTACGCGGCCAGATAAACCCGAAGTTCGCCGCTTTCTACGAGCAGGTGTTGGCGGAGGCAAGCGCATTGCCCGGAGTCGAGTCGGCGTCTCTAGCGCTGCAAACACCGATGGAATCGCGGGGATTCAAGTTTCCCTTCCGAGTTGAAGGGCGCCCTGCTTTGCCTCGGAGTGAACTCCCTCAGGCCGTCATTCGTCCGATCACCGCTGAATACTTCAAAACCGTCGCCATCCCGCTCCTTTCGGGGCGCGCATTCAATGATCGAGACCGCGCGGGCGCGCCCGCGGTGGCGATCATCAACCAGACTTTCGCCAAAACCCTTTTCCCGAATGGCGAGCCATTCGGTCAGCGGTTGCAAAGCGAGGAGATGAAGGGGCGAAGCGTTTTGATTGTTGGCGTGGCGGCTGACGTGACGCCCGAAGCGGGAGCAGCCGCCAGACCAATGATCTATCTGCCTTTCAGTCAGTTTCCAGTTCCGGGCATGTCGCTGCTGGCGCGTACGGCGGGCAATCCTCTCGGCCTTGTTTCGTCCATTCGGGAGCGAATCTGGGCGCTCGACCCGAACGTTCCGCTCGACAGGATTTATCCCCTCGAACAGAAAGTATCGGAGGCGACGACCTCGCCGCGCTTCACCATGTCTCTGGTCGGGCTGTTCGCCGCGCTGGGGATGGCGCTGGCCGCAGTAGGAATTTACGGCGTGATGTCCTATGTGGTGACTGAATGCGCAAAGGAGATCGGCATTCGGCGCGCGCTGGGCGCGACCGAGGCGGGAATTTTGTGGGCAATATTACGACAGGGAATGATTTTGACCTTGCTCGGATTGGCGCCCGGTTTAGTCATCGCCGTCTGGGCCACTCGTTTGCTGACCACGCTCCTATTTAGTGTCAGCGCCACCGATCCGCCGACGTTTGCGGGCGTCTCGTCGCTGTTGATCGCGGTCGCGTTGCTGGCTTGCTACATCCCGGCGCGGCGGGCGACGAAGGTGGATCCGTTGGTGGCGCTCCGGCGAGAGTAATTCGATTGCGGGTCGTCACGGACGACGCTCTGAAACAATGAAAATCGCTCCTGGGTACGCATCGCTTCCAGCGTGCTTTGCTTTGATCAAAGACCGCATGAAGAAGCCTGGCACGCTGGAAGCGATGCGTACCCAGGGATTTTCGGAGGAGATTTTCTGAAACCGCATCTCTGGCTGGTCAAATTCATCGGCGTGATCGTGCCGCGCCGCTTGCGCGCCGATTGGCGGCAGGAGTGGGAGGCCGAATTGCGTTACCGCGAGACGCTGCTGGCCGAGTGGGAACGGCTCGATTGGCGCAACAAACTCGATCTGCTGTGGCGCAGCCTGGGCGCGTTCCGGGATGCGCTGCTACTGCAACCAAGAAGATTGGAGGACGAAATGTTTCAAGACCTGCGTTTTGGCTTGCGAATGCTGCTTAAGCATAAAGGCTTCACGACGATTGCGATTCTCACGCTCAGCCTGGGCATCGGCGCAAACACGGCGATCTTCAGCATCGTCAACGCCGTGTTGCTGCGTCCCCTGTCTTTCGCCGAGCCGGAGCGATTGGTGTGGATCGGCGCCGGGTCGGGCGCCGACAAAGAGCAGGGCGTCACGCCGGCGGATTTCCTGGATTATCGCGAGCAGAGCCGGAGCTTCGCGCAGCTTGCCGCTTCGGTCTCCGATGGAATAGCGGTGAACCTGTCGGGTGGCGGCGAACCCGAACGACTCAAGGGCGGACTGGTGACGGCCAATTACCTGGACGTATTCGGAGTGAAACCCTCGCTGGGGCGAACGTTCGTCGCGGAAGAAGGGCTGGAAGGGGGCGAGCTGGTCGCTGTGCTGAGCCATGCGCTGTGGCAACGGCGTTTTGGCGGCGACCCGGCCATCATCAATCAGAAGATCATGCTCAGCAACCGCAAGTTCACCGTCATCGGCGTGATGCCGCCGCAATTCCAGTACCCGCCAGGCGTGGAGATATGGCAGCCCTTCAGCTTTCCCGCGTCGCCGCAAAACGCGTTTCGGAGTCGCGAACTGCACTTCCTGCGCCCGGTCGCCAGGCTCAAACCGGGCGTGAACAGGGCACAGGCGCAGGCGGAGGTCGAGACCATCGCGCGCAAGCTTCAGGCTCTCTATCCCAAGACCAACGCCAATCAGAGTCTGTTTCTCATGCCGCTGCAGGAGCGGCTCGTCGGAAACATTCGGCTGACGCTGCTCACGATGCTCGGCGCGGTGGGATGCGTATTGCTGATCGCGTGCGCGAATGTGGCGAACCTGCTGCTGGCCCGCGCGTCGGCTCGTGGCCGGGAGATCGCCGTGCGCTCGGCGCTCGGCGCCAGCCGTGGGCGCGTCACGCGGCAATTGCTCACCGAGAGTCTGGCGCTCGCGCTGCTCGGGGCCTCAGGCGGGATGCTCCTGGCGAAGTGGGGCGTGAAGCTGCTCGTGGCGCTCAGCGCCGACTATCTGCCGCGCGCGGATGAAGTCCACATCAACGCGCCGGTCTTCGGTTTTACGTTGGCCGTCGCGCTGCTCACGGGGCTGCTCTTCGGGCTTGCGCCGGCGTTGCAATCGGCGCGGCTGGATTTGACGGAAGCGCTCAAGGAAGGCGGCAGGGGCGCAGGCGGCGGAGCGCGGGGCCATCGGACGCTGAACCTGTTGGTCGTCGGTGAAGTGGCGATGGCGATGATGTTGCTGATCGGCGCGGGACTGCTCATCAACAGTTTCGTCCGTCTGCAACAGGTCAACCCCGGCTTCGACGAGAAAAATCTGCTGACGGCGCGAATCGACGTGCCGAACCCGTATGCCCAGCCGGAGAAGAAGCAGCAGTTTTTCGAGCAGTTACAGCAGCGCGTGGCGGCCTTGCCCGGCGTTGAAGCCGTGGGCCTGATTACGGAGCTTCCTCTGACCGAACAGTCCGCTGACTTTAAGTTCAAAATCGAGGGCCGCCCGGAGCCGACTCCGGGGCAAGACCCGCACGCCGATATACGCAGCATCAATCATGACTATTTCCGCGCCATGCGCATTCCGCTTCTCAAAGGTCGCCACTTCACCGAGGCGGATGTGCGCGATAGAGCGAAAGTCGTCCTGATCAGCGACGAACTTGCGCGGCTCTACTTCGCTGGCGAAGACCCGCTGGGGCGCCGTCTTCTCCTGAGTTGGATGAATAAATTGTCTTACGAAGTTATCGGCATTGTCGGCGACATCCGGCATCGCGGGCTGGACAGCGGATTGAGACAGACGATCTATTTCCCGTCTCTGCATCTCGGCTACGCGAATCTGGTGATCCGCACGACTAATGACCCTGTGAGCCTGGCCGCCGCCGTGCGTCGAGAGGTCGCGGCCATTGACCCGAATCAACCTGTCGCCAACATCAAGACGATGGAGCGATGGGTCTCGGAATCGGTCGCCCAACCTCGCTTCCGCACCCTGCTGCTCGGCCTGTTTTCAGGCGCGGCGTTGCTGCTCGCAATGGTGGGCATCTACGGAGTGATGTCATATGCGGTCTCGCAGCGCACACGCGAAATCGGCATCCGCCTGGCGCTCGGCGCGCAGACCGGAACGGTGTTAAAGCTGGCGCTGGGGCAAGGGATGAAGCTGGCGGGGCTGGGGATGGCGCTCGGCTTGCTGGCCTCGCTGGCCTTGACGCGACTGATGAAGAACCTGTTGTTCGGCGTGAGCGCGACCGATCCGCTGACGTTCGCGGTGATCGCCTTGTTGCTGATGGCTGTGGCGCTGCTCGCTTGCTACCTGCCCGCCCGCAAGGCCACGAAAATTGATCCGCTGAGCGCGCTGCGGAGCGAGTGAACGCGATTGCGGATTGCAAGTCAGCGCCGCGAGCGGTAGCGAGCGTCGCCTCCTCAGTCCGCTTACTGATAGGACCCGCTCGCGGCGCTGACTCGGATTGCGGATTGAATTGATGTCGAAGCCAAATGATGAAAGAAGAGATTCCCTGAAGCCGCATCTCTGGCTGATCGGTTTTATCGGCGTAATCGTGCCGCGGCGGCTGCGCGCCGACTGGCGGCAGGAGTGGGAGGCGGAGCTGCGTCATCGCGAGGTGTTGCTGGCGGAGTGGGACAAACTCGATTGGCGTAACAAGCTCGATCTGCTGCGGCGCAGCCTGGGGGCGTTCCGGGACGCATTGACGCTACAACCAAAAAGATGGGAGGACGAAATGTTTCAAGACTTGCGCTTCGGTATGCGAATGTTACTGAAGAAGCCCGGTTTTACGTTGCTTGCCGTCATCACATTCGCGCTCGGCATCGGCGTCAACACCGTGGTCTTCAGCGGCGTCTATGCGATGTTGTTTCAGCCGCTGCCTTATCCAAACTCCGAACGATTGGCGGTGGTCTCGCAGTTAGGCTGGCAGGAAATGGAGTTCGGAGTTTCGTATCCTGACTTCACCGCTTGGAAAGAGCGGAACGCCGCGTTCGAGCGGATGGCGGCCTGGCGCGGGATCAACGTCAATCTGGCCGGAAGCGACCAGGTCGAGCGCGTGGCGGGCAGTCGCGTCTCGGCGGAGTTCTTCCCGCTGCTCGGGGGCCGCGCCCAACTGGGCCGCGTCTTTCTAGCGGAAGAGTTTCGTCCCGGCGCCGGCAAAGTCGTCATCCTCAGTCATAAACTCTGGCAGGAGCGATTCGGCGCGGACGCGGGCGTGATCGGTCGAACGCTCAAACTTGACGATCAAAGCTACACGGTTGTGGGCGTAACGCCGCCGTCTTTCCTTTATCCGTTCCGCTCCGTCTTGTGGACGCCGCTGGAAGCCGACGAGGAGGACGGAACGCTGCAAGACGCGACGGCGAACCATTACCAGATTATCGGCGCGCTCAAACCGGGCGCGAGCCTCGATCGGGCCGCGAAAGAGATGGCGACGCTCGCGCGGGCCGCGTCGCGACAGAAACCGGCAGGGCAGCCCGAATTGACCGTGAAGGTGGCGCGACTGCGCGATACGATCCCGGGTCTGACGAAGTATCGAACGCCTGTATTCGCGCTGCAATTCGCCGTCCTCTTCGTCCTGCTGATCGCGAGCGTGAATCTGGCTAACCTTCTGCTGGCGCGCAATGCGACGCGACGCCGGGAGTTCACCATCCGTCTGGCGCTCGGCGCGGGCCGCGCGCGGCTGGCGCGCCAACTGCTGGTGGAGAGCATGCTGCTCGGACTGCTCGGCAGTCTGTTCGGGATATTGCTCGCGGCGTGGGGAATGAACGCGCTGCAGGCCGTCGATGATATGCGGCTGCCAGGCGCGGGCAAAATCGAAATCAACGCGCCCGTCCTGCTCATCACTCTGCTCGTCTCATTGTTGACGAGCCTCGCTTTCGGACTAGGCCCGGCGCTCGTGGCCGCGCGGCAGGATCTGAATGAATGTCTCAAAACGGGCGTCACGGCGGCGGATCCGCGCCAGCGGCGTCTGAGCGGAATCCTGGTCGCGTCGGAGGTCGCGCTGGCCGTGGCGCTTCTCACCAGCTCGGGATTGATGATCCGCACCGTTCTCAATCTGACGAATGAGTCCCCTGGCTTCGATCCCAAACACGCTGGCGCGGTCACGCTCTCGCTTCCGCCGTCCAATAGCGAGGGCAGGGATAAGCATCCGGACCATGAAATTCTGGCTTCCTATTACAACGAGGCCATCCGTCGGATTCGCGCTTTGCCCGGAGTCGAATCGGTCGGCGCTGTGGCCTATCCGCCGCTCGTCGGCTACAACCCCGGAGTGGATTTCACGATCGACGGGCGCGCATCAGCGCCAGAGAGGGGGCTGAGAGCCGACATTCAACCCATCACTCCGGATTACTTTCAAGCCATCGGCATCCCGCTCTTGCGTGGGCAACAGTTCACCGAGGCGGAGATGAAGCCGCAACCCGAAGCGGCGGTCGTCAATAACGCGTTCGCCAAAAAGTTCTGGCCAGACGAAGACCCGTTGGGCAGGCACATTCTGTTGCAGGGCGACAAGCTCCCGCGCGGGCCGCTCGTCGTGGTCGGTGTCGTTGGCGACGTGAAGCAGTTCGGATTGCACACGGAACCACGACCTGAAATCTACCTGCCGATGCGCCGCCATTCGATGACGCTGATCGTTCGAGCCAACGGCAATCCGGCTCAGTTGGCGGCGGCCGTGCGCGAGACCGTCCAAAGTCTGGATAACCGGGCGGCGATCAGCATCAGGACGCTGGAGCAGATGGTCAATCGTTCGACCTTGTCGCGGCGCAACCTTGCGTTGCTGATGGGAGTGTTGGGAGTTGTCGCGCTACTGCTGGCCGCGATGGGAATTTACGGCGTGATCTCCTATCTGGCCGCGCAGCGCACGCGCGAAATGGGCATCCGTTTGGCGCTCGGCGCGCAAAGAGGCGATCTCCTCAAACTCGTCCTGGGGCAAGGTCTGACGCTGACGATGGTCGGCGTCGCCGCCGGTCTGGCTCTCGCGCTTGCCCTGACGCGCTTTCTTTCAAGCATGCTTGTCGGCGTGAGCGCCGCCGACCCGATCACGTTCGCCGCGATCGGGTTGCTGTTGGCGGTCGTGGCGCTGATGGCAAGTTTTCTGCCGGCCCGCCGCGCAATGAAAGTTGATCCGATCACGGCGCTCCGGCACGAGTAATAACGAAAATCGCCCCCGGACACGCAAGGCTTCCAGCGTGCGAATTTGGCGAAAGACGTATCGCTCGGAAGCAACCTGGGTACGCATCGCTTCCAGCGTGCAGGCTCGGCGAAAGACGTATTGATCGGAAGTAGAGGCCTCCGAAGTCGCCTTGCTTGCGTTGAGTGATTATCGCTTGTAATCGCGCGCATCCGGATCGAGGCGCGCCGCGGGCCTCCAATAGGTCTGCCGCCCACGCCTGCGCGCTGGAGGCGATGCGTACCCGGGGATTTTCCGCAGGAGTCTTTTTGAAGCCGTATCTATGGCTGATCAAATTCATCGGCGTGATCGTGCCACAGCGATTGCGCGCCGATTGGCGGCAGGAGTGGGAAGCCGAATTGCGTTGTCGCGAGTCGCTGCTGGCTGAGTGGGACAAGTTCGATCGGAAACACAAACTTGATCTGTTGCGTAGAAGTATCGGCGCGTTCCGGGATGCGCTGTTATTGCAACCACGCAGATGGGAGGACGAAATGTTTCAAGACCTGCGTTTCGGCGTAAGAATGCTCCTCAAACATAAGGCAGTGACGGCCGTGGCGGTATTGTCGCTCAGCCTGGGCATCGGCGCGAACACGGCGATCTTTAGTTTGGTGGATCGGCTGCTGGCGCGGCCGCTGCCGGTGGAGCAGCCCGAACGACTGGTCACATTCAACAAGGGCGCCGCGCCCAACCTTTTCGACAAGTTCACCTATCCGGATTACGCCGATTATCGGGATCAAAATGGAGTCTTCGACGGGCTGGTCTGTTTCGCCGAGACGGCGTTGAACCTGAGCGAGCGCGGGCGGACGGAGCGGGTTCACGGCTTGCTAGTTTCTGGCAATTACTTCTCGGCCCTGCGCGTCGCGCCGGCGCTCGGGCGAGGCTTTCTTCTCGAAGAGGAACGCGCGCCGGACGCTCATCCGGTAGCGGTGCTGAGTTATGGCCTGTGGGTCCGCCGTTTCGGAGCCGATCCGGCGGTAGTGGGCAGGCAGATCACGCTGAACGGGCAAGGCCACACCGTCGTGGGCGTCGCGCCGGCTGAGTTCAGCGGTACGATTCGCGGCGCGGCGCCGGACCTTTACGCGCCAATCAAGCCGGAGGACAACCGGCACAAATACTGGCTCTTGCTGATGGGCCGTCTGAAACCGGGCGTTAGCCGCGAGCAAGCGCGGGCGGCGATGAACGCGCTCGGCCCGCAGATCGCCCGGCTTTATCCGAGGCCTGATGGCAGCCCCCGCATCGAGCCTCCGTTTCTACTCGAAGACGGCAGCCAGGGGCATACCTACCTGCTGCTCAAACTCTCGTTCCCGCTCAAACTGCTGATGGGGATTGTGGCGCTGGTATTGTTGATCGCCTGCGCGAATGTGGCCAACCTGCTGCTTCAGCGAGCCGCGGCGCGACGCAAAGAGATTGCGATCCGCATGGCCATCGGCGCTGGCCGTGGCCGCCTTGTTCGGCAATTACTGACCGAAAGTCTGCTCCTGGCGGCGCTGGGCGGCGGCTTGGGCTTATGGTTGGCCGGCCCCGTCGGCAAATTGTTGGCGAGTTTCACTCCGCCCATTGGGCGAGGCTACTCGACTCCGATTTCGCTCGAAGGCGGGCTTGACGCTCGCGCGCTCGTCTTCACGTTCTGTTTGTCCTTGCTGGCCGGGATCATTTTCGGTCTCGCGCCCGCGCTCGGCGCTTCGCGTACCGGTCTGGTTGCGGCGCTCAAGGACGGAGCGGGTGATGGCGCGGGACTGCGACGTTTCAACCCGCGCAAGCTGCTGGTCGTCGCGCAGGTGGCGCTTTCGTTTCTGGTGTTGATCGGCGCGGGCCTCTGCGTGCGGAGCCTTCAAAGATTGCAGGCGATCGACGCCGGCTTCGATCCGGCCAGGACGATTGTGATGTCGCTCGATCTGGGCCTCAGCGGTTACGACCAGGCGCGCGGGCAAATCTTCTATCAACAACTGGTGGAGCGCGTGACGAGCCTGCCCGGAGTCGAGTCGGCGAGTCTGGCCCACCTTACCCCGCTGAGCGATGACCTGCTCACGCGGAGGACGGCCATCGAGGGCTACGAAGCCCAGCCTGGCGAGAATATGTCTTTCCACTACAACGTCGTCGGGCCGCGCTATTTCGAGACGCTGCGCACGCCATTGATCAGCGGGCGCGATTTCACGCCGCAGGACAGAGCCGGCGCGCCGCAGGTCGTGATTGTCAACGAGACGCTTGCGCGTCGCTACTTCCCCAATGGCGACGCGCTCGGCAAGCGATTAATCTTCGGATCGTATCGCGGCTCCCCAGTCCCGCTCCAACATTTGGAGATTGTCGGCGTGGTCAAAGACAGCAAGTACTCGGAGCTGACCGAGCAGACGCGGCGGATGATGTTCCTGCCGCTGGCGCAGAGTTACCGGGCAGAGATGCGATTGCACGCGCGCACGGCGCAAGACCCGACCGCGATGGTCGCCGCCATTCGCCGCGAGGCGCAAAAACTGGACGCCGGCCTGCCCGTCTACAACATCAAGACGCTGGAAGAACAGAAAGACCGTTCGCTTTACACCGCGCGTCTGGCCGCCATGCTGCTGAGCGTTTTTGGCGGACTGGCGCTCCTGCTGGCGAGCATAGGGCTGTACGGCGTGATGGCCTACGCCGTGGGCCAGCGCCGCCGCGAGATCGGCGTCCGCCTGGCCCTGGGCGCGCAGCAGCGCGATATCTTCAGGCTTGTGATCAAAGAAGGCATGGCGCTCGTGGCTGTGGGCGTCGCGCTGGGGCTGGCCGGGGCCATTGCCGGGACGCGATTGTTGACGACTTTTCTTTATGGCGTCCAACCGACCGACGCCGCGACTTTCATCGGCGTCGGGCTGTTGCTTGTGGCGGTGGCGTTGCTGGCCAATTACCTGCCGGCGCGGCGCGCCGCGCGGACCGACCCGACGCGGGCGTTGCGCGCCGAGTAAGGCTGCGATTTGACTGACCAAGATGACAAACAGCGTGTCCGTCTCCACCTCTGGCTGATCGCGCTCGTCGGCGTGATCGTGCCGCGCCGGTTGCGCGCCGACTGGCGGCAGGAGTGGGAGGCTGAGTTGCGCTGCCGCGAGGCGCTATTGGCCGAATGGGAGCGACTCGATTGGCGAAACAAACTTGATCTGCTGCGACGCAGCCTGGGGGCGTTTTGGGATGCGCTGCTGCTGCAACCGCGAAGATTGGAGGACGAAATGTTTCAAGACCTGCGTTTCGGTTTGCAAATGATGCTAAAAAATCCGGGCTTCACTTTTGTGGCCGTCATCACGTTGGCGTTGGGCATCGGCGCGAACACGGCCATTTTCAGCGTCGTCAACGCGGCTCTGCTGCGCCCTCTGCCTTATCCGCAACCAGAACAACTGGTGTTGATAGAGGAGCGGAACAGGAGTATGACCGGCATGTCGGTCTCTTATCCGAACTTCCTCGATTACCGCGAGCAGAACCAGGTCTGCGAGCGGATGGCCGCCTTCCGCTGGCGCGGCATGGACCTGACCGGAGGGAACGAACCTGAGCGGTTGAGCGGCCTTGAGGTGTCCGCCGGTTTCTTCGAGACGCTCGGAGTCAGTCCCATCCACGGTCGCACGATACGGTCCGAGGAGGACAGGGAGGGCGCGCAGCCGGTCGTCGTGATCGGGCATGATCTGTGGGCGCGCCGATTCAACTCCGATCCGAACCTGGTGGGTTGATGTCGAACCTGCTCGTCGGCGTCGGCGCGACCGACCCGCTGACGTTCGGCGCAATCGCGTTGCTGCTGTTGCTTGTGTCGCTCGTGGCCGCATTCGTTCCGGCGCGGCGGGCGACGAAGGTTGATCCGCTAACTGCGCTTCGCAACGAATGAAGGCGAGAAGCAAGCGCATAAATTTCACCATAAGGAGCGGCGAGATGATTATCGGCTTGAGAACTACCGGCGCTTTGGTTTGCCTTTTACTTGCGCAGATCGGCCTTACCTTTTGTCAAACTTCCGCAACGCAGGATCGGGTTGCCGGCTGGCGATCTGACCTCGACTTCCTGCTTTCCGAGATGCGGCGACAACACTACATCTATCGGTCCCAACCACTGCCCGAGGCGGTTGAGCGACGCGCGGCGGAATTGAGACAAGCGGTTCCGCGATTCAGCGATGAGCGGATGTTAGCCGAGTTTCAGCGCTTAATGTCCTTTCTCGGAGACGGTCACTGCTACATCCTGCCGGCTGGGGCGGAGCGAGTACGCTCAACATATTTGCCGCTGCGTTTTTACCTTTTTTCTGACGGGCTGTACGTGATCGACGCGGATGCCGGCCACGACCGATGGATCGGTAGCCGCGTCGTCAAGTTCGGTAATGTCTCGGCGGACGACGCGATTGCGCGCATAGGCGAAATGACGTCCAAAGACAATCCTATGGGCGTCAAATGGGTGGGGCCTTTCATATTGCGGTTCCGTGGCTTCCTTGAGGCGATTGGGAGTGAGGTTGGCGCGGGCAGCGTCCGGCTGGAGTTTGAAGGCAGAGACGGTCGCGTGGTCGCACAGGATATAGAGTTGACTCCGGTGTCGAGGGTCGGAGGAATACCGAAACTTATTCCCTCCAGGATTCCCGGAGCGACGAATCCTCCCTTGTATTTATCCTCCATCTCGACCAATTACTGGTTCAAAGAATTGCCGAACGGCGTTTTGTACTTTCAGTTCAATCAAGTGATGGACGGAAGTGGAGAAACACTCGGCGAGGTTGCCCGGCGGTTGCAAGCTTTTATAAAAGAGCGTTCTCCCAAAATCTTGATCGTCGACGCGCGCCATAACAACGGCGGCCACGCGGAACTGCTGCCGCCTTTCCTCGAAACCCTAAGGAAGTTCGAGTCGAGTGATCCGCAGTCGAAAGTAATTGTGATCACCGGCAGAAACACTTTTTCAGCCGCCCAGATTTTCATCGCGCAAGTCAATCGCCATACCAGAGCCGTCTTTGCCGGCGAACCCAGCAGTTCCAAACCCAATTTCGTCGGAGAAGAAAATCAGATTGTACTGCCCTGGAGCGGCGCTATTGGCAGCATCTCGAATCGCTACCATGAATCCATCCCCGGTGACACTCGCGCCTGGATAGATCCGGAAATTAAGGTCGAGCTATCTTCAAAAGATTACTTCGCCAACCGTGATCCGGTGTTGGAGGCGGTTCTCAAACGTTATCAGAAGTAATAACGATGAATGATCGCAGCGCGAATCACTCTTTCAGGCCGCATCTATGGCTGATCAACTTCATCGGCGCGATCGTGCCGCGCCGCTTGCGCGCTGATTGGCGGCAGGAGTGGGAGGCTGAGTTGCGTTACCGCGAATTGCTGCTGGCCGAATGGGACAATCTCAACTGGCGAAACAAACTTGATCTGACGCGGCGCAGCCTGGGGGCGTTTCGGGACGCGCTGTTGTTACAACCGAGACGATTGGAGGACAAAATGTTTCAAGACCTGCGATATGGCGCGCGAATGTTGTGGAAGAATCCCGGCTTCACCACCGTGGTAGTCCTGACGCTCGCGCTGGGCATTGGCGCCAACGCGGCGCTCTTTTCGGTGGTCAATGGCGTGCTGCTCAATCCGCTGCCCTATCCGCAGCCTGAGCAGCTCGTGACGCTCCATCAAAGCAAGCCGAATTTCGAAACCGGCGCCATCCCTTACCCGAATTTTCGTGACTGGCAAAAGGAGAATCGGACGTTCTCGGCCATGGCCATTTCTCGCGGGTTCGGCTTCACTCTGATAGGCGCGGGCGAAGCCGAGCGCGTCAGCGCGCGATGGGTCTCCGCGGACTTCTTCTCGGCGCTCGGCGTCAGGCCTCAGCTTGGGCGGACCTTCGCGCCGGGCGAAGATGAGAGCGGCGCAGCCCCTGTGGTCATCATCAGCGCGGACCTCTGGCAGCGCAAGTTCGGTTCCGCGCCGGACGCGCTGGGCAAAAGTATCGCCATCAGCGACAAAAGCTACACGATCGTCGGCGTGCTCCCTGCAAACTTCTATCTTCTTCGCGGCGTGGATGTCTATGCGCCTATCGGCCAATGGAATAACCCCGCGCTTCGGAACCGCGCCGTCGCTTTGGGGCTACATGGGATCGGCCGTCTCAAACCCGGCGTCACCATCGAGCAAGCGCAGGCCGACCTGGACAGAGTGATGCGAAATCTCGCCGACGCTTACCCGGAGACCAACAAAGGCAACGGCGCGAAGATCGTCCCGCTCAAGGAAAGAATCCTCGGCGACATCGGGTTGACCCTGTGGCTGTTGCTCGGCGCGGTCGGATTCGTGCTGCTGATCGCGTGTGTGAACGTCAGCAACCTCCTGCTCGCGCGCTCGACCGGCAGAACGCGCGAATTCGCTATTCGCGCCGCGCTCGGCGCGGGCCAGCGGCGATTACTCCACCAATCTCTGACCGAAAGCACACTGCTTGCCCTGGCCGGCGGCGGACTGGGGCTCCTCGTCGCAAGTTGGGGTACGAAGGCCGCGCTCGTCGCGATGCCCACCACGCTGCCGCGCGCGGAAGAGGTCTCCCTGGATGGCCGCGTACTACTTTTCACTGTCGCCATTTCGCTGTTTACGGGGATTCTTTCGGGGCTGGCTCCGGCGCTGAAGATCTCGCAGCGGCGTTTGCATGAAACGCTCAAGGAAGGCGGGCGCGGGGTGAGCCTCGGGCGCGGGCGCGCGCAGGGCGTCTTTGTCGCGGTTGAGATGGCGCTGGCGCTGGTCTTGTTGATCGGCGCGGGATTGATGATTCGCAGCCTCAACGCGCTGTGGAACGTTGATCCGGGCTTCCGTCCGGACAATGTCCTGACCTTCGGACTTAACTTTCCTCCGTCCATAAGCGCGAGCCCGGATGCGATTCGCGCCAACCTGCGCGGACTCAGTGACCAGATCAGCTCCACGCCGGGTGTCCGGGCGGCTTCATTCTCGGTGGGCGCATTTCCCCTGGAGGACCAGGACGATAATTTCTTCTGGCTCGATGGCCAGCCAAAACCCGCGAGTCAGAGCGAGATGAACATGGCGGTGGTGTACAGAGTCGAACCCGGCTATCTGACGGCCATGGGCATCCCTCTCAAACAGGGCCGCTTTTTCACCAATCAGGATGATGAACGATCTCCGAACGTCGTGGTGATTGACGAGGCCCTGGCCCGCAAATACTTCGGCGCCGAAAACCCCATCGGCAAGCGAATCCGCATGGATGGCGACGAAGCCCCCTGGCAGATCGTCGGGGTGGTCGGGCACGTCAACCAATGGGACCTCGGTTGGGACGATAGGGAATCACTCCAGGCTCAGCTCTACTTCCCGTTAAGGGCGCTGAGCGGAGGGTTTTCCGGCGTGAGAGTGGTGGCGCGATTCGAGGGAGCGGCGCCGGCGCTGCCGGCGCTTTTGGGCTCGATCCGCCGCGTCGTCCAAAGCAACAGCAACCAGAATGTTATCTCCAGACCTCGGACGATGAATGAAGTGATCGCCGGCTCGCTAGCTCAGCAGCGGTTCTCGATGACCCTGCTCAACGCGTTCGCCGTGGTGGCGCTGCTGCTGGCGAGTATCGGCCTCTACGGCGTCATTTCTTATCTCGTCGGTCAGCGGACACACGAACTCGGCGTCCGCATCGCGCTTGGCGCCGGGCGCAATGACGTTCTGCGTCTCGTCGTAAACCACGGAATGAAAATGGCTCTGGGCGGCGTGGCGATTGGCCTGGTCGCCGCGCTGGGCTTGACCCGGCTGCTGGCGGAGATGCTCTACGGCGTGAGCGCGACTGACCCGGCGACATTCACGGTCATTACCTTGTTGTTGACGGCAGTGGCGCTGCTGGCCTGCTCGCTGCCGGCGTGGCGGGCGACGAAGGTTGATCCGTTGGTCGCGCTTCGGTGCGACTGACCCGATTGCGGATTGCGGATCAGTACCGCGAGCGGTAGCGAGCGCCGCTTCCTGAGTCCGCCCACTAATGGAGGCCCGCTCGCGGCAGCGGACTCGGATTGCGGATTGAAAGAGGAGATTTTCTGAAGCCGCATCTCTGGTTGATCAAATTCATCGGCGTGCTCGTGCCGCGCCGCTTGCGCGCCGACTGGCGGCAGGAGTGGGAAGCTGAACTGCGGTCTCGCGAGACGCTGCTGGCCGATTGGGACAACCTCAACTGGCGAACCAGACTGGATCTGCTGCGGCGCAGCCTGGGCGCGTTCCGGGATGCGCTGTGGCTGCAACCACGAAGACTGGAGGACGAAATGTTTCAAGACTTGCGGTTCGGCGCGCGAATGTTGCTGAAGAACCCTGGCTTCACATTGATTGCAGTGCTCACGCTCGCGCTGGGGATTGGCGCGAACACGGCGATTTTCAGCGTTGTGAATGCCGTGCTGTTACGCTCGCTGCCTTACCCGGAGGCTGAGCGGTTTGTACAGGTGCGTGGCAGTCTGACAGGCGCTCTCTCGGTCGTGGAATTCCAGGAGTTGGAACAGCAAAACCGGGTGTTTGACGGTTTGTTCGCCTTCGAGGCGACAGAGTTTGCACTCTCAGGCAAAGGCCAGCCGGAGCAATTGAAAGGGCATTTTGTCTCGCCGCAGCTTCTGCCTTTGCTCAATCTCAAGCCATATTTGGGGCGCGTGTTTTCCGCCGCAGAGTATCAGGCGGGGCAGGATCAAGTGGCGCTGCTCAGTCATCGTTTTTGGCAACGTCGCTTTGGGGCGGCCCCCGCAGTGATCGGGCAAGCAGTCTTGCTGGACGAAGGCAGCTACACGGTGGTCGGCGTGCTGCCGCCGCAATTCGATTTCTTTCCGTATTCCGATTTGCTGCTGCCGCTGGCGTTCACGGCGGAGCGGCAAGCCGACACGGGCAATCGCAGTCTGGGCGTGATTGCACGACTGCGGCCAGGCATTGCCCTTGAGCAGGCGCAACGCGAATTGAGCGGGGTCACGCGCCGGTTTAAGCCAGCGCAAAACGCGCGGCTCACGCTGTTGCGGGATGTGCTGGTCAAGGATTTTCGCTTGACGCTGTTGTTGATGTGGGGCGTCGTCGGGTTTGTGCTGCTGATTGCCAGCGCCAATTTCGCCAATTTGCTGTTGGCGCGCGCGGCGCAGCGGAACAAAGAACTCGCGGTGCGCGCGGCGCTGGGCGCGCGACGCGGTCGTCTCGTCAGGCAATTGTTGACGGAAAGCCTGCTGTTTTCCGTGCTGGGCGGGCTGGTGGGATTGTTGTGTGCTGCCGGGGGCGTGAAAGCATTGCTTGCGGCTGGCCCCAGCGACTTACCGCGTTTGGGTGAAGTTGAAATCAATGCCGCAGTGGTGGCGTTCACTTCGGTCATCACGTTGCTGACCGGCGTGTTGTTTGGCTTGGTTCCTGCGCTCCAGTCTGCAAAACCCGACTTGCACAACTTTCTCAAAGAAGGCGCAGCAGTGTCAGCGTCAGGCTTTGGTTTCTGGCGGGGGCAGCGTATCAAGAGTTTGCTGGCCGTCACACAAATCGCCTTGACGCTCGTGCTGTTGATCGGCGCGGCGCTGCTCATCAAAAGCTTCCGGCAATTGCAACGCCTGGAGCCGGGCTATCAAGCCGAGCGATTGCTGACCGCGCAGATCGAACTGCCTGCGGCAAAGTATCCGGGCAAAGTTCTGGTGACGGCGTTTGCCGAAATGTTGACCGAAAGATTGCGCGCTTTGCCGGGCGTACAAAGCGTCGCCACCGCCACGGCCTTACCATTAAGCAGATATGGAAGCTTCTCGTCATTCACGCTCGAAGGGGCGGCTGAATCAGCAACGGGAACGGCGGATGACTTGCCTTTTGGCTATGATCCGCCGCCGCCGCCGGGGCCAGCAGGCGCGTCGCAGCGTCCCCTCCCAATCATCTTCAATAGCAACGTCAGTCCCGAATATTTTTTGACAATGGGAATTCCGGTGCGGCGCGGACGGGAGTTCAGCCCGCACGATACCGCGAAGTCTCAGCCGGTCGTCATCATCAATGAAGCGTTGGCGCAGCGTTACTGGCCGGGCGGCAATCCGTTAGGCAAGCGCATCAAGTTTGGTAGCCCAATGGCGCCAACGCCGTGGATGACAGTGGTCGGTGTGGTAGGAAACACTCGCCATTTTTCCCGCGACGATAAAGTACGACCGGAACTTTACCGGCCCTTGCCGCAAGTTGCTGAACGCCAATCTCGGGAGACTGATTCCGCGACTGGGAATCGTCTGGTTGATTTCCTGGGTGTGGTCGTGCGCACTACCGGGCGGCCTGAAGATTTGGCGTCCGCCTTACAAGAACAGGTCTGGCAACTTGACCCGGCACAACCGCTTTTGCGCCTGACGACCATGCAGGCGCTGCTGGATGAGAACGTCGCCCCGTCCCGCTTCAACATGCTTTTGTTCAGCGTGTTCGCCGTGGCCGCCCTGTTGCTCGCGGCGAGTGGCATCTACGGCGTGATGGCCTTTCTGGTCACGCAACGCACGCACGAGATCGGCATTCGGATGGCGCTGGGCGCGCAAACCCGCGACGTGTTGCGGCTGGTCATGGGGCAAGGCATGGCAATGGCCTTGCTCGGTGTCGTGATCGGATTGGGCGGCGCACTGGCCTTGACCCGATTGCTGAACAAACTGCTGTTTGGCGTGAGCGCCACTGATCTCTGGACCTTTGCGACGGTGGTCTTGTTGCTGTTGGGCGTAGCCGCGGTCGCTTGCTATTTGCCCGCGCATCGGGCCGCAAAAGTTGATCCGCTGGTTGCGCTTCGACACGACTGAAACTCATGAGCGATTTGACTCACACAACGCGCTTCCGCTTCTGGCGCTGGCTGATTCGCTTCATCGGGCTGATCGTGCCGGGCCGCTTGCGCGCCGATTGGCGGCAGGAATGGGAAGCGGAATTGCGCTGCCGCGAAGCGCTGCTGGCCGAATGGGACAACCTCAACTGGCGAACCAAATTTGATCTGCTGCGGCGCAGCCTGGGCGCGTTGTGGGATGCGCTGTGGCTGCAACCACGAAGACTGGAGGACGAAATGTTTCAAGACTTGCGGTTCGGCGCGCGAATGCTGGCCAAGAGTCCAGCTTTTACGCTCGCGGCGATTCTCTCTTTAGCGATTGGGATCGGCGCCAACACCGCCCTCTTCAGCGTCGTCAACGCCGTCCTGTGGCGTCCGTTGCCGTATCCAGGCGCGGAACGACTGGTGCGAGTCGGAGGCTGGAGTTTGGCGGAGGTGTTTGCGGCGCTCAAGCAGACGCAGCGCGCTTTTGACGGCCTGGCGGGCTGGAGGGCGCGCGATTACATGCTCACCGGACGCGGCGGGCCGGCGCACTTGAAGGGGCAGCGCGTCACACCGGAACTTTTGCCATTGCTCGACGTCACGCCGCAAGTAGGCCGCGCTTTCGTCGCCGAAGAGTTCCAACCAGGACGTGATCAGGTGGCGATCATCAGCCACCGCCTCTGGCAGAGTCGCTTCGGCGCAGACCCGCAAATTATCGGGCAAGCCGTGACGCTCGATCAGCAGCGCTACACGGTGGTCGGTGTGACGCCGCCGCGCTTCGATTTCTTTCCCACAGCCGATCTGCTCACACCGCTCCCTATCACCGCCAAAAACATCCGCGATCCGGACTACCATCTGGAGATCGTGGCGCGTCTCAAGCCGGGGCTGACGCTCGAGCAAGCGCGGCAGGAGATGGCGAGGATTGCGCCCATTCTTGAAGCGCAGCGCAATGCGCTCAGACAACGACTGGCAGGGCGGAATGGGGCGGCGGGCGATCAGGGCGAGGCGGCGGCGTTACCCTTTGATGCGCAGCGTGAACTAAGCCTCCAGCCGCTGCGCGAATTGCTCGTCAAAGATTTTCGCCTGACGCTGCTAGCGCTCTGGGGCGTGGTCGGCTTTGTCTTGCTCATTGCTTGCGCCAACGTCGCCAACTTGATGCTCGCCCGCGCCGCCAACCGGCAGAAGGAGTTGGCCATTCGCGCCGCCATCGGCGCGCGGCGCATGCGGCTGGTACGCCAGTTATTGACCGAAAGTGTGCTGGTGGCGGGCGTGGGCGGGGCGCTCGGCCTGCTCTGCGCCTACCTCGGTGTGCAGGCATTGCTCAAGGCCAACCCGATGATGCTCACAGCTAACCCGGCGTTTTTGGGAGAACTCAGCCAGGCAGCAGAGATGGCGACCATCCCGCGCCTGGGCGAAGTGGCGATCAATGGCTGGGTGATGGCCTTCAACCTGGGCCTCACCTTGCTCACGGGCGTGCTCTTCGGCCTGGCGCCCGCGCTGCAATTTTCCCGGCCTGACTTGAATCACGCGCTCAAGGAAGGCGCATTGGTTTCGTCCAAGGGCTTTCGTTTCGGGTTGCGCCGAGGCACGCAAAGTCTGCTCGTGGTCGGCGAAGTGGCGCTGGCGCTGGCGCTGCTGGTCGGCGCAGGCTTGCTGATCCGCAGCCTCTGGCGGTTCCAACAGATCGAGCCGGGCTTCAATCCGGACAAACTGCTGACGATGCAACTTGAATTCCCAGGTTCCAGATACCGCGACGACGCGCAAGTCATGTCGTTCGTCACGCGGCTCAACGAACGTCTGTCAGCGTTGCCCGGTGTCGAGAGCGTCGGCATGGCTGATAGCTTGCCGCTGCGGCCCGTCGGCAGCTTTAGTACGATCTTCATCGAAGGGAAACCTGACCTCGAGGCGAAGCCGGGCGAGCCTCGGTACGGAACCCCGGATTCCGGCCCGGCGGCTTTCTTGTCCAGAGTTAGCCCAGGTTACTTTCGCGCGCTAGGCGTTCCGCTGCGGCAGGGACGTGATTTCGGGCCGCAGGATCGGCAGGGCTCCTTGCCAGTGGCGATCATCAACGAAGCGCTGGGGCGCCGTTACTACCCGGGCGAAAACCCGCTGGGCAAGCGCCTAGCCGATGTGTCGGGGTGGCGGACGATAGTCGGCATAGTAGGGAACGTCAAACGCTTGGCGCTGGAGGATCAGCCGCAGCCGGAGTTGTACATGCCGTCGCAGCAACCGCGTGGGGAGAAAATGGCGGCTGGCGCGGAAGGCGGGAAAAAAGGGTTCGCTATTGCAACAATGATTCCTACTGCCACTCAAGGAAAGTCCGGTTACATCAGCCTGATGGTGCGCACCAAGGTGCGGCCCGAATCCATCGCCGAGGCCGTGCGCAAGACGGTCTGGAGCCTTGACCCTGATCAGCCCATTCTCCAACTCGGCACGATGCAGGCGCGGCTGGATGAATTCTATGCGCCGCGGCGTTTCAATCTCCTGATCTTCGGCGTGTTTGCGATAGTCGCCTTGTTGCTCGCGGCGGTCGGGCTGTATGGCGTGCTGGCCTATATGGTCACGCAGCGCACGCACGAGATCGGCATTCGTCTGGCGCTCGGCGCGCAAACGCACGATGTGTTGTGGTTGATCGTCCGTCAGGGGCTGGCGCTGACGCTGATCGGAGTGGCGCTCGGTTTAGGCGCCGCGCTGGCTTTGACGCGCGTCTTACAGAATCTGCTCTATGAAGTGAGCTCGACTGATCCGGCGACCTTCGCAGGCATTGCGTTGCTGCTGCTCGGTGTCGCTGGCGCGGCCAGTTTTATTCCGGCGTGGCGGGCAACGAAGGTAGACCCGTTGGTTGCGCTGAAACACGAGTGATACGAATGGCTGATGCTGCTCGAACAACTCGCTTCCGTTTCTGGCTCTGGCTGATTCGCTTCATTGGCCTGATCGTGCCGCGCCGCTTGCGCGCCGATTGGCGGCAGGAGTGGGAAGCCGAGTTGCGTTACCGCGAGGCGCTGCTGGCCGCGTGGGACAACCTCAACTGGAAAACCAAACTCGATCTGCTGCGACGCAGCCTGGGCGCGTTCCGGGATGCGCTGCTCTTACAGCCCAGGAGATTGGAGGACGAAATGTTTCAAGATTTGCGTTTCGGCATAC
>Ga0187894_10002760_pt1 | contig 20635 bp, 17 predicted proteins | sample GBC1701081metaG_FD_136650 | JGI IMG/M metagenome (GOLD analysis project Ga0187894, IMG submission 136650) | White microbial mat communities from a lava cave in the Kipuka Kanohina Cave System on the Island of Hawaii, USA - GBC170108-1 metaG ...
ATCGGAATTCCCGGTGCTTTTTGTGGCGCCCGGAATTCCCCCGTCGCCGCCAACGGTCACGCTCACGGCCGTGAGTCAGGCCGACCCTGCGCGGTTTGGCACCGCGCTCTTTACCATCTCTCCTCCGGCGTCAATGATCCTGCACCTGCTGCCGGCCAGCATCAGCGCGGCACCTGCCAGCAGTTTCCTTCTGAAGGTGCGGGGAGACGGGTTTTCAGCGGCGGCTCCCTCAACCTTCATTCGATTTGACAATGCTCCGCTTTCGACAACCTGCGTGGACCTGGGAGCGACAGCATCTCCTCGATTTGAGTGCTCGGCGATCCTGGATCCCAGCCAGCCAGGCTCGCCGCTGACCTCCACCGGAGGCAATCCGTCCAAGGCGATCCAGGTGCAAGTGGAAACGCCGGCGGGATCGCCGAGTGCAGGTGTCTCCAACGTAGTGGACTTTATCCTGGTCGCGCCACAGCCGACCGACGCGGTAATCGGACTGACCTCGAGCACACCCACGGCAGCGGGCCAGGACATCACGGTCGTGGAGTCCACCGGCGCGGCTACGGGTACGGCGCTGAACGTGATCCAGCTCGGGCTGCTGCCCTGTCAGGCGCGAGGCACCGGACTGGCCATCAAGCGTCCGGCGTCGGGCAGTATGGACGTGAATATCTGCATACTGGCGCAGAGCAACCTGGATGCGAATCACATCTACTCGATCAGCGGCCCGGCGCCGAACGACATCACATTGACGCCGCCGGCCCCGGGAACGACGCCCGGCATCACCATGGTGCTGAAGCTGACCATTTCCAGCACGACCAGGCCCGGGCCGCGGACTCTTGCGGTAACCAGCCCGCAGAAAGACAAGTCGGCGCTGGTGGGGGCGATTGATATTCGATGAAAACGCGAAGCGGCTCGGCGGTGGCCGGCCGCAGGTTCCGTTTTTCGAATGTGCAGAGGCGAGGAGCTGAAATGTTCTTAACCCGGGAGCGACGCAGAATCGTTGCAGCCGTGGCGCTGGTGGCGGCCGGCGTCACCGGCGCAGGCGCAACAACGATGGTGCGGATGAATCTGGATCAATTGACGGCTGCGGCCTCCACCGTGGCCCGCGTGCGCTGCGTGGAAAATCACACGGTGGCCGCGGATGGTTCCCTTTGGACGATGACCACGTTCGAAGTTGTGGAATCACTGAAGGGCACGGCCCCCGCTCGAATCACCGTTCGCCTGGTAGGCGGACGAACGGCCGGCGCCAGCGTGCGCGTGGAGGGCGTACCGCGCTTCGAACCCGGCGAAGAGCTGTACCTGTTCCTGGAACCGAATCGTAAGGGCGAATTCACGGTGAGCGGCTGGGCCCAGGGGACATTCCGTGTGCGGCGCGCCGAGGGGTCTGAAATCGTGAGCCAGGACACTGGCGGGGTTTTCCTGTTCGACCCCGCTACCCGGCAGTACCGTCCCGGCGGCGCGCGCAGCCTTCCCGTTTCCGAGTTCAAACAGCACGTTCGCGAGGCCACCGAGCGCCTCAGCAACAAGGGGCGCCAGCAATGATGCGCCGCAGCCTCATCCTCGGCATGGCACTGGCACTGGGCCTCTATCCGCTGTTGCCGCCGGCCAGCGCGTACGTGCTCAACCGGACGGTCGGAAACAGCGGGGGCTGTCCGCAGTATGACCGGCACAACCTGGGAGCAACGATCGACCGGCGGTGGATTGTCAGCTTTCCGACGAACAAGTATTTCACGCAAAGCGGAGCCATCGGCGCAACGCCCACGGCAGGACAGATTCTGGAAATCAGCCAGGCCATTGAATCATCCTTCGATGTGTGGGCTTCGGCTGGAACCAGCCTGGTTCGCAGCAGCCTGCAGCCGCTGGTGCAGGTGTCAACCACAACGACAAATGACTGCAACTTTACGGACAACCGCAATACGATCTGCTTCAACGAACCGGACGCCTTTGCGACGGGCGTAATTGCATTCACCATCGTGTCAGTGAACTTTTCCAATCCCGTGGGCGAAATTCTTGATGCGGATGTTTTATTCAACCCTGACCCGAATATATCCCTGGCGACCCGGCAGGCGCAGAGCAGCAGTCACTATGACCTGGAAAGCGTAATGACCCACGAGCTTGGCCACTTCTTTGGCTTCAGTCACTCCTCGGTGATGCGGGCCATGATGTATCCCTTTGCGCCGGTTCCGGGAACGTTCCACGGCGGCGCCGCGCTTGCTGACCGTTGCCCCATCGTGACTTCCAGCGGCCCATTGTGCGACACGCCGCTCTCGGACGACGATCGCGCGGGCTTGCGTGTGCTGTACCCGAACGCGGCGGACACGCTGAACATCGGCTCAATCGCCGGCAGGATCCTGCCCGCGAATCCGATCTCCAACGCCAGCGCGGCGCAGCCCACGCCGGGTCCGCTCACGGGAATCTTTGGAGCGCACGTTGTTGCCGAAGACGCCGATTCCGGCGCGGTGATGGCCAGCATCGTCGCGGGCTGGTCCTGCAACCCATCCACGGGGCAAATCCAATTCGATGGCAGCTACAAGATTGAAGGACTGCCGGTCAACAGGAACTACAAACTGCTGGTGGAACCGCTCGACCAGCCGACCACGGCTCCGAACATCAGTAACGCGCTGAACGATCTGTGCCGGCCCGGTTCCTGCAACGTTCCGCGCGACGCGCAGAACAACCCGGTGGTGAACACCAACTTCACCACAAAGGTAAAGCCGCAGTGAGGTGAAGTCCCAGACGGCAAGGCCACGGCGGGCCGCCGTCAGGGTTTCTTCGGAGGCGGGGCGGTGCCGGTACGCAGCGCGTACAGGCGGTCGCGGATGTTGTTGAATTCTTCGCGGGTGGCTTCCAGTTCCTTTTCCACTTCGGGTTTCTTTTCGTAGGCGCGGCTGCGCTCTTCCTCCGGCGCATTCATCGCGTCCTGTTCCATGTTGGCCAGACGCACTTCGAGCTCGTGGATTTTCGCTTCCAGTTCGTCGTAACGCTTCTCAAGCGCCGGGATGGTGTTGGGGACGCTCGGAGTGGCGGGTTTCTCCTCCGGCGCAGCGGACTTCACACCCGACTTCTCCTCCGCGGCCTTTTGCGCGGCTGCTTCGGCGGCGCGGGCGCGCTCCTCATCAATGCGTTTTTCTTCGGCTATGCGGAACAGATCAGACTCGGTCCGCAGCTTGATCAGATCGTCTTCGGTCCAGACCTTTTTCTCGCGGGGCTTTGGCGCCTGCTTGGCCGGCGGCGCGGCTTGCTGGGCCATGATGGCCGTGGCCAGCAGGGCCGCACTCCCCAGCACAACCAGATGGCGCGGAAAACGCATGAAATGATCCTAACGCCAGCCGCGGCCGCGGCCAAGCCCTTTCTCGACGAACGCGAAGCAGTGCGCAAAGAGGCACGTGGGGAATGATGGCGTTCGAGATTCGACGTTCGAGGTTCGCAGCGGACACCGCACGACAACGCGACTCAGGGACCCTGATGGGCGTGTAAAGCAGGAGAGCGTCCCGGTGGGGATCCGGGACGCTCTGGGGTGGTGACGACGGTCCGCCTCTGGTTAAGGCTGCGTAGGATTCACAATCTGGGTGAAGCCGATGGTGTTCACGTCGCGGAACATCGGAGTGCGCGGCGGAAGCAGCGTCGGCGTAAGGAAGTCGGTATCGAAGTTGTAGCCGCGGCTCGGCGGGCTGTACACCACGGTACAGCACTTGTAGGTGCCCACCGCCTGCCGGTTGAAGTAGAAGCTGACGATCGAGCCGCGATAGTTCAGCGTCTGGCCTCCCCAGTCTTCGATGTAGCGCAGGAAGTTGTGGACTCCGCCGTCGGTGCCGAAGTCCTTCGGCGTTCCGGCCGGTTGCGGGAAGGAAAGTCCCTTACCGCTGATGATGGCCAGGCGATAGGTGGTGCTGGCCGCCTTGCGCCCTTCCAAGCCGCCTCCGGGACCCGGATTCGCCTGAATGGGAGTGCCCGGATAACGGAATGACCAGATGTCATTCCATGCGCTGGAGAGCAGAGTGACGCTGTCCGCGATGACCGACGTGGCGGAGTGCGGGTTGCCGAAGTTGGCGGCACCGCCGGCGCCGGTGGAGGCGTTGTAATCGCCCTGGATGTAAACCGGATTTTCAGACGCGATGGTCAGGCCGGGCACAGGAACGTTGCCCAGACCGCCGTTCACGAGTTTCAGAGCGCGACGGAAGAAAACCTGCTGATTGGCGCGCATGGGATGAGCGACGTTGGCATTGCCTCCGCCGCTGGTGGTATTGACCCCCACCTGGTTATAGCGGAAGGTCGTCGCCGAGGGCACAGCGGTAATCTGCCAGGCGCCATTGAAGGTGGCATTGGCCACGCCGCTGACGTTGACCCACTGGCCCACGGAGAACCCGTGGGCTGCGGTGGTTGTAATGGTCACAACGTTGGCGGCGCGCGCTGCGCCAGCGGCAGGGGCAGCGATGGCCGCGGTGCCGTCCACGGTTGCCGCACCGAATGGTGACCAGGGCCGTACTGTGCTGTCCAGAGGCACGCTGAATTGCGGGTTGGCGACACCGTTCGGCGCGGGAGCAAGCACGCCGCCGCCGATGCCCGGGTAGCGCGGCGTCTGGCCGTAAACCTCGAAAGTGCCGTTTCCATTCACGTCTTCGCCGGTGTCGAGCACACCGTTAGGAGCGCCTGGGGCGGAAGCGGGATTAACGAAGTCCTCCTGGCCATACTCTCCGGTTTCGGCGCCCAGCGCGTTGCGGTTGCCGCGGCGGTCCGAGAAGTACACCACCCAGCCATTCACGTTGAGCGCGTTGACGCCTGAACCGGGAAGAGCGCCGGTGAGCCAGCGGCCCAGGTTGCGCACGTCGAGCTCGATGTATTGCATTACGCCACCCGGATAGACCGCGTTGTTGGGCAGGCCGTTACCAGCGGACGGGTCGCGCGGATAGCCCTCGCGCGGGTCGTAGAGCGCCATCGGCCAGTAGCTGGCGGAGATGTTGCTGGGCGCCATGCTGCCCGGCGCCAAGACGCCCGTTGCGCCGTTGCCGCACGGACCGTTGCTGGCAGGAATATCACGGAAGCGCTGGAAGCGAATGATCGCGTTGGGATTCGGCTCGGGGCAAGGCAGCGCCGCACCCGGCGCGGGAGCGCTGTTCCACAGTGCGTTGGCGGCCGAGATGTTGCGCCCGGCAACGCCGAACCGCAGGATTTCCGCGGTCACGTCCTGCCACACGCCACCCGCGGTGCGCATTTCAATTTTGATGTAACCGCCGATCAACGGCTGCTGGTTGGCGGTCTGCGCGCCAATGGCCACGCAGTCGCCGCCGGCCGCTGTGTCGCAGGTGGCAAACGGGGTGAGCGTGCCGCCGCCCGCGCCGGAAGCAGCGTTGCCCGGCACGTAGCCTGCCTGCGGGAAGAGCGCAAGATTTCCCAGATAGATGGGCACGGTCGCTGTTGCTTCGGGCAGAGTCAGCAGATCATTCGGCGTATCGGAGAGCAGAATGCGCAAGCTGGTGATCTGATCGCCAGGGTTACTGGTGTAAAAGCGCTGCGAATAGACGCCCGGGTTGGTGACGTTTTCGTTGACCGGAGCGCGGCGAATCAGGTCAATCGGCTGCGCACCCAGGCTGACCAGCGGGAGGTTCAGGCGATTCGCGCCGGTGCGGCCGTTGCGGATGTTGCCGTTGTAGGTGCCGATGCTCAGGTTGGTCCAGGTTGGCTCATTCTGGGCGGAGGGGATGGTGGCCACCAGGCTGCCTTCGGTGCGGGCCAGAGCGCGGAAGACGCCGGGCGCGCGAATCACGTTGACCGTCCCGTTATAGCTGTTGCTGGTGTCCCAACCGTTGGAAAGGTTGGTGCGAATGGCTTCCCCGATGGCGGTGACGCGATCGCCCAGGGTGAGCGTGGTGCCGTCACCCTGCGCCAGGTACAGGTTGCTGTTGGTGTGGGTGCGGCCGCCGAAGTTGAAGTTCGGGCCGGCGAAGAAACTGAGGTCGGTTTCAGAAAAGATGCCGAACTGAAAGACGGGAATACCCACCGTCTGCACCTGGCGGCGCAGGCGAACTTCCGAGCCGGTGGCGGTGCGCGCCGTGACGGTCATGGTGTAAGGCGTAATCAACCCGGTCATTCCCTGAAACGCGCCGGAGAGAATGGTGCGGTTGGTGGCCGCAGGATTGCCCGTGACCGGGTCAATCGGGAACTGAATCGAATAGCCGGTTCCGGCTCCGCCGCCCGGAATCGCGTAGGTGATTCCCGGCAGAACCGGCGCCGCGGCAGGACCCTGGAGGCTGTTGACCATCGCGGTGGTCGGCGCGGCGTTGGCGGAGAAGAGCGTGCCAAGGTCGGAGGTCATCTTCTCCTGGCCGGCGTGCGCTCCATACAGGGCCTGGGTGCGGTCGCGCTCGCGCGTGCCCAGCCGCGTATCGGACATCACCATCATGGTGAAGCCCACCAGCAGAGCGGACATCAGCATGAGCACCAGCACCGTGGTGATCAGGGCGATGCCGGTTTGGCGTTTGCGTCGCATGTTAGCTTCTCCTGAGTGCGTAATGAATCGGTTCATATGATTCCTCGTCGCCGCCATCCTGTATTAGTAGCGGCTCACAAATGAAAGACTGCGCAAGCTGATTTGCGTGGAAAGGCTGTTGCGCAGGAACTGCCGGGTGCGCGGGTTCACCGTCGTGGAGCGCCCGGCGAGAAACAGATTCACCTTGCGCGCCTGATTGGGCGAGGTCGCGGGAAAGAGCGCGGTGGGAATCGTGGGCAGGTTGGCCGGATTGGTCACGCCGTCCACGATGTCGTAAGAGAGCTGCAGGTTCTCCAGCACCAGCGCCACCGGCCGCGCCGTGTGGAACGCGGTGGTTCCGGAATTGAGCACGCGCACCAGGCGGGGCATCTGCGGATTGGTCACGTCATCGAGATAGTAGGAGACCATCCACACGCGGCTCGCGGTGATCACCGTGGAACCCGCGGCCGTCGGAAATCCGCCGTTATTGGCCGAGCAGTCCGACGTGACGTTGGTTCCCGGATTGGCCAGGCACATGATCGTACCCGCCGGCACGTTGCGCTGGTTCAGGTTGAAAAAGCCGCTGTTGGCCTGGAAGAAAACCGTTTGCGTGCCGGTGACCCGCGTAATTTCCTGAATGGCGTTCCCCCCGGACGGTCCGCTGAACATAATCAGGTCACCCGGCTGCAGGTCGGTGTTCAGGCCGGCGGCGACGGGCGTTCCCGCGTCCACCGTCATCGAAGAGCCATCGGGGGCGATCGCCGTCAGGAAGCTCTGATTGAGCGGCAGCGTGTTGTCAATGTACAGCACGCTGACGATGTCGCTGGCCGCGGCGTTCTGCACAACCGGTCCCAGGCCGTCGCCCGGATTGATGGCGAACAGGTTTGTCGAGAGCGAAACCGGATCCTGCGGAAAGGTCAGCGCGCCGGGAGGCGGGCTGGGACGATTGATGCGCAGAGCGCCGGCGCCCGAAGGACACGGCAAGCCACCGGTGGGAATACCCGTCCCGGTTTGCGACAGGTCGCGCACCATCATATTCACCCCGGCGCGAAGGTTCTGGTCCATATCGCCCAGCAAGGTGGCAAAATCATTCACGCGCACGGCGTCCGCAAATGCCCCCAGCGTTGCCGCCAGCACAATCGAAGTAATGGCGATGGCCACCAGAAGTTCCGCCAGCGAAAATCCACGATGCCTTTTCATCACGGTCTCCATTTCACGCATCAGGAAAACGAAGAGATCATCGTATCCAGCACATAGCTGCGAGGCAGCCGGCCCACGTTGTAGGTCACAATGACGCGAATGGTGCGAAGGTTGATGTTGCCGGGCACGTCGCGAATCTGAATTTCGCGGGTCAACAGCCGCAGGGGAACCTGCTGGTCATCGGCCGTGCCCAGCAATCCGTCCGGACCCGGGTACAGCACCGCTTCCTGCTGGCAGGGAGCGAAGTCGTCGGCCGTATTCACCAGCCCGTCAGGACCCGGAGCGCAGAGCTGCCGCGGGCCATCCAGGAACACGCCGTTGTCCGCGCCCGAGCCGCCCACTACATTGCGGATGCGCGCCCACGTCAGCACGCGGGTGTCGCGCGCGGTGAATACGCTCTCAATCGCTTCCGCCGCCTTTTCCTTGGCGATGACCTCCCACGGGGAGGAAGACATCAGGGCCATGCCCTGGGTGAAGACGTTCACCAGCGTGAGCACGCCGAACGCCAGGATGGCGATGGCTACAATCACTTCCACCAGCGTGAAGCCGCTGCTGCGCCGTCCGCTGCGTGACACTGCATCCTTGGGGATCATCACAAGCTCCTCGCTCTGTCTCTTTCCTCGCTTATTCCACCCATTGCGTGCCGCTCCACTTGTAACCGCGTATGCGTCCGGTGGCGCCCAGAATGGTCACCGCGCGCTGCGTGTTCGGCTCATTCGCGCGGCCGATGAACACCGTGCCATTCAGCGGGAAGCCTGCGGCGTCCACAAACGTTCCGTCACTCTGGAACATCATCGTCGGCGATCCGCCGAAATCCAGAGCGGAGGTGTTTCCGAATCCGTCCGGCGTGTCGGCCACTCCCGGAAACAGCAGGAACCGCACGTTGTTCTCGAGGGTAATCGTCGTCAGCACCGTGGTGCCGACCACCTGCGTTCCGCCGGCGCCGCCGATGTCAATTCGCGTCAGGCGAATCTGCCCCTGCGCGGGAAACGTGAGCTGGATATTGCGGCGCGTGCCGACCGCCGTCTCGCGCGCTTCACGCAGCACGCCCACCACTTGCGCCAGTCCGGCATTGGCGCGAATCCCCGGCAATGCGCCACGAATGCTGAAGTAGGACATGGACGCCACAATCATGATGAGTCCCATCACCACCAGCAGTTCGACCATGCTGAAGCCGCGATTGGGCAACGCGCTCTTGTACTTGTTCGTTCTCACTGCACTCCCCCTGCTGCTGGATTTCGGCCTTCCGGCCCTTGAAACAGGGCAGCGTACCCGTTGGAAATAGCACTTGGCCGTCCATTAGGCCGTGCCAGTTATGCCCTTATTTATCTGCTATATGGAACGGAATGGCTGCTGGCGGTTATGGCGGCCGTTTGCCGGTTGGGTAAAAATGTTACATCGAAGCACAGCCGGTGCCGGCGCGGCCATGGGGCCGCTATCGCCTGCCAACCAACTTCCTGAGCGAAGGGAAGGTCAACAGGCGCAGCGATGGAGGATTGTCTCGCGCAGAATCTCGGCGCATTGCATCACGGATTCCAGCTCAACGTACTCGTCCGCTCCGTGCAGTCCGCGTCCGGCAGGGCCGAACACCACTCCGGGTATTCCCCCGGCACCCAGCAGCGCCGTATCCGTCCACACCGGCATCCCGAAGAACTCGCACCGTCCGATGACGTCGCGCGACGCTCCGGCTACGGCTTGCGCAATCTCCGAGCCCCGGTCAATCGCGTACGGCGGGCGGGAGGACATGAGCTGAGATTCTGCCCGGAAGTCACCGCCGCGCTCACGCAACCGCGACAGCAGCGCATCCACTTCCGCCTTGATTGCGTCGTCAGTTTCGCCGGGAAGAGTGCGCCGCTCGATTTGCAGGCGGCACTCCGCCGGATAACTCGACAGCTCGTGGCCGCCGGAAATCAGCGACGCATGCAAAGAGCCGCGCCCCAGCAACGGATGCGGCGGGCGCGAAGCGATTTCCTGCTCGAGTTGATCCAGCGCGCCCAGGACGCGCCCCATCATGCGGATGGCATCGCGCCCTTCGCCCGGCATCGAGCCGTGGGCGGCGCGGCCGCGCGTGACAATCTCCATCCACGCGTATCCCTTGTGCGCGATGCACACGCGCAAGTCGGTAGGCTCGATCACCACCGCAGCATCGGCGATGCACTGCTTGAGCAGCGCCTCGGTTCCGATGCTGTTGCACTCCTCATCCACGACGGCGGCAATCACAAAGGGCCGCGCGAGCGCGGCGCCGTCGCGCACCAGGCTCACCGCCGCGGCGCACATCGCCGCCACTCCGCTCTTGATATCCAGCGCGCCCCGCCCGTAGAGCCGCCCATCACGCTCCCGCGGAGAAAACGGATCGGGCATGTCACCGGCGCCGACCGTGTCCAGATGGGCCACGATCAGCAGCGCCGGACGCAGCGCCTCCGCCGGGCCCACGGTCGCCACCACGTTGGGGCGATCTTCGGCTCCGCCCTGCGTGCCCGGCGCAAATTGCGGCGCGCTGCGCAACTGCCGCGGCGCCACGGCCTGCTGCAGGTCAGCGGCGACGCCGCGCTCCCGCAGCCAGTCACGCACCAGCAGCGCCGCTTGCGCTTCTCCGCGCCCGCCCGGCACCAGCGACGGATTCACCGAGTCGGTACCGACCAGGCGCCAAAGGAGTTCGATGGTCTCAGCGCGATGAATCATTTTGGCAGGGGCGCGCCGGCGCGCGCCTTTCCACATCAATGCAGCACCGCGCCGCCCCACAATAACCCGGGCCCGAGCGACGCCATGAAAATTGGCGCGCGCTGCGGCCGGCTGGCGTGCTGGGTCAGCGCGCGGCACAGCGCCACGCCGCAGGTTGACGCACCCAGGTTCCCGCTGGTCCGCGCCACCTCTGGAAATTTCCCGGCGGGCACGCCCAGACGCCTCGCCAGCAGGCTCACCAGGCGCGGATTCGGCTGATGCGTAGCGAAGGCCGCAACGTCGGCGCGCGTCACGCCGCTGCGCGCTTCCAGATCTTCGATAATCTGCTCGAGCTGCTCCACCGCGGCGCGCGCCAGCGCCTCGCCGTCAAAACGCAGATGAAAGGCATGCTCGTCTTCCAGAGCAATCTGAATGGCGTTCGCGTAGGCCGGAACGCAGCCGAAGAGGAATTCGCCGAGCGCGTAATGCGGCGACGCACCCCCTTCCGCGCGCCGCAGGACAAACGCGCTGGCGCCGTCGCCGAACAGTCCGCCAAACTCGCCCTTCACCCGTTGCGGCGTCAGCACCAGGCTGTGCACGTCCGCGCTTACCACCAGCACACATGCCGCCGCGCCGGTCAGCAGCAGCGACTTGCCCACCTGAAACGCGTTGAGCAGCCCCATACATCCGCCACCCACATCCAGCGCCATGCAATCCTTGCGGGGGTGCAAACTCTGGTACAGCCGGGCGGCCAAAGTGGGAAAACCGGTGGCCGTTTCGGTGGTCGCAATCACGCAATCTACATCGCCGATTTCTACGCGGGAGACGGCCAGCGCCCCTTCGCACGCATTGGCCGCAAGCGACGCTTCATCCTCGTCCTCGCCGGCCCGCGCGACAGAGTCAATTCCCGCTCCGGTGCCGAGTTTTCCTTTAGGGAGCGAAAACTGCCCTTCCACCTCGGCAATGCTGACCGGTTGAGAGCCCAGCGCCGCCGACCAGCCGTATAACGAAACCTGTAAATGATTCTGCGTCATTGTTCTTGGGAGCGCTCGCTGATTTGCGAATTGAGGCTGGTCATACCGCTCGAGCGAGCGATTCATTCTGCCTGATTACTCGCAGCGGGGCAATTAGCGATTCGCCGGACGACCGGCAAGCGCCTCAAGCTCTCTCACCGCGCGCGCCAGTTCGTCAATCAATGCCGCCAGTTGCGAGCCGCGACGGGCGTCCGGCGGCGCGGCGCGAAATGCGCCGGCCAGCGCACGGTAGTACCACAGCGTGCCGTCGCGCTTGCCGCTGAAGCGCTCCCACACCGCTTCGCCGGCCTGGCGGTAGTCCTGCGTGATTTCACGGACGTTGGAGAGCTTGTCCGCGGCGGAAACCAGCCGCACATCCGGCGAGGCTGCGGCAACATGCGCGACGTAGTTCTCCTTGCGCTGGCGCCACGGCGGCTTCGGCGTATCGAATGTGTCCGTGCAGCCTTCCACGATTGCCGCCACGCGAGCGCCGAAGCGCCGTTCGATTTGCTCGAGCAGGGGCCGGCCGCCCCGGTCCTCCGCGGCGTCATGCAGCAGAGCGGCGATGGCCTGCTCTTCATCTCCGCCGTACTGCAGGACGATGGCGCACACACTCAGCAGGTGGCCGATGTAGGGGCGGCCGGTGCCCTTGCGGTCCTGTGCGCCGTGCAGCTCATGCGCCCACCGCGACGCCTGGTCGAATTTTTGGGTGAGTTGCAAAACGCGGGCAGCTACCGCCGGCTGCGCATCTTGCTCAGCAGGCGCAGAATTTCAAAGTACAGCCAGATCAGCGTGACCAGCAGCGCGAACCCGGCGTACCACTCCATGTACCTGGGCGCGCCGTGCTCCACACCCTTCTCGATGAAATCGAAATCGAGCACCAGGTTGAGCGACGCGATCACCACCACAAACAGGCTGAAACCGATGCCGATCAGCCCGCTTTCATGAATGTACGGGATGCGTATCCCGAAGAAGCCCAGCACCATGCCCGCCACGTAAATCAAGGCGATGCCGCCGGTGGCCGCCACCACTCCCAGCTTGAAGTTCTCCGTGGCGCGAATCACCCCGGAGCGATAGGCCAGCAGCAGCGCGAACAGAATTCCAAAAGTAAGGAACGCCGCTTGAAACACGATGCCCTGAAAGCGCAGCTCATACATCGCCGAAACCAGGCCCACCACCACGCCTTCCAGAAGCGCATAGGCCGGCGCCAGCACCGGCGACCACTCTTTCTTGAAGACCGTCACCAGCGCCACCACCAGCCCGCCGATGGCTCCGCCCAGCAGGTACGGCGTCAGCTCCGCCGGGTTTTGCGCGGCGTTGAACCGGCCCCACGCCCAACCGGCGGTAATCACGGTCAGCAGCAGCAGGAAACCCGTCTTGTTCACCGCGCCATTGAGCGTCATGGCATCGGCGGGGCTCACCGCCCGGCCGGTTTCAAATGTGCGGTCATTCAATGTGGGATTGGAACTGCGCATCAGCGCCATCGGCATTCCTCGCTCATGGGAGGTGGCGGTATCGTACAACATCCGGGGCTTACGTGCGCGACCTGCGGCGGGAGCTCCGGCGGGGCGCTCGCTTCCCGGGTGCGGCGGGACGCTCATAGGCGCGGCCGAACCAGTGCACGGCTTCGCTCAGCAGTTTGCGCGAGGCCAGCGGTATTTCCACCCAACCGGCAAACGCCATCCTCGACTGCTTGATCTCCGGACGCCGCAGGGCCCGGGCGGCGTCGTCCGCCCGCAGCCGGATGCAAACGAACGTCGGTTCGCCGTTGCGGTTGAGCCAATCCGGCTTGGATTTGCTCAGTTCGCGGTTCACGTAGCAGCCGATGAACTTCTTGCGGTGAAAGAAGGAGAGTGTGCCCATCATCGGGCGCAGCGTGATTCCCGGCCAGCCGCGCAGCTCGGCGCGCAGGGCTTCGCCGAGTTCATCATGCAGCGGACGCAGCGCCCAGTTGGATTCCAGTTGGTGACGGCCGCCAGCGCGTTTCATCGGCGCCATTCTGACAGATCGCGCCGCTTCCGGCGCAAATTGTCACCGCGCATTTATCCCGAGAGTTATCGCCGCACGCGAACAACCCGGGGCCGATGGCGCCGGGGAAGCGGCGAGGCCGGGATTTGTGCTCTCCGGACCTGCGGCCCTCGTGGGTGTGAGACAATACGGCGTTTTCAGCGCAGGGGAGACGGGATTGACTCGCTACCGCAAATTGTCTTTGGTGCCGATTACCGCACTTCTCAGCATTTCGATTCTGGCGGCGCAAGCGCCGTTGCCGACCAAAGATTCGCCCAGGCTGCCTGCATGGTCCCGGCAGATTGAAATCCGCGAGCAGTGGCTGGAAAAGCGCCACGCCATGCTGCTGGAAATGATGCGCCGCCGCGGCGTGGACTGGTGGATTGTGGTGAATGAAGAATTTCACGACGACCCACTCACCGAATTCGTCGCGCCGCCGCGGCCCTACGCCGGCAACCGCGACATTTTCGTATTCATTGACACCGGCGAAAAGCTGCGACGCGTGGCCATCAGCGGTTACGCCGAAGAAAATCTGAAGAAGTTCTTTGAAAGCTGGGACGACCCGCGCCCGGCCACCCAAGTGCTGCCGGAGCTGTACACGCAGACTTCGCCGAAGAAAATCGCGCTGGGCATCAGCGCTTCGCGCGGCGTGCAACGCAGCCTCACGCACGACACGTACCTCTTCCTGGCCAAAACGCTCGGCCCCGAGGCGGAACAGAAGTTCGTTCCCGCCGCCGACCTCATCGAAGAGTATCTGGACACGCGCCTCCCCGAAGAGTTCGACTACTACAAAACGCTGGTGGCGCTGACCGAGGTGCTGGCGCGTCGCTCGCTCTCCAGCGAAGTCATCACGCCGGGCAAAACCACCACGGGCGACGTGCGCCGCTGGCTCTATGACGCGCTGTGGGCGCACGGCGTGCGCACCTGGTTCCAGCCGGACCTGCGCGTGCAACGCCGGGGCGACCCCGGCAACACGTCGCGCGGATTTCTGGCGGTTTCGCCGGAAGGCACCGTCATCCAGCGCGGCGACGTGGTCCACCTGGATTTCGGCATCACGGCCATGGGACTCAACACCGACTGGCAGAAAAATGCCTACGTGCTGAAGCCGGGCGAAAAGGACGCACCGGAAGGCCTGAAGCAAGCCCTGCGAAACACGATGATGTTGCAGGATGCGCTGATGCTCCGCGCCTCGCGTCCGGGTCGCGCCGCCGGCGACGTGTACAACGACACCATGAAGGAAATGCAGGAGCGCGACATCGAAGCCATGATCTATTCGCATCCGCTGGGCAATCAGGGACACGCGCTGGGCGCCAGCATTGATTTTCGCGCGGCGCGGCGCCCGGATTCCATGTCCACGGGGAAAACGTTGCGCCTCGGCTCCTACATTTCCATCGAATTGAACACCCGCACGGCCATCCCCGAATGGAACGGCCAGAAGGTGTTCATCATGCAGGAAGACCCGGCGTATCTCACCGCCGACGGCTGGAAGTTTTTTGCGCCCCGCCAGGAAGCGTTCTACCTGATCCGGTAGCGGCGCGCTCACTCCCGGTCATTGCGGCTGCGTCGAGAAAACTTCCCTGCTGATTTGCGCGGGGTTGCCGATGGCCACAAAGCGCAGGTTGTGCATGTAACGGATGGCGGCGCGTTGCACATCGGCGGGAGTGACTCTGCGAAGCTGCTCGAGCAGCGCCGCGGAATTGCGCCATCCGCCGCCGATGAGTTCGTAGCGCGCCAGCTCCCCGGCTTGCGCGGCGTTGGTCTGGGAATCGGCGTAGTAGTTGGTGGTCCAATTGGCGATCTCGGCGGAGATTTCCTGCGGCGTGACCGGTTCGCGCTGCAGGCGGCCGATTTCCGCGAGCATCACGCTCACCGTCTGATTGGCGTTTACCGAAGAAAACGAAATGCCGCCGAAGTTGGCGTCCTGATTGCGCAGGAATGCCGAGGGCGCGTAGGAAAGGTTGCGCTTGTTGCGCACTTCGTCGAACAGCCGTCCATTCAAAATGGAAACGGCGATGCGCACGGCCGCGTAGTCCGGCGAAGCCAGGCGCGGCGCGGAAAATGCGCCCTCCACGTAGGTGGTCGGCAGCTCGCGGCGAATCACGTCCAGCGCGGGCTGGCTGAAGGCCAGTGGCGGCGCGCTCACTGTTTTGTAATCGCCGCGCGGCAACGCGGCGAAGGATGCCTGCAACTGCGCGCTCACTTCTTCCACGGAAAGGTCGCCGACAATCACCAGCAGCAAACGCGTGCCCACCAGCGCCTGCGCATGGTATTTCTTCAACTCCGCCACGCCGACGCGCGCCAGCGACTCCGGCGTGCCTTCCGGTGAATTTCGGTACGGGTGATTCGCGTAGAGCGCGCGCTGGAGCTCGAAATCGAGCGCGGACTCCGGCGTATTCGTTGCACTTTTCAGGGCCACCAGCGCCTGCTGGCGTTCAATCTGCAAATCTTCGGGGGTCAACGCCGGGCGCAAGGCAACGTCGGTGAAAATGCCGAAGGAGCGCTGGAAGTTGGCGCGCGTGCAGATCAGCGACAGAGCGGAGTAGTCCAGGTTCGAAGCGCTGGCAATGACCGTGGCCATCCGCGCCAGCTCTGCGCGAAGTTTTGCGCGAGGGTAGGCGACGCTGCCGCGAGCCATCACGCTCAGCAGCAGGCTCTCGATGCCGGCGTTCTCCGCCGTCAGGTGATTGGCGCCGCCGCGCAGGAAAAGGCCGGCGGCCACCGTTTCGGTACCGGGGCGGGCCTTGAACAGCACCTTCATGCCGGAAACTTCGAGTTCGACAACGCCGGCGGGTGCGGGGGCGGGGGCCGGCGCCTGGGCCAGAATCGGCGCGGCACTCAAAGCAAAAACCAGGGCCAGAAGAGCAAGTTGGCGGCAAGCCACGAAGGCGCGGGAGGCAAAAAGCAAAAGATGGCGCAGCGAGACGGGGAACACCACGTCGCGCGGAAAAGGCCGAAAATGCCGCGGCGCAGAGGAGAACACAAAGAAGAGCCGAACGGCGGAGGTCATGGTGCGGTGAGCTCCTCGGGTTTCAGTTGGAGCTGCTTCTGCTCTTCCGGTGAAAGCATGACCACCGTGACCCGCGGCTTCTGCATGTAGTCCTTTACGTAGCGGGCGATATCCTCGCGCGTGACGCGGCGCAGGGCCGGCTGGTACTCGCGGAAATAATCCACGCCGGTGCTGGCCCACCAGAAAGCCAGGGTGTGCGCATATTCGCTGGGCTTTTCGCGCGAATAGAGGTCGTCGGCGGCGACGGCGACCTTTGCATTTTCCAGTTCCTCATCGGTGAAATAGCCGGGCGAGGCAAAACGCGCGACTTCGGCCAGCGCGGCCTTGTACGCGGCGCGAAATTTTTCGGGAGTGGTCTGCAGGGTCAGCGTGATGGGGCCGGTGTAACGCTGCGTGTAATAGCCGACGCCGGCGTTGGTGGCCAGGCCGGAATCAATCAGCGCCCGGCGGAAGCGCGAATTTTCCTGGCTGACAATGAACGAAAAAACGTCTGCGGCATAGGTGGCGGCGTTATCCACGCCGATGCTGGGGCCCTGCCAGCCCACCTGCACGATGACGTTTTCCACGGGTTGTTCGGCGATGAGCGCCGAATTTTTCTCGACGGGCGTAAACTTCGGCACGTTCTGCGCGAGCGCGGCTTCATCGCCGCGGGCCCAGTCGCCGTAAAACTCGCGGGCGCGGCGCATCGCTTCGGCCGGCTCGACGTCTCCGGTGACGATGAGCGCGGCGTTATTGGGAATCAGGTATTGCTGCTGCCACTGGCGCAGTTTTTCCGGCGTGGCCGCGCGTAACACGGCCGGGCGTCCGCCGGGGTATTTGCGGCTGGCCTGTCCGTAGAAAAGCTGGCGGTTGAGGTTTTCATTCAGCCAGAAGAACGGATTCGACTCGTTGCGGGTGACCTCCTCGACCACGATTTCGCGCTCGCGCTCGAGTTGCTGCGGATTGAACGAGGGATAGCGCGCGGCGTCACGCAGGAAGCGCATCATCAACGGGAAATTTTCCGGCAGCGCGGTCAGATAGAACGTGGCCACTTCTTCGCGGGTGGTGCCGTTGTAGGTGATGCCGCGCTGGCCGATGTCCGCGAGATAGGCTTCGCCGGCGGCGATGGCCCGGTTTTCCTTGAAGAACATGTGCTCGTAGAGATGCGAGTAGCCGTTCCACTCCGGCGGCTCGCGGAATGCGCCCATGCGAATGGCCATCTCCACGGTGACCAGCGGCACGCTGTGGTCGGGAAAAACGATGACTTCCAGGCCATTCTCCAGTTTCTGATTGACCCACGGAACGGGGCGGGTGTTTTCCGTCGTTGGCGTTGTTCGCGCGGCGGAAGCAACTGCTGGCGATGATTGTTGAGCAAACGTGGATGCACAAGACGATAAGGACGCGACGGCCAGAGGCAAGCAGAGAGCCGCGACGGAGGGAAAAGTCAGGCGCAGTCGCATTGGGAACGACAGTGTAACAGGTGAAACTGACCAACGTCATTCCCGTTTATCGGCAATTGCCACCCTTGCGGGTGGCACGGAATCACCGGTCCACAGTGCAGCGCCTCCCAAAAGAAAACAGCCGGCAGGGCGCCGGCGGTACGAAATCCTGGTAGCCCCGACGGGAATCGAACCCGTATTTCGGCCTTGAAAGGGCCGCGTGCTAACCGTTGCACCACGGGGCCATTGCTGGTGCTGCCAACCATTGATTATAGCTGATACCGGCGAATTGCGCTGACGCCGCGAAGCGAAGCGGCATGGGCCAAGTGGCGAGTGCTGAATGGCGAGTGGTGCACCGGTGGTGAGTGACTCAAGCCAGACCACTAGCCGCTGTGGCTCTCCTGGTACTCTTCGTGCCAGGCCATTTGAATGGCTTCGAGTTTGCCTTCGTTGGAGGCTTTCGGGTCGCCATCGAAACCGGCCAGCTCGATGATCCACTTGTGCATGTCCGTGTAGCGAACGGTGAGCGGATCGAGGTCTGGGAATTTTTCGGCAAGCTGGATGCCGATTTCTTCTGCGTCGTCCCAGCCAAAGGTTCGCGGCATAAATCCTCCAGAAGAAGCGCAGCGACAAAGGCGCAGAGGAAATGCACTCGGCGGCGCCGGCCAGTCTTCAGTGGTCTGCTTCCTTCGCGTAGTTGCGGTTCCAGTCGGGAATCTCCACGAGCACATCCTTGGTCCCGTCCGGGACGCACTGGCAGCCCAAGCGGCTCTTGGGCGTCAGGCCCGGAGCTTCATCGAGTTGATCGAGTTCGGCGTCGGTGGCTTCGTTGCACGTCTCCAGGCCCTCGTGGACGATGACGTGGCACGTCGAACAGGCGCACACGCCGCCGCAGGCGTGATCGAGTCCCAGATGGTAGCCATCGGCATAATCCAGAATTGAGCCGGGCAGGCCGTTGTGACCGTACGGAATCTTCGCCGGGTCAATTTCGATTTCCTGGCGCTGGCCTTCCTTGATGAAGGTCACTTTGAATTTCCTGGTGGGAAGCGTGACCTTGGCTTCCTCGATGTAGGGATTCTTTCCGCCCATGTGTGAAACAGTGGCTAGTGACGAGCGGCGGGTGGCGCGAGCAGAACGGGCCACCGGCGTTTCGCGTTCCTATCCCCTGTCCTCCTGATTCCCTGTTTACCTCTGAATTCTCCAACTTGCTGACCCGCCGAAGTCCAGCGTTCGGACTCCGGTGGAGCGCGCCGGACTCCCGAAACCACACCTGGCCGCCAGCACGGCCGCTACACCTCGTCCAGGCGCTTGCCTTCCACGGTTTCGTGCAGCACGTCGTTCATCAGCAGTTCGGCCAGGCGCGAGGTCGCGGCGTTCAGTTTGTCAATGCGCGCGCGGATCAGCTTGTAGTCACCCAGGCGCATGGCGTCGCGCAGCGAAGCCGTGGCGGAGTCAATCTCCCGCTCCTCGAACGGCGAAAGCAGGCGCGACGCTTCGAACTTCATCGCTTTGCCGGTAGCGGCGAGAATGGTTTCCGCCTCGGCGCGCGCTTCCACCAGTTGGCGCTCGGCAAAATCCTGCTCGGCATAGTCAATGGATTCTTCCAGGATGCGCTCGATTTCCGCGTCAGAGAGGCCATAGCTGGGCTGCACTTCCACGCTGCTCAGCGCCCCGGAATGCACGTCACGCGCGCTCACTTGCAGGATGCCGCTGGCATCAATCAGGAATTTCACTTCGACGCGGGGCAGGCCGGCCGACGCCGGCGGAACCTTCAGCGTGAATTTCGCCAGCGAGCGGCAGTCACGGGCCATTTCCCGTTCGCCCTGCAGCACATGGATGTCAATGCCGGTCTGGTTGTCCACGCCGGTCGTGTACATCTCCTGCGCGCTGGCGGGAATGGTGGAGTTGCGCGGGATAAGCTTGCTGACCGCGCCGCCGTAGGTTTCGATGCCCAGGGAGAGCGGCGTCACGTCCAACAGCAGCATGTTCTTCACGCCGGAATCGAGAATATCGGCCTGCACGGCGGCGCCCAGCGCCACCACTTCGTCCGGGTTGAGCTCGGTGTGCGGCTCGCGGCCAAAATACTCGCCGACCGTGCGGCGCACCAGCGGAATGCGGGTCGAGCCGCCGACCAGCACCACTTCCTCGATCTGCTCCGGCTTGAGCCGGGCGTCAGCGAGCGCCTGTTTCAGCGGCTGCATGGTGCGCTCGATGATGGGGCCAATCAGCTCTTCAAATTCGCCGCAGGAAATGGTGCGGAAATAAACACCCGGCCCCTCGGGAAGTGGAAACTTCACGGAAACGTTTTCCGCGTCCGACAAATCGTGCTTGGCTTGAATCAGGCACTTGCGCAGCTCCTGTGCAGCGTCCGAGTGCGCATCCAGCTCCACGCCGAACTGTTCGTGGATTTCACGCCGCGCGAGGGCGATCAGCACGTTGTCAATGTCGTCGCCGCCGAGGTGCGTATCACCCGCTGTGGAGAGCACCTGGTAGATGTCGCCCTCGCCGGTGGAGATGAGTTTCAGGATGGAAATGTCGAACGTGCCGCCGCCAAAATCGTACACGGCGACCAGGCCGCGCTGCGCTTTGTGCAGGCCGTAGGCCAGCGCCGCGGCCGTGGGCTCGTTCACCAGGCGCAGGACTTCCAGGCCGGCCAGGCGTCCGGCATCCTTGGTCGCCTGGCGCTGCGCGTCGTTGAAATAGGCGGGCACGGTAATCACCGCGCGGGTGACCGGCTCCTGGAAATGGTCCTCGCCCCAGCTCTTCAGTTCCCGCAGGATGAACGCAGAAACTTCCGGCGGCGTGAGGGTTTTTTCGCCGAGCTGCACGCGAATCACGTTCTGGCTGGCCGGATCTATGTGAAAGGGGAACA
>Ga0187894_10002761_pt1 | contig 20633 bp, 15 predicted proteins | sample GBC1701081metaG_FD_136650 | JGI IMG/M metagenome (GOLD analysis project Ga0187894, IMG submission 136650) | White microbial mat communities from a lava cave in the Kipuka Kanohina Cave System on the Island of Hawaii, USA - GBC170108-1 metaG ...
CCGGCTACCCGATTGCGCGTGACGGCGTGGTGATCACCATTGGCCAGTATCAACTGCTGGTCGCCGACGCCTGTTCCGGCTTGAACTCGATGTTCAGCCTTTCGGCGCTCGGCTTGCTGTTCATGTACCTCACTGCCCGGGCGAGCCTGCTGCATAACGCGATCATGCTGGTCAGCATCCTGCCGATCGCCTTCGCAGCCAACATCATCAGGGTGCTGATCCTGATCCTGGTCACCTACCATTTCGGAGACGCAGCCGGCCAGGGGTTCCTGCACGGGGCGGCCGGGATGGTGCTGATGCTGGCCGCGCTTTCCATCCTGCTTCTCCTGGATGCCGTGCTGACGAGACTGATTCGTCTCCGCGCGCCCGGCCTGCGGGCTTGAAGTCGGTCTTGCCGGCAAGCGGTCAAGCGGCGGCGGCCCCGAGGTCCGGACGACAGATCCGTTGCAATGTCGACGTTCAAGCCAACTGACCTGAAGCGGCGCGTGCTTCGCGCCGGAAGCTGGAGCATCGCCGGCTATGGCGCCGCCCAGGTGATCCGGCTCGCCAGCAATCTCGTCATGGCGCGACTGCTGGCGCCCGAAATGTTCGGGATCATGGCCATCGCACTTACCGCGATGATGGTCATGTCGATGATTTCGGATATCGGACTAAGCCATAGCATCGTCCAGAATCCACGCGGGGACGATCCGGCGTTTCTGGACACCGCGTGGACGGTGCAGGTTGTGCGAGGGTTTCTGCTATGGTTCGCCGCCCTGGGCCTCAGCGCCATGTTGCTCCTGTTCGGCACAGGTGGAAGCGGCCCGGGCGGTTCCGTCTATCACTCCGAGGTGCTGCCTGCGGTTGTCGCGGTGAGCGCGTTCGCGGCCGTCATTTCGGGTTTCCAGTCGACCAAGATGGCGTCTGCGTTGCGGCGCTTCGACCAGAGGCGGCTGGTGCAGATGGAGCTGATTAGCTACGCGGCCGGGCTCGTCGTCATGATCGGGATCGGTGTCGCGACCCGCTCGATCTGGGCGCTCGTCATCGGCGGACTCGTCAGCAACCTGTCGACGGCCGTGCTCAGCCATGCGTGGCTTCCGGGGCATCGGAACCGCTGGCGCTGCGAACGGAAAGCGTTCAAGGAACTGCTCGGGTTCGGTAAGTGGCTGTTCCTCTCCTCGACCATGTCGATCTTGGCGCTGCAGGGCGACCGTCTCCTGCTCGGCGCCTTCGTTGATGCCCAGACGCTCGGCCTGTACGCGATCGCCGCCCTGATCCTGGGCGCGCTCGAAGGCGCCCTCGCAAGACTGCTTACGGCGGTCGCGCTGCCGGCGCTGAGCGAAATCGCGCGCAACGATCCATCTCGTCTGCGCGAGGTCTACTACCAACTGCGCCTGCCCGGGGACATCGGCTTGCTGTTCATTGCCGGGTTTCTGTTCGCGACCGGCCAGCTGGTAATCGACGTACTCTACGACCCGCGCTATTCGGCAGCCGGCGGCATGCTCAGGATCCTCGCCCTGTCCCTCATTGCCCTGCGGTATGCGCACGCCTACCAGATCTATATCGCGGTGGGAAAGCCCAGCTACTTGGCGTTCATCAATGTCGCCCGTTGTGCGGCGCTTTTCATCTCCGTACCGGTGCTCAACCACTTCTACGGCATCGAAGCCGCGATCTGGGGGATCGCCCTGCACGGATTGGCGATGCTGCCCTTCGTCTACGGCTTCAACGCGAAGCTCGGAATCAACGACCTGCGCCGGGAACTGATCGTTCTGCCAGTGTTGCCGGTTGGCTATGCCTGCGGAGCACTGCTGAACCTCCTGCAAGGATAAATACAGCGCTCGCGATCTGAACGGCGAGCGGTTTTCGCTGGAAATGGCGTCCTGTATCATCCAGCGGCCATGTCCCTTTTCTCCGGCAAGACCGTGATCGTGACCGGCGCGGGCCTGGGTATCGGGCGAGCGACGGCGGTCGGTTTTGCCGCCGACGGCGCAAATGTGCTGGGGATTGGCCGTACGCGAGCAGACCTGGTGGAAACGCGCCGGCTCTGCCCTGCGGGCAGCATGGACTTCGTGGTCGGCGACGTTTCCCGTCCGGAGAACATCGCGCAACTTCTGGCCAAGGCGAAACAACTGCATGGCGGGGCGGACATCCTCGTGAACAATGCGGCGTTGTATCCGAAGACCGGGTTCCTGGAGTCCACCGACGAAGAATGGACGCGTGTCATCCAGACCAACGTGGTCGGCATGGCGCTCTGCTGCCGCGCCTTTCTTCCAGGCATGCTCGAGCGCGGGTTCGGCCGGATCATCAATATCGGAACCCTGGCTTGGCTCGGCCCCATCCCCAACAGCTCTGCATACTCCGCATCGAAGGGTGCCGTGCGCCCCCTGACGCGCGCGATTGCCTGCGAAATCGATCGCTTCCGCCATCCGGATGTCCTGGTCAACGAGCTGCTGCCGGGGGTCGCGCGGACCAGGATGAGCGATCACGGTGAGGATCCGGCGGCGATCTATGCCCACGTGCGCTTCGTCGCCAGCCTGCCGCGCAACGGCCCGACCGGGAGGACTTTCATGCAGAGCGCACTCTATGTCGAGGACTACCGCCTGCGTTCGCGTCTGCGGCGCCTGCTCAGCCGGCTGACCGGCGGACTGGTATCGGCAGAGTGAGCAACACCGCACGAATCGCGCCCGCATCGTTGCGGGCGCGGCGTCGACCGATCGACTGGCCATGACCCTCGGCTACGCTCCCGAAAACCTGGCGGAAGAATGGGACGTCGTAGTCATCGGCACGGGAATGGGTGGCGCGACGACGGGGTATGAACTGGCGCGGCTTGGACGCCGCGTGCTGTTCCTCGAAAAAGGTCAGCTATCGCATCAAGCCGCACCCGAATCCGATTCGAGCACGGATGACCGGGTCGCAGCGCTCCAAGGGGCCCTGAGCGACTCGCCCGAGGTCAGGCTGAGCGCGGGCCGCTGGCCGCACCGGCTGCGAGGCTCAACGAGCTTCGGTGAGCTGAATTTCTTTGCTCCACTTGGCTGCGGTTCCGGCGGCTCGACGGCGCTCTATGGAGCAGCGCTCGAGCGCTTCAGCCCGGCTGACTTCCAGCCGCGCAGCAACTTTCCAGAGGTTCATGATTCGACCCTGCCGGAGCGCTGGCCGATCAGCCACGGGGACCTGCGCCCATGGTATGACCGTGCCGAGGTTCTGTACGGCGTGAGAGGCACGCCCGACCCCATCGACCGGGATGACAGCCCCGTCCTGCGCGCGCCGGCGCCGCTCAGTGTGCGGGACCGGCACTTCCTCGACTCCTTCCGGAACCTCGGCCTCCATCCGTACCAGGCGCATGTCGGGTTCGAGTTCGTCGAAGGATGCAACGGATGTTCTGCGATCTGCCGCCGCGGATGCAAGGCGGACGCGGCGAGAATCTGCCTGCTGCCGGCCCTGGAACGATTCGGAGCCAGACTGCTCCCGGAATGCGAGGTTCGCCGACTGGAGGCCGGGCCCTCCCGCGTGCAGTCAATTCACTGCCGTCGCGGCAACCAGGACCTCGCCATTCGCGCCAAGGTCGTCGTGCTGGCGGCCGGTGCCTACATGACGCCGGTGCTCCTGCTCAATTCGAGCAATCGAGAATGGCCGGACGGACTCGCAAACCGCTCCGGCCTCGTGGGGCGCAATCTCATGTTTCATGTCAGCGACTTCATCGCCATCCGGCCGCTGACCAAGCTACCGTTCGCCGGCCCCAACAAGGGCCTGGCGCTCAACGACTTCTACCAGATCGCGGGCGAGAAACTGGGGACCCTGCAATCGGTCGGGGCGACCATCAACGTCCCGGAAATCATGCAGTTCATGCGCGACGCCGCGGAGACCGATCCCACCTGGTGGCGCAAGCTAGCCAGCCCGAAGCCCTACTGGTGGCGCAAGCTGTCCAGTCCGGCGGTCCGGCTGGTGGCCGCGTTCGCATATCATGTCCTCGACTTCAAGAGCGCCGCCGTCTGGGCGACGATCGTCGAGGACCTGCCTTATCTCGACAACCGGATCGTCGCGGATCCGGGCACCGCAAACGGCATGCGGTTCGAATACCACTATCGGAACGAACTTCGGCAGCGCGTGCGATCTTTCCGCCGGCGGCTTGCAGAGGCGCTCCGCCCTCACCGGACAATGGTGCTTTCCGGCGAGAACAACCTCAACTTCGGTCACGTGTGCGGCACCTGCCGCTTTGGCGACGACGCGCAGTCAAGCGTGCTCAACCGTGACAACCGCGCACACGGCTTGTCGAACCTCTACGTGGTCGACGCGTCGTTCTTTCCGTCCAGCGGCGGCACCAATCCCAGCCTGACTATCGCCGCCAACGCGCTACGCGTCGCGGGCGCGATTGACGAGCAACTGCGCCAGGAACTGCCGGGGCCCTGAATCGCGGCCCCGGCCGCTCACGGGACGTGAATCGCGCCCCGATCGTAGGGACCCGCGCTGGGCCTTGACGTGGTGAAGAAATCCGAGAACACCGGCACGATCGCGCCGCTGTCATTGGCAGGACCGCCATTCGGCCCGCTTGGCGTCCAGTCGATCGGGTTCACCGGCGGCGTGACGGCAAAGACGCCGGTGGTCTGGATCTCCGCCTGGATCGAGTTGTTCGACACGACCAGCCCCGCGCCGAACGTGCCGTTCGGCGTCGTTGTTGCGCTGCCCGGCGTCTGCTGCGGCGCATAGGCGAGATTGTTCCTGACGGCCACGTTGGTCGGCGCGCCGGCGCTCGCTGAAATCATGAAAAGCGGAAACCCTGCCGCCTTGTTGCTGAAAATACTGTTGTTGTAATAGTAGATTCCGTCCAGCGCCGGGGACGACCCTGTCAGATTCAGGCTCAAGGCCTGTTGCGTGGCGGCCGATTCCGTAACGTCGTACAGGTTGTTGCGAATCGAGGTGTCGCCGGCCTCGATTTGCATCAGCGCGCCGGGCGCGCCTGGCCCACCCGCCGCCATCATGATCCAGTTGCGCTCGACCAGGAATTTCCGGTGGCGGCCATCCTGATGGCTTATCGAGAAGGGCAGCGTCCCGCTCCGGCCGATCACCTTGTTGTCGGAAACCACCCCGAACTCGAAGACCGCCTGATCCGGAATGGTCTGTGCCCCCACGATGTTGATCCCCGTCCTGCCCGCAAGGCGGAAGACCACGCTGCGCAACGTCATGCTCGTCTTGTCCGCCACGCCCAGTTCGTTGTTCGAGATGACCACGCGCTGGCCGTACTGCATCCTCATGCCGTGCTGGGTGACCGCGTTGTTGAACCGGTTGCCGATGACCATGAACCGCTCCGCGGCGCCGAAGAACGCGTAGTCGTTCGAGTTGGTGATGACGTTCTCGATGATCGCGAGCGCGTTGTACAGATTGTGGATCTTCGTCGGCGTATTGATGAAGTCCAGCGTGTTCAACTGCGCTGAGATGGAGATCTGCGCGCCGACGATATCGTTGCGGAAGATCGTCAACCCGTTGCTGGTGCCGTTGTGGGCGACTGCCGATCCCAGGGAGGCGAATCCGGAGAAGGACAGATCCATGATCCGCCAGTCGCCGAAGCCTGCGGCTGCAACCGTGTTGTTGCCGACCAGGATCGTCGGCGCAGGGCCACCGGTCGCCGTGATGTTCGCCTTGCCGGTCCCGAATGAGCCGACCAGGCCCGGACCGTTGACGGTAATGCGCGCAGAACCCGCCGCCGCAGTGAACGTGTCGCCGCCCTTGAACAGGATGCGCTTGAACAGATTGCCGTTACCCGCCGTCGTGTTGATCGCGGCGGTAAAGTTGTTCGTGTTGGCTAGGCAGTTTGCCGAGGGGCACGCGACCGGGCAGCCGGTGAAATCCGCCGTATTGGATACGCAGAGCGTGCCTAGCGTGCTCGCGGGGGCGACGACGATTTCGCAGTCGAAGGTCGCTGTGCTGGTGCCGTCGAACGCGCTCAGCCGGACCCGATACGCCCCCGGAAGCTCGAAAAGATGGGCCGCGATCGTGCCCTTGGCCAGCTTCTTGCTGCTCAAACCGGCGCGGCTGCCGAAGCCCCAGGTCCCGCCCGCTCCGATGTTGTTGAAGTCAAAATCCCAGCTGTATTCGACGTCGTGGTACGGCTTGATCCCGCCGTTCGAATGCGTGCTCCCGGATGCATCGAAAGAGACCGCCAGCGGCGCGACGCCGGTCGACCGGTGGGCCGCCAGGTTGAGCGTGATCCCTCCGGCGGCGGACACATTCGACGCCGTGGTCGGACATGCCGAAAATGCGCCCGTTCCCGTGGTGAAGGTAATCACGAAATTGACGGCGAGCGCATTGCCCGCCACGTCCGTCACGCCGGTGGTCACCGTCGCGGTAAAGGTCGTGGACGCCGCCAGCGGGGCGCTGGGCGTGAACGTCATGGTGTTGCCGATAAAGCTGACCGTCCCCGGCACCAGGGCGAGGGTCGGATCCCTGACCTGGAAATTCGCCAGGATCAGGGTGCCGTTGTTCATCGGCTCGGAAAAGGTGATGGTGAGCGTCGAATTCAGCGACACATTGGTCGCGTTGTCCGCGATCGAGGACGCGATCACGGTTGGCGGAGATCCTGCCGTGCCGAAGGTCCAGGTCTCCGCCATCGCGAGCGGATTGCCCGCGGCATCGGTCGCCGCGGTTGTGATCGTGGCGCGCAGGGCCGTCGACTCCGGCAAGCTGGCAAGCGGCGTGAACGTGACCGTATTGCCGGTCACGAACACCGTGCCGGGAATGTTCGGGCCGCCCAGGACCGGCGCGACGGTGAAGCTGCTCGTGTTGAGCGTCGAGTTCTGCATCGGCTCGGAAAATGTCGCCGACACCGTCGCGTTCTGCGCCACGCCGGAGGCGGCATTGGCCGGGCTGGTCGGAAGGACCACTGTCGGTGCGTTGGTGTCAGGGGCAAGACCCGTCGTAAAACTGAAGACAAACGGCGCCGCCATGGGAGTGCCCGCCGCATCCCCCACCGCCGTGGAAATGGTCGCGGTGAAGTTGGAACTGAAGGCCAGCGGCGTCTGAGGCACGAACGACGCGGTATTCCCGGCGATGCTCACCGTTCCTATGACATTGCCCGGCGTCGTATTGTTAAAAAGAGTGAAGCTTGCCGTGTTGATCGAGGCATTGGTCATGGCCTCCGAAAAGGTCGCCGAAATCGCGGCATTGGACGCTACTCCGAGCGCGCCATTCGTCGGGTTGGTCATGGTGACGGTCGGCGGGGTGGTGTCGGGCGCCGGGCCGGTGGTAAAGGTCCAGGTGTAGGGCGCCGCGAGGGCATTGCCCGAAGCGTCGCGCACCCCGGTAGTGACGGTCGTCGAGTAGTCCGTGCCGGGCAGCAAGGGGGCGATCGGGGTCAGCGTCGCGGAATTGCCGCTGATGGTTAGAACAGCGGTCACCGGGGCGCCGTTCGAGTCGACCATCTGAAAGGTCGACGAGTTAATCGTCGAATTGTCCATCGCCTCGGAGAACGTCACCGACGACACTGAGGTCGTGGTACCAACCCCGGTCTGGCCGTTGGCCGGCGCGGTGAAGGAGACCACCGGCGGCGTCGTATCGGGCGCCGCTCCGGTGGTGAATTGCCACACAAATGGCGCCGCAAGCGCATTGCCCGCGGCATCGAGCGCCGCGGTCGTGATGGTGGCCGTAATCTGCGTCGTCGGCGGGAGCGCGCCCGTGGGCGTGAAGATTGCGGTGTTGCCGGCCACCGTCACCGTACCCGCGATCGGCGTGCCGGCGATGGTTCGCACCACTGTAAAGCTCGACGTATCCAGTGACGCATTGGTCATTGCTTCCGAGAACGTCGCCGTGATGGTCGTGCTCAGCACCACGCCGGTGGCGTTGTTGGCGGGGCTCGTCGCTGAGACCGTCGGCGGAATGATGTCCGGGCCTCCCCCGGTCATGAATACCCACGTGAAAGGTACCGCCAGCATGTTGCCGGCGAGATCGCGGACGGCCGTAGTGATCGTCGCGGTAAATTGCGTGGTTGCAGCGAGGCTCGCCGCCGGAGTAAAGGTTGCCGTGCTACCCGCTACGCTTATCGAGCCGGCGACCACGGCTCCCGGAGGACAGGGCGCAGCGGCCGTAGGACAAAGGGTAAACGGCGTGCCACTCGGCACGCCCAGCGGCTCCGAGAACGTGGCCGAGAGGGCCGAATTGGTTCCGACCCCAAGCGCATTGTTCGCCGGGAAGACCGATGTTAACGTTGGGGGAGTCGTGTCCCCGGCTTGGGCCATACCAGGAGGCAGGGGGGCCTCATCCTTGCCACCACCGCCACCGCAGCCCACAACAACTGATGTGACCAGGCATAGCGCCCAACGCCGTAACCACATCAATCGCTTCATGTTTTTTCCCCTATTTCGGGTCACTAGTCTGGATGCGGCAGCTGCACCGAGACCGGCCCGAACCCTGCGCGAGGTTACACACGCAGATATCCGAACGCAAGCCACTGCCGTGGGCAACTGCGTGACGAAATCAACGGCGGACCGCCACAGCCCCGGCCGCTGTCGTGCTGCGGCGTCATTGCAGGTCCCGTGGACCCCGGCCCCGATTCCTCCTTGCGATTCAGGCGAAGAACCGGCATGCCAGATCATCTAGTCGCCCTAGTCGCGATTCTCATCATAGCGAGCACCGTGTTCGCGGTCGCGCGCACGCCGGCCTGCGCGATGGCCTGCGATGCCGGTGACTTCAAGCGCCGCAGAAACCTGTGGTTCGGGCTCGTCGTTCTGGCGTTCCTCGCGCACAATTTCTGGCTGTTCATTGTCCTCGCCGGAGTGCTGTTGTTCGTCGCACAACGGAAGGAACACAACGCGCTGGCGCTGTTCTTCCTTCTGATGTTCGCTCTGCCTCGCATCGCCGACAACGTGCCGGGCTTTGGCGGCATTCAATCGCTCGTGACGATCGACATCGTGCGGCTGCTTGCGCTGACGATTCTCCTGCCCGCCTACCTTCGATTGCGCAAGCAGCCTGGCGTCGCGCCGTTCGGCCACTACCTGACCGACAAGTTCCTGATCGGCTATCTGGCCCTTTGCCTTCTGCTGCTGCTGGACCAGAAAACGCTGCCTGCGGCGCTCCGGGAGGGTGTCTTCGACGCATTCACGGACGAGTTCCTGCCCTACTACCTCGCCAGTCGGGCGGTGCGCAATCTGCAGGATTTTCGCGACGCCCTGATGTCCTTCGCGGTGGCCGCACTGATCGTGGCGTCGATTCTGATCGTGGAATTCATCACCAACTGGCTGATGTTCGCCAGCCTGGACGAGGCGCTTGGCGTACGGTACGGATGGCTCGACTATCTTGCTCGAGGCGGAAATCTGCGCGCTGCCGGGCCCATCGGGTACCCCATCGTGGCGGGGTATGTCGTCGCGGTCGCCGCCGGATTCTTTCTGTACCTGGCAAAGGTGGTCCCGGGCGCCAGGTCCTGGGGCATCGGCATGGCGCTGCTGGTCGCCGGCATGCTGGCGACGCTCTCCCGCGGACCCTGGGTAGGCTTCGCCGTGATGCTGCTGGTCTTCATTGCCACCGGCCCGGCGCCGGCGCGGGCCGCCACCAAGATGGCTCTCTATGGATTGCTCGCCGCGCCCGTGCTGCTTGCAACGCCGGTGGGCGACAAGATCATCGACTACCTTCCGTGGGTCGGCACGGTCGAGGCGAGCACCGTCGATGCCAGAGAAATTCTGTTGCGCGCGACGATCGACCTACTGATGGAAAATCCGCTGTTCGGGAGCATCGACTACGCAGAGCATCCTCTGATGCAAGTCCTGGCCGACGGCAACGGAGGTTTCATCGACTTGACCAACACCTATGCGGTCGTCGGCATAGGCAAAGGAATGGTCGGACTGTTCTTGTTCGTCGGCAGCCTGCTGGCGGCGGCGGCAGGGGCGCTCAGGGGCATGCGCATGCTGCAAGACAAGTCCGATGAGAGGCACGTGCTTGGCCGCTCGCTGCTCGCGACCTTTACCGGCATCCTCGTGATCATCGGAACCGTCAGCCCTATATTGACGGTGCCATTCGTCTACCTGACCGCAGCGGGACTTTGCGTCGCCTATGCGAAAATGCTGGCAACCGACGGTCAGACGACCGAAGGCAAAGCTGCGGCGCCGCTGTCTGGCGCCGGACGTGCCGGGGCGGGTCTCGTCCCGCGCGGTCGCTGACCTGGCAGGACTGTCCGAGATTGTGACCCGCGAGTTTCTGCAAGCATGAGCATCCGGCAAGCCGCAGGGATCGAACTCAGGGTCCTGATCGCCGCAGAGCACAGCTCGCTCGCCTTCGGCGGCGAGGCGGCGCTTCCGTTGCACTACTTCCGCGTCCTGCGCGCGCGGGGAGTCGAGGCCTGGCTGGTCACCCATGCCCGCACCCGCGACGAACTGAAGACCTTCTTCTCGCAGGACGGAGACAGGATCGTGTACGTGGAGGACCTGCTCCTGCACCGTCTGATCTGGCGCGCAGGCCGGAACTTGCCCGGAAGACTTGGGTCGTTTACGACGGACTACCTGCTGCGGCTGCTGACCCAGATCCTGCAGTGGGGACGCATTCGCCGCCTGGTTCGCGAAAAGCAGATTTCAGTCGTTCATCAGCCGATTCCCGTGTCACCCAAGGAGCCGTCGCTGCTGTTCTGTCTTGGCGCGCCGGTGATCATCGGCCCGATGAACGGCGGAATGGATTTCCCGCCCGCCTTCCGGCGCATGCAGGGCCGCATCGAAGGATCGATACTCGCGTTCGGCAGGCAGGTTGCGCAGGTGTTGAACTTCCTGATTCCCGGCAAACGCAGCGCCGCGCTGCTGCTGGTGGCCAACGAGCGAACCCGCAACGCGCTGCCCTTTGGCATCGGCACGCCAGTCCGGACGCTGGTCGAGAACGGGGTCGACCTATCGCTGTGGCGGCCGCCGACGGCCGGTGCCTCCCCGTTGGGCACTCGGCATACGCGCTACGTATTCGTCGGGCGCCTTATAGCTTGGAAGGCGGTCGACTTGCTCCTGGAGGCGTTCAAGATTGCGGCCACGCAAGCGCCGATGAGCCTCACGATCATCGGCGACGGACCGGAGTTGCGCCCACTCGCCGCGCTGGCCAGCCGTCTCGGCTTGCAGGCCGAGACAGCCGGGCAAGCCGGGAAAGTGGAATTCACCGGGTGGCTGTCGCAGGCTGTCTGCGCCACCAAACTGGCGCAAGCCGACGCGCTGGTGCTGCCCAGCCTGCGCGAGTGCGGTGGCGCCGTGGTGCTTGAGGCAATGGCCATGGGCATCCCCGCGATTGCGACCGATTGGGGCGGTCCGGCGGACTACCTGGATGCGAGTTGCGGAATTCTGGTCCCGCCGTCGGGGCGCGGGGGATTCGTCGCCGGGTTCGCCGACGCCATGGCGCGCCTCGCACGGCAGCCGGACGAGCGTGCGGCGATGGGCCGGGCGGGCCGCGAAAAAATGGTGCGCGAGTTCGACTGGGAAGTGAAGGTCGACCGGATGATGCAGATTTACGAGGAAATAGCCGCAGCAGCGCGGACATCCGGCGGTAAGGTGCGGTAGCATGAGGAATGCGGCGCGCATTCGGAAAGGAAGATTTGCTTAGGCCGTTGCGAGCGGGGCTGGGCAGGGTTGTTCACGGACTGGCCCTCGTGGCAGCGGTCGGCGTTGCCGTGGCGGAGGCGGCGGCGAACACGGGCCCGCAGGCTTGCTTCAAGCCCGGCGCGCCCATCGTCGAGCCGTATCGCTGGTATCCAAAGCTCGATCTGGCGCGGATTCCGTTTCACACCGCCGAGGGTGCCTGGGGACCGCGGGCCGCGGTCGTGGCGCCCGAGCCGCCGGTCACGCGGCGTACGGTGCGTGTCACCAGCGCGACTCAGCTCGCCGCCGAAGCGTTGGTGCAAGGAACGACGATCGTCGTCGACGCGGAGTACATCGGGCCCGTCGTCATTTACGGCGACGTAATCGACGTCGATCTCGTGGTCCCGCCCGGGCGCCGCATCGCCCAGATCACGGTCGGCCGCTACACGCCCCGTTCCACTACGCAGCGTTTCCGGCTCCGCGGGACCACCCCGGGGACTCACTCCGGCGGCCTGGTCGGCACCGTCACCTTCGCCTCCAATCCGACGACGGACATCATCATCGACGGCGTCGACCTGAATGGCGACAATGGCAGGGGCGGCAACCTGCTGTGGTACGTGAGTTCGCCCACGGATCGCGTTGCCATCGTGAACGTACGGGGCCACGCGGTCGGCCAGGCGGTGCTGCTCGCCCCGGGGGTGACGAATATCGTCATCGCGGGCAACCGGCTCGTGAGCGGGGCCCGCTCCCGCGAAGCCAACGGCTACCCTGAGGGCTGGGGCATCCGCGGCGGCGACCGCATTGTCGTGTTCGACAATCGCATCGACGGAAACCGCTATCACAAGGTTCGCGTCGAGGCGCGCGAGGGGCCGCCGCAATACGCCTGGGTCGCCGACAACGTATTCGTCGACCCGGCCGAGGCGCGAATCTTCGTCGCCGGCGGCGCGCAGGAGCAGGCCCACCGCATCACCGCGGTCTGGGCGATCTGCAATCGCGTCTACGCGCACAGCACTTGCATGCAGACGAGCTTCGAGGCGCCGCTTGCGGCCTATGCCGTCCTCACCTCCAATACCTTCTTCGGCTCGACCACCGAAGCGCTTCAACGTTCGCTCCAGGCGGCACACGGCAGCCGGCGGGACTACCTCGCTGGCAACACCTACTCTCCGTGGCGAAGGCCGCCCTCGTGGGAAGCCCCGGGCGATCCTACGGCGACGGTGCCGCTTCCCCCGGTCATGATCGTCCGGGACAAGGTCGACCCGATCGCGCAAAACTGCAAACCGCCGCCTTCCTGAACTGTGCTCGCCTGCGCGGGCGTCAAGGCCGGGGAGTAGTCCTACAGCATCCTGCTGTTCTCGATTTCATTGAACTCAAGCCGGATGCGCGCCTGCCAGGCCCGCAGGCCGAGCCGCTGCGAAACGATGTCCGCCAGCCACAGCCGAAAGCCGAAGTTCTTCACGCGCGCATCATGGTGCCGGAGCGCGTTCTCGGCGAGCAGCATCGGCCGCGACCACGGCCGCATGCTGTAGTCCGGCTCTCCGCTCGGGGCGTAGCCCTGTTCCGCCAGTTCCCGCGCCGCCACGCTCTCGAAGACGCGCAGATCGCGCCGGCTTAGCTGCTGGCGCCATTTTCCGGCCTGCGAAGGATCGACCGGCTCGTAGGTCGTATCCTTGTGGTAATTCAGCATCGCATCCGTGTACGGAGCGCCGACGAATTCGCACAATCGCGCCAGCTCGGCCGCCGGCGACTTGACGAGGTCCTCGAAACGCAATTCCGTCCGGCGCGACGGATCGATATGCGTCTTCGCCGCCTTCCATTCCGTCATCGATTTGCACCAGCTGAGCCCGGCAACGTAGGCGTTGCCGAGCCAGCCGAACTTGATCCAGGATGCGCAGACGTCACGGCCGTCGCGCACTATGTGGATGAAGCGCGCCCTCGGCCAGACGGACAATGCGTCGATGTAGTTGCGGTGAACCTGGCAACCCACGTGCGCGCGCTCCTTGCCGGGGTCCGCCGCCGCGCGCATCTGGTGGAGAAAATCGCGCGCCTGATCCTCGAACCTCAGCGAGCGGTTCACCCGCAGGCGATGCCTCCGGAAATGGCGGTGCGTCGCCAGCCATTCGTAGTAGGGCTCGAGAGGGAGCGAGGCGCCGGGCGCGAAGTCCCACACCCACTCGTATTCGCCGACAAACACGATCTGCGGGTGATGACCCAGCATCAGCGACAGCAAGGTGGTTCCCGATCGCGTCGCCCCGACGATGAAGATCGGTTCCGCGATCGACGAATCTCGCCCCAGGGTTGCAGATGTTTCCGGCATTTGTGCGATAGCCTAAAGAATCCGGTCGGCGAGCGCCCAGGCGTCCATGCCGCCGCGGCAGAGCAGCTTGAACATCCACAAGGGCTCTCCTGCTTCAACCTTGATGCGCGGCAGCCGCAGCGGATCGGCTCCGCCGCGAATGGTACCGTGCTGCGAGATGAAAATGCTGTCGTAGCCGCATTCGGCGAGAACGCGCGCGGTCTCCGGACTTTCGTCGTTACGCATGCCAAAGGGGTAGGCGAACGTCGTCACCAACTTCCCCAAGCGCGATTCGATCAGCTGCTTGGACTGCTCGCCTTCCGAGCGCACCTCGTCGGCCGGCAGCCGTGCCATCGAACTGTGTGTGTGGCCGTGCGAGCCAATTGTCACGCCCGCGGAGTCTAGCGCCTCCACCTGCGCCCAGTCGAGAAATCCTTCCCCGCCGCCCCGGCCCGCCGTCGGATCGTCCATCGCCCGCGTAGTCAGGTAGGCCACGGCGGGTATGCCGAAATTCTTCAGGATCGGCGCCGCAACGGTCAGTAGACTGCTGAAGCCGTCGTCCATCGTCACCAGCACCGAATCGCGCGCCAGCTCGATCTCGCCGCGTACGAAGCGGAGCGCCTGCTCGAGCGATACGGCAAGGCGCTGCTCCGCCAGCCAGCGCATCTGTGCTTCGAACGCAGCCGGAGCAACGCACCAGGGATCGCGCTCGGCATAGCCGAAGCGGTGATAGGTGATGGCGCGGATACGGGGCGCACCCGCGAGCCGGCGCAGGGCCAAGGACGACGAGGCGAAGCTGCCGAGCACGACCGTCCTGCGCGCGGCTTTCTTCGCGTACCAGCGATGCACCGGTTCGCTCATGGCTGTCGAGCCGAGGAACCTGTCCGCACTTCGGCAGCAAGCAAATCGCGTAGCGCCTTACGGTCGATCTTGCCGTTCGCGTTCAAGGGCCATTGGGCAATCGCCCGTACTTCGCTCGGATGCATGTACGACGGCAGCCGTGCAATCACCTTCTGGCGGATCGCCACCGTGTCGGCGCGTTCGGCCCCGACGAAGCCGACAATGCCGTCCGCGCCGCTGGCGGTCGGTGGCCAGCCGACGGCGATCGCGGCCTCGACGCCGGCCTCCTCGCGCAGGACGGCCTCGATCTCGCCCAGCTCGACGCGATAGCCCTGTACCTTGATCTGATTGTCGACGCGACCGAGATAGACCAGCGGTCTCCCGGACTGCGGCCGTCGCACCCGGTCACCGGTACGGTAGTAGACCTCGTCGCGCCCCGCCGGAACCACGAACGCGGCCGCAGTGCGTTCCGGGTCGCGGTAATAGCCGAGACTCAGCTGCGGCCCGGTCATGAGCAGTTCGCCCGTCTCGCCGACCGGCACTTCCCTCTGCTGTTCGTCGGCCACCAGCACCTTCATGCCCGGATACGCCTCGCCGATCGGTACCACGCCCTGCTCGCATTCCGCCGGCGACCTCGCCGGATCCCACCGGTACAGCGTGCAGGCGATCGTCAGCTCCGTGGGTCCGTAGAGATTCTCGAGAATCGAGTTCGGCGCTGCCTGCCCCCATTTCTGCAGCACTTCGACGGGCAGCGCTTCGCCGCAGAACAGGCTGAGGCGCAACCCAGGGTACTTGCCCTGTTGGAGCATGTGAAGCCTGCTCATCAGCACGGCGGTTGAAGGCACCGAGAACCAGACGGTAATCCCGCAGTCGGCGATGTATTTGCCAGGGAACAGCTTCTGCGCCTGGGTCGGACAGCACAGGCAGGCGCCACGCTCCCACGCGACGAACATGTCGAACGCCGAGAGATCGAAAGTCAGGTCGAAGGTCTGGGACAAGCGATCCTGCTCCGTCACGCCGTAGCGCTCGACCATGGCATCGACGAAGTGGGTCACATTGCGATGCGCGACCATCACTCCTTTCGGCTGGCCGGTGCTTCCCGAGGTAAAGAGCAGATAGGCGATACCGCCGGGATCGGCGACCACGGGCGCCGCAACAGGCGCGCCACGGACGGCCTCTTCACCGAGAAAGCGGTGGCGCGGCCAGCGCGCAGCGAACGCGGCAACATCCTTCGACTCGGGCAGCAACAGCAAAAGCGGGCTTTCGATCCCGGCCAGCACCTCGTCGAGCTGGCGAGCCGCGCCAACGTCGACGATCAGGCTGCGGCATTGCGAACGCTGCAGCATTGCGCGCGTGCGATCGACAGGAAAGGCCGGGTTGAAGGGCACATAGCCGTGGCCTCGCACCAGGCCCGCCAGCACGCCCGCATAGGCGGTGACGGAACGGTGGCCGAACACGCCCGTGAGCAGTGGTTCGCCCGCCGGTGCATGCGCGGCCAGCGCGCCGGCGAGCGCGCCTGCGCGCGCCAGCAGCTGCCGATAGCTCAGGACTTCGGCCGCCAGTTGCAGCGCGGGCCTGTCCGGAAAGCGTTCTGCGGTGCCCAGAAAACCCGACAGCAGACTACGACTCTGTCGCTGCATCGGCGCAGGTCAGGACGCGAAGAAGAAGGCGCTGTACAACGAATCGATGTTGGTGAAGGCCTCGGGCTCTATGGCATCGGCGTCCACGTCCGCGCCGCGCAGACTTTCGATGTACAGCACGAACTCCACCACGTCCAGCGACGAAAGGAACCCTTGCTCTAGCACGGGAGTCGCGTCGTTGAAGTCTGCCGTCAGCGGCTTCTTGGCGTGCTTCGCAATCCAGCCGCGCAGCTTCGCCCTGACCTCCGATTCTTCCATCTCGCCCCCGCCTGCTCAGAGCGCAGGCTTTTCGGCAAGCAGTCCTGTCTTGACGAAATACGTGACCAGCTTGTCGGAGGCTCTCTGCCGGTGCGCGGCGCAGGCCGGATGCGCAAGCGCCATCTGCCGCAACTCATAAGAATCCGCCAGACCGGCGTCGCGGTACGCTGCGGGATTGTAGTAATCACCCCAGGAGCTGCGCAGATATTCGGCCAGCCAGCTTCGAAACCCGGCCAGTGCATCGCCGCTCCACTGCGACATGTGGCGGTCCGCGAGTTCGGCAAGATAGACGCGTCCGAAGGCCAAGTGCCGCGCCTCGTCGCGGTGATGGACACGATTGACCTCGCGTACCAGCGGATCGACGCGCTCGTCGCGGTCGATCATCACATTGTAATAGTCGCCCAACTCCTCGACCACCATTACCTTGCAGAAGAACGCCACTTCCTCCTCGCCCTTGCTGTATTCGCGGCCGAGGGCGATCTTTTTCTCCGGGTATACCTTGCCGACATAGCGATTGCAGAACTCGCCGAACATCACCATGTGCTTGTTTTCTTCGTCGACGAAATGATGCAGGTACTCGGTTACCTCGCGCGCACTGCTCTTCAGGTACATGCGATGCACCAGGCCCTGCACCAGCGGCCGCTCGCCCTGCAGCACCAAGCTGAAGAAATTGCCCAGATCGAACAGGCTCAACCGCCGGCGCTGCGGTTCATCTAGCGCATCGTAGGCCGGTGTTCCATATAGCGAAATCAGCTCCGGCGGCATGTACCAGAGGCTCGCGTCTAGCGCGGCCGGCCACTCGAAGCTGTTGTAGACGTCCCAGGATTTCCGGCGGGACGCGCCAGTGAGACGGGAAGCGAGTTCAGAAACGGTTTCCACGTCTGGTAGGTCCGAAGCTATTCGCCAGAAAATGGGAGTGCCGGACTATACCACAGCGATCCGAGTCGGCGTCGCCGGCAATGCACGCAATCCTCTGTTCTCGCACAAGAATTTGCCATTGGCACGACGCGCAGACTGGCCGCTTCCGGGCGCTGGAGGGCTGGCTCAAAGACCGGTCGGTCCGTGCCCGTCCATATTGGTGAGATGCAGGCCGCGTGCGCAGGCGTCAAAGGGTTCCAGGCGTCGCCGCAGGTCCGGCGAGGCCGCGAACAGGCGCCGATTCTGGAGCACCAGATAGCCGTTCTGCGCAAATCCACGCGCCCATTCCGGGTGCGACTGGTTCGAGACGATGATGTCGACGCCGCGATTCCTCAGCACACGGGAGGCAGCATGAACCACCTCGACCGCATCCGCCGGGTCCGCAAAACAGTCGACAATCGACCCGACATGCAGTTCGCCGAAGCGCTCGTCCGCTTTCATCCGGGTATCCATCACAAGGGCCCAGCCGATGACGGCACCGGCGCGCTCCACCTTGAGGCGCGTGACCGGCGGCCAGCCTTGCGCCGGACACAGGGCGTTCATCGACGCAGCATCGCGCACGGCAAGCGCCGTGTAGCGGCCACTGCAACGCTCCCACAGCGCGTCCGCCCAGATACCGAATTCGGAGACCTCGGCAGCCCGCGCCTCGAACCGCCGGAGCCCGCGCAGGCGAAGCAGCGCGTGCAGCGCATGCAGGCCGAGGAAGCCGAGGCCGCTCCAGGCCAGCAGATCGAGTGCGGCGCGCCTGCCCGCCGTGCCGCGCAAGTAGGCGTTCAGACGCAGAAAGCGGGCCGGCTTCAGCACCCGCAGGCAGAACGGGGTACTGTGCATCAGCCAGTCCATCTTGCGCAGCATCTGCACGACCAGCTGTTCGTTCCCGCCGTGTCCCCAGCTGTAGAGCTGCGGCCGTTTGGCCACCATGTCCCGAATCAGGCGCAGGCCCAGCGTTGCGTACTTGGCGTTGACGCTGCCCTCGGAAAACGGGCCCTGCCAATCCGTCACCACGCTGATCTCGCCGCGCACCCACCAATCCTGGGGCTTCAGCGCGAAGGCCCCGCGCACCTCTCCATCGTCGTCCAGCGCGACGTAGTACTCGCGCCACACGTTCTGGCCGTCACGCCTGGGAATCCACTCGGGGATCGGGTCGACGTAGAATCCCCACGGCGAACCACCGGCGTGCATGCGCAGATTGAACGCATGCACCGCCGCGCTCAGATCCGCCTTATGGGGAACAATCCGAATCGCCATTGGAATACCGTCGTAACAATCGTCCTTCGTCGTCCCGGTTGGGCAGTGCGGCGAATATACCCGCGCCCTGCGCCTCCGCCGCACTTTCTGTCAACAGTTGTCCAACTGCGCCAGGCGGGCTGGCGGGCCGAACGGGCGCTGCCCTATCATCCGGCCTGCTTCGAGCCGGAAACTGAGGATTGGGTATGAGCAAGTCGGGTACAGACAGTTCGAGACGCTACCTCGTCGTTTCGCCATGCCGCGACGAGGAGCAATACATGCGCCGGACCCTGGACAGCATCGTCGCGCAGACGCTGCGCCCGGCCGCGTGGATCATCGTCGACGACGGGTCTACGGACGGCTCGCCCGCCATTCTTGCCGAGTACGCGGCGAAGCATGCTTTCATCCGCATCGTGCGCCGCGAGGATCGCGGCCGCCGCGCGGTCGGCCCCGGCGTGATCGAGGCCTTCTACGCCGGACTCGCGACGGTCGACATGGGAGAGTTCGAGTACTTGTGCAAGCTGGATCTGGACTTGGAGATTCCGTCCGGCTATTTCGAGAACGTCGTGAAGCAGATGGAGGCCGATCCGCGGCTGGCGAATTTCTCGGGCAAGCCGTATCTGCGGGAGGCCGACGGACAGCTGGTCTCGGAGCGCCTTGGCGATGAGAACGCGGTCGGCCAGATCAAGTTCTACCGGTGTGCGGCCTTCCGGGAGATCGGGGGTTTCGTCCGCCAGGTCAGCTGGGACGGTATCGACGGCCACATGTGCCGCATGAAGGGCTGGGTAGCGTGTTCGGAGGACCGGCCCGAGATCAGGTTCATCCACCTGCGCCAGATGGGCAGCAGCCAGCACAGCCTCTGGGTCGGGCGCATGCGGTGGGGATTCGGCAAGTATTTCATGGGCTCTGCTCTGTATTTCGTCGCCGCCGTAGCGCTCTATCGCATGATCGAGCGGCCCCACGTGATCGGCGGCTGGGGCATCCTGTGGGGATTCCTGAAGGCGATGTTCGCCGGGAAACCCAGGTTCGAGAGCCCCGGCTTCAGGCGGCATCTGCGGCGGTACGAACTGCTGTCCCTGCTCATCGGCAAGCGCCGGACGGCGGACGTCTATCACCGCCGCATTCGGAACCGGAGCCGGCAAGATGTCGCGCCGGCCTGAGCAACAGCGATCGCGCCTTCCCAGAGTACTCTGTGTCTCCAGCGGAGGCGGGCACTGGGTCGAACTGATCCGGCTGGCGCCGGCCTTCGAGGGTGCGGATCTCGCTTTCGCTACCGTGAGCGAGGCCTATCGAGAAGAAGCGGGCGGCGCGCGTTTCTATACCGTTGCCGATGTCACCCGGTGGGACGCCTGGCGTTGGCCGCAGACGTTGGTGAAACTGGTCTGGATCTTCTGGCGGGAGCGTCCCGACGTGGTCGTTTCGACCGGCGCGCTGCCCGGCTACTTTTCCCTGCGGCTGGCGAAGTGGTTCGGCGCGAGAACCGTTTGGCTGGACAGCATTGCGAACGTCGAGGCTCTGTCGATGTCGGGGCAAAAGATCGGCAAGCACGCCGACCTGTGGCTCACGCAGTGGCCTCACCTGGCGGAACCCGAGGGACCGCTTTACCGCGGTACAGTCCTTTGATTTTCGTCACCGTCGGGGCACAGATGCCGTTCGACCGGTTGGTAAAGGCGGTGGACCAGTGGGCGGCCGAGCACGCGCGCGGTGACGTTTTCGCGCAGATCGGCCCGAGCGAGTACCGGCCGACGGCGATTCGCTGGGCGACGATGCTCGAGCCGAATGAGTTCCGGCGAAAGATCGACGCGGCGCGAGTGATCGTCGCCCATGCCGGGACCGGTACCCTCATCACGGCCCTGCAGGTCGGCAAGCCGATCCTCGTCATGCCGCGCCGGGCAAGCCTGCGGGAGACCCGCAACGACCATCAGGTGGCGACTGCGGAACAGTTCCGGCGCTTCG
>Ga0187894_10002762_pt1 | contig 20625 bp, 19 predicted proteins | sample GBC1701081metaG_FD_136650 | JGI IMG/M metagenome (GOLD analysis project Ga0187894, IMG submission 136650) | White microbial mat communities from a lava cave in the Kipuka Kanohina Cave System on the Island of Hawaii, USA - GBC170108-1 metaG ...
CCACCACAGCCGTCGCCCGGATCGACACCAGGACGCTGCCCATCAGCACCGGGATAACCAGGTAAAACAAACCCTGGATTTCATCCGGTGTGGGGTCAACCACGCTCGATATGAAAATCGCCAGCGACGATGCCACCACCGCGACCCACGCCGCCGCTCGGTACCATTTTGTCCGGCTCAGAAAATAAGCAATACCAGCGATGGACGACGCCAGCAGGTAAACATAAAAGCTCTCCTGGGTGAGCAGCATTTCACCGTTGCCGATCCCCGTTAAGGCCACCGCTGCAATCCCAATCGGGCTGAGTACCAGGAAGAGCGTGGCTAAGAATTGTGCCTGATGCCGTTGCTCGACATCTTGAATCGAAGCATCTGGCTCGGTCAACCGCATCCAGAGCCGGATGACAGGCGGTTTATTGTGGACATCAGCCATAACGCTCGCGCTTGACAATTTCTATAAGGAGTGAGCGATACAATATTTAGATTAACATGACGCCCTTATTTTGGCTGAATACGATTACGCGATTCAGGTATAATTCACGCAAAATTCTTTTTCTGAGTCTATGATATTTCAATTCTGACTGAATCGGGTGATGAGATTTCGCGGAATGAGGTTTTTTATGCCTAACGCCATCAGACGCCTATTGAGCGCCATCAACCCGCTGCGGCTCATCCGCCGGGGGGCTTTCACATTGGCGAATATGCGCCGCCGCCGCCACAAAATCGACTACGTGCTGTTCACGCTGCCCACGCACCTGCCGCCGCTGACCGAAAGCCGGGGCTTCATTCAGGAACGGGTTTTAGGCAAGCCGCCCATCAGCCTGACCGAACTCAACCGCATTTTCGAGCGCATCGGCGACGACCCCCGGCCCAAAGGTGTGATTCTCAACCTGCGCGGTCTGCGACTATCGCTGGCGAATTTGCAAACGTTGCGCAGCAGCATTCTGCGGCTGCGGGCGAAGGGCAAGCGGGTGATTTGCTTCGCCCACCATTATGACAACGTGACCTATTTTATCGCTAGCGCCGCCGACGAAATTGTGCTGCAACCCGGCGGCGAGGTGGCGACGCTCGGCTTGCGGGCAGGGGCGGTGTTCCTGCGTGATGCGCTCGATACCCTCGGCGTGCAGATGGACGCGGTTGCCATCTCGCCCTTCAAAAATGCCCTCGACACCTTCACCCGCCGCGACATGTCCTCGGAGGGCGCCGCGCAGCTTAATTGGTTGCTCGACTCGCAGTACGACATCCTGGTGAATGCCATCGCCGAAGGCCGCCAGCGCGCGCCTGACGTGATTCGCGCCATGATCGACACCGCCCCGCACCTGGACGAGGTGGCGTTGGCAGCCGGTTACATCAGCGCGGTCGAAACTGAAGAAACGCTGCATCGGCGTTTAGGCAGCCAGCCTATCGTCCCCTGGCCGGAAGCCGACAAAAAACTGCTCTACCAATGGCGCAATCCTGCCGACCAATACGTCGCCCTGCTGCGCGTCAGCGGCACGATGATGCCCGGCGAAAGCGGCAAACCGCCGGTTGATATTCCCCTGCCGTTTTTGGGCGATGAGCGTGCCGGCGATCTGACCGTCGTCGCCCAGACGCGCAACCTGATGAAGAACAAACGCGCGGCAGCCGTCATCTTGTACATCGACAGCCCCGGCGGTGACGCCAACACCGCCGAAGCCATGACTTCGGCGCTGGCGGAGTTGGCGCAAGACCGCCCGCTGGTGGTCTACATGAACAGCGTCGCGGCCTCCGGCGGTTATTACATCGCCACCCCTGCGCGCTGGATTGTCGCCCAACCGGGGACGATTACCGGCTCGATTGGTGTGTTCAGCGCCAAGCCCGTCACGGACGGTCTGTTTGAACGGCTGCGTGTCCACCGGGCAGAACTTGCGCGTGGGGCGAACGCCACCTACTTGAGTGACAGCGCCCCGTTCACCGACGCCCAGCGCGAACGAATGCGCCAGAGTATCGTTCATATTTACCAGCAGTTCACCGGCCACGTCGCCCGCAGTCGCAGTATGACGGTCGATGCGGTGGACGCGGTGGGCGGCGGGCGCGTATGGACGGGCGCGCAGGCCAAAGACAACGGCCTGGTTGATGAGTTGGGCGACCTACACGCGGCGCTGGTGAAGGCGCGCGCATTGGCTCATCTGCCGGACGACGCCCCGCTGATATTGGCGCGTGGCAAGCGCAAACCGCTGCCCGCCCAACTGGCCCAGGCGGCATCTCCGGCGGCTATCCTGGAATATGTGCAGGGTAACATAACTGGCCTGTGCAGCGGGCGTCCGCTCATGCTCATGCCGTTTGAATGGAAGTGAGCCGCTAAAGCTCTCATGTCCTATATCTCATGGCCTGATCGACAGAAATTGAAAAAACGGAATCACGACCTTACAAAACGCACCTGAGGATAATTCTATGCTTCAAGCATTAGAGCAATTCGTTCAGGGGCAGGGGGCTGCCGAAACCGCAGACCTTGCGCTCGTCCGCCTGGATGAACCTAATGCAGTCGAGGATGGTTGCATCGGCTATTACGCCGAAGACGACCGCGTGCTGTCCCTGTCGCTGCGCCACTGCGGTCTGACGACGTTGCCCGACTTCATCGGACAGTTCGCCTATCTGCGCCAACTTGATCTGACCGGCAACCTGCTTACCGCGCTGCTAGACTCCTTCGGCGATCTAACGGCGCTGGAAACCCTGTATCTCGATCACAACCGCCTGGCCGCGCTGCCCGACTCCTTCGGAAACCTGCACCATCTGAAAGTGGCGCACCTGGATGGCAATCACCTGACGGTCTTGCCCGATTCCATCGGCAGTCTGTCTAACCTGCGCGACTTACATGTGCTGAACAACCGTCTGGCCGCGCTGCCGGACTCCTTCTGGCGGCTGCCCAACCTGGAAAGCCTGTACCTGGGCGATAACCCATTAGGTGTCTTGCCGCAGGAAATCGGGGGGCTATCGACCCTGAAAGAACTCTACATTCACAGCAGCGGCCTCGCGGCGCTCCCGGACACCATCGGCAGCCTGACTCACCTGCACACGCTCGACATCGGTCATAACCGTTTAGCTACGCTCCCGGCCTCGCTCGGCAACCTATCCAATCTGACCTTTTTCCTGTATGTCAGCAATAATCAATTGACCGCGATCCCCGACCCCCTGCTGGAAAACCTGGGCAAACTGCGCTACCTCAACCTGACCGATAACCGCCTGACCGCGCTGCCCGACGCCATCGGCCAACTCGCCAGCCTAATTGAACTCCGGCTGTACAATAACCAGCTAACCGCGCTGCCGGAAACACTGGGTAAATTGACTCATCTCAAAGAACTGCATATCATGAACAACCGACTGGAGTCGCTGCCCGCCTCACTCGACAGCCTGACCGATCTAACACACCTCGACCTGCGCAACAACCGTCTGACTGCGCTCCCCGCTTCCCTCGGTGGTTTAGCGAACCTGACCCATCTCGACCTGCGCGGCAACCGCTTCACCGCCCTCCCGCCGCAGATCGCCGACTTGACTAAGCTCACGAAACTCGACCTGCGCTGGAACAAACTCCGCCTCCTGCCGGACTGGATCAGGGGGCTAGAGGCGCGCGGGTGTATGGTCTACAGATAGAAGGGATTCCACTTGAAAGTACTCGTTACCGGCGGCACGGGCTTCGTCGGCTCGCATGTCGTCCGTGTCCTGACCGAGGCCGGACACAGCGCCCGTGTGCTGCACCGCAGTAGTTCGCGCCTGGACGCGCTCGACGGTTTAACCTACGAATCGGCGCTGGGGGACATCCTCGACGCGGCGGCGCTGAAGGCAGCCTGCACCGGCTGCGATTGGGTGTTCCACGTCGCGGCGGTGGCCGATTACTGGCGGGCGGACAAGGCCCGGATGGTCGAGGCCAATGTCGAAGGCACGCGCCGGGTGCTGGCGGCGGCGCGGGCAGCCGGGGTCAAACGGGTGGTGTTCACCAGCAGCGCGGCGGCCATCGGCTTGCGGGCAGACGGCCAACCGTCCGACGAAAATGAACCGTTCAATATGCCGCCCGAACGCTTCCCCTACGCCCACAGCAAAGTCCTGGCGGAAGCAGTCGTTCAGGAAGCCGTCCGCGCCGGGCAGGATGTGGTGACAGTAAACCCGGTCATCGTGCTGGGGCCGGGCGACCTGAACCTGATTTCCGGCACCTACATCACCCAGGTCAAACGCTTCGGCCCGTTCATCCCGGTCACGTCGGGCGGGATCGCGGTGATCGACGTGCGTGACGTGGCGCGGATGCACCTGGCCGCTGTTGAGCGCGGGCGGGCGGGTGAGCGTTACATCCTCAGCACCGCCAATTACCCGCACCGTGATTGGTATAAAATGATCGCCGCGATCGTCGGCGTGCGCGCGCCCTTCATCCCCACACCCAGCTTTCTGCTGCCCCTCGGCGCAGCCTTGATCGACCTTGCCCGTAAACTCGGCATCAACACCCCGGTTGACGCCAACCAGGTGCGTTTAGGCGGGCGCAACATCTACTTCAACCCTGCCAAAGCCTGGGCGGAACTCGCGCAGCCCCAGATCGACATGCACCACAGTTTACAGGACACCTATGACTGGTATCGGGCTAACGGCTTTTTGTAGCCATCAGTCTCTAGTCGCTAGTCAATAGTCAGTTTTGTCTTGCTTTCGACTATCGACTATTGACTAGTAGCTAGTGACTTCCCTAGCCTTCCCCCTCGCCCACCGGCTCTTTACCCGTCGTCACACTCATCCATTCCGGCCGGTCGCTGCGCAGATGGCCGTACACCGGCTTCTCGTTACGCAGCATATCCACGAACGGGCCGATGTCGCTGATGTTCAGAAACATGTGACCCTTTTTGTTGGCGGCGTCATACATGGGGTCGGGGAAAGGGCTGTCCGGCGCGAGGAAGTTCACATCCAGCGTGTACTCGCCGCCCGTGCAGCGCACCAGCGCCCGCACACGGATCGTCACGCCGTTGAAATTTTGCAGTTCCAACTGTCGCCACACGGTCAGGTATTCTTTGATCTCAAAAACCTTCGCTTCCATGCGTCATATCTCCTTAAAACGGTGGGTGTTTGGTGTAGGGGCAAGCGCGCCTTGTCCCCTGAAAAATTTCATCGGCTGAAAGGTGAACTGGAGATATTGTAACAGCGATTTCGAATTGTCGGAGCGATGCGTGGCTGTCGTAAGGGTTTGTCGCCGACAAACCTCTACATCGATTCAATTATTTCTTGCTGGAACTCGACAGCGCAGCCGCGACGCCCAGGCCGATAAATACCGTCCCGGCGACGTACCGCTGCATCCGCAGGTAGAAGGTGCTGTTCTTCAGCCAGCCGCCGAACGTCCCCGCCAGCACTGCATACGTGCCATCGGTGGTTGAGCCGAGCAGCACGAAAATCGTCCCCAACATCAACATCTGCAATGGAACCGATCCCCTGGCCGGATCGACAAACTGCGGCAGGAATGCCAGGAAAAACAATGCCGTCTTGGGGTTCAGCACATTCACAATCACACCCTGCCGGAACACCTGGCGAAGGCCGCTGTGCTGAATGACCTTAATGGACATCGCCTCCGGTTTGGTCAGCAGCTTGCGCACGCCCATGTAGATCAAATAGGCCGCGCCCAGGTACTTCACCGCGTCGAACAGCAGCGCCGAGGATGCCAGCAGCGCCGATAGCCCCAACGCTGCTGCTGCGACGTGGAACAGCGTCCCCGTCTGGATACCCGCGACCGATACCAACCCTGCTATGCGCCCCTGATCCACGCTGCTGGCAATGATATATAACACGGCTGGCCCCGGTACCAGCAGCAGCGCCAACGACCCGGTGACGAACAACGACAGATTCGCTAACTCCGGCATCAATCCCTCCCTAAACCGCTGAATACCATCCCAAAGCGTTAATTAATGAATTGTCATTTGTTATTGGAACTCGACAGCGCCGTCGTTACGCCCAGGCCGATATACACACTCCCGGTGATATAGCGCCGCGCCCGTAGGAAGTGGGCGTTGCCCTTCAGCCAGCCGCCGAATGTCCCTGCCAGCAGCGCGTACAGGCTATCGGTGGTTGACGCTAACAGGAAGAAAATCGCCCCCAGCATGAGCATTTGCAGTACGATTGAGCCGCGCGACGGATCAACGAACTGCGGCAAAAAGGCGAAGAAGAACAGCGCCGTCTTGGGGTTCAGCACGTTCACCACCACGCCCTGCTTAAAAATCTGCCTCATGTTTTGCCGTTGCTGCGCGTTCGCTTCCGCTAACTCATCTTTCGCTATGAACTTGCGCACACCGAGATAAATGAGATAGGCCGCGCCCAGGTACTTCACGATGTCGAACAACAGCGCCGACGACGCCAGCAGCGCCGACAGCCCCAACGCAGCGCCGGCGATGTGAAACAGCGTTCCCACTTCGATACCCAGTACCGAAACAAGACCGGCCTTGCGTCCCTGATCCACGCTGCGGGCAACGATATATAACACGGCTGGCCCCGGTACCAGCAGCAGCGCCAACGACCCGGTGACGAACAACGACAGATTCGCTAACTCCGGCATCAATCCCTCCCTAAACACCTGAATACCATCTCAAAGTGTGAACCAATGTCTACCCTGTGAATAGACGATCTCTTCTCAGGTTTTCTTATGTCTTTACTCGGAACTCAGCACCTTACTTCGCCGCGTTGTCCATCTCGTTACGCACCGTCTGGTACAGGATGTCCGCCCGCAGTTGGCTCAGGCTGTAGCACGGCCCACCCATGCGCTCCGCCAGCTTGGTCGCCAAGCCCTGGTCGAAGGCGACGTGTTCCATGTTGATTGTCACTGTTTTGATCTGGTCGGCCTTGAGCAAATCGGCAATGCGGTGCGCTTCGTCCTGGGGAGAGGCGTTCGACAGCGACACGTTGCCCGCGCCGTCCGTCAGCAGGATCATCAGCGGCACGATGTCCGGGTGCAGCGTTTTCTCGCGCTTGATCGTCTCGTAAGCCAACATCAACCCTGCCGACAGCGGTGTCTTCCCGCCGACCGGGATGTTTGTCAGCGCCTTTTTCGCCAACGTGACCGAGTTGGTCGGGGGCAGGATCATGCTGGCGCGGTCTTTCTGGAACACGATCAGGCCGACACGATCCCGGCGTTGGTACGCATCCGTGAGCAGCGACATGATCGCGCCTTTGGTCGCCTGCATCCGCTCCGAAACGGCCATGCTCCACGACGCATCGACTACAAATAGGATCAGGTTGGCCGTGCGCTTCACCCGGACTTTGCGGTGCAGGTCGCTCTTGCGCAGCGCGTAGGCCATGCCCGATTTGGCAAGCTGCTCACCGCGCTGTTTCTGGAAGGGCGCAGCCGCCCGCAGCGTCGCGTCAAACGCGATGTCGTCGGTTTTGTCGCCCGCCGGGCGCGCCTGGATGTAATGGCCGCGTTTGCGGTCGGTGTGCGTGCGTGAACGCCGGCCAGTGTGTTTGCGCGTCAGCTTATCGAGGGAGGTTTGCAGCTTGCGCGGGTTAAATTCGGCACCCGACTCGACCTTTTTACCGCCTTCCCACCAGTAAGCGTCCTTGTTGTCGAACACATTCTGCGGGGTCGGATCAGTTTGACCGTAATCGGGCATCTCCTGCTCGGTATTTGTGGCTACGGATTGACTTTTTTTTTGACAGCGTTTTGCTCGTCGCCCTCGCTGGGTTCGGTCATCTCGTCGCCCTCGCCCCATTCCGACGCGACTTGTTCCATCTGTTCTTCCAGCGCGGCCATGCTCATCTGTGCGTCGCTGAACGGCCCACGCTTCAAGCGGTGCGGGATCGCCAGTTCAGCCGCGAGCAAAATATCGCTCTGGTCAATGTAGGTACGCCCGGCGAACGCGGCTTGGGCGCGCGCCGCCTTGAGGATCACCAGGTCGGCGCGGTGGCCGTCGACGTGCAGGCCGCTGGTCAGCGACGCAATCGTGTACAGGTCGCGCCGGCTGTATTCCACGCGATCCACGATTTGCCGCGCGGCTGCGATCTGCCCCGACAGCCGTTCTTCTTCGCCCGACCAATCGCGCCGGAACTGCTCCGGGTCGGCTTCGTAGGCGATGTGGCGCTCTAAAATATCCATGCGCTCAGACGCCTCGGCGATGCCATGCACCTCCACCGACAGCGCGAAACGATCCAACAGTTGCGGGCGCAGGTCGCCTTCTTCCGGGTTCATCGTCCCTACCAGGATGAAGCGCGCCGGATGAGCGAAGCTGATGCCTTCGCGCTCGACCACGTTCACGCCCATCGCCGCCGAGTCCAGCAGCAGGTCAACCACATGGTCGTCGAGCAGGTTCACCTCGTCGACGTACAGGATGCCGCGATTGGCGTTCGCCAGCACGCCGGGGTCGAAATGCCGTTCACCTTTTTGGATCGCCTTTTCGATGTCGAGCGTGCCGACCACACGGTCTTCGGTCGCGCTCACCGGCAGGTCAACAAAACGGATTTTACGCCGCTCGACCTTCAAATTCTCGCCTTTTGCCTGGCGTTCGCGCGTCTCGTCCGACCAGGTTTCCGGGTAGGCGGGGTCGTCGCCGAAGGGCGAACCGGCCACCACTTCAATTTCAGGCAGCAGCACCGCCAGGGCGCGGGCGGCGGTCGATTTGCCCGTGCCGCGTTCGCCACGAATCAGCACGCCGCCGATGCGGGTGTCGATCGCGTTTAAGATCAAGGCGCGTTTCATGCGCTCCTGACCGACTATGGCCGTGAAAGGATATACCAGGGGTCGTCTTGTCATGTGGGTGTCGTGTCCGTCATCTCGTCGCTAAACTCTCGCATTATACCGTAGCGCCGCAGCAGGTCAATTGCCAGCCTGAACCATTGGGGGAAAGTGCTGGGGCAACCCATCGCCTAAAATCTCGTCTATCTATAGGCAGACCCAACCAACTTCTTCGTTTTAACAACACCTTTCATTATGCTTGTCTCTTCTGTAGGGAATGTCGCCGACATTCCCTGACTTTAGCCTCTGGCGGCGCGAACGGCGTGTCTTGCTCCCCCTTTCTCCCTACACGGGGAAAAGGTGTCCGACCCCGTCGGCCAGGGGGGATAGGGGTAAACTTGTCACCGCCCACCCACCGCCGCGTACAACGCCCGCCCCGCCAGCCCATCCGCCAGCGCCGCCTCCACCTCGTCGAACATCATCCGCACATGTCTCTTCTCCCCAGCCGATGTAAACGTGATCTCGATGTATCCAGGGAGTGCGGGCAATTCGGCAGCGGGCAGCGCCAACAGGACGGTGTAGGCCGCACCGATAAAATTTCCCAATGCGTCCTCGTCCGCCAGATCGTCCACCGCAACTTCGAGATAGTAGTCAGTGGTCATGGCGGCGAAATAATTAACCCGATTGCTGGCCGCGTCCGTACAATTTTCGCCAAACGCCTCCGCTCGCACCGTCGTATCTTTTATCCCGGCGTCGTCCAGGGCAGTCTGCGCCCGCACGGTCACATCTGGTAAATCCTGCCGCGCCCACATCCACCCGCAGCCTCGATACGCTGGCGCGGTGAGTGTCGCCAGCGCGGTCGGTGAAGGTGTCAGCGTCAGCGAGGGCGTCGGTGTTGCTGTGAAGTTTTGTGCCGTTTGGTAGGCGCGTACCAATTCGGTTTCCGTCGCATAAAAAATGGCGTACTGCGTCGGCCCGCCGCTGGTGATTAACCCTCGTGCCTCACTCTGCCGCCTCGCATAGAGTTCCGGGTCGTAGGGCGGCGTCGGCGTGCGATTAAACTCCTGCGGCAGCGCCGTCGGCGACATATCGGCGGTGTAGTAAATCGCTGCTCTAGCCGTTTCAGTTTGTAGAGCTTTATACGCCGTTGTCTGATTTATCGCAATAGGAAGGACGCGCGTCACATCTTGAAACATGGATGTGTCTCTATTTGCAACCAGCACCCCCACCACGACCAATCCGATCACCAGCACGAACACCATGACCAACGCGAGATACACGAACGGGCGGCTCGGTTTGCGGTTCATGCGCGTCCAATCCTCCGTGCAAGGCCGACTTTACCCTATGACGCCCTACTGGGTTCAAAAGTTCCCGGTTCGTTCCCAATCATGTGATCGTCTTTCTTTCCCTCTCTGCGTTCTTGGCGTCTTTGCGGTTCAATCCGTGTCTTCTAAACTCCGCGCCGCATACACCTCCACCTGCGCGATCACCTGCCGCAACACATCCAGCACTACCGTCTCGCTCTCCCCGGCGGACAGGAACGCGATCAGGTATGACCTGCCGTTGAACTGGATCACCCCCGCGTCATCGACCACCCGCCCGACCGCCACATCCCCGCTCGGCAGCACCCCGTCCTTGCCCATATACCCCGCCGGAAAAACCCGCTCAATCGGCGACTGGTAATCTGGTGCCGGGATCGACAGGATCGCCCGCGTCGCCCGGATCGCATCGCGCACCGTCGCCGACACCGCGAACGTGTCCCCCCGCGTCAGGATGTCGTAGCCGCGTCCCAAATCGGCTGCCGTGAAGGTGTTGATGACCGGGTAGGCCACGCCGCGCACTGTCATCTGCTGCTCGCCGTAACGGGTATCGAACAACCCGGCGGTCGGCGTCCCCGGCCAATCCCAGGTGTATAGGCCGCCCTGGATGTCTAAACGCCGTAAAAAGTTGTTGAACTTTTCCACCGCGTTCGCGTCCCTGCGTAAACGGCTCGCCACATCCAGCAGCACCGTCCCGGTCTCGACATTGTTGCTGAACACCGCCGTGCTGTACAACGGCGTGCCGTCGCCATCCTGCCAGGCTGCCGGTGGGGTGTTCAGGTAATAGTACAGCGGCAGGAATGCCTTGAAGCAGCTTGCGACCGGGTAAATGTCGTCTGAGTTGATCTGGATGCGGAACTCCTCGTCCATCGCCGCGTTGATGCCCCGGAAGTCGAGCGCCATCGTCCTACCCGCGAAGGCGCTTTCTAGCGTCTCCCGCATCTGCCGCACGAGTGGCGTTTCCGCGTCCCAATCCAGCCCTGCTGCTGTCAAAGGCCGCGCCAACGCCCCCGCGCCCAGCAGCCCGATGAACTGCCGCCGGCTGAGTAACTTAGTGTGTCGTTGAAAGGGGTTTACGCGCATGGGAAAAAGGAGTCTTTGGGACAGGGTTTGTCTTGTCCCCAATAATCGGTGGATAGAAATGCAGTCTCAAGTGAGAGTAGGTATCTTGTTGTAGGGGCGTGATATATCACCCCCTTACGTTTGCAAGTAGCGCCCACGGTTATGTCAGCCATCCTTTGTCTTTTGCTGACCGCTGATGGCTGACGGCTAATTACTCCCCGCCATTCTACCCCAGGCCACTCGGATTCCGTAGGTCTTTTCCTGCCGCTGCACTAGTGTCCGGCAGCGTGCAGCCTGTGCGCTGGCTCGTGACTGGCGCGGTTTCCGGCTTGATCAGCATCGGCTCGGCGGTCTTATCCCGCAGGCCGCTGACCACGATGAAGGGCTGCCCGCCAATGGCCGTCACCTCGCCGTACTGCAAATCCGGGTAATAGTCGCAGGTCGCGGCGGGTAAATCGAGCGCGTACAGCCCCTCGTCGTCCGGCATGATCCACGTCCGGTCGCCCAACGTGTACAGCACCGCCGTCCGTTCGCCCAACGGCAGGTTGACTGTCACCGGATCGAGCGAGAGATTCCACAGCACCGAGAGCCGTTGTTGGGTCGCCGGTCGGTCGAACGAAATCACGATGGCCTGGTTGTCGAGCGTCTGGATCAGCGGGTTCGCCAGTTCACCCGCGCCGAACACATCCGCTACCAGCCGGAAGGCCTCGGCTGCCGGGCGTGCCGTGCCAGGCTGCGGGTGCTGGCTGAAGCACACCGAACCGCGCTGGTTGCGGTACAGGCCGAAGGCATCGCCGAAGCACAAGCCATCGCCTTGGCACAGTTCACCCTCGTGCGCCGGAAAATCTGTCCCGGCGGGTTGGTTGCCGCAGTCGTCGAACAACTGGTGGAAGAACACCACATCCGCGCCCTGCGCCCAGGCGTAGGCGCTGCTCTGGATGAAGAAAAACGCCTGTTGTGCCTCCGTCACCCGCATCAGCCGCCGCGCCGGGTCAGCCTCCCAGGTCGGGCCGGGGTAATCGTCCCACACATCCGCGCCCGATTCGTTCAGCCAGATCGGGCGTTTGAGTTTATACGCCTTGAGCGTTTGCTCAATATTCAATACCAGCCAACCGCTGCGCCAGGCGTAGCCGTAACTGTGGACGGCGATCATATCCATGTACCAGTCGTATTCCTCGTGGAACGGGTCATTTTCATAGATCGCCAGCACGCGCGCCAGCCAGTTGTCGCCGCTGTTGAACAACAACCCACCGAACATCACCTGTGCCTGCGGGTCAACCATCTTGATGATCAGATAAGCGGTTTTCAGCAGCCGCGCGTAATCCAGGATGCTGCTCTCCCAGAAGGGTAGGTAATCCGGCTCGTTCCACACCTCCCACACGCGGATGCCTTCATCGCCCGTCCAACCCTGTTCTTTTGCTAGTGTCCCGCCCGGCTTATAGCGCGTGACGGCCTCGTAGACAAAATTTGCCCAGGGGTTATCCGGGTTGACCGTCTTATCCGCGCGCGGGGTGTCGGTGCGGTCGCTGAAGATCGGCTGGTGCAGGCCGGAGATGCGCACACCGTCGGCGAAAAATGCGGGCCGCCCCAGCAGGATCACATTGATATTCAACCCGTAGGCGGTATCGTCGGCGATCAGGCGGTCGTAATTCCCCCATTCGAAGTCGCCCGGCGTGGTTTCGACCCGATCCCAGTACAGTGGCCAGCGATTCCAGCCCGCGCCCAACGCCAGCGCCTTATGGTAGCGGTCTGCGCTCACTTGCGTCTCCGCCAGGCTGATATTGGTGATGCCCAGCCGGGGCGAGAGCAGGTAGTCCGCCTCAGCCATCCGCGCAGGGTTGGGCCAGCCGTTCACGCTGATGAGGACGCAAGCCAGCAGCAGCAAAAGGGCGTGTTTCATGCAGTTATGCTCCACAGGGTCAATGGTGTTATCGGTACGATTGGTTGGCTCAAACGGCGTGGTGAACCTTGAGCTTCCCTATTTTACCCGCAAACCGTTGATCCAACTTGAATCAAAAACGCCCCGTCGAGCAGAGCGTTTGTCTCCCCTCTCTACGCGGTGGAGAGGGGTCGGGGGTGAGGATAATTTTTTACGTCAACCGCGTATAGAACTCGACCACCAGTTGTTCGTCAATCGGAACCTGGATTTCGCCGCGTTCCGGGATGCGCCCCAACGTAGCCGATGCGGTGTTCACATCGACCGTCAGGTATTGCGGCGCGTAGGCCGTCGATTCCATCGATTCGACTACATGCACATTCTTACGCATCTTGTCGGTCAGGGCGATGGTTTCGCCGGGGTTGACCGAATACGACGGGATGTTCAGGCGTTTGCCGTCGACCAGGATATGGCCGTGATTGACCATCTGGCGCGCCGCCCAGATCGTCGCGGCGAACCCGGCGCGGTACACCAGGTTGTCCAGGCGGCGTTCCAGCAGCGCCATCAGGTGGCCGCCGGTGTTGCCGGGCATCTGGCGCGCCTTGAGGAAGTAGCGGCGAAGCTGCTTCTCGCGGATGTTAAAGATGAACGACAGCTTTTGCTTCTCGTTCAACTGCAAGCCGTAGTCGCTGCGCCGGCTGGAACGGAACTGCTTTTCCTTGCCATGATCGCCCGGTGGGTAGGCGCGTTTGTCCAGGATGCGCGCGTATTTCGGGCGCGGAACCAGCACCTCGCCGAAGCGTCGTTGAACTCGTGCTTTAGGGCCGTGATAAGATGCCATCTACAAAAACCTCGTGCGAACGGGAAATCCCGTTAAGCATTCAACTCTATTGAGTAGGTGAGGAGCTATTTTACCGCTTTCGCTGCGCATTTCCAGGGTCACTTTTGCCAGCCGATGCCCAGGGCGTAGACAGCGCGCTTGTCCCAGCCCGATTCGGCGGCCACTGCTTTCGCCGCCTGCTGCAACGGTTCGCCCTGTTCCAGCCGCGCGAACAGCGCCGCCCGCGCCTGTTCCTCGCTCCAGGTTGCCGGCTCCACGACCGGGGCACCACCGATCACCAGCGTGATCTCGCCGCGCGCTGGGTTGGCCTGGAAATGCGCCAGCACCTCGCGCGTCGTCCCGCGCTGGAACTCCTCGAACTTTTTGGACAGTTCGCGCGCTACGCACATCGGGCGATCCCCCAGCGTTTGCAAAATCGCGTCCAGGGCATCGGTCAGGCGGTTCGGGCTTTCGTAGGCAACCAGGGTGTGGTGCTGCCCCGCGACCGACTCCAGCAAATCGCGTAGGGCGCGGGTCTTGCGTGGCAAAAAACCCAGGTAGAGGAAGCGGTCGGTCGGCAGCCCTGACCCGACCAACGCCGTCATGATGGCGTTCGCCCCCGGCAGTGGCTCGACCCGGATGCCGCGCATGATGGCCGCGCCGATCAATTCGTAGCCGGGATCAGAAATACCGGGCGTGCCAGCGTCGGAGATCAGCGCCACATCGCCGTCGGCCAGCGCCGCGAAAATGGCGTCGAGTTTCGCCAGCTTATTGTGTTCATGATAGCTGGTGAGCGGGGTGGCGATGGCGTAATGTTGCAGCAATACCCGGCTGGTGCGCGTGTCTTCGGCGGCGATCAACTTCACCTCACGCAAGACCCGCAGCGCGCGCAGGGTGATGTCCTCCAGGTTGCCAATCGGGGTCGGGACGATGTAGAGGATGCCCATGAGCGGTGTTGTGTAGGAGCATATCGCCGATATGCCCCTACAGGGGTTTTAGCTTACCGTAATCGTGACTGGAAGCTCCATATCGTTGAAGGAACTCGTCGGGCTGTAGCCCCCAAAGCTGACCGCCAGGATGTAAACCCGTCCGGCTTCAAAAGCCATCGTGAAGGTCGCGCTGCTGATGAGCGACGTGTTATACAGATCAAGACCGTTGTCATAATAAGAACTGGTTGGATCGGACGCCCAATCAGGCGATATGGACAATCTCAGGCTGGCATAGATTTCCGAGTTATCCTGATTGAAACTGATTTTGACCTGGCCGGTTTCTTGTGGGATGAAGTAGAAGAAGTCGGGCTTCTCCACATCAAAGTCCGAATTAATCAGGGCTTCCAGTTTCGATCCCGCCACGACGGGTTCAATGTTCGTTAAACTCAGGATAAAATCGCCTTCGGTGCTGCCGGTTGAGCCTTGGGTGCGGGTTGCCAGGATGCTGTATTCGCCGCTGCCGGGGAGTCGCAGGACAATGAGCGAAATCGGATAGCTAAAATCATCGTTGGCTGCAAGCGGATCGCCGTCCGCGTCACGCAGCACGATTTGTGGATCGAGGTTCGAACTGGAGTCTGACGGCTCCATGGTGATGGCAATCACATCGCCCTCGTTACCGTTAAAGGTGTATTCAAATTCATAGTCTCGGTTGGAAATCGAACCTTCGATGGTCTGGCCGAATTCAATCGGGGTTGCGTCCTGGGCGCTGGTCAGGCCCGCGACCGACACCAGCATCAAAACCGCCAGCATGAACAACAGTGTTTTGCGCATATTGAAGTCTCCTTATTGTTGATAGGTTTGAGTCAAAAGCGTAAATTTACTGTAGGGGCGAAATGAAAATTACGCAAGTTGAGGTTAGCGCCGCCCCTGCTGCGCCGGTTCGTCGCCGTCCTGATAGCCGAGCAGGTCGTCCAGGCTCATCTTTTGCAGCCGGTTTTCCGCCAGCGCCGCCCGCAGTTCGTTGCTGATCTCGCCGTCTTCGGTGATGTGCCGCCGCACGCGCTTGGTGTCCGATTCGTGCCATTCAAATTTGTGGGTCGCCAGCGGCATCCCGTCGGCGCTGATGCGAAGCTGCCAGCCGCCCTGCATGGCCTGGGCGTCGTGGATCGGCAGGCGCGCCGAGGGGGTCAGCAGGTTGCGCCCGCGTTCGAGTTGTCGGTTTTCCTCGCGGATGAACAAGGCCTGGCCGTCACTGTCCAGGATTTCAAACTTAATCCGGCCAACCGCTTTGGTCGGCAGCCGTAGCTGCACGAACGGCTGGATATAATCCACATCGTCATCAATAGCCTGGGTGCGGTACACGACCGGCGGCTGGTCGCCTTTGAAAGCCATCACGCCCACATCGACCGGCAGGACGCGCACCTCGTCGGGGTTGAGTCCGGCGCGTTCGACGGCTTTCAAAGCATGAGCGTAGACTTTTTCCGCCCCCGACTGGCGCATCTCGACCGGCGGTTCGCTGAAGTCGAACTCGTCGTAGGCCTCCGACGGATCGCGGCGGCTCATCCAGTTGGGGTTATTCTGGAACTGCCGCCACAACAAAAACGCCCCTAGCGCGATAATCATCAGCGCCGGAAGGGCGCCGCTTTCGATTGCCCCCAGGCCGATCATCAACAGGATCACGCCGCCGATGATTTCGTAGGTGCGGCGGTTTGGGCTGCTGGACATGTTCTGGTCTCCTAGCGCCGGCTGTCCTGGCTCTTGCTACGCAGCAGGTCTTCCAGGCTCACAGGCGCGTCTTCCCGTTCGCTGTCTTCCAGCCGGACGGCGGCGTTATCCGCGTTCCGGATGTACTGCCGCCGCGCATCCAGCGACGGAGTGACGGTGAACGACAGCAGGCCGAGCAGCGTGCCATCAACCGAGACGCGCAAATCCCAATCGCCCGCCGCCAATCGTTCGTTCGCCGCCAGCGGCAGATGATGGTCGGCCAGGATGTTCATCTCGCCGTCGCGCAAGAAAGTTTTCATCTCGTGGACGTACTGCGTCTGGCCGTTTTGATCCAGGATTTCGTAGCGGATCACCGCGTTTCGGTCGGATGTTTCCGGTTGGACATGCAGCGTGATGTACGGTCGCACCCCGTCGTCGTCCAACGAGGTGCTGCGTCCCCGGCGCATCACCATGCCCTCGCTGCTGGATTGCAAACTTATCAGGCCCACGTCGAGCAGCGTCAACCCCGCCGGGCTGTAATGGGTGCGGCGGCGGGCGCGTTCGACGGCCTCGCGCGCACTGGTACTCATGCGCATCAGCGTCAGCGGCGACTGCGGCACATTGTTCAGCAGCCGTTGCGGGCGAATCTCGATCAGCGAGGCCGCCGCTGCCAGCAGGAACAACCCAACCAGCGCCACCGCCACCTGCGCCGGGGCTGTCCCGGACAGGACGACGATGCCCACCAGTATCCCCAGAACCGCCAACCAGGCCGTGTTTCGTCTTCGTATCCGCATTAAGTTCCCTGTAAAAAAGTTATCAGTGGTCAGTCATCTGTTGTCAGTCAACTCAAGCTGACGACTGAAAACTGAAAACGGTATACTCACCATAAGTATACGACAAAAGCGGGGCGGTTGTTGCGCCAGTTATGCAAGCTGCGCGGCAGCGCGCGTCAGGGCGGCCCATTCTTCCAGCGTCAACGTCTCGGCACGGCGGCGCGGGTCGATCCCGGCAGACTCACAAAGGGCCATCGTCTGTTCGCCCGTCAGCGCCAGCCCGCTCCCCAGCGCATTCTTCAACTGCTTGCGCTTCTGCCCGAAACCCGCGCGCACCACCCGGAAAAATTGTTTCGCGCTCGGCACGTCCAGCGGCGGCGGGGTGTAGGTGTCAATGCTCACCACTGCTGAGTCCACATCTGGCCTCGGCCAGAACACACTCGGCTTGAGGCGCATCAGGATTTTGGGCTGCCCGAAAAATTGCACGCTGACCGATAGGATGCTCATATCGTCCGGTTTGGCGATCAGCCGTTCGGCGACTTCTTGCTGCATCGTCAGCACCAGGCGGCGCGGGCGGTGTTCGTTCTCTAACAGGTGCTTCAAGATGGTGCTGCTGATGTAATACGGAACGTTGGCGACCACGCTATACGGCTCAGGCTTGAGCAGTTTGGGGACATCCAGCGTCAGGATGTCCTGGTAGATCACCCACACATTCGGGTAGGGCGCGAGTACATCGTCCAGCACTGGTTTCAGGCGCTCATCCAACTCAATGGCGATCACCCGGCGCGCGACCTCGGCCAGCCGGGTTGTCATCGCGCCCGTCCCCGGCCCGATCTCCAACACCGAGTCCGCGCCCGTGAGTTCAGCTATCGACACAATTTTGTCGAGTGTGTTGGGGTCGTGGATGAAATTCTGCCCCAGGCTCTTGCGCGGCAGGATTTCATGTTCGTCCAACAGGGTTTTCGGGTTCATCAGTGTTTCCATTGTGTTGAAACGCGGTTGCATTCAAGTCTAGCGGTATAGGGGAAAATCTCGAATTCTTAGTTTCACAAGCGTGATAGATCATGCCCCTACAAAATCAGATATGCGTATCTACTCTGCACTTTGAACTCTGCACTCTGTACTTTTTAGTCCGGCAGGATGTAGTCAATTTCGGTTGGCACGGGCGTGAGCAGGTAGACATCCACCGGCCTCGACCATGACACCCAGTTGGCATCGTCGTACCCCAGGTCGATCCACAGGCGTGTACTGCGCGGGCCGCCCGTGTCCGCCGCGATGCCCACACCATAACCCGGCACAAAAAGCTGCGTCCCATACGGGATCACGGTCGGGTCAATGCCGACAATGCCTTTGGTCAGCACCCGCCCGGTCGCGGTGATGTTGTCGCCGCCCAATGCCGCCGGATGATAACTGGTCGCGTACATGCGGATGTGCCGCCAGTATTCACGCGGGCCGTCGGGCGTGTCGATGGTGCGCAGCACGATATTCGTCCCATAAGCGATCACGCGGTTGATCGGTTCGACGGCGACGCTGCTAACCGTTTCTGTCCGGCTGATCTCGATGCCGTTCTCGTAACGTAGCCGTATATCGGTCTTGCGGATGCCGTTTTGGCCTTCCTGGGCGACCGTGACCTGATCGAGTTCGAGCGCGGCGTCGCCCTGATAAATTACCTCGAACGGGATCGTGGTTTGTTCCTGGATCACCTGCTCAGTGACGCGGATCACCCGGATCACGATGCCGGGTTGCATTGGGCTGTCTTCGTCGGGTATCGAATAATCCAGGCCCATCACTAAGACGCCTGCTGCCACCAGTCCCTCGCCGACCGTGCTGCCCTGCGCCCGCGTCTCCAACGTTATGCCATCGGCGACAATCGAAATCGGGCTGGAACGGCGGACGCTGACGCGCATATTGGCGCTAACCGGCGTATTCAGTTCCGGTGTGACGCTATCGGCCAGGTACAAGGTCACGCCCGCCTCGTACAGCGCCTCGCCGACGGTTTCGCTGGCGGTCGTTATGATCGATTCCTGGCCATCTTCGTCCAGATGTAGCAACACCGCGCGCCGGATGGTGATCTGCGTCGCCGGAACCGGCCAGATCAGTATATCGGCCATCGTCGTCAGCGTGCCGTCCACCCAGACGCGATCTTGATCGCCCAGTGTCAAACCGGCCTGGTTTAGGATGTCCAGCGGGTTGGTGAACAGCGTCCGCGCGGTTTGTATTTCGCCATCCACCACCAGCGTGACATTGCGCGCGCGGGCGATGCGTACCACCATGCCGCTCGTGATGGCCGCATCGGGTATGGGCGAGATGGTATCGCCGTCGTTGATGGTCAGCGACCATTCGCGCAGGAGGTCGTCAACCGTCGCGGCGTAGGTTTCGGTCTGGTAGGCTTCGTCGCCGACCATGATCGTCACGGGCAAGGCTGGCGCGGACGGAATGAGCGAGAGCAGGATCACCCCGGCGCAGGTCACGATGCAGGCCAGCAGGAGCGCCAGCCCGCCCAGCAGCATCCAACCACGGCGTTTACGCCGTGCCGCACTGCCAGGCAGCCTAGCCGCCACACCGGCGATATTCAGCGGTTCAACCCAATCGGCGGGCGGTGGCGGATTCGGTTGTGAAGGCAAGTGGTCTGCGTCGGGGGGCATAAACGATCTCAAGAATCAGAGGCGGTGGGAAAAGGAAAGGGGTTGTTGCCAGTGCGGTCAGGCCGGATTACCTGCAACACCCAGGGGGACACCTTAGTGCTGCTCCCGTCAAGGCCTGACACGGTTCGGAGGTTCCTGCCGTGCAGGACCCAGTCTGACCGAACCAACAACAACCCCACGCAAAAATTGTTTTTCTAAGAAGGTGCGATTTCTTCACATAAAAATTAACTTGACCGTCATTTTAGCGACTTCAACCGGCTTTGTCAACCAATCTTATCAGCGCGGTTGTGCGTTTAGACCGCCGCAGTGGGGTTCGGGCTGGGCAACCTGCCCTGCCGCGTCAACCGCCATCGTGGGGATAGGTCTGTGCCAGGAACTCCCTGGCATCATCAACGGTGGCGAGCCACCTGACACGTTTCGCCGCCAGCGGATACACCTTCTTGAACATATCAAATAATGCGCGCAGCAGGGTGTTGGAGCTGGCGAGGACAAGCAGGTAAATCTGCGGGTGCAGGGTGTCGACGAATTTTTTGCCGTGCGTGAGGGCGTTTCTCGGGAAGAAGACATTGGCGGGCAGGTCGAAGATCAGGCCGACCAGGTGCGGCACGCCCTGGATCAGGCTGTCGATCTGGGTTTTCGCCGCGTCGAAGTCGTCCCACGTCCAACGCGCATCGAAGACCTCCCGGATGACCGTTTGCTCCGGGTTATCCCACACAATCTGTATCGCCATATCCGCCCCAGCGACTATGCGGCCTGATTTATTTTGTCATCACAACTCACGTCGCGCACCAGCGCCATCACCCTTAATCCCTCTCCCTCAGGGCGAGGGACTTTAGAACGTCGGCGGCTTCTGCTCCCC
>Ga0187894_10002763_pt1 | contig 20624 bp, 24 predicted proteins | sample GBC1701081metaG_FD_136650 | JGI IMG/M metagenome (GOLD analysis project Ga0187894, IMG submission 136650) | White microbial mat communities from a lava cave in the Kipuka Kanohina Cave System on the Island of Hawaii, USA - GBC170108-1 metaG ...
ACCACGCTGCGCCATCTCGGGCTCGGGCGAGCGCCTCGAGCCTCGCAGGATCGTCCTGGGTGCACCTTCCCCATCCACCGCATCGAATCGACGACCGTCAGTGATTGTTAATCAGAGGTTCCCGAGAGCCTGGATCTCAGGCCGGTCAGTCCGTTGATGCGGGAAAGATCAGAGATCGATGCACTACGGCTCCAAGTCTCGGAAGTTCGAGCGTACCGCAGATGCGAGCTCCTCGATGAGCTCCACCTGCATCCTCAAGTCGTCCATCAATCGCCTGTCCGCGGAAATGTCGTACGTACCGGCCCGCTTCATTGCGACAAGGACCAACAGCAGTTGGGGCATCGAAAGGCGATTCTCCTCAGACTCGATTGCTCCTAGTACTGCCCTAGCCACGCTCTCACCACGTTCGGCCAGTACCCGAGCCAGCCCGATCCGTGGTGGATGAGTCTTCCGAACCACACAAAGATAGGTCGCGACTTGCTCTGCGGGCGGTTGATTCGCTGTCCTTAATCTGAACTCTCCCTCACTTGCCCGCACCAGGTCGCTACACGCGGAAGGTTCCGGATTGCCATCGGCAAGCGCGGCATGCGAGAGAAGGAGAATCGCTGCCGCCAACAACTTGCGCGCCTTCATTTGTGTGCCTCATTGAGCTGTACGCGGGACAATCGCGTTCGGGAAATAGGACTTGATGACATCCTGGTGAACTCCGTAGGCTCTAAATTCCGACGGGCCCATCCCATACGGAAACCTCTCCTGCTCTCGCTTCAGGTATTCCACGTAGTTGGGTATCGTGCGATTCTGGTTCACGTGTACTAGCTCGTGCGCGAGAACACCGACGAAATCGGGAGGCGCGCGGAAGCTGGTCAGCTTGTTATTGGCACCGCGCGAAACGGGCGGGTACAGCCTGATCGTCGCTGCTGCGGTGAGGGCGCACACGAACTGGTCGGTCCGCTGACGAATCGCGAGCTGCAGCGACGCGGCCGACTCGAATGATCGTTTGGTGAGCAAGGTCTGGCACTCGAGTCGTCGGGATGCGTTGATCCAGACCGCGGTTGGCAGCGGCAGGCCGCGGACGAGCGCTCGGGATGCGTGGCGTAGGCAGCGCCGGGGACAGCAGGTGCTTTCGCAGCGCAGCATTCGAGAGAGCAGGGTCGACCCGCAGCGGCCCGTTCCCACGACGAACCGTGCGTGTGTTTTCACGGATCGCACTCTCTGGCGTGCCTTCGGCTCAACTCCGCGGTCCCACCCGCCAGTAGCGAGTCGGCGGTGGAGGCGGATCGCCGGGCTTCGGGTCGGGAATCGCGTACTTCGCGGCGTAGGCGAGCTTCAGGCGCTCGAGCGTGTCGGAGTCGTTCTCGGGCGTGAGGCGCACCTCGTAGAGCTTGTCCTCGATCTCGAGGCGGACGTCGGGATCGGCGTCCACCCACGCGGGCCAGCGCTTCGTCTCGGGATCGCGCGCGCCGACGAAGAGCGTGCCGTCGAGCTGCGCGCACCAAATCGTCACCGAGTGCGGCAGGCCGAGGAAGCCGCTCACCTCGAGCGCGATCTCTCGGTTCGCGTCGGTGAACGACCAGTCGGCTGGCGGGGGCGTGACTTCACCGGTGAGCTTCGTCCCCGGCCGACGGTCCGATGGATCGAAGCACGCGCAGAGTGCGAAGAGCGCGAGCGACGCAATGACGAGAGCACGGCTGGACATGGGTCCTCCTCGGGTCCAAAGGGCACGCGCATCACGCGGCGTAAGCGACCTCGAGCTCCTTCGCCAGAAGGGCAAGCCGCGGGTCGGCTGTCCAGAGCGAGAGGCCTCCGAGCAGCACCGAAGCAAGCAGGTGAGCGTCGATCCAGCCGATTCCACGACCGTGGAGGCGTCGCCCGCGCACGAGCTCCACGACGTCGCCGTGAGACGCGACAGGCGCCTGATGCATGAGCGCGTAGTCGGCGAGGAGCTGGCGACGCCCTCCGCGGTCGCAAATCAAGAGCTCCCCGTAGACGAGCTCATGGCCCCATACCTCGCCTCGACCGAGGAGCCGCTCGAGTCCCGCGGCGAACGGGGATTGGTTCGACAGGAACCGGATCCAAACGGAGGTATCGACGAGAATCATCAGGCCGCTGATCGCTTCGACGGAGAAGAGCCCTCGCGCCGCCGACCTGCGTCTCGTGCGCGGGGTTCCTTGCCCCGCAGCGTTCGCAGACGCTCGTATGCTGCTTGGCGGATCAACGCCTCGAGACCGAGCCTCACGGTCTCCGTGTCCGTTCCTGCGCCGCTCGCCTTCTTGGCGTCTCGCAGCAGCGTCTCATCGATGTGAAGCGTCTTCTTCATGCCATACCAAACTACCGTACGGATATGGCAGGACAACGCAGCCAGGAATTCACTCGTCGCTTCGCTCCGTGCCCTCGAGCAGCGGCAGCGTCCCGGGCATCTGCACGCCTTCGATCGAGAGCAGGCGCAGCTTGGTCGCGAGGCCGCCGCGCGCGCTGAAGCCGCCCGGCTTGCCCTCGGCGGCGAGCACGCGGTGGCACGGCACGACGATCGAGAAGGGATTCTTCGCGAGCGCTTGCCCGACCTCGCGCGCGAGCTGCTTGTCGCCGAGGCGCGCGGCGATCTCGCCGTAGGAGAGCGTGCGGCCCGGCGCGATCGTGCGCGCCGCTTCGTAGACGCGGCGGTGCAGCTCGGGAACTTCGCTCATGTCGAGCGCGATCGCGCTCAGATCGGTCCGCTCGCCCCGTAACAACGCGACGATCGCGTTGATCGCGCGCTGCACGCTCGGGGGCGGCGCGCTCTCGCGCGCGTCGGGAAAACGGCGAGCGATGCGGCGGCGCGTCGCCGCATCGCTCGCCTCGGGCAGGAAGATGCCCGTCACGCCGCGCTCGCCCCACGCGATCGCCATCGTGCCGATGGCCGTCGCGAACAGCGCGAACGCGGCGGGCGCGCTCACCGCGCGCTCGCGAACACGCGCTGCACCGCCTGCGCGCCCTGCTCCATCAGCCCGCGCACCTGCGGCGCGATCTCGTTCGGCAGAAGGTCGGTGACCCAGACGAGGCGCGAGCGCGCCTCGCCGTCGGGCAGCACTTGCATCGACGCGTTGTGATGCGTCGTCTGCCACTCGACGACCGCGTACGCGACGCGCCGCATCTTCTCGTCGACGTCGACGATGCGTTCCCTCACGTCCATGCCGTTCGCGAACGTGACGACGCGAGAGTCGCCCTCGAGCCGCGACGCGGTCAGCACGCCCGGGAAGAGCGACTTCACCTCGCCGACGTCGCGCAGCCGCTTCCACACGCGTTCGGCAGGCGCCTGTAACGGGATCTCCAGGTGAATCGAGGCCATTGGCTTTTCTCCTCCTTGGCTTCTCAGCCTGTGAACACCGCCTCGACGTTGTTGCCGTCGGGATCGATCAGGAACGCGGCGTAATACGTCGGGCTGTAGTCGACGCGCAGGCCCGGCGCGCCGTTGTCGCGTCCGCCCGCGCCGAGGCCCTTCGCGTGGAAGTGCTCGACCGCGGCGCGGCTCGGCGCGCGGAACGCGACGTGCGCGCCGCGCTTTGCGGCGCCTTCGCTGCGGGTCAGCCAGAGCGCGGGCGCTCCGGCAGGGCCGAAGCCGGCGCCCGCCGCGTCGCGCGAGCAGAGCCCGGAGCCGAGCGGCTCGAGCGCCGCCGTGTAGAAACGCACGCTGGCATCGAGATCGCGAACCGAGAGACCGAGATGGTCGAACATGGGAACCTCCTTGTTAGGGAGGAGCCTAGAGAGCGCGCGCGAGCCGGTCTTGGAGAATCTTGCGGTCGCCGAGCGCTGCCTTGCGGAACGCGCCGGGCGAGACGCCTGCGGCGCGGTGGAAGGTCCGCACGAAGTTCGAGAGAACACCGAAGCCCGACTCGAACGCGACCGCGGTGATACTGCAGTCGTCCTGCGCGAGCCGCCGCGCTGCGCGGCGCAGGCGTGCGCGCACGAGATACTGGTGCGGCGTCACGCCCAGCACGCGCGCGAACACGCGCAGGAAGTGGAACTCGCTGAGCCCGGCGCGCGCGGCGGAGGCAGCGAGATCGAGGGGCTCACCCGCATGCGCGTCGAGCCACTGGGCCACCTCGACGACACGCGCGCGATCGCGCGCGGATGCGTCGCTCGCGCCGCGGGTCCGCTGCGCGGCGAGCGCGACGAAGCGGTGCGCGAACACGAGCGCCAGCTCGTCGAGGCCGAGGTTGCTGTCGCCATGCGCGGCCGCACGCGCGAGCTCGCCGATCACCATCAGCTCGGGTAGCGGCGGCGCGGCGCCGGCGCACCAGATCGGACTCGCGGCCGCGAGCGTGTCCGCGAGCGCGGGCGCGAAATGGAACGAGAGGCAGTGGTCGCCGCCTTCCACGTGATCGTGCGTGCAGACGTACTCGTCACCCGCGCGTCCGATCAGCACTGCGCCGCTGACGAGCTCGTTGGATTTGCCGAGCGCGCGGCAGCCGAAGCTCCCGCGCGTGACGTACGAGAGGCTGAAGTCGCGGTGCAGCTCCGTGTATGGCGCGTCGCCGCGCGCGGCCGCGCAGCGGTAGTCGTCCACGACGAGCGCGTCGCTTCGGAAGATCGTTCGAGCAGGCACGTCGGGTCGCTCCAGCGCGCGAATCGGGAGAAAGTGGCGGAAGCTCGTGCGTTCGCTTGGCGATTCTTGCGCTCGCAGCCGCCCGGGCCGGCCATCTCCGGACCCGTTCGTCGCGATGACACAGAAAGGGGTCAGACCCCAGGCTGTGTCGCTCCCTATCTCTAGAAGCTCGTGCAGCCCCACGGGGCTGGTATTTACAAGACGCTCCGTCTCGTATATCACGGACCCCGCGGAACGAAACGAGTTTCCGGCTCCCGAGGAGACAGCAATGGACTTCGATTTCACGCCCGAAGAGCAGAAGTTCGCGGACGAGGTCGAGCGCTGGCTGGCCCTGAACCACGACCCGGTCGTGATGGATCCGACCCGCGAGAACTTCACGCAGCTCGCCGACACGCCCGAGCGCCGCGCGTTCATGAAGAAGCTCGCAGCGAAGGGCTGGCTCGGGATGTCGTGGCCGAAGCAGTACGGCGGCCAGGAGATCCCGGGCGTCTACGAGTACATCCTCAACGAGGCGCTCGCGCGGCACGCGGCGCCGCAGATCGGCAAGGGCGTCGGCATCATCGGCAAGACGCTGATCCGCCACGGCAGCGAGAAGCTGAAGCGCGAGTTCCTGCCGAAGATCCTCGCGGCCGAGATCGAGTTCGCGGTCGGCTACAGCGAGCCGAACGCCGGCAGCGACGCGGCCAACATGCAGCTGAAGGCCGAGAAGGTCGAAGGCGGCTGGAGGCTGAACGGCCAGAAGATGTGGACGACGTCGGCGCACTTCGCCGACTGGTATTGGGTGGGCGCGCGCACCGACCCTGATAAGCCGAAGCACGACGGCATCAGCCTGTTCCTGATCCCGATGAAGCATCCCGGGCTCGAGGTCCAGAGCCTGCCCACGGTCGGCAAGGACACGACCAATCAAGTGTTCTTCAAAGACGTGTTCGTGCCCGACGACTACTTGGTCGGCAAGCGCGGCCAGGGTTTCCAGATGATCAGCGAGGCGCTCGACCTCGAGCGTTTCACGATGTTCACGCTGTCGCCGATCGCGGAACGGACGCGCGTGCTCGTGGACTGGGCGCGCAGCGCGATGCGCGACGACAAGCCGGTGCGCGAAGACCGCGACGTGCGGCGCGTGATCGCCAACATCGTCACCGACACCGCTGTCGCGAAGGCGCTCAGCACGCGCTTCGTGTGCGCGGCGAAGGAAGGCAGCGGCAAGCCGCCGACGATCGAGTCGTCGCAGTACAAGCTGTTCACGACGACGCTCTCGCAGCGCGTCTGCGACGAGGCGCTCGACCTGATGGGTGCCGCCGGCACGATCCGCGAGGGACAGGACGAGGCGCCGCTGCGCGGCCGCTTCGAGGGCGCCTATCGCGCGACGATGAACGAGACGGTCGGCGGCGGCGGCAGCGAGATCCAGAAGAACATCATCGCGCGCCGCCAGCTCGGCTTGCCCAAGAACTTCTAGCGGAACGATTAGGGGACCCCGTGGACCTCCAGCTGAGCGACGAACAGCAGCTGATCCGAGACATGACGCGCGGACTCTTGAAGGAGCACTGCCCGCGCGCGGTCGTGCGCAAGCTGGAGAACGACCCGAAGGGTTTTCCTGCCGGCCTGTGGAAGCAGATGGCGGAGGCTGGCCTGACTGGCCTGCTGATTCCCGAGAGCTACGGCGGCGGCGCGCAGACGATGCTCGAGGCGGCGCTCGTCTACGAGGAGCTCGGCCGCGCGATCGCGCCGACGCCGCACTTCGTGAGCTCGCTGCTCAGCGCCGGAATCCTGCTCGCCGCCGGCAGCGAGGCGCAGAAGCGCGAGTGGCTGCCGCGCATCGCGAGCGGCGACGCAGTGATTACGGTGGCGTGGCTCGAGCCGGAGCGCGGCTACGGCGAGGCGGGCGTGAAGCTCGTCGCGGTCGCGCAGGGGTCGGACCTCGTGCTGAGCGGCACGAAGCGCCACGTGCAGTACGCGAGCGCCGCCGATCGTCTGATCGTGCTCGCGCGCACGGGCGCCGGCATCGACCTCTTGCTCGTCGATCCCGCGACGCCCGGCGTGAAGCTCACGCACTACCTTTCGGCTTCGGGCGAGCCGCACTACCGCGTCGACTTCTCGAGCGCGCGCGTCCCGCAGAGCGCGCGCATCGGCGGCGCGGGCACCGGCTGGGCGACGTTCAGCCGCGTGCTGCGCGACGACGGCCTGATCGCGCTCGCCGCGTTCGCGATCGGCAGCGCCGCGGCGTGCCTCGAGGACACGGTCGAGTACGCGAAAGTGCGCAAGCAGTTCGACAAGCCGCTCGGCGCGTTCCAGGCGCTCGCGCACTACATGGCCGACGCGTCGACGCGCATCGACGGCGGCCGCGTGCTCGTGCACGAGGCGGCGTGGAACCGCGCGCAGGGCCGCAGCGTCGCGCGCCTCGCGCCGATGGCGAAGCTGTTCGCGTGCAACACCTATCAGGACGTGACGCGCACCTGCGCGCAGATCTGGGGCGGCGTCGCGTTCACGATCGAGTACGACACGCAGCTCTTCTTCCGGCGCGCCAAAGAGCTGCAGCTCTCGTGGTGGGACGTGCCGTATCTCGAGGAGCTCGTCGCGGCGGACGTGCTCGACCGCTGAGCGCGCTGCGGCGTCCCTCCGCACGCCCCGCGAACGAGCGCGTGCGCGCCCCCTTGACTCCACCGCCTTCTCTCGATGTGCCGCACGCGATTACTCCGCAAACTTTGCAGGGTCTGACCCCGTCGTTTCTTGCAAATGCGGTGGGTCAGGGCGTGGCGATCAGCTCGCCGTGCGGGATCGTGAAGTACGCGTCGGGGTGCTCGGACCAGCGTTGCCACGCTCGTGCGATCTCCGCGAGCTCGGCGCGCGTCGCGAGTCCGTACTCGAGCGCCTGCTGCGCGAACGCGGACTTCTCGGCGCGCTCGGCCCACAGCGAGCCCCACCAGCCGCAGGCCTGGGGGTCGGCGTAGGTCCAGGTCGAGCTCGAGATCTCGGTGCGCTTGAACCCCGCGGCGCGCGCCCACGCCTTCAGGAAGCGGCCCGCGTCCGGCTCCGCGCGGTTGCGACGCGCGACGGCGCAGTACAGCTCGAGCCAGCGCGTGAGCAGCGGATCGAGCGGCGCCCACGCGAAGCACGAATAATCACTGTCGCGCGCGGAGACGACTCCGTCCGGCTTCGCGACGCGCCGCATCTCGCGCAGCGCCGCTACCGGGTCGGACAGGTGTTGGAGCACTTGATGCGCGTGCACGACGTCGAACGAGGCGTCGGCGAAGCGAAGCGCGTAGACATCTCCCGTCTCCCACGTGACCGCGCTACCGGCCTGCTGCGCGTGCGCCCTCGCTTCCGCGAGAACGCCGTCCGCGGCGTCGATGCCGGTTACCGCGCCCGGCGCGACGCGGCGCGCGAGGTCGACCGTGAGCGTCCCCGGCCCGCAGCCGACGTCGAGCAGCGAGAGCCCGCCGCGAAGGTGCGGCAGCACGTAGGCCGCGGAGTTCTCGGCGGTGCGCGACTTGTGGCTACGGAGCACCGATTCGTGATGGCCGTGGGTATAGACGTCGCGGTTCATGACCAGCGACTCTCACGCGCTTGCCCGCCGCTCGCCACGAACATTGATTCTCGGGTCCACGCCGCGCGCCGGGGCTCAGTAGCTAGGGACGTAAATCTCGCACGCCGCCTTGTCCGCGCCCGCGATCACGAGCATGCGACCGAAGCTGATGTACTGCCCGATCATGAAGCCGAGCTCCGCGATCTCGGCGTCGCTGAACTGCCCGCGCAGCTCGGCGAGGAACGCGGCGTCGATCGCCCGAAAGTCCGTCGCCATCTTCTCCGCGTAGCGCACCGCGAGTGCGTCGCGCGGCGTGAGCTTGCGCTCCCGCTCGGGCAGCTGGATCTGGCGGATCGTCTCCTCGTCGAGCCCCTGACGCGTCGCCGACGCGTAACGTGCGAAGCTTCAAGTGTCGCAGTCGTTGAGCGCGGCGACCCTCAGCCGCGCGATCTCCTTGATGCGCGCCGGGACGATTCCCTCCTCGTGCGCGGGTCGGAAGAACTCGAGGTAGCGCCCGAACAGCGCGGGCATCAGCTCGCCGAGATTCAGCCCACTCATCGCGATCTCCCTAACTGCTCGCCTCGATGCCTTCCGCGAAGATCAGCTTCGTGCGCGCGCTGCGCTCGCGCAGCGGAATCAGCGGCGCGTAGTCGGACGACGCATACCACGCGCGGGCGCACGCGAGCGTCGGGAACTCGAGCACGATCAGCCGCGCCGGCTTCCAATCGCCCTCGATCGCCTCGGTCGCGCCGCCGCGCACGAGATATGTCCCGCCGTGCTTCGCGATCGTCGCCGGGACGCGCTGCCGGTATTCCTCGAAGCCCGCCGGGTCGGTGATCTCGACCTCGGCAATCACGTAGCACGCCATCTCGCGCCCTCCAGGCCTTAGTTCTTCAGCTCGAGCCCCTCGAGCTTTCCCGCGTCGCGCCACTCGCGCATCAACTTGAAGAACGCCTCCGGGCCCGCGCCGTAGGGTCCGTTCTGCGCCGCGAGGTCGCTGAGCTTGCCCTCGTTGTTGTAGTAGCCGGGCGTACACGCCTCGAGGTAGTCGCGACCGAAGCGCGAGAGCTGGAGGATCGTCTCGACCCACGCGTCCTCGGCCGGCTGCGCGGCTTCGACCGTGCGCGCGCCGCCCTTCAGCGCTTGCTCCACGATGTACGCGATGTGCCGGCTCTGCTCGTCGATCGCGTGCGGGAAGTTCACCGTGAACGCGGACTGCTGGTTGCCCATGATGAAGCAATTGGGGAACCCTCGGCTGTGCAGGCCGTGCAGCGTGCGTACGCCCGCGGCCCACTTGTCGCTGAGCGTCACGCCGCCGCGGCCGACGAGCTCGTAGCCCGCGCGCCGCGAGTACGAGGTTCCCACCTCGAAGCCGGTCGCGAAGATGATGCAGTCGATCTCGTACTCGGTGCCGTTCGCGACGACGCCCCGCTCGGTGATGCGCTCGACGCCGCGGCCGTTCGTGTCGACGAGCTTCACGTTCGGGCGATTGAACGCCGGCAGATAGTCGTCGTGGAAGCACGGCCGCTTGCAGAACTGCCGGTAGTAAGGCTTCAGCGCCTCGGCCGTCTCGCGATCCTCGACGATCGCATCCACGCGCGCGCGGATCTGATTCATCTTCTCGAAGTCCGCCAGCTCGAGCGTGCCCGCCGCGGCGTCCGGCGTCGCGACCGCGTTCGGATCGGTCTGCGCGCGGACGAGCAGCTTGCGGATGATGTCGGTCCAGCCGTCGTTGACGAGGTCTTCCGGCTGCCAGCCGCCCGAGACGAGGATGTTGAAGTTCTCCATGCGCTGGTGCTGCCAGCCGGGCTTCAGGCTGTTCGCCCACGCCGGATCGGTGTCGCGGTTCGCGCGCACGTCGATCGACGACGGCGTGCGCTGAAACACGAACAGCTCTCGAGCGGCCTCGGCGACGTGCGGCACGCACTGCACCGCGGTCGCGCCGGTGCCGATCACCGCGACGCGCTTTCCGCGCAGACCTGTTAGGTCGCCGTCCGGGCCGCCGCCGGTGTAGGCGTAGTCCCAACGGCTCGTGTGGAACGCGTGGCCGCGGAACGCATCGATGCCCGGCAGGCCCGGCAGCTTCGGGCGATTCAGCGGGCCGTTCGCCATCGCGACGAAGCGCGCCCGCATCTCGTCGCCGCGGTTGGTCGAGACGATCCAGCGCGCCGCCGACTCTTCCCAGCGCAGCTCCGTCACTTCGGTCTGGAAGCAGACGTCGCCATAGAGCCCGAACTTCTTCCCGATCGCGCGCGAGTGGGCGAGGATCTCCGGCGCGCGCGTGTACTTCTCCTTCGGGACGTAGCCGACCTCTTCGAGTAGCGGCAGATAGATGTACGACTCGACGTCGCACATCGCGCCCGGGTAGCGGTTCCAGTACCAGGTGCCGCCGAAGTCGCCGCCCTTCTCGATCATGCGCAGGCTCGTGACGCCGGCCTCGCGCAGCCGCGCCGCAGCGAGCAGGCCACCGAATCCGCCGCCGATCACGATCACGTCGCGCTCGTCGAACAGCGGCGGGCGCTCGAGCGGGTCCACGTAGGGGTCGTCGAGAAAGTGCGCGAACTTTCCCTTCACCTCGACGTACTGCTCGTTGCCATCGGCGCGCAGGCGCTTGTCGCGCTCAGCGCGGTACTTCTCGCGCAGCGCATCGGGGTCGAAGGGCGTCGTCGGCTCGCTCATCGTTCGGATTGCTCCAGCTTGGGCTCGGGTTTTCGGGAAGGTGCCGCATTCGGGCGGGGGTTCGCGATGCGGCGTGCACGCTCGCGGTCGCTGGTTCACGGCGGGCCTCGTGCGCGCTCAGGGCAGAGGATTCTCTTTGGGAGAGGTGCCGCTGGCGCGCGCCATCGAGGCGCGCCGGCGGCACTTCTGCGTGTTGCCTGCGCGTTCAACGAGTCGGATGCGCGCGTTTCGCGGCGCTCTACCTTCGGCGGCCGCGATCGAGGTGCCGACATGAACGCCCGAAACGAATCGGGGCTCGTTCGCTGGGTGTTGGCTTGCGCAGGACTCGCTCTCGCCGGCTGCGCGTCGCTGCCGGCGACGCCGGCGGCGCGCGCGTTGGCGCCGGACTTCGTCTCGATCCCGCCGGCGGCCGGGCTCCCGCTCCGCGACGCCGGTGTGACCGCGCTGGACGACGAGATGCGCGCGTTCCTCACCGCGCATGTGAGCGCGAGCGAGAACCTGACCAAGCTGCATCAGCTCGTGCGAGCGGTCGTGAAGAGCGACGAGTTCCGCATCGTGTACGACGACGACACGCGCAGCGCCGGCGAGACGTTCCGCGCGCGGCGCGGGAACTGCCTCTCGTTCACGAGCCTGTTCGTCGCGCTCGCGCGCGAGTCGGGCCTCGAAGCGAGTTATCAGGAAGTGGACGTGCCGCCGACCTGGTCGCTGCACGACGACAGCGTCGTCGTGAGCCGGCACGTGAACGCGCTGATCCACGCGCGGCCGGGCAGCGAGCACGTCGTCGATTTCGACATGGCGGACTTCCGCGCCGCGTATCCGCGCCGCGCGATCTCCGACGCGCGCGCGGCCGCGCACTTCTACAGCAACCTCGGCGTCGAGCGCATGGAGGCGGGCGCAGCCGACGAGGCCTACGCACACTTCATGCGCGCGCTCGCGATGGACCGCACGCTCGCGCAGATCTGGGTCAACCTCGGCGTCTGGCACCGCCGCGCCGGCGAGCCCGCGCTCGCCGAGGCGAGCTATCTCGAGGCGCTGCGGCTCGAGCCGCGCGAGTACGTCGCGATCAGCAACCTCGCGCAGCTCCACGAGCGCGAGGGGCGGCGCGAGCTCGCGCACTGGTACGAGCGGCGCGCCGCGCAATATCGGCTGCGCAATCCGTACTTCCGTTACGAGCAAGCGAAGCGCGCCTACTTCATCGGCGACTTCGCCGACGCGGTGCGCCAGCTGCGCGAGGCGCTGCGGCGGGCCGACAACGATCCCGCGTTTTTCTCGCTGCTCGGGATGACGTATCGCCAGCTCGGAAACCACGAGGCTGCGCACGCCGCGTTCTCGCGCGCGATGGAGCTCGCGGAAGACGAAGCCCAGCGCGGCGCGCTACAACGGAAGCTCGAGCTGTTGGGTGCGCTCGGCCCGCGCCCGTGAGGAGGACGGCATGATTCTCGGGCTGCATCATGCGGCGCTGGCGGTTCCTGATTTGGATCGTGCGCTGGCGTTTTATTGCGAGGTGGTCGGCTTTCGCGTCGTGATGGAGGCGGAGCTGCCGGCGGGGTTCGCGCCGATGAACGAGGCGTTCGGCGTCGCGAACGCGGCGTGCCGCGTGCGGATGATCCGGAAGGGGAACTCGTGCATCGAGCTGTTCGAGTTCGCCGACGCGAAGGCGGGCGACCCGAAGCGGCCGGTGAATCAGCTCGGCATCACGCACTTCGCGCTCGTGACGGACGACTACCGGAAGGACTACGACCACCTCGCGGCGAACGGCGTCGTGTTCAACGCCGCGCCGTTCGGTGCGGCGCCGCAGCGCTTCGCGTACGGCCGCGATCCGTTCGGCAACGTGATCGAGCTGCTCGAGCACGCGCCCGGCGACCCGGCAGCGCTTCGCTTCGAGGATTGAGCGAGTCGATGCCGTACCCGATGGCCAGCGAGGCCGACGCCGCGCAGTTCTGGCGCGACGGGTATCTCGGGGTACGCGGCGCGATCGATCCGCGCGATCTGACGACGCTGCAAGCGATCTGCGATCGGCTGCTCGAGCAGCGTGACGAAGTGGCGTTCGATTGGGCGTGGGAAGCGGGCACGGAGCGCGGGCAGCGCAAGTTCAAGATCGTGCAGACGAGCCCGAGCCTGCTCGACAAGGACGCTCTCGCGAACGAGCGCTTCCGGCTCTGGGCGACCGAGTTCGCATCGTCATTGTTCGGGAAGCCGGTCGAGTTCTGGTACGACCAGTTCCTCGCGAAGCCGCCGTTCGAGGGCGCGCGCACGCCGTGGCATCAGGACGAGGGTTATTGGGGCCGCAACCTCGAGGAGCGCGGCATCACGTGCTGGATGCCGTTCCACGACGTCGGCATCGAGAACGGCTGCATGCACTTCGTGCCCGGCGGCCACCGGCAGGGCGTGCTCCCGCACCGCCAGCCCGAGAACGTGCAGAGCGACCTGCTCGTCTGCGAGGTCGACGAGGCGCGCGCGACGCCGATCCCGATGGCGCTCGGCGACGTCTCGTTCCACCACGGCAAGATGCCGCACATGACGACCCCTAACAGCTCGCCGCGCTGGCGGCGCGCGCTCACGCAGCACTTCCGCGTGGTCGGCTCGAAGGGCGAAGGCGACCACTACCCGTGGAAGGTCTACGTGAATCAGTTCACGGGCGTACGGACGAAGCCGGCAACGCGCTGATCGAATGCGCCGGTTCGGTGCGCGCGGCGAGGGGCAGTACGCGCTCGATCAACGTGCGCTGGAACGCGTCACGATCCTCGACCGGCAGGAAGTGGCCGATGCCGTCGAACCAGACGACCTCGAGCTTCGGCGCGCTGAGCTGCTGCGCCCACTCGGCCGTCAGCTCCCACGGCGTATTGTAGTCGGCGCGGCCGATCAGCAGCACGACGGGCACCTCCAGCCGCGGCACCTCGCTCATCAGGTCGATCGCTTGGATCGAGCCCCACAAGCGATCGATGCTCCGATTGAAGCAGCCGAAAAAGCGGGCGCGCGTCGCGAGCGAGTACTCGCGGCCGAACAGGAACGCCGGCAGCGCGGCGCGCGCGCGGCGAAAGTCGTGGATGCTGCCGCCCCAGCGCATCAGATACTCGCGCTGCACGCCGAGCTCTTCCGAGTCCGCGTACGGCGGCGGACCGATCGCCTCCAGCTCCGCGAGCGCGTCGCTCTCGCGGCGACGCTTCGCTTCGTCCAGCACCCACTGGTACGAGAGCTCCTCGTTGCGCTTCAGCGAGACGAGCTGGCCGACGCCGACGTACGCGCTGAACAGATCGGGCCTGCGCTGCACCGCGCGCACGCCGACCAGCGAGCCCCAGGAATGCCCCAGCAGCACGATCGGCTGACCGAAGCGCGCTCTCAACGCGCTCGCGAGCTCGATCGCGTCTTCGACGATGCGGTCGAGCGAGAGCGTGGCCGGGTCGACCCCCTGGCACGAGGCGCCCGCGCCGCGCTGATCCCAGTGCACGACGACGAAGTGGCGCTCGAGCTCGCCCGAGTAGAACGGCGCGAGCGACATCTGTGCGCCGCCGGGCCCGCCGTGCAGGTAGAGCAGCAACGGGTTCCGCACGTCGCGGCCGCGCAGCAGCATCGTCTGCGGGACACCGCCGAGCTCGATTCGCTCGATCGCGGCGATCGCGTGCTCGCCCGGAATCGGCGCCGTCTTCGCCGGCAACAGCGCCCAAATCCCCAGCGCGATCGCGACCAGCGCAACCAGCGCCGCGAATGCCTTCAGCACGCCGCGCACAATCTTCACGCGCGCCAGCTTATCCTGGCGGCGCGGCGATCCCGAAGAGGATTCGCGAAGGTGCCACCGTGCAGCCTCCGGGCTCCGACGACTACAGCCTGCCCGCCTGGATCTACCGCGATCCGGAGTTCTTCGCGCTCGAGCGCGAGCGCGTGCTGCGGCCGTCCTGGCAGGTGGTCTGCCATGGGAGCGACATCCCGAGCACCGGCGACTTCCACACGTTCGAGTTCCTCGGCGAGCTGCTGTTCGTCGTGCGCGGCGCAGACGGCCGCGTGCGCGGCTTCCACAACGTCTGCCGGCACCGCGCCGCGCGCCTGCTCGACGGCCCGAGCGGTCACTGCCGCCGGATCGTCTGTCCGTACCACGCGTGGACGTACGAGCTCGACGGCCGCCTCGTCGGCGTGAAGGACCGCGCCGCGTTTCCCGGCCTCGATCTCTCGCGGCACGGGCTCGCGGCCGTCGACACCGAAGTGTGCGCGGGCTTCGTGTTCGTGCGCCTCGCGAGCGGCGGACCGAGCGTCGCCGAGATGCTCGCGCCGTACGCCGCCGAGATCGCGCTCTACCGCTTCGAGGAGCTCCGCCCGAATGGTCGCGTCACGCTGCGGCCGCGCGCGGTGAACTGGAAGAACGTCGGCGACAACTATTCCGACGGGCTGCACATCACCGTGGCGCACCCGGGCCTCACGCGACTGTTCGGCTGCAGCTATCAGGTCGAATCGAGCGAGTGGGTCGACCGGATGTCGGGCGACCTGCAACCGCAGCCGTCGTCGAACTGGTCGGAGCGCGCTTATCAGGCGCTGCTGTCCAAAGTGAGCAGCCTGCCCCCTGAGCGCCAGCGCAGGTGGGTCTACTTCAAGCTGTGGCCCAACGTCGCGTTCGACGTCTACCCGGATCAGGTCGACTTCATGCAGTGGATTCCGATCTCGCCCACCGAGACGGTGATTCGTGAGATCGCCTACGCGCTGCCTGACGAGCGCCGCGAGATGCGCGCGGCGCGCTACCTGAACTGGCGCATCAACCGGCGCGTGAATCTCGAAGACAAGGCGCTGATCGAGCGCGTGCAGGCGGGCATGGCGTCGAGCAGCTATCGCGCAGGCCCGCTCGGCGCGAACGAGGTGGCGCTACGGCGCTTCGGCGCGCGCATGCGCGAGCTGATCCCGGAGTGCCGCGAGCTGGAGCCGCCGCCGCTCGGCTGGTCCGCCGCCGCGCGCGCAGCGAAGCATTAGGGCGAGGCGGGGCGCGCGTGATCGGCCGTCGCAAGCTCGGGCCCGTGCTCGCTACCGCGATCGTCGCCGGCAACATGATCGGCTCGGGCGTGTTCCTGCTGCCGGCGACGCTCGCGCCGGTCGGCGGCATCTCGCTGATCGGCTGGCTGTTCGCCGCCGCCGGCGCGCTCGTGCTCGCGCTGCTGTTCGGACGGCTCGCGCAGCGGTATCCGTTCGGGGGCGGCCCAGCGAGCTACGCGCACGCCGTACTCGGCCCGTTCGCCGGCTTCCAGGCGAGCCTCTGGTATTGGGTCGCGTGCCTGATCGGGAATGTCGCGATCGCTACCGCCGCGGCCGGCTATCTCGCGGCGCTCGTCCCGGGCAACGAGACCGCGAGTGGGCTCGCGACGCTCTCCGTCGCACTGATCTGGGGCATCACGCTGGTCAACCTCGTCAGCCCACGGTTCGTCGCACAGGTCGACGGCTTGTTGTTGATCGCCGGGCTCGTGCCGCTGCTGCTCGTCGGCACCGCCGGCTGGCTGTGGTTCGACCCCGCGCTCTACCGCGCGGAGTGGAACCCGGGCGCCCGCGCGCTGCTCGAGGCCGTGCCGAGCTCGCTCGTGCTCGTGTTCTGGGCGTTCACCGGCCTCGAGAGCGCGTGCGTCGCGGCCGCGGTCGTCGAGAGCCCGGAGCGCAACGTTCCGATCGCGACACTCGCCGGTGTCGGGCTCGCGGGCGCGATCTACATCTCCGCGAGCACCGTGATCACTGGCCTCGTCCCCTCGCAAGAGCTCGCCGTCTCCTCCGCGCCGTTCGCGCTCGCGGCCGGCCGCGCGCTCGGCCCATTCGCCGCGCCGCTGATCGCCGCCGCCGCAATGCTGAAGGCGCTCGGCACGCTCGCCGGCTGGGTGCTGCTGACCGCGCAGATCAGCCAAGCCGCCGCCGAGCGCGGCTTCCTCCCGCGCGCGCTCGCGCGCTTGCGGAGCGGCGACACGCCCGTGCTCGGCCTGCTGCTCGCCGCCGTGATCGGAACCGCCGCGGTCGTGCTCACGATCTCCCCGACGCTCGGCGAGCAGTTCGGCGTGCTGATCGAAGCGTCGACGCTGTTCGCGCTACTCACGTACGGCGCCGCCTGCTTCGCCGCGCTCCGCGGCGGCCGCCCGCTCGACACCGTGCTCGCGGTCGTCGGCGCCTCGTTCTGCGCGGTCGTGATCGCAGGGTCGTCGAGCCGAGTGCTGGTTGTTACGGGCGTGGGCACGCTCGTGATGGTGCTCGCGTGGCCCCTCGTGGCGGCATGGCGCCGAGCTCATTCGAGCTGAGCTCGGCGATCTGACACACCTCGCGCCTCGATCGGTCGGGTCCACGGATTCTCGAAGCGAAGACGGGGAAAGCGAGCGAAGTCGCCGTCAGTTTCCGCTCGGCTCCGAGGGGCCCCGGCGTTGCGCCGAGAACGCCGCGAGCATCCGAGCACGGAGGCTCCCATGTGCACGCGGCTCGCGGTCGTCGCTCTTCTCTCGGTCGCGCTGTCGATCGCGTGCGGCTCCGCGGGCCCGGCGCCGAGCTTCTCGCTGATCTACTCGCCCGCTGCGCGCCATCACGGGCCCGATCGCAATCCGATCATCGTGATCCCCGGCATTCTCGGATCGAAGCTGCGCGATCCGGCGACCGACGCGCTCGCGTGGGGCGCGTTCGAGGGCGGCGCGACGGACCCGGAGAAGCCCGCGGGCGCGCGGCTGATTGCGCTGCCGATCGACGCGGTGCACTCGCTCGCCGAGCTGCGCGACGAGATCGTCCCGAGCGGCGCGCTCGACCGCGTGCACATTCGACTCGCGGGCATCGCGATCGACATCCAGGCATACGCCGGAATCCTCGCGACGCTCGGCGCCGGCGGTTACCGCGACGAGTCACTCGGCCTCGGCGGCGAGGTCGACTACGGCAAGGAGCACTTCACGTGCTTCCAGTTCGACTACGACTGGCGGCGCGACAACGTCGAGGGCGCGAAGCGCCTCCACGCATTCATCGAGGAGAAGCGCGCGCTCGTGCAGGCCGAGTACGCGAAGCGCTTCGGCATCGAGAACGCGGACGTGAAGTTCGACATCGCCGCGCACTCGATGGGCGGCCTACTCACGCGGTACTACTTGATGTACGGCGCGCAGGATCTGCCGGAGAGCGGCGCCTTGCCGGAGCTCACTTGGGCCGGTGCGGAGCGCGTCGAGCGCGTGATTCTGATCGGCACGCCGAACGCGGGCTCTGTCGACGCGCTCGTGCAGCTCGTCGACGGCCGCAAGATCGGTCCGCTGCTGCCTTACTACCCGCCGGCCGTGCCCGGCACGTTCCCGTCGATCTACCAGCTGCTGCCGCGAGCTCGCCATCGGCCGGTGCGATGGGAAGGCGATGCTTCGCAATCTGTTGCGGAACTCTTCGACCCGGCGCTGTGGGAGCGGAGCGGCTGGGGGCTCGCGGATCCTGCGCGCGCGGGCGATCTCGCGACGCTGATGCCGGACGTGCACGACGCCGGTGAGCGGCGCACCGCAGCGCTCGCGTTCCAGCGCCGCGCACTCGAACGCGCACGCGCGTTCCAAGCGGCGCTCGATCGGCGCGATGCGACGCCGCCGGACGGGCTCGATCTGCGGCTCGTGGCCGGCGACGCGACGGAGACGGCGGAGCAAGTCGCAGTGAGACGCGCGACCGGCGCGCTGCGCGTCGTCGCGTGGGGCCCGGGCGACGGGACGGTGCTCCGTTCGAGCGCGCTGCTCGACGAGCGCGCCGGCAGCGCGTGGCGCCCGAGCATCGACTCGCCGCTCGCGTTCCAGCAGACGCTGCTGCTGCCGGACACTCACCTCGGGCTCACGCGCAGCACGGCGTTCCGCGACAACGTGCTCTACTGGCTGCTCGAGGAGCCGCGCGCGCGGCGGCGCTGATCTCACGCGAGGGCAGTGACTGCGCCGATCGAGCACAAGCGCAGTAGCGCCCGGATCGTCGGCTCGACGGCGCTCTCGCCACCTGCGAGCTCACAGGCGTCCGAGAAGCGCGCGCCTCGCGCGAGCGCCGCGAGCGCGGCGCCGCCGATGACCTCGAGCGGCTCGCTGACGACCTTGCCTTCGACGCGCGCGACGACGCACGTGCGGCGCTCCGCCGAGCACTCGACGATGCGCAGCGCCGGGACGAACGAGACGCGCACATCCGGCCACGCCGCAGCGGGGACTTCGGCGAGGGCGCCCGCAGCGATGCCGGGCGCGCAGTCAGGCGCCTCCTGGACCTCGAGCTGCGCTTGCTCCAGCCGTGCGGTGTCGGCCAGCGCGCCGACGGACGTCTCAGGCTCACCGGCAAACGTGAAGCGCTCGATGAAGGCCGCGAGCCCTGCTCCGTAACCCACATAGTCGTGCGATGTCGGCGGGTGCGCCGCGGCGTAGGCGTCCGCGAGCGCAGCGAATCCACGCGGGCTGAGCGCGCGAGCCAGCCGCGGGAAGTTCGCGCCCAGCGCTGCGCGAAGGTTCGCGCGGTAGGCATCGCGGTAGACACGCATGCCGCGCGCGGGAGCGACCCGTCGCTCGGAGTCGATCAGCTCGCCGAGCTCGCCGCTCTGCTCCGCATCCGCGCCGGCCGGAGCCTCGAAGCAACGCCGCCAGAAGTCGGATTGCAGCGCGCGCCAGCGCGCGCGGTCGAGGCTCGGCGTGGTAGCGGCTCGCGGCTCGTACGGCACGGCGCGCTCGAGCTCGTCAGGCGTGCGAGGCGCCCCATTTGCCTCGCGCCAGATCGCGCGCGCGTGGTCGAGCTCGCGCAGCAGCGCCGCGAGCGGCGGAATCGCATCGTCGCGCTCGAGAATCACGTGCGCGCGCGGGAAGCGGCGCACGGCTTCGCGAAACAGCGCCCAGACATCGGCCGGCACGTCCGCGCCGTGCGTGTCGATCCGCACGCCGGGCAGCGCGGCGTGGCCCGCAACGTGGAAGTACGCGACGTCCGGCTCGCGAAGCGCGCCGAGCATCTCGCGCGGATCTGCTCCGAGATTCGCCGCATTCACGAACAGGTTGTTGACGTCGAGCAGCACGCCGCATCCCGTTCGGGCGCACAGCTCGGCGAGGAATTCTCCCTCGCTCATGTCGTCCGCGCGAAACGCGACGTAGGCGGATGCATTCTCCAGTAGCAGCCGCCTGCCCAGGGTGTCCTGGACGCGCGCGACGCGCTCACTCACGAGCGAAAGCACTTCGCTCATGTACGCGATCGGCAGTAGGTCATGGGAGTTCCGCCCGCCGATTCCCGTCCAGCACAGGTGATCGCTCACGAGCGCGGGCTCGACGAACTGAATGAGCTCGCGCAGCGCGGTGAGGTACTCGCGCGAAGGCGGCGCGTCGTTCGCGATGCCGAGCCCGACGCCGTGCAGCGCGACGACATGATCGCGCCGCAGCGCCTCGAGCTGCGCGCGGCGCGGCCCGCCGACGCCGAGATAGTTGTCGGAGAGCAGCTCGAGCCAATCGACCGCGCGCGGCTGCTTCGCGAGATCCGCGAAGTGCGGCGTGCGGAAGCCGAGGCCGAAGCGCGGCGTGGCAATCGCTGAAGTCATCAGGGGGAGTTGCCGCGGAGGCGGGGGAAGCCGCCTCCGCGGCGGCTCGAGAGCGCGCGTGGCGCGCTCAGCCGTGAGGCTTCTTCGCGTACGCCGCAGCGCGATCGGCGGTGGTCCAATCGCCGCCCGCCACTTCGCACGCGTTCTCGTTCGTCAGGTCGGCAGCGAGCGTGCCGCCACACTTGCCCTCGTGGCCGGTGAGCGACTTGCCGCAGTGCGTGCGGTAGCACGCGCGCTCTTCGCCCGCGCTCGCGCTCGTGACGAGCGCCGCCGAGCCCATCATGCCGAGCACCGCACTCGCGGCCAGCACGCCAAGCTTCGAAGTCTTCATTGCTTCTCCTTGCCCGATG
>Ga0187894_10002764_pt1 | contig 20608 bp, 13 predicted proteins | sample GBC1701081metaG_FD_136650 | JGI IMG/M metagenome (GOLD analysis project Ga0187894, IMG submission 136650) | White microbial mat communities from a lava cave in the Kipuka Kanohina Cave System on the Island of Hawaii, USA - GBC170108-1 metaG ...
GAGCAGCAGTGGAATATCACCTATTTTTGTGTGGGTAAGTTGGAGTGTCTGATCCATATCCCCAACGATACCCAGATAATTTCAAAAAGTCCCGGATTCGTTTCCGGGAAACGGCAGCTATAGAGATGAATCGCATAGGAGTGATGCAGTTGACTGACACGCTGGACGCTGGCGGCGCCGAGCGCATGACGGTCAACCTGGCCAACTTGCTTCCGCGTGAGCGATTCCGTAGCTATCTCTGCGCCACGCGCCGTGAAGGAGCGCTGGTGGAACTGATCGCTCCCGATGTCGGGCGGCTCAGTCTGGCGCGGCGACGGCGATTCGAGATCGCGGCGATGAATCGCCTGTCCGATTTCGTCTACTCCAACGACATTCAAATCCTGCACGCGCACGGCCCTTCGTTGCTGTTGGCTGCGCTGGCCGCGTCGCGTCCGCCGTATCCGCGTGTGATCTGGCACGCTCATTACGGCAATTACGTCCACGAAGAGCGCTTCGCGTGGGTTTACCGCTTGTTGTCGCGCCGGACCAGCGCGGTCATCGCAGTCAATCAGCAATTGGCCGATTGGGCGCAACATCGTTTACGCATCCCGGCTGAGCGCGTCAAATACATCCCCAACTTCGCCGTCGAATCTGACGGCGCAGGCGAGGCGCCGGAGTTGCCCGGCGCGCCCGGCAATCGCATCGTCTGCGTCGCCAATCTGCGGCCTCAGAAAGATCATCTCACGCTGGTGCGCGCGATGGCGCTGGCCGCGGAACAAGCGCCCGAAGCGCATCTGGTGATGGTCGGCGCCGTGATCAATCAAGACTATTGCGCGCAAATCAAAAACGAAATCTCCAGGCTCAAGCTCGATCGGCGAATCACGATCCTCGGCGAGCAACGGGATGTTCCCGCCATTCTGCGCGGCTGCGACATCGGAGTGCTGAGCTCAGCGAGCGAAGGGCTGCCGATGGCGCTGATCGAATACGGCCAGGCCGGGCTGCCATCCATTGCCACGCAGGTCGGCCAATGCGCCGAAGTGCTCGATCAGGGCCGCGCCGGAATTCTGGCGCCGCCCGGAGAGCCGGAACAACTCGCCGAAGCATTGCTCTCGCTGCTTCGTTCAAGCGAGCTGCGGGCCCAGTTCGGAGCGCAGTTGCGCCATCGCGTGAGGGAGGTCTATAGCCCGGGTTCCGTAATCGAAAAAATTTGCCGGACATACGAACTTGTGATACACAGCCACACGGCATGAAAGCTCCGGCTCTGACGGCCGCGCGGGCAGGGATATTCTTATGATTGACCGAACATTTGTAACTCCGATCAATGTCCAACAACGCCGCATTCCGCCGAGCCCACGGCTGAGCGGCTACGCCAAGCTCGATATAGTTTGGGTTCCGGCCTTGCTCGTCCTTCACGCTCTGCTGGGAGTGTTCATCTCCAATTCGCCATTGCTGGCGACGGCGCACGCCGGATTGGTAACGGTGGCTGGTCTCTGGTGGGCGCTCTCTTCCGTCAACCTGGAGCGCGTGGCTTGTCTCGCCGCGTACATTACCGGCGCCGAAACGCTATGGCGAATGACGCGCGCCGAGATCCCCTGGGAATTTAGCAAGTACGCCATTACCGGAGTTCTGATCCTGGGCTTGCTGCGCGCCGGGCGATTGAAAGCGCCGGCGCCTCCCCTGCTTTATTTCATGCTCCTGCTGCCATCGGTCATCTTGCCAATGGCCAACGTCAATGAGACTGAATTGCGGAACGAACTCAGCTTCAACCTCTCCGGCCCGTTAGCGCTGGCGGCCAGCGTCTGGTTCTTTTCGCACGTCAAGTTGACGCCCGCGCAACTGCCTCGGGTGTTTCTGGCCGCGATTTGCCCTGTCATCTCCACCGGCGCCATCGCGCTGTACAAAATTGTGACCGCTAAGGGGATCGTTTTCACCCATGGTTCAAATGCGGCGTTAAGCGGCGGATTCGGTCCGGCGCAGGTTTCGGCCGCGCTGGGGCTGGGCGCGCTGATGAGCTTTTTGTGGGCTATGGACAAGACCGTCTCTCGACAAATGCGGTTGTTCCTGTTGGCTGTCACACTCTATTTGCTGGGACAAAGCGCGCTGACCTTTTCACGCGGCGGTCTTTACATGGCTTGCGGCGGCGCGTTGCTGGCCACGCTCTTTTTGATCAAGGACCGGAAGACACGCATGCGGCTTTTCATCATTACTGTTCTGCTGGCCGTCGCGGTTAATTTCGTCGTGCTGCCGCGACTCGACGAATTCACCGGAGGCAAACTGGCCAAACGGCTCCAAGACACCAGTTTGACCGGACGCGACAGCATCGCGATTGGAGATCTGCGCGTGTTTGCCGATCACCCTTTGTTCGGCGTGGGTCCCGGTCAAACGCAGTACTTCCGCGATCAAGGCGCGGGCTACTCCAAGGCGCACGCGCACAGCGAATTCTCCCGGCTGCTCTCCGAGCACGGCGTCTTCGGACTGGCGGCCATTCTGATTCTGTTCGCCATCAGCGTTCAGCACTTTATTGGCGCCCGTTCGCCGCAAGGCCAGGCATTGGTAGTTTCAATGATCGCCTGGAGCTTTCTCTTCATGCTCTCTCTGGCAATGCGCCTGGCGGCGCCATCATTTGTTTTCGGGCTGTCCGCAGCCACCATTCTGCCGGAAGAGGCGCCTGAAGACAGTTCGTGATCCGTTGACCATTATCGTGGCATATCTGGCTTCACCTCAAAACCAGTCTCAAGCCGGTAGACCCAGGAGAAAGTAGAAGAGGAGAAAGTGGAAGAGGAAAATGTGGGAGAGGAAAATAAGAGCTCTTATTTTCCTCTCCCACATTTTCCTCTTCCACTTTCTCCCGTCTGATGGTTGGCGCACAGGCGAGTTGATTACCCAAATGGCCTGCTTTTTCATAACCGCCACTTACGGCGACAACTCGGTCTTCAAGTACTTCCGCGCTCTTGCCGACGAGCTTGCGCGGAGAGATCACCGGGTCATCCTGATCGTCGGGGGCAGGCGTCACGATGTGGTGGATCGCGACAGCAACCCGTCCATTCTGACCTGGCCTTCAGCCCGTCCGACGAAATGGCGGGACGCGGTCTTCTTATATTCGCTGATCAGGGAACACCGGCCCGATTGCGTCATCGGCAACTTTGCGGCGGTCAACCTTTGCCTGCTGGTCGGAAAGATTTGCGGCGTGCCGAATCGAATCGCCTGGTATCACACCATCACTCGCGCGATTGACGCCGACAGCGCTCTGCCAAAATGGAAACGGTCGTTCTTGAAACTCCGCAAACGCCTGGTCTACCGATGCGCGACGCGCATCATCGCCAACAGCATGGCCGCGGCGAAAGACGCTCAAAAAGTTTATGGCGTGCCTGACGATAAATGCATGTCGCTTCCCTTCCTCATCCCGGACCCGCCGGTGCGGAACAGTGGCGGGAATTCGGACAAAGTGGTCTGCGTAGGCAGGCTTTATCGGTCGAAGGGGCAAGCGACGTTGATTCGCGCCGCGAAGCGTATTCGGGAATCAGCCCCGAACGTGACGATCGAATTCATCGGCGATGGGCCGGAGAGACGCAATTGCGAAGCGCTGGCCGCGAGCCTGGGCGTGCGCGACTGCTGCAGCTTTCCAGGAACGCTGCCACTGGCCGAGGCGCTCACCAGAGTCGCCTCCGCGGCGGTCAGCGTCACGACCAGTTGGAACGAGGCGTCGGGGCTTGCGAGCGTCGAAGCGCAGGCCGTCGGCACACCGGTTGTGGCCTCAGCCGTAGACGGCATCATGGAAGTCGTGCTTGACGGCCAGACGGGCTTTCTCGCCCGGCCTGATGACGCGGACGCCTTCGCGGAAAAGATCATCGCCTTGCTGAAGAATGATGAGATGAGGAGGCGCTTCGGGCTGCGCGCCAGAGAGCATTTTGAGAAAACATTCAGCGACAGAAATATCGCTCGCCACGCCGACCTCTTCGAGCGGCTGGTTCAGTACCGCGAGCGGTAGCGAGCGTGGCTTGATCTGTCTGCGCATTAATAAGAGCACGCTCGCTACCGCTCGCGGTACTGACGCGGCGGCCCATAACCGCTCGCTGTACCGGTACTGACGCGGCGGCCCATAACCGCTCGCGGCACTGACGCGGCGAGCCACAAATGGCGGCAATGAAACCTCACATCCTGATTGTCGGCAATCTGCTCTCCTCCACTCTCGGCGTCCGCAGCGTGAGCGAGGATTTGGCCGTGAAGCTCTCTTCAGCGGGATGGGAGGTCATCGCCACGTCTGAAAAACCCGGCCGCCTCTCTCGACTGTTGGATATGACTTTGACCGTTTGGCGGCGGAGGCGGGAATACGCGGTGGCGAACGTGGAGGTATTCAGCGGGATGGCTTTCTGTTGGGCCGAGATCGTCTGTTTTCTGCTGCGGAGCCTCGGCAAGCCGTACATCCTGACGCTGCACGGCGGCAATCTGCCGGATTTCGCGCGGCGATGGCCCGGCCGGGTTCGCCGGTTACTGAGATCGGCGAGGTTTGTCACTACGCCATCCGGGTACCTGCTGGAACGGATGTCGGCTTACCGCTCCGATTTGGTTCTTCTGCCAAATCCACTGAATCTTCAGGCATACCCATTCCGGCCGCGCGTCCAGGCTTCACCGAAGCTGATCTGGCTGCGCGCCTTCCACAAGATTTACAATCCCACGCTCGCCGCGCGAGTGGTCAAGCAACTGGCGAGTGAGTTTCCCGAGATTCATCTGGAGATGATCGGCCCCGACAAAGGCGATGGGAGCGCGGAGGAAGTCCGGCAGGTCATCTCGGCTCTCGAAATTTCGCGCCGGGTCAGCCAGATTGGGGTCGTCGCCAAGGCCACCGTCCCGCAATATCTCGACCGCGGAGATATTTTTCTGAACACGGCCAATGTGGATAACGCTCCAGTGAGCGTGCTCGAAGCGATGGCCTGCGGATTATGCGTCGTCAGCACGGATGTGGGAGGCATCCCTTACCTGCTGGAGAACGAACGCGACGCGTTGCTCGTCCCGCCCAATGACAGTCAGGCAATGGCGGACGCGGTTCGGAGAATCCTCACTTCCCCGCAACTGGCCGAGACGCTTTCGCAAAACGCCAGAAGAAAGGCCGAACAACACGATTGGCTCGTCATTCTTCCACGATGGGAACAGCTTTTTGAGGCGGCGGTCCAAAAGAAAGGCAATGGGCAAATTCGATCTTCTCTACAATAAATTGCCTGTCTGGGCGCAGCACGGGGCGGTCAGCGCGTATGGCCTCTACTGGTATTGGCTGCGTTTTGGCGGAGGCTATCGAAACGCGCTCGATGGGTATTTGCGGCGAGAGCGATTGACGGCGGACGAGTGGCGCGACTGGCAGAGCGAACGATTGAAAGCCCTGCTCGCCTCTTCCGCGCAAGACGTGGCCTTCTATCGGAGCAATTGGAGCGAATCCGAAAAGAAGGCCGCGATGGCCGGAAGGTTGGAGGATTTGCCGTTGCTGGAAAAGAACGCGGTTCGCAATGATCCGCGCGCGTTTCTCAGACCTGACGTTCAACGCCCGCTCGTCTTTCACACCAGCGGCTCGACGGGAACCCCGATCGCCAGCTTGTGGACTGTCGAGGAGATGCGCAGATCGATGGCCGTGCGCGAGGCGCGGTCGTGCTTCTGGGCGAAGGTTTCTTTTCGCCTGCCGAGAGCGACCTTCTCCGGGCGCTTGATCGTTCCCGATCCACAGGACGCGGGACCGTTCCACAGGTTCAACGTAGTTGAAAAGCAGGCCTATTTTTCGGCCTTCCATCTGCGACCGGACACGGCGCGGCATTACGTCGCCGCGCTCGGCAGGCACAACATTCAATGGCTGACGGGTTACGCCGTGTCTTACTACCTGCTGGCAAAGTTCATTCTCGACCAGCGTCTGCCGGTACCGCCGTTGAAAGCGGTCGTGACGACAAGCGAAAAAGTGACCGACGAGATGCGGCAGGTTATGGAATCCGCTTACGGCTGCCCGGTGTATGAGGAATACAGCGCGGTTGAAAATGTCCTGTTCGCCAGCGAGTGTGAACAGAGGCGGCTGCACGTCAGCCCCGACATCGGCGTGATCGAGATTCTGCGCCCCGACGGCAGCCCGTGCGCGCCCGGCGAAACCGGAGAGGTCGTGACCACGGGACTGATGCGCCGGTCGCAGCCGCTGATCCGCTACCGTTTGGGCGACCTCGCTTCATGGGATGACGCGCCTTGCCCGTGCGGCCGCGCGATGCCGGTGATCAAAGAGGTTGTCGGACGCATTGAAGATGTCGTGGTCGGCGCCGACGGCCGGCAGTTGGTTCGCTTCCACGGCTTGTTTGTCGACCAGCCGCACGTGCGCGAAGGACAGGTCATCCAGGAGACTTTGAACCGGATCAGAGTGAAGATCGCGCCGACGCCAGACTTCGACGAGGATGACATCGCGGAGATCATCCGCCGTGTGCGCCAGCGCCTCGGGCAGCAGACGGAAGTGATCGTCGAACAAGTCGATGAAATTCCAAGAACCAAATCCGGAAAATTCCAAGCCGTCCTCTCTCTCGTCGGGGGAGTAGGGAGTAGGGAGTGGGGAGTGGGGAGTGGGGGAGGAGACACCACTCCCTACTCCCTACTCCCTACTCCCTACTCCCCACTCCCTACTCCCCACTCCCCGCTTGTCAGCGTCATAATGCCTGTCAGAAACGAGTCGGACTACATAAAACGCAGTCTGAGCGCTGTCTTCGAGCAGGATTATCCCGCCGATTCTTTTGAAGTCATCGTGGCCGATGGAATGTCCGGCGACGGAACCAGGGAGATTGTGAGTCAGTGGCAGGCGCGATTTCCCAATCTCAAGATGATTGACAATCAAGGGCGGATCGCGCCAACGGGGTTGAATGCGGCCATCGCGCAGGCGCGCGGAGAGATCATTATCCGCGTTGACGGCCATTGCGAGATCGCGCCCGATTACATCAGCAAATGCGTTGAGCATCTGCAAAAGGATGGAGTGGACGGCGTCGGCGGGCCGCTGGAGACGATTGGCGAGACGGCGACGGCGAGAGTCATCGCCGAGGCGATGAGTTGCGGTTTCGGCGTCGGCGGCTCGGCCTTCCGCACCGTCAAAGGCAAATCGATGCTGACCGACACGGTGGCCTTCCCCGCCTACACGCGCGCGGCGATCGAGCAAGCCGGCCTGTTTGATGAAGAGTTGGTGCGGAATCAGGATGACGAATACAACTACCGTTTGCGCAAACTCGGAGCAAAGATTCTGCTCGCCGACGATGTTCACGCGCGGTATTACAGCCGAGGCGATATCCGTTCGTTGATCCGGCAATATTTTCAGTATGGCTACTGGAAAGTTCGTGTCCTGCAAAAGCACCCGCGCCAGATGTCGCCGCGCCAGTTCGTCCCGCCTCTGTTCGTCGCATCGCTGCTGGCGTCGGCGTCTCTCGCGTTGATCCTGTCGTTCGGCGCGTTGGGAAGGCTGGCGTGGGCGCTGCCGGCCCTGATTTGCGGTTGCTATATCATAGTCAATTTGTTAGCTTCTGCGCGGTTGGCGCGAAAGATCGGGTGGCCTCATTCGTTTCTGCTACCGCCCGTTTTCACCTCGCTTCATTTAAGCTACGGGTCGGGTTTCTTGTTAGGATTGATCAAATTCGCGCCACGATGGTGGGAATCACGGTGACTACGTTCTCCATCACGCCTGCTCGAAAGCTTGCGAATCTTCAACACAGATTGTCTGGCCGCATCAGGCCCGATAAATCCCCCTCGTGATAACTGTTTCGCGCCATAGCCAAACGGCCGGTTGAGCATCCGGCCCCAAGACAAAATCGTAGCAGCGTCGCCTATCGCTCTTGCCCCGACGAAAGTGATGCAGTCAAAGGTGAAGTGTCAGATGAAGCTCCCAAAATCCATTTCCGCAATTGCGTCGCTCTTTCTACTAACTTTCGCCGTCCGGCATTTCGGCGTCGTGGGAACCGATCAAAGTCTCGCAGCCGCTCAAACTCAGACGCCGAGATTGGAGTTGAAAGCGAAATCCGTTTCTCCAACCCAAATACAGCTCGAATGGCGGTTGTTGAACGGCAAGGCAAGTACTCCATATCTCATCTATCGAGCGTGGCCGGCGGCGCAGAACTTCGTTTACATCAATTCGGCGCCGGCCAGTTCCCTCTCCACTCTTTTTCTTGACCGGGACCTGTCGGCCAATACCACTTATCACTACAGAATAAAAACAACGATCCGGGGCGCGACGACCGAAACGGTGACCTCCAACACGGTCACGATCGTCACCCCGGCCGCCGGCAATCAGCCGACTCCAACTCCAACTCCAACTCCGGCTCCGACTCCAACTCCGACGATCATACAAAATCCATCGCCGTCACAGCTCAGTCCGGCAACGAACCCGGTAACGGGGATTTTCGTCGCTCCCAACGGCAAGCCTGGCAATAGAGGAAGCAAAGAAAGTCCGCTCGATCTGGCGACAGCCTTGGCGCCCAAAAGCCCGGCCAAACCGGGAACCACCATTTGGCTGAGAGGCGGCGTCTACCAGGGAGCTTTTGAAAGCTCGATCAGCGGCGCGGCCGGCGCGCCGATCACCGTGCGGTCTTATCCCGGCGAACGAGCCACTTTTGACTGCGTCAACGGCGCGCAGGCGATGGCGATGATCATAGTCAACGGCTCGCACACGCACTTCCGCGACTTCGAGATCACCTGCTCCGATCCCGATCGTACAAAGCCGAGACCAGCCGGAGTCAGTCTGTTCGGCCCGAACACAAAATTGATCAATCTGGTTATTCACGACGCCGGCATCGGCGTCGGCGGTTGGACGCCGGCCATTGACGCCGAGATATACGGCTGTCTCATTTACCGCAACGGCTGGCAGCTTAACGAGAAGGATCGCGGCCACGGCCACGGCGTCTATGTGCAGAACGACGCCGGTACCAAGCGCGTGGCGGACAACATCGTCTTCGACCAATACGGATACGGCGTTCACGCCTACACCGAGAACGGATCGATCAAAGGCTTCCACTTCGACGGGAACACGATCTTCGGCAGCGGCGCGCTGGCCATTCCCTCCGGCACATACTATCCGAACATCTTGGTGGGCGGTTTCAAACCGTCCGAGCGGGTGACGTTGACGAACAATCATCTCTATCATCCGCTCAAAGGCCTCGTCTACAACCTCCAGTTGTTTTATGTGGCGAAGGACAACAAAGACGTGACGCTGCGTGATAATTACATCGCCGGAGGCTCCGAATCCATCCACATACACGAATGGCAAAGCGTCACCGCGACCGGCAACACGTTCATCGGCGCGATCTATCTGGCGAGCGTCGCGCCGGCCGCCGGCTATCAGCCTTCCGCTTACGTCTGGAACAACAACAACTACGTTTCGCTGAACCAGGTTCCCGCCTATACGCCCTTCGCGTTTGCGCTGAATGGAAACTGGGTCGGATACAATTTCGACTCCTGGCGGAAGGCGACCGGCTTCGACAAAAACGGCAGTTATCAACAGGCGCCCTCAGGCCGCCCGTCGGGAGTAGAAATCTTCGTGCGCCCGAATCAATACGAAGCGGGACGCGCAAACATCGCCGTCTACAACTGGGATCTGAAGAACCAGGTCGAAGTGGACGTCTCCGGCGCGCTTCGCAACGGAGACCGCTTCGAAGTCCGCGATGCGCGGAATTTTTACGGGCCGCCGGTCTTGTCCGGCGTATACGACGGCAAACCTCTGAGCCTGCCGATGGCCGGCTCGCCGCCCGCGCCGGAATTCGGCGCGTTTGTAGTGACGAAGCTGTCCGGAACCTTCCCGGCGCCGATCCCAACCCCTTCCGCCACGCCTTCCCCTAAACCTTCCCCGAAACCCACCTCGACTCCAATTCCAACTCCGACTCCGACTCAAAATCCGGCGCCAACATCGACCCCAAATGAACCGGCGATCCCTTTGGACTCTGAAGAGCGGAAGTTGCTCGACCTGATCAACAACTACCGCTTCGAAAAAGGCTTGAGCCCGCTCGGCGCGTCAATCTCTTTGACCAACGCCAGCCATTGGCATTCGCGGGACATGTCACAGCTCAATTACCTCAACGCGATTGACAGCCTCGGACGCGCGCCGGCAAGGCGCGCGCGCGATTTCGGTTTTCCGGGAGAGCCGGCGCCAATTGAAGAAAACGCGTTGGTCGCAGTAGATAATCCGGGCTTTCAAAATGTGTTCGACGTATGGAGATCGGCCGCGACGAACAACTCCATCCTGCTCAACCCCTCCTGGAAGGTCGCCGGAATCGCGCGCGCATTCGACCAATCGGCCAATCGCTGGTTTTGGAATGTCACGTTCGGAGCTTACTGGGATAAAACGATTCCGCTTGCGGGTGAAGACGCTGAGGGACGGATCGACCGCAACAATTTGATCCGTACGCGGCCTCCCGCGGAATCGCTTTCGGCAAGGCATCGGTTCAGCGGCTACGGCGACGACGATTCGCCATATGATCCCGTCCATTGCGATCTCGACAGCGCGCCGCGGATTTGCTGGCATGATCCGCCGCCGCAAACCAACGCGCGACTCGACGAACCATCACTGCCGGAAAATCTGATCGGGAAGTGGGAGGTTCAATACACGATCTCATCGCAAGGCGTCGTCCACGCCAACCTGGGCGCATGGGACAGCGCCGGATTCTCCATCGAGCTTCAAATCAATCCCGGCGGGAACTGGCCCGGCGGGAACTGGCCCGGCGGGAACTGGCCCAGCGGGAACTGGCCCGGCGGCGACTGGACGATGCGCGGTTATCGCGCGTTTCAAACGCCCCAACCAATTGAAAGCGGCGCATGGCAATCGGTTCACGACTCTTCACGGAACGAAGAGATCGTCACCTTCACTCGCCGGAACGGATCGCCCCGCGCCACGATCCGCATTCATGCCGCTCGGGATCAACTTACGTTCTTCGCGGTTGACGGCGGCGGGATGATGAAAAACTTCCTTCGGGGAATCGCGGCGGACGACGACCGGAACGACGACCCGCAAGTCGTCTTTTTGCCTAAGTACAGTTCGCCATAATTGCTTTGAGGGTTTTTGTTCATCGATCTTCGCCGCGTTAGCGGCGCCTTGAATTTAGCCGTGGGTTTCAACCCACGGGACGGTTGGCGAAATCCCCGCGTCGCGTCAGCGACGGCTGAATTCAATCGTCGCTGACGCGACGGGGAAAAATTCGCGCCCACCGTGGGTTGAAACCCACGGCTAAATTCAAGGCGCCGCTAGCGCGGCGGAAAGCCACGGAGAATTCAACCCTCAACGTACTTCTGACAGCCTGTACTAAGTACACCCAGCCATAAATCCCGTTTGGGTTAGAGAAGCAGATCTGATGACAGCAGAGATTCGACCGGCACGCGCGGCGGAGTTTATCAAACAAGCGCCCCGGCGCCCCGGATGGCGAACGCCGGAGCCGCCCGAGCGCGGTTAGAATCTGTAATGAACCGGAACGCGCGCCGTACCGTCATCGTACTGCGGGCTGTCGGACGCTTCAACATTAGTATCTCCGACATACGCGCAGCAGATCTTACACGTCCCCTTCTTGCGGTATGCAAGCCCGGTGGTTGACGAGTTAGCTACATACTCACTGTTGACATTGTGCTCGATAGCCGCATCCTTCGTGACCTTTCCCAGGAACACAGATGGCGCGAGGCCGTTCGCATCGTAAGTCACACACATGACATCGTAGCGCCACTTGCTGTTGGAGTACGCGGAGATAATGTGGCCGAAGTTGACGTCGCCAGTCCTAAAGGCATGCTCCATCGCAAGCTGGAGGACACCGTCGGCCGTGGACATACTCAGCGCGATGAAATCACCGTTATCGTAGTGGCAGCCGGAAGACATAGGCATGACAGGGGCTTGTTGCTCATTATACTCAGCGATGTACTTGTCCTCGCGCGCGCCCCAGGCGCGGGCATCCGACATGAATCTGTCATATTCAGCGAGGTCGGATGTTCTCAGTTCCTCGATCTTCACATTCGCATTCGCAACCTGCTGGGAGTAATCAAGCCAGTTTTCGATACCGAAATACTCGCGCCATTTCCTCGTCTGCACCGCGTAGTCAGCGGGTGTGTTGTATTCAGCCATGGGAATCTCCTTGATTGTTATTTTGGATTGTTATTTTGGATTGTTATTTTGGATTGTTATTTTGATCCGGAGCGGCTCCGGTCGAAATCAATGGCGTGGAATCCATCATCGAGTCAGAATCTCGCCCACTGGAATCAATCCGGATACAGCTCAACCTAGTCGCTCTCCGTAAGAATCCATGCGCTTCTTGAGAAACTCTTGAGTGGCGGCGCTTCCTTACGAGCCTATGGTTAAAAAGTGTCCGAACATCAGGATGGGAACACAAAAATCAAATGGCTTCGTTTACGCTGTATTTAATTGCAGTCATAACGACCTCGCACTATCATCAGCCTGCTTCCGCCGAATTCCCGGCAGCGCGATCGCGCAAAATAAAACCGAACCGCAAAAGCGGGATAACCGATGCTCCTACAAGCCTCTCCAACCGGTCGAACTTCACATCCTCCACGCCCGCCGTGGCCCTGGCTGACGGCGACTCTCCTGAGCTTTCTCTTCTCACTAGCCGCTCCATCAACTCATGCGCAGTACCGCTTCGATTTCTGGACGACCGACAACGGCCTGCCGCAAAACTCGGTCTACGCCATTACACAGACGCGCGACGGATACATTTGGCTGACGACGCTCGACGGCCTGGTGCGCTACGACGGCGTGCGCTTCACCATCTTTGACAAGAGCAACACGAAAGGCATCACGAGCAATCGCTTCACCTCTCTATACGAAGACCGGGACGGCGCGCTTTGGGCCGGTCTGGAAGACGGCGGTTTGACGCGCTACCAGCATGGCGCTTTCACGACCTTCACCACGGCGGACGGATTGCCGGACAACTGGGTGCGGGAGATTCAAGGCGAGCCGGACGGCGGCGTGTTGATCTTCACCCAGGGCGGCGTCTGCCGCTTCAACAATGGCCGGTTCACGCCGACGCCGGAGCGGGGCGGTTTGAATCAACTGCGGGTCAAGGTGAGTCCGTCCGGCGCGCGCTGGACGTGGGACAAGGAGGGATTGCGCCGTCAACGGGCGGACCGATTGACCACCTACCCGATCCCGCTCATCATCACGGGCGACTTCGCGGCCGCCCTCTACGAAGACCGGCAGGGCGCGTTGTGGGCCGCCGCCTCTCCCGCCAAAGTTTTCCGGGTGAAGGAGAGTGTGGTGACGAGCTACACCGAGCGGGACGGCTTGCCGCCCGGCGCCGGATTCTGGGCCATGTGCGAAGACCGGCAAGGCAACCTCTGGCTCGGCACGGGCGGCTCGGGGCTGGCGCGGTTCAAAGACGGACGATTCACCGTCTACACAACCGCGCACGGGCTGTCGAGCAACGTCATCCGCGCGGTCTTCGAAGACCGCGAGGGCACGATCTGGATCGGCACTGGCGATGGAGGACTGAACCGCCTGAGCCGCCAGTTCATTACCGCCTACTCGACGAAGGATGGGCTGGCCGCCAACAATGTCTACCCGATTTATGAAGATCACGCCGGCGACATCTGGATCGGCACGGCGCGCGGCTTGAGCCGATTCTCCGCCGGCGTCTTTACCAACTACCTTTCCGAGATCGGCCCTCACCCGCTGCGTAACGTGCAGACGATCGGCGAAGACCGCGCGGGCCGCCTCTGGGTCGGTAATTATGGAGGTGTCGGCCGGCTCAAAAACGGCAGCGTGATCCGCCAGCCGGAATTGGCCGGCAACTACGCCTTCCGCGCCGTTCACCAGGACCGGCGCGGCGACCTTTGGTTCGCCACCGAACGAGGGGTTTTGAAATACGCGGGCGGCGCGGTGACGGCTTACACGACGAAAGACGGTCTGCCGAGCAACGATGCGAGGCTCATTCACGAAGACCGGCAAGGAAGGCTCTGGTTCGGCTTTTACGGCGGCCTGGCGCGATTCGAGTCCGGGCGCTTCGTCGTCTTCACGACGAAAGACGGGCTGGCGAGCGACCACATCAGGGCGCTCCACGAAGACCGCGACGGAGCGCTGTGGATCGGGACGTATGACGGCGGGCTGAGCCGTTTTCGCGACGGGCGCTTCGTCACATGCGCGATGGCGCATGGGCTGTTCAACAACGGCGTCTTTCAAATCCTCGAAGACGCGCGCGGCGCCTTCTGGATCAGTTGCAATCGCGGCATCTATCGCGTGAGCAAGCAACAGCTCAACGACTTCGCCGACGGCAAGCTCTCGAAAGTCACCTGCGTCGCTTACGGCAAGCTGGATGGGATGCTCAACACCGAATGCAACGGCGGCCGTCAGCCGGCGGGGATCAAGGCGCGCGACGGCAGGCTCTGGTTCCCCACCCTGGGCGGAGTGGTAATCGTTGATCCGGAAGCCGTGCCGTTCAATGCGCAACCGCCGCCCGTGTTGATCGAATCGGTGGTGATTGATGGCGCCAGAGCCCCTTTTCTCGCCAGCGCGCGCGTCGAGCCGGGCCAGGCCAATCTGGAGATCAACTACACGGGTCTGAGCTACACAAAACCGGAGCAGGCGCAGTTCAAATACAAACTGACCGGACAGGATCATGACTGGGTCGAGGCCGGCACGCGCCGCGCGGCTTATTATTCCTACCTGCAACCGGGGCGTTACACCTTCACCGTGCTGGCGGCCAATAGCGACGGGGTCTGGAACAACGAAGGCGCGAGCATCGAGATCGTCGTCGTCCCGCCCTTCTGGCGGACGTGGTGGTTTCTGGCCGTGTCGGCGCTGGCGGTGGGCGGCATGGTTTTCGCCGGCTACCGGCGCCGGGTCGCGCGACTGCATCGCCGTCACGCGGCGCAAGAGGCATTCTCGCGCCAGTTGATCGAATCGCAGGAGCGCGAGCGCCAGCGCATCGCCGCCGAATTGCATGACTCTCTGGGCCAGAACCTGCTGGTCATCAAAAACCGCGCGCTGCTCGGTTCGTCGGCGCCGACCGGAAGCGCCGCCCTGGAACAGCTCGCCGAGATCACCGCCGCCGCCGCCGAATCGCTCAGCGAAGTGCGCGCCATCGCCTACAACCTGCGCCCGATCCATCTGGAACGTCTTGGACTGACGGCGACGCTGGAGGAAATGATCGAGAATATCGCCGCCGCGTCCGGCATCGAGTTCGAATTCGCCATCGCGCCGCTGGACGGACTGTTCGACAAAGACGATGAGATCAACCTCTTCCGGATCGTTCAGGAATGCCTGAACAACATCGTCAAACATTCGCGGGCGCGACAAGCCAGCGTCGTGTTGCAGCGGAGCGAGAGCGAGGCGCGGATCACCATCAGCGACGACGGAGCGGGATTCGATCCGGCGTCGCCGGCGCCCGCCAATGGCCCCGCGCCGAAAGCCGGTTTGGGTTTGACGGGGCTGGGCGAGCGAGCGCGAATGCTGCGCGGCTCGCTGCAACTTCAATCCGCGCTCGGACGAGGGACGATCGTCCTGATCAAAATCCCGCTGCCGGCCAAACACCCGGACAAAAAACCCCTGGACAAAAAACAATGAAGGATGAAATCACATTATTGATCGCCGATGACCATCCGGTCCTTCGGGGCGGGTTGCGGCAAATCGTCGAAGCGGTCCCCGATTTCCGCGTCGTCGCCGAAGCCGAAGACGGCGACGAGGCGGCGGCGCTGCTGCGCGAGCTTCGCCCGCGGATCGCCGTCCTCGACGTTGAGATGCCGCGCAAGGACGGCCTCGAACTGGCGCGCGAAGCGCGCGACGAACGACTGCCCACCGCGCTGATCTTTCTGACGATGCACAAGGAAGAGAGATTCTTCAACGCCGCGCTAGACCTGGGCGTGCAGGGCTATATCCTGAAAGACAGCGCCGCGAGCGAGATCGTCAAATGCATTCGCGCCGTCGCCGCCGGACAGAACTACATCACGCCGACGCTCTCCACCTACCTGATCAACCGTTCCCGCCGCGCCGCCGAACTCTCCGGCCAGGAACCCGGCCTGGAAGCGCTGACCGCCACGGAGCGCCGCGTCCTCAAACTGGTGGCGAGCGGCAAGACCAGCCGCCAGATCGCCGACGAACTCTGTGTCAGCCAACGCACCATCGAACACCACCGCGCCAGCGTCGCCTCCAAACTCGATCTCAAAGGCAGCAATGCGTTGCTGCAATTCGCCATCAAGCATCAAGCCGAGTTGTAGAAGGCTTTTTCGGGGTCACGCTCGCTACCGCTCACGGTACTGATCTCACGCAGATCCGGTTCAGTACCGCGAGCGGTAGCGAGCGTGGTTTCCGTCAGGCGACTCTTTTTCGGGGTCACGCTCGCTACCGCTCGCGGTACTGATTCGGATAGGTACTCCCCACCTACAAAAATAGGTATCCCTACCGACGCGAAATTGGGTAGTTCCCGCCGATGCGCGGTTATGACCGCTCGCCGATAATCCCCGCCGTTACGACGTTACCGAGAAAGGCTCCAACCGAAGATGACGTTGCTGATTGTCGAGGATAACGCCGAGATGCGGAGGTTGATCAAAAGCCTGGTGGCCGGCGTGGCCGAAGAAGTTTATGAGCGCAACGACGGCAGCCAGGCGCTGGCGGCCTACGAGCAACTTCATCCCGATTGGGTGCTGATGGACATCGAGATGCCGGAGTGGGACGGATTGGCGGCGACGCGGCAAATCGTCGCGGCCTTTCCCGATGCCCGCGTGGTAATCGTGACGCAGTACGACAATGCGGCGTTGCGCGAAGCAGCGAGGCTGGCCGGGGCGTGCGGATACGTGCAGAAAGATAATCTGCTTACCCTGCGCGCGATCCTTGAGCCAGGCGACGCCCTGAAACCATGAAAACGTGGGACGCCATCAAGCCATAAAGGGCCACGATCGGCAACCCCGAGTTAACAACCGCAATAACGTCTTGAACTGAGTAGACACATCAAATGTCCATGCTGAAAGGACGTTACTGCCTCAAATGCATTTTAGGAGATGATTATGAGTTCGAATCTAAAAACCACCTACTTCTATGCCCCATATTCTTACGTAGGCGTTATAGGAACCAATATCGATTCCCCGACGCAACAATCAGCGCCCCGTGACAAGATATTATTTGCCGCGACCAGAACCAGCCCGTCCGCGGCCGAAACCGACGAGACAGGCAGCCAGGTCAACGTAATTGACGTTCCAGAGGGAGCCTCGGTTTTCACGGGAGGCGTAGGCAATTGGCAGGATGGCGATCTCTCCGGTTGCTGGATGCAGGTGCAGCAACCAAATGGCGCCTATCTGAATGTCGCGACCCCAACCAATGCGAGTGGCCAGGTGGTGCTGTTGCCCACTCAACCCGCGCCGGCCAATTCAGTGATGGCTTTTGCCGTCATCAATCCCACGCCGGGTTCGTGGCGGGTGACGATTGGGAAATCAGATTCCGTGCCGCAGTTTCAGGCAATCGCCACAACGATCCCGCAAATGATGCCAGGCCAGAAGCCCATCGTGGCCATGGAGGAAGCGCTTTACGCCGTGGCTACAACTCCGGGTGTTTGGGAACAAACTTCACAAGTTTCACGGGCGGCGGAATCGTGGAATTGGGAATGCGACAGTTGTCAGGTCGTTGGTTATGGGGTGGCTCTTCTGATTGCCGCCGCGGTGGCGGCGGCCAGCACCGCGATTTTGACCGCGGAGTCGGCGGCGGTTGTCACAACGGCGGGATTCCTGGGAATCACCGCGCCGGCCGCATTGGCGCTCATTGCGGGCCTGATCACCGGAGCGACTCTCACCGCAGATTTTGTCCTGACCAATCTCTGCACCTGGGTTGGGGCCTGCGATTGATCGCATCTTCCGAGCTGAAAGGAATAAGACGCAATAGATACCTCGCGACTCTTAAAAACGGGGCGCGGGCGCAACGCCGAAAGCGTTAGTGTAGGCAGTTACGCAGTTTTCACATTTGGAGGAATATATGGACATCGAATCATCTTCAGTCAACAGCGCCAAAACCACCGCTTTGGCCAATCAAGAGATTAACCAAACCGCCGTTTACGGCAAAGCCGGGGGAAGCCCCTACGTTTGCTCGCTTGGTCATTACGTTACCAGCCTGACAACGTACACAGGAATTCCTTCAGGCGGCTTTGCGTTATACGGTATCGAAGTCGCTTTCGATACCGGCGAGACGGTATTGATTGGTAACACAACCAGTACCTCAGCCTCGATTGATCTAACATCCGACAGTATTTCCAAAATGTATGTCCTGGAGGTCACCAACACAAATGTTTTTGCTGGTAACGGGTTGGGATGTGGCGCTATCTACATCGAGACCGTGAGGGGGCAGAAATTTTCATCCTATTCAGGGTACACTCCAGCGAATTATAAAGGCAACTGGAACCTGGTCTCCTCTTCTTCAAACCAACCCTGCCAAAACATCGTGTTGACGGGGTTAAAGGGGAATTCCGGGTCGGCCGTGGATAGCTTGTCGTTTCTTTACAAGAACGACGTTCTGATGACGCGAGTGGTAGAGAATTTCGTCTATAGCAACTGGAACGTCAGTGACGAAACTCCGATTAACGTCGCTTCCGCCATCGTCAGCAATCAGACACCTGAAACGCAGAAGATGGCGGTTAGGTTTGAGAAATCGGTGTCTTCTTCCTACAGTTGGAGTGTCAGCGCGGGGGTGATGATCGGGGTCAGCGCATCGTTTAACACTGGAATCCCCTTCGTCGCCGAAGCCGAGGTCACGACCACCGTGGAAGTGTCGTTCACCGCCACTTTCGGACAGAACCATAGCGTCAGCGAGGCTTTTTCTTACGACGCGGCGGTCAGTGTCCCATCCAACACAACGATCCAGGCCAATGCGACCGCATCTTCTTACACCATTAACGGCGCATACACGGCGACTTACGCCGAAAACTGGGCGCACGCGGGGGCAGTCACACAGACGATCACCGGAACCATTCAAGGGCTGTGCGCTTATAACGTGGTGGTGAACTATACGGAAGTCGCCACGCCTTCCACCGCGCAACTCAAGTTAGCGGCTGAGGCATAACGTTGTGGGCGCAGCTTTGCCCCACACTGTCGCCCAGCACCCATTCCACCCTTCACCGCCGCGGCGGCGCCTGCGGCGGTGAAGGGCTATTCCACCGCCGCCGACGCCATCGCCACAAACGCGTTGATCTCATCGGCCATATCACCGTCGCTGCTCAATCGCTGAAGCAGGATTATTCCCACCAGTTCCTTTTGCGGATCGACAAAGCCATAAGTCCGGTACAACCCGCCGTGCCCGTAAGTCCCGATTGAATTCAGACGGAACATGCCTTCGACGTTTCGCACCACGCTCCAGCCGAGACCGAATCCCATTCCCGGCGAAAACCCGGCTTTCAGATCTTCAGTGTGAACACGCGTCATCAAATCCACCGAGGCTTTCGACAGAATCCGTCTGCCGCCGAGTGAGCCGCCGTTGAGCATCATTTGATGAAAGCGGAACAGGTCGGGCGCGGTCGAATACAACCCCGCTTCGGGCGACGGATATTTGGCGTCTTCGCGGTAAAGATCAACGTCCGCTTTCTTCAACCCCTTGCCGTCGTATTGATAGATTGTGGCGATGCGGTCGTGTTTGCTCCGTGGCGCGAAGAAGTGGCTGTCTTTCATTCCCAGCGGCTGAAAGATCCGTTCGGTGATGAACGCTTCGTAGCTTTTACCCGAAACGATCTCGATGATGCGGCCCAGCGTGGCTATGCCCATGTTGCTGTAGCCCCATTTCGTCCCGGGTTCGAATTCGAGCGTGCGCTGCGGAAAGGCTTCCACGGCCTCGGCCAACGTGCGATTGCGTTTGTCGAACAGGTCTTTGAAGCCTTCGGGGTAGCCTCCGCCCATTCCCGAAGTGTGCGTCATCAGATCGCGAATAGTGATGGGACGGGACGGTTTTCTGATTTCGGACAACTCGTTCTCCGGGTTCCTGCTCTCTCTGTCTTTGACCTCTTCCTTCAACTCGATGTTCGCAACATTGGGCAGGTATTTCTGAACAGGATCGGTAATTGCCAGCAATCCGTCTTCAACCAGAATCATGATTCCGGCCGCCGTGACGGGTTTGGTCATGGAAGCGATTTGAAAGATTGTGTCGGCGAGCATCGGCGACTTCTTCTCCAAATCCTGAAATCCGACCGCATTCTGGCTGACGATCTCGCCGCGGCGCGCAACCATCGTGACGATGCCCGCGGCGCGGCCCTGATCAACAAACGATTTCATTTGCGCAGGAATCCGAGCGATGCGGGCCGCGTCGATTCCGCGGCTTCTGGGAGGCGGCGGAGCCGGCGTTGGTGATTCCGGCTTCTTTTTCTGCGGTGTTTGGGCCACGCCGACGTGTTGAACAAACAAGGACAAAAACAGAACAATGATTACAACTGCTCTTCTCATCTCTTCTCCTCTAAAAACTCTGGGAGCGCACGCCATTTGTTTCTACACAAATCTGATTCCGGAATCCCCCCGATGGCAATCGGGGATCTTTAAAGTCCAGCCTACACCGGAGGCAGCGGATTTCCTTGAATCCCCCCAACGGCAGTTGGGGGATCGTTCAAGTCCGACCTTCCAAGCTGCGGGATGTGACCGCTCCCAGGCCCAGGAGGCTGGACTTGAACGATCCCCCAACTGCCGTTGGGGGGATTCGGAA